>Ga0163202_1000215_pt1 | contig 10856 bp, 8 predicted proteins | sample PL_2010_300m_FD_113540 | JGI IMG/M metagenome (GOLD analysis project Ga0163202, IMG submission 113540) | Freshwater microbial communities from Powell Lake, British Columbia, Canada to study Microbial Dark Matter (Phase II) - PL_2010_300m | ecosystem: Environmental > Aquatic > Freshwater > Lake ... | reverse complement strand
ATGTTGATGCGAATCTCGCCGTCCGCAAACGTCCTTACCTCGGCCGCGCCGGGCTCGACGTCGAGGTGCTCGCAGATATTCAGGGCCAGGGGCATGTTGGCCCGGCCGTGGAAGATTTTAAGCTCACCTAGCATGTTACCTCGCTCGCGCACCGACGTTAAGCTGGGGCGGAAGGACTCGAACCTTCATAACAGGATCCAAAGTCCTGGGTCCTGCCAGTTGAACGACGCCCCAAACGAAATGACGAACTACGATTGGCGATTTCCGATTCGCCGAAGTGATTCGACAATCGGCAATCGTCACTCGACAGTCGATATGGTGCTGGTTTTGACGCAGTGGAATCCACTCCGGGCCAGGGCGGCCATCGGGTCTTTCCAGCCTTTCGTTCGAACCAGGCCATAGACCGTACTGCCGGAACCGGAAAGTGAAGCTGCCAGCGCGCCCTGCCGGAGCAGAAGTTCCTTGGCACGGCCGAGCGCGGGATGCCGCCTGAAGACCGCGGGCTCGAAGCTGTTGCTGAGTTGTGCGGCGACCGTATCCGGTTCGTTGCGCCTCAATCCGGCGCGGAGTATCTTAGGGGAAATGGCCGGTCGTGTCAAACCCTGCCCGTCCGCGCGCAGGCGGTCAACCTCCGTGTAGGCCCAGGCGGTGGGAACCGCGTATCCGGGGAAACCCAGCAGCAGGCTGAGGCGCGGGAGCCGGATGCGCCGTAGCTTCTCTCCGCGACCGCGGGCGATACACGGCCCGTTCATCAGAAACGCGGGCACGTCGCTGCCGAGGGATGCACCGATACGGCGCAGCCGACGTGGGCTCAGTGGGGAGCCGAACAGCCGATTAAGGCCGGCCAGCACGGTGGCTGCATTTGACGAACCGCCGCCGAGTCCACCTCCGACCGGGATACGCTTCGCAATGCGAATCCGGCAACCGGCCTTGACGCGGGCCGCCTGTATGAATGCGGCCGCGGCTTTGTGTGCCAGATTGCCGGGGCCGGACGGCGCGTCAGTGGAATCACACGACACCTCGATGCCCGTTCTCGCCCGGCTGATGGTGACTACATCGGTCAGTTCGACCGGCGCGATGATGGTTACGATTTCGTGGAAACCGTCGACTCGCTTCCTTCCGACCCAGAGCCCGAGGTTGATCTTGGCCGGCGACTTGAGGACGAGACCCGGCATCCAGGTTACTCCTGCAGGTACATCGAGGCCGGGTCGAGATTCCAGTCCGGGCCGAAGAACCCTGCCGCTTTGACGCCGGCCCAACCATAGCGCCGCACGCTGCGGTCGAAGACCATGAAGTCCGGGACGCCCGCACCTGAGTGCATCGTGTTCCAGAACAGGGACAGTCTTGTGTTGTCCGGGTCGGTCCCCATGCGAACCAGCACCAACCGTCGTGAGTTCAGCGGGTTCGGATACACGAGCATCGCGGCAAGGCTGTCCCCGAGGTTACGGTCACCCAGAGACATCCGGCCCCCATTCACGCGAATGGGCAGGCGGTCGGCAATCCGGCGCGTGACCGAGTTTTCCTTCGGACCGCCGTACAGGACGAGGTTGTACTGTGCGATGGCTTCGGCCGTCACCTCGTTGTCGGGCAGGACCTGAGTTCGCCCGTTGCCGATGAGCCACCAGCGCATTCCGTCCTGGGTTGCCGAGCGGCGGAGGAAGTCCACGAGTCCGGTGTCGGCAGTGCCGTACACGAGCAGGAACGGCTTCATCATCGCCTGCTTGGCCGGGCCGTACAGGTTTGGCGTCTTGGTCGTCGCGGCGGCCCGCGCCGGGCCCGCTGCCCAGCCTCTGCCGGTTGCGTGGAACGTCAGCCTTCCGGGCAGGCTGTATCTCGCGCCAATCCGTACTCCATCGACCTCAACCGTAACCGTGCCCGGGAAGAACGGCGTGCCGGTCAGTTCCAGGCTGAACTGGGCGACGTTCGCGGTCTTGACCGAGACGAGCGAGTCCGTGGCCCATGCCTCGACATCCGCATCCCGACCGACCGTGCGCACACGCTCTATCACCGCCCAGTAGTTCCGGTTGGACTGGCCGAGGTCGGCGGTGCGGAAGCGGATGTGGCGCGGGCCCGGGTCGCGGCGCTGCGATTTGAGGAAGTTCATCAGGTCCGTGTCGTCAACGCAGCTCAAGCCATCTTCGTAGTCCCACCAGTGGGGGCGGTCCGGCACTTCCTTGTAAGTGAACCGATAGTCCAGTTCCTGCAGCCATGCGGCGAAGTTGCGGCCGTGGATGGTGGGCACGTTATCGTCATCGCCGCCGTGGAGAATGAAGAGCGGCAGGTTGAGAGCGTTCACCAGCATTGCGGGCGCGTTGTCCGGCCTGAGCGCCATGTCCCGGACGGCAAGCTGGGGCGGGTCGGCAAAGACAGCGCTCCGCTGCAGGAACCACGGCACGTAGAGCGGGTGGCTGGGCCAGCCGGCTTCAGGCGCGGCCGCGGCAAACAGGTCCGAATGGGTCAGGCCCACGTGCCAGGTTCCGTGTCCGCCCATCGAATGGCCGGTGAGCAGAACCCGGTCCCGGTCAACCGGCAGGGCGGCCATTGCCTGACCGAGTACTTCGATGGCGTCAAGCCTTCCCCAGTCCTGCCAGTCAAACCCGAACGGCCGGCGGTTGGTCGCCGCGACTACGAACGCCCAGTCCTTCGGTTTGTAGGCGTCGGCCTGGCCTGAGGCCTCGACACCGGCTCCGTGCAGAGACAGAATCAGCGCGTAGCGCCTCGATGGGTCGTAGTCCTTTGGGTAGAGAACTGAGTAGTACTGACATGAGCTGTCAACCGCCGAGATGAACGTCACTTTGCGTGACTGGTCGGGGCGGCGGATGCGCATGTGTACCGTGTCCGAGCCGGAATCTCCCGCACACTTCGAGTTGACTACCAGAGCCAACCCCGCCGTGTCGAAGGGCCGTGCCGCTATTGCGACCCGCACCGGCACTTTGAGCACGCCGAAGCCGGGTACGTTCGCGACCTTCGTCCGTCCGACAGTGTCTCCGGAGGAGAGCACTGCCAGTCTGACGGTGTCGAGAGGTTCCGGCGTCTGGTTCAAGACCGGCACGCCAAGCCAGCCGACCAGGCTGGAATCGGCGACAAGATCCGGAGTGGTGATATCTCTTGCCACGATACTGAAGCGTGCGGCTGGCGGTACGAGTTGGAACTTCACCCGCTGGTCGCCGTACCCGGATAGGCGAAGAAGCACGCGGTTGCGTCCGGAGTCGAGTTGGACCGGTATCTGGAACCAGCCGTTGCCGTACACGTCACCCAAGTAGCCCCGGCCGTTGAGCACGAACCCGCCGAGCTTCGGCGCCAGCGCCAAGGCGCGGCAGGACCGGGGGCTCTCGAACTCGGCATAGGCGAACCCCGCACAGATCACGCCGACATTGCCATAGTAGTCCTGCAGCGAGTCCCACCGTACGTCCTGGTAGTCAGTTTCAAGCCAGCCCAGCGAGTCAACCATCACCTTGCGGCAGGTCGTGATGCCGCCCTGCACGAGGCCCGAGCGGTAGGTGTCGCCCTCAGACGGTCGGAAGGCCAGCGGGTCTTCGACGACGCCGGTTATGCCTTCGCGCGTGCCAACCGAGAACGGCCCGCACACCAGCCATTCCCGAATCTCAATGGTGTCAGCGAGGCCGGGAAGAGCCGAAGCCGAGGCAAAGGCCGCGCCCAAGATGGCCAGTAGGAGTGTTCTCATGGTGCTTGACTATAGCCCGGTTCTGTTGGCGGTCAATACCATAGTCCCCGGATCCCGAAATGAAAACGCCAAGACGCCAAGAGCGCCAAACAGACGCCGATAATGCCATCCGGACCCTCCTTGTGTCTTCGTGTCTTGGCGGCAAGTTCCTATCTTGGCTCCGGGGGCAGGTGGTGCTGGACAAGGACCCGAGCCAAGCTAGTCTGAATCAGGAGGTAGTGTCATGAAATCCACAATACTGACCGCGTCCATGTGCGCATTGGTGCTGACCTGCGCTGCGCCGCAGGAGGGCGGCAAGGCAGAAACAGCCGACAAGACCGCGCCGGACGCGATGGTGCTGGTCAGCGCCGCGTTCATTGCGGGCGAGTCGATTCCGACGAGGTACAGCCTGCACGGAGAAAACACCTCGCCCGACCTGACCTGGGACGAGGCGCCTGAAGGCACCAAGAGCTTCGCCCTGATCTGCCGGGACACTGACGCACCGTCGGGTACTTTCTACCACTGGGTCTTGTTCAACATCCCTGAGAGTGCAAGAGGCCTACCGGAAGGACTCGGGCGAGACGTCAGTCTGCCGACCGGTGGTACTCAAGGCACGAATAGCTTCCGCCGAGTCGGCTACGACGGGCCAAAGCCGCCGATGGGAACGCACCGCTACTACTTTGACCTCTACGCGCTGGATAGAATGCTCGCGCTTGACCAGACCGCAACCGCCGGCCAGTTACTGAAGGCAGTCAAGGGACACGTGCTTGCCCAAGCGAGCTTGATGGGAAAGTACAAGAAGTAGACAAGCGCAAGGAAGAAGCTCGAAGTCCGAAGCACGCACTGCCCGACAGGGGCCGCTACGGCCATCAACGATGTACGAGCGTACGATGTACGACGCGGCTGGGCGGGCGGAATCTGACTCGCGCCCCGCGAGCTTCCCGGAATAGGTGACTGTCCCTAATTCCCCCGCCTGTGGTAACCCCGTGGGCTCACCTGGCGTCGACCTAGGAGGGAGGTCCGAGCTCCTTGTCTATGGTCAAAAGCACCTTCTCCAAGACCTTCGGGTCGATGCCTTTGTCCCGGAATCTGCCGAATGTGGAGCCAAGTCTATCGGCCAAGTAGCGGCCCCACAGGCTATAGTACTGCAGGCACCACTCGCGGATGCAGCTTCGGGCTAACTCCAGTGTCTCGCCGTACAGCCCCGCCGCGCTTAGCACGGGTTCGGTTAGCTCCAACAACCTCCGAACGCCCTTCTTGTACGGAATCGTATTGTCGCCGCCGGGCCTCCGTTGCCTCCGAAGCTTGCTGAAAACGGAAACCAGGGACAGTCACCCTATTTCCGTTCTCGCGGGGCCCGCGCCCGCCCCGGGCGCCTTGGACACGAGCGCTACTGCTGTTCTGGCTCGGCCTTACAGGCCGGCCTGGTCGTCGATGGGCGAGCTGCCGGTCCAACGTCGCCTCGACTTCGCTGACAAACTCAGGGCTTCCCAGTGGCCGGCCAATCATTGTGCGGCGGCGGATCTCCGTTACGCGCCCCTCGTCCTCAGCTTCCTGCAATAGCTTGCGCCACTCGGCTGGTGCAATCTGATTAGCCCACGATGCTGCGTCGATCATGCCCGAGTCCTTCCGTCTGCCGACGTGCAAAGCAGCGCTTGACCATGGGTATTCCCAGGCGTGGGGGACGATACGCGCACGCACCGGGTTCTGCTCGATATAGCGCATGATGGCGAGGAAGGTAGTTTCCTCTGCAGGGCAGGAATAGAAACGAGCCTGCCACAAGTGACCGCTGCGGGAGTGTTCCGTATTGAATCGCTGTGCGTAGATGAAGTGAGTGCGCCCTAGTGCCTGAGCCATGGCATCAGCCGTCTGCGGCCTGACGAGCAGATGGACGTGGTTTGTCATCAGGCAATACCCAAGCACTTCCAATCCGTATTGTACGGAACGCTTGCGCAGTAGCCCAAGATAGAACTCACGGTCACCATCTGTGAGAAAGACGTCCTGCCGGTTGTTCCCGCGTTGCGTAACGTGGTGCAGGACACCGGGAACCACGACCCGCGCTATTCTCGGCACGCGCAGATGCTACAAACAGCTCGGTTGATGTCAAGAAATAGGGTGACTGTCCCTGATTAGGTGTCGGGGAGGCGTGCAGCTCGGCTAAGTGCCTGCAGGAAGCCGAGTTGGGGGTCGTAGGCATCACTAGAGCGATAGCATCGCGAGTCGCCTTGGGAACCGTTCCCGGATCGGTTCACGGGGTGATTCTCAAAGTCCGTCCAGAGGGGACTTGCGGCGGGACCGGGGCGGCGGGACCGGGCGTGAAACCCGCGGCGTGTTGAGGTCCGATTCTTGCGGCGAATCCTGCCGGGGTTCAGACAAAGACTCGGACATTGAGAGGCGGGCTCACTGGCAGGTCGATTCCGAAGGTCTGCTGCGAGGCCTTTCGCGGAAGTACTCGCGGGCCAGTTCGCACCGCGATTCGTGCTGCGAGTCGGATGGCTACTGCCGCCGGGCTTTGCCAGCCAGTCGGACCACAGAGCCCGCGATGAGGCCCAGAAGGCAGACAAGCATGAACCAATCGCCGTAGCGGCGATAGAGTGTGGGCGCGAGCGGCTGCGGAACCGGGCCGGCGAGGATCGTCTGCACGAACAGCGGAGTCTGCTTCAGGATTCGGCCGTAGGGGTCGACGATGAAGGAGATGCCGTTGTTCGCGCTCCGAATCATCGGCACGCCGTTCTCGACGGTGCGCAGGACGGCCAGCTCTGCGTGCTGCTGGGCGCCGACAAGGCGGCCGAACCAACCGTCATTGGTGACGACCGCGAGGAGTTGGGAACCGCGTCGCGTGAACTCGCGCGTCAGGTCCGGGAAGATGGCCTCAAAGCAGATGAGCGCGGAAAGGGTGCCGCGTGACCAGCGGAACACGGTGTAGTCGTGGCCTCTTGCCCAGTTGCCCATGTCCGCGGTGCCGAGAATCTTGCGGATGATGGGTAACTCGTCCGCGTAGGGGATCTTCTCGGAGAAAGGCACCAGCCGGATCTTGTAGTAGCGCTGCTTGACCGGTTGCTCGCCCGGCCGGATGAGTACCGCGCCGTTGTGCCAGGAGTTCCGGCGTTCATCGAAGAGGGGAGACCCGGTGAATATTTCGGTGTTCAGCGAATCGGCCAGGCCGCGGATGGCCGGGCCCATTGTTTCCGACCTCGTTACGTCGGTCAGGGTTGCGGTCTCCGGGTAGAGGATAAGGTCCGGGTGGGTTGCGGCCGATTGCCGCGTCAGCCGGACAAGGTCTGCCTGAATCGCCGCGCGCGAGTCCCAGTCTCCCTTGTCGAAGGGGGAGACGTTCGGCTGGATTATAGCGACATTGAACCACGGCTTGAGTGGCCGAATGTTGAAGGCCGAGAACACCAGCGGTGCGACGAAGGCGAGCACGAGCCATGCGGCGCGCCAGGTCAGGGCCCGAGTTTGTGGCTTGTGGCTCGCGGCTTGGGGCCTGGCGGCCTTGATAAAGCGGAAGAGCAGTACGTTCACCAGTACCAGCCATGCCGATACGAGGTAGACTCCGCCGATTGACGCGGGCTGGATAAACGGGATGTACGGTGTCATCGTGTACCCGAGCAGGCCCCAGGGAAAGCCAATCTGGGACTTGGTGCGGAGGAACTCAAGCAAGGGCCAGATGAGCGGTGCAGCCCAGAGCCCCCAGCGCCGCGTGAGCCATGCAAAGACGCCGACATACAGCCCGAGGTAGGCAAAAAGCAGGACCACCCCGATATTCAGCAGGATCCGTGTCACCGGCTCGACCGGCACGACCAGGAACCAGAGCCACCAGAGGTGGGCGGCGAAGAGGAGCCCGCCAAACAGCCAGCCCCAGAGAAACGCTCGTCCCGGCCGGGCGTCCCGGATAATCCAGAACAGCGGGACCAGTGCGAAGAAGGCCAGGAAACGGAGCGGGAAAGGCGCGAAGGCAAACGCGCCGAGGCAGGTGGCCGCGACGGCCGGTATCAGGACTCTACGGATGTGAGCGGGACCTCGCTGTGGGTTGACTGGGACCGGTAGAATGCATCCGCGAGTCGGCTGACCGTGAGCGCTTCCGAGGCGTCGATGGGTAGCGGCGTGTTGCGGACCAGCGATTCGACCCACAGGTTGACGAGCATCCGTCCGGACGAGCGCACGGCGTCCTTGGCCTGAATCTGGGGCGTGACGTTGACCAGGTGGCCGTGCATTTCCTTGTGTATCTGGGTCGGGTTGAGCAGTGCGGCACCGGCGTTGCCGAACAGATTCAGGTAGGTGAGGTCCCTTTCCTGCAGCATCGACCAGCCGACCTCGACGGTAAGCGTGATGTCCGGTTGAAACCGGATCATCGCGAAGGCGGTGTCCTCGACCTCGGATTGCGGGGCCCGGTGGTGAGCGGCGCCGATGACCGAGAGCGGCGCGTGCGGCGCGAGCAACGCGAGCGAAGCGTCGAGCAGGGCGCCCCCCAGCGACAGGAATGCCCCGCCGCCCGCGCGCAGGCGCTGGCCGCGCCAGCCGGAAAGCGACCACGACTCGCGGCCCTGCAACCAGCCGGTCTTGCAGTAGTAGAGGTCGCCCAGTTCCCCGCCCTCGACGAACCGGCGAATGGTCTGGATGTCGGGACGGAGCCGGGTGTTCATCGCCGGCATCAGCTTCCGCTTCTCGCGCTCCGCGCTCGCCATCATCTGCCTGACTTCGGCTGAGTTCAGGCCCAGCGGCATCTCGCAGAGCACATCCTTGCCATAGCGCATCGCGGCTACGGCCATGGGAGCATGCAGGTGATTGGGCGTGGCGATGACGACCGCGTCGATCGTATCGTCTTCCTTCAGGTCGTCGAAGTCGACGTAGTGTTTCTCGACTTTGTGGATCGCGCAGAGCTGGTTCACCTTGCGGACGTCGGTATCGCAGAGCGCGACCAGTTCGACCGACTGGTTCTGCTTGAGAGAGGGAATGTGGGCGAGCTGGGATTGGGTTCCGCACCCGACCACCGCCACCCGCAGCTTGCGCTCAGACACCGGCCGCGCCCTCGTTCATCGTGCTTCGTTCGTCGTTTGTCAGGACACGCACGCGCCTGCCCTCGACTTTCAGGCGGCCGGCGCAGAAGAGCTTCACGGCTTCGGCATAGGCCTGATGTTCCTCGACCAGCACCCGCAATGCGAGCGACTCCGGCGTGTCGGCGTCGCGGACGGCAATTGCCCGCTGGACGATAATCGGCCCGGCGTCGACGTCCGGGGTCACCAAGTGAACCGTGCAGCCGGAGACCTTCACACCGGCGGCGATTGCCGCCTCGTGTAACTGCATTCCCTGCAGGCCGGCGAACGCGGGCAGGAGCGAAGGGTGGATGTTCATGATTCGGTTCTCAAAGGCGTTGACGAAGACCGGCGAGAGGATGCGCATGAACCCGGCCAGGCAGACGAGGCCGACGCTGTGGTTCGTCAGTTCAGCGACGAGCGCCTGCTCGAACGCGGCGCGGGTCTTGAACTGGCGGTGGGGGATGAGGACAGCGGGGACGTGCTCGACCTCGGCCTTCTTCAAGACCGGTGCGTCGGGGATGTTGGTGACCAGCAGGCGGATCTCGCCGTTTGTGTCGGCGCGCCTGGTCGCGTGCACCAGCGCCTCGAAGTTCGTGCCGCGGCCCGAAGCGAATACCGCGATGCCGACTTTGCTCACGAGTCGATTCTAGCTTGTAGCTATGCCTTGTCAATCGAGCGAATCGGGCCAAGGAGAGCAGGGAATGGGGAGTAGGGAATCGGGAGTCGACACCGGCGAATCCCGATTCCGTCTTTCACTCTTCACCATTCCATCCGCATCCATCCGTTTCGTGTCCTTCGTGTCTTAGTGGCGGCCATGTCTGTTTCCGAGTCTTCTCTCTTCCATTGGTCCATTTCTCTGCTAGAGTGTAGGAGACCGAAGAGACACAAAGGAGGTCCTATGTTCGGAATCGTCTTGATGGCCATCGTCGGCCTGGCAGTCGCCTACTTCGCGATGCGCCAGACTGACCAGGGCCGGGCCATCGCCCGCCGCGCCGCAGCCGGCGTAATCATACTTGTCGTGATACTGCTGGCCGTGTCCTTCTTCCGCATCGTGCCGCCCGGCCACGCCGGCGTGCCGGTGCTCCTGGGCCGGGTTCAGAACCAGATGTCGAGCGGCTTGAACATCGTCCTGCCCATCGTCAACGTCACGCTGATGGACGTTCGCACCAACGCGTACACGATGTCGAGCATCAGAGACGAAGGTCAAATCAAGGGGGACGACGCGATTGACGCCCTTGCCTCAAACGGCCTCACCGTCACGCTCGACGTCACGGTCTGGTTCCGGCTCGACGTCACCAAGGCAAGCTGGGTATACCAGAACATCGGCCCGGACTACATCGACAAGATAGTCCGCCCCTCGATTCGCACGGCCTTGCGCGACGCCGCGTCCCGCTTCACCGCCAACGAGCTCTACTCGTCAACCGGGCGCAGCGTCTACACATCTACGGTTGACTCGCTGGTGGACGTTGCCTTCGCCGGCAAGGGTGTCATCCGCGAGCGGGTGCTGCTCCGCCGGGTCAAACTGCCCGACGTCGTCATGCAGGCGATTGAAGCCAAGCTTGCCGAAGACCAGAACGCCCAGAAGATGAAGTTCACGCTGGTCAAAGAGGGCCTCGAAGCCGAACGCAAGCGGGTCGAAGCGCAGGGCATCGCCGACCGCAACCGCGTCATCGCCGTCTCGCTCACCAGCAACTACCTGAGCTGGTACTACGTCGAGATGCTCAAGACGGTCGCGTCAACCGGGAACAACACCTTTGTCATCACGCCCTTCGACCAGAAGCTCATCCCGATGCTGAACGTGGGGAAGTGACCCGCAGGGTCATCCTGAGGAGCGTAGCGACGGAGGGTCTCGCCTCTCTCGCACCGCACTGAATGAGCGAGACGGTTCGCCAGCGGCACACCCGGCAGCGACCGGCCGCCCGTGTCAGCCGTGAGCTGTTGGCGGTCCGCCGACCTGTGGATCGACCGTGCGACGGATCCCAGAATCCGACATTGGTACCGCAGGGGCCTGTTAATGGGCCTCGCCAGGTTGGCTGGCGGCTACACCTGACGGGTGTCGTCATTCCGAGCGAAGGCGTCCTCGCCGTAGTCGAGGAATCTCGCCTGAGAGACCCCTCGACTCACTTCGTTCGCTCGGGGTGACAAACAAGAGCTAT
>Ga0163202_1000214_pt1 | contig 10871 bp, 18 predicted proteins | sample PL_2010_300m_FD_113540 | JGI IMG/M metagenome (GOLD analysis project Ga0163202, IMG submission 113540) | Freshwater microbial communities from Powell Lake, British Columbia, Canada to study Microbial Dark Matter (Phase II) - PL_2010_300m | ecosystem: Environmental > Aquatic > Freshwater > Lake ... | reverse complement strand
GGATTAGAGGGAGGGGGGAGGGGTAGTCGATGGAACGCGCCCCGCCAACACCCCCATCCCCTCTCCCGCAACTTTCGCCAATTTCCCATTGGGCTTTTCTGTCTTCCTGTCTGCCCGGGTGCGGGTCCGGGTGCGTGTGCGGAAGTGCTTGACTTTTGTGCAAAAGGCAGTAACCTTGGGTATGGTACACCGTGTGATACGGGGCGATTGTCTGACTGAGTTGGCCGGGTTGCCAGCCGGGAGCTTTCACTGCTGCGTGACAAGTCCGCCGTACTGGGGGTTGAGGGACTACGGGGTGGTAGGTCAACTTGGCCTTGAGCGTGTCCACGACTGCCTTGGCTGGGCGACAGGGAAGCCTTGCGGTGAGTGCTACGTCTGCCATCTGGTTGCCGTGTTCCGAGAAGTCAGGCGCGTGCTGCGGGATGATGGAGTGATGTTTCTGAACTTGGGGGACAGTTATCACGGCTCATGGGGGAATAGCGGTTCACGACCAGAACTTGACGGTAAGACCTTGAATCAACGTCCCAAAGAGGCAGATTATATCCCGCGTGGAGGTTGGGACGAAAGACGTGAACGTCCTCCGTCAAGTTTTAAGATTGATGGCCTCAAGCCCAAAGACCTCTGCGGTATCCCGTGGCGTGTGGCGCTTGCGTTGCAGGCTGACGGCTGGTGGTTGCGGTCGGACGTGATATGGTGTCTATCGGGCGGAACGAGCGTTTACGTCAAGACCGATAATTCCGGTATCTGCCTGATGAACGTAAAGGATTTGGCGCGGGTCAAACCGAACAAGACGAGCCTATGGAACGGCGAGAAGTGGACTCGGATGCTTGGGGTTAGCCAGTCACCACGCAAGGGGAACGAAATCACGTTCACCCTGAGAAGCGGGGAACGAATATCTTGCACTCCAACACACCGATTTCCAACCAACCGTGGGCTGTTGGCGGCATCGGATATGCAGATTGGAGACGTAATTGATTCGACTCGCTTGCCGGAACCGGAACGGCCGAAGGACTGCGCGATAGATGAAGCTGCCGCGTGGTTTGCTGGATTGTATCTGGCAGAGGGTTCGATGTCTGGGGACACGATACAGTTAGCTGGACATTCCTCTGACTCTAAGCGTCTGGAGTTGGTAGACGCGGTGGTTGCCAAGTATGGCGGCAACTGGACGGTTGACGTGGACGGGAACAAGCAGAGCATCAGGGTCTACGGCAAATTGCTGGTTGCCATTCTCAAGGAACTGGTATCGGGTCGCACGGCACACGACAAGGGGTTTTCGCCTTCGGTCTGGAGATACAGCAACCAGTTCGTATCCGCGATGCTTCAGGGTTATCTCGATGGCGACGGCCATTGGGACGTTGCAAATGGTAGGTGGCGTCTCGGATTCTGCCGAAACTACAATCTTGAACGTGACCTGAGAACAACTTGTGCGAGACTCGGATACCGGCTGACACTCAACTTGTCGTCGGTGAAGTATCTAGGCAAAGACGTGCCGACCTTCCGTGGCGAGATTCGGATGGAACGAAGCGGCCACCACAACGAGAAGTCGATGGGCGAGGTTGTCGAAATCGGTCGGGCGCGGTGCAGGGATGTCTACGACATCGGCGTGGCCGACAACCCGCACCTATTTGCCTTGTCGTCAGGAACGCTGACGCACAATTCGAAGCCGAACTCCATGCCCGAGAGCGTGACCGACCGGCCAACGCGAAGCCACGAATACATCTTCATGCTGACCAAGAGCGCGAGATACTACTGGGACGCGGAGGCGGTGAAGGAGAACTACGCACCCATCACAATCAAAGACCGTGAGGCTGACCATTTCAGCTACAACGGGGTTGACCTGAAGGACTACGCCAACAATGGCGTCCAGCGACCGCTAGAAGTCAAGCAGCGGATACTCGCCACGATGCGGGAGCGCGGGGGGCGGAATATTCGGAGCGTCTGGACTATCACGACGAAGCCGTGCAAAGAGGCGCATTTTGCTACCTTCCCGCCTGACCTGCCGGAGAAGTGCATCAAGGCCGCGACATCCGAGAAGGGCGTCTGCCCAAAGTGCGGGAAACAGTGGGAGAGGGAGACGGAGCGTAAGACAATAAACCGAGATGGATGGGGCAAGTCCGATCCCAAGCATTCAACGCCACAAGGAACTCATGGTCCCTCAATTCGCGGTGATGGCAGATGTGGCGATGTTTATGTCTGCACGACCGGCTGGCGTCCCGGCTGCGAGTGCGGACTTGAGCCTATCCCCGCCAGTGTTTTCGACCCCTTCGGCGGCGCGGGAACCGTGGCCGTTGTAGCCGCCAAGTTAGGCCGCAGTTCGGTCAGCATAGAGTTGAATCCTGCCTACTGCGCCATAGCTGAGAAGCGTATCGCCGCCGCGACACGGCAGGGCAAGCTGGCTCTGTAACGCACTCCTTGACTTTTGCACAAAAGTTGGTAAGATGGGGTATGGATGACACGCAGAACAAGCCTGTCGAGCAGATGGTATCGCCAAGCGCAATGCCCATCGTCAACGCTCTCTGGAACAAGCTCGTTCCGGGCCTGACGAAAGGGCAATTCAGACGGCCTGACGAATCGTTCGATTGTCCCTGTTCTTCCTGTTGCGGCCGGGTTGCGCGAGGCTTGCCAAAACTGAACAGCCATCGGCGTTACCCGACGTTCGGCAGTAACCGTTGGTGCGAGATGTGGTGGCTCCGAATCCAATGACCCTCTTCCTCTGGACTTCTCGTATCATCCGGCGGGCTGAGGTGAAGGCGCATCGTGAAAGGACCTATCTGTTTGGCGACAATGCTCTGTATCGTGGTCTTGGCGGCATGGCCCGGGAGTGTAGGGGCGAGCTGAACGCGGTCGGCGTGCCGACCAAGTGGACTCCGCGCATGAACGACGAGGCATTCTTCTCAGACAACGACAATCCGTGGGACATGGAACAAGATTTGATAGAGTCGGCGATTCAACGAGCCGAATCATACGGGAATCCCATCGTCGTCCCCGCCGGGCTGGGCCGTGGCCTGGCCCAGATGCCGACGAGATGCCCGAAGCTGTATGCGTGGATGTGCAAGAGATTGGAGAGACCATAATGCCTAAGCACAAAGACCTACCGTTCCAACCGTGGGGCCGCAAGGCCATAGCCGAGGGCCGCAAGGTACTGACCAGCCGGTGCTCGGGATTGGCGGCGGTCAACAAGAATCCCGACGAGTGGGAATACGGCGGCGAGAACATCCACGGTCGACACATCTTCTACAACAAGAAGGACGGGTTGCTAATTCGCTGCCCTTGGCAGGTCGGCGTGGACTACGACGGCGTGACGGTGACGGGAATCACGGCCAAGCGGGTGCAGGATATGACGCCCGCCGAAGTTTTCGACGAGGGGTTGTCGGCAGAGCAATGCTGGACGGTTGATGAGGTTTACTGCGGTAAGGAATATGGCCGTTGCACTCCGATGGCAGGATTCAAGAAGATTTGGGACTCCATCCACCGCCGCGACGTGAACAACCGCTACGAGCGCAACCCTTGGACGTGGCGGCTGTCCATCAAACGCACATGACTCGCTGGCAGAGCAACGTCCTGTGTATCCTGATTTCCCTTGGGCTTGCGCTGCCGGTGATTGTCGCGCTGGCACTGCTGTCTACGCCACGTCCGCCTACCAAGTCTGCGCCTGAGCCAGAGTCGCGTGTCGTTCTGGCAGACGATACCGGCCTGGTCATCTACAGGGTGAGCGACAGCGTGTACGTGCGAGCCGTGTTCATCCCGCACGGGAAAGGCGTCGTGGTCGAGATTCAGCCGGTGAAGAAAGTCAGAGTCAAGAAGGAGGCGAAATGACCAAGAGCAAAGACAAGTGCGATACGTGTAAATGGTATCCAATGCACGGTGATGATAAGGTGGTGTCAATGCTGTGGCATTGTCATCGCTGCGCCCGCACCGAGCGCCGCGAGCGCGAGCGGCTGGAGGCCGACATCTACCGACTGGCGGAGTGGGAAACGGCGGAGAATCTCTATGAATCCTTATGTGTCGTTACTCTGTGGATAGAAATGAAGGCTGATGGCAAATCGGGTAAACCCAACGTGGACGAGAGAATGCTACGCACAGTTCGACGGATGAGGGAGAGTATGATAGACGCAAACTCTTACGCCGCATGGCTCGACACCGAGGAAGCCCGTATCTTCCCCGCCCGCATTGCCCGGAGGCGGTCGAAGGTTGACCCCAACAACACTTTCGGATGGAGAGAGGATTGGCCGTCGTGAGCCGCGCTGACAAATGGTATTGCTACTGGCTCGGCTTCTACGAGTACGGTATCTGGCCGCTGTGGTGGTTCAGGTTCCGATTGCGGATACGGTTGTGGGCACGGTTCCTGGTCGTTTGTATGTGGGGCCGCCCGTGACCCGCGTCGAGAAACTCTGTCGTCTGCTGCGTGAGTGGAATTGTGAGTGGAATTGCTGCATGGAGGACATTCACAGGGTCGGGTGGAAGCCTAAAGACCATTGCCCGACGTGCGACAAGACCATGCAATCGCTCTGCCGCAGGACGTGGCTGGCGACCAAGAGGGTGACAAAGTGAAGTCTCCGACCGAGCGCAGTCTTGCTATGCTGCGAACGAGAGGATACCTCTGCCGGGTCGTGGAGCACTGGAACTCGCACGCCAAGGTCCGCGTTGACCTCTGGGGATGCGATATTCTGGCCGTCAAGGTAGGCGAACCGCCGCTGCTGGTCCAGACGACAACCGCATCCAATCAATCTGCACGTGCCAAGAAGCTCTGCGCGTTGCCGTCTACGACATTCCTGCTCAGGGCGGGTTGGGCTATCCACGTGCATGGTTGGTCTAAGAAAGGCTGTAACGAAGTGAGACTGAAGGAGTGAAGATGAAACTGCTCTATGTCCGTTCCGGCTGTATCGCCTGCGAAGAGGCCAAAGCTGCGACCGCTGACGCCGAGGTGATGCAGGTCGGCCCTGGTTCGGGTCACGTTGGCACCATGAACAGGCTGGAGCTGATGTCGGTGCTTGCTATGGCTGACATTCCAATGGAGGACGACGCGCCCTTACCGATACTGGTCGAGGACGACGTGCCCTACGAGTGGAAGGCAGGCCAGTGGGTCAAGATGCAGCCGCAACACGGTGAAACGCCTGAGATGAGTAGGGAGGTGAACGAGAATGAATCCCGAGTGTGAACGAAGACTGAGCAAGCTGGAGAAGGCGGCAGAAGAACAGCGGCAGAATCAACCTGAAGCGCCGCCGTTCAAGTTCGAGGTGGGACAGGAGGTAACTCCGAAACACAAGACGGATTCCCGTGCGGTAGGTACGAATCCCGGTTGCCGTTACATGGTGATTGAGCGCAAGGCCCACGCCATCGACAACCGTTACCGTCTCAATAACGACATCTGGGTTTGGGAGTCTGACATTGAGACTTACGCCGTGTCGCTGGCGGCGCGCTTCAAGGTCGGGGACTGGGTGAGGCATCGGCGGGCGGACCCAGTGGACACCATGGGCATAGAGGATGCGGAGAACAGAGTCGGGAGACTCGTGCAGCCGTACCCGTCCGACGCGGCGGCTGGATGGCTTCGGGTAGCATGGAGCGATGGCCATACCACGATTATGCGGGAGCATGGCCTTGAGCCTTGGCAGCCTCGCGAGGGCGAGTGGGTGATTCCGTGTGGAATGCTTGATGGAGACGTGCGATGCTGGTTTGAGCCGGTGGTCTTTAACGATGCGATGCGAACGAGCGGGGCGAGATTCATCCCCGCCCCGTTTGGCGAGCACGCAGCGGAATGGTTCAAGTGAGCGCAAGGGCTACAAGAGAAATGAAGTTCACGGCATGTCAAAGACACTAACCAAGCGTGAGTTTGTCCGTCAGTTCGAGCGTGACACGAGGTCCGGCACGTACCTTGTGAAGAAGTGGCGCAAGGTCTGCTGGCGGGTCACGGTGAAGGTGGTCAGGATAGACAAGGTGGGGAAAGGATGACTGAAATAGTGTGGGGCGTATTTACCGCTCGCGGAGATGGTGCAACCCCGACACTCTGCAAACTGATGGATGAGAGATTATTCTTCGACGAAGAGAGTGCGGTCTATTACGCATCCGAGAAAGGCGGAGAATTCAACTGCAAGATGGATGTACGCCAGATTGTGTGCCGAGTCGAGGGGGTGGTGAGATGACTGTTGTTGACAGGATTGCGGTTCTCGGCGAGTCCGTCTCCGAGATGTCTGAAGCGGAGTTGGCGCGAGCAGTCGGCGTATCCCGGGAGCGTATTCGGCAGGTCAAGGGTAGGCTGAAGCATCAGCCGAAGAACAGGCGCGACGAGACCGCCGCTGGCTACGGCAGCGTCGACAGGAGGGTATTCCTGAGCGCTATGACGGTTGACTTTGACCGATTCACGCTCTACCTTGAGGAGGGTGGCTCGGATGAGTGTTGGCTGTGGACGGGGGCCAAGACGCCTCTCGGCTATGGCGTGTTCAGCAGGCACAACAGATATGCCCACCGCATCGCCTACGAGCGCGCCTACGGGTCGATTCCGGACGACATGGGTGTTTGCCATCACTGCGATACCCCCTCGTGCGTGAACCCGCGCCATCTGTTCCCGGGGACGCACAAGGACAACACGTGGGACTCTCTCCGGAAGCACCGCTTCAAGCCATTCGGCAGGCCAATATCCAAGGACCTGCTCAGTCTGACGCGGAAGAAGGTGCTGGAGATACGGGACGCCTACAATTCGCTGCCGCAGGTGGTCATAAACGTGCGCCGAGGCATGGAAGTCACCGGTGTCCCGAGAGGTTCCGCGAAGGAACTGGCGCAGCGGTTCGGGATTGCACGGCGACTGGTGACGGCTATCGCAAGGCAGAATGCAGGAAGCTGGATATGACACGGGCTTCTTTGGCTATATGTTTGTCGTGGGCTTTGCCATTCGGAATCATGGTTCTACTGGTGGCAAGGAGACGGTATCTCGATTGGCGATATGACCGGGAAAGTGAACTTCTAGAGGACGACTTCTGCCGACGCATCGAACGCAGGCAGGAAGAAAGAGCGAGGGAAAGCACGGTGGCAAGGAAAGCCCCGGTAGCGGTGAGTTCTAGCGGAGAACTCATAGAAAGGTAGGAGAATGCGGTTTAACATACGGAAATACAAGGTTTTGTGGCTCATAACTGACGCCACGCGGCTGGTGAAGGGCCGGAAGTCGGTCATTGGGGAGTTTGGGACGCGGGAAGTGGCCGCTTTGCTGGCTGCACTGCTCGAATTGCGGCCCTGGTTGATGGATGAGACGGTGAATATGGGCTGGGCGAGCGAAGATGCTGCCCAAACGGGAACAGAAAGCGTAAGTCATCACCGATTCACCTATGTGGAGGGTAAGTTTAGGCGTATCATGGACTTCTGCAACGTCACGGGCTGGCCTTTGGTCGCTATGAACCTCACTTCCGAGCACTGGTCGATGCTGATTGCGAACAAAGTGCCCTTGGGGGAGACGATTTCACTCGACATCGACATGAGCGTAGACCTGAAGCATGCCCTAAGCGAGGTAATCTGAGGAGGTTGCATGAATAACCTAGAAAAAGTCTCAGGAAGAGAGAAGACGAAGGACCAACAGGAGAAATGATGCAAGAGACCAAATACGACGACGGAAGAGTCAAGCAAGAGTTCATTACAGCCAAGAGTGCTGAGGCAATGCGACGCGCTCTAACTGTAATGCACCAAACGGCATTGGCCGACCCTCGTGTTACAGAGATTCGGCAGGTCAAGGTAGGGCGAAATGCGGAATGCCCATGTGGTTCTGGTCTAAAGTTCAAGAAATGTTGCCTGTCCAAAGCGAGGGAAGTCGAGTGAAACAGAACTGGCGTTTCTGGAGACGGCAGCGGAAGGGACCCCGGATTGAGAACGTCGGGAATCAGGTCGTCTTCAAGGTCGAGACGTTGGAGGACGTTATCCGGGTGCTGCCTTTGATTCAGCAGGACGGGAAGCTGCTCGCGGCGGGTCTGATAGACCTGCACGAGCGAATGCGGAGAGTCGAACTCAAACTCGGCATCAAGGCGAAAGCCAAGCAGGGCGAAGTATATGCCCCTTCACGGGAGATACTGAAACCGTAGGACTACAGGTGTTTACACAGCCCCGGCGCGGCGGCGGTGCGCTTCCACCAAAGCCTCCGCCGCTTTCATTCCGTGGACAATCGTTACGGGCACTCCAAAGCTCCGGTATCGTCGCCCCTGCCTAGTTGCTGTCCATCCGGGGCCTCTGTAGTACTTGGATTGAGCCGTCTTGACCTCTATGACCTCTACAAGCGCATTGTTCTCGAAAATCGCCAAGTCAAAACGGCAATACGCTTGTCCTCTACTCTGGGCGCGTCGATACTTAACCAATTCAGACGAGTTGTCGAACGGAACCTTTACTTCTCCGCGAACATTCAGTCCTAGTTCTTTGAGCTTCCAGTAGATGAACGCCTGTACCTCAAACTCGCTGACGTATTCCGGGGCGTGTATCGCCATGCTTCCTCCTCAAAAACAAAGCGGCGCGGCTGAAATTGGAGTCTTAAACGAGAACCGACCCTCCGGAAGAAGGTCGGTTTACTCGATTACCAGTGACAACTTGGGGTTGTCCCTTCCAGATAACAATATGAACTTTTGAGCAAAAGTCAAGCTCTTTTTTTCATGGTTCCTCCCCCTTAAAAATCCCTCTCCTCCTACTCTAGTGTAGTGCACATCTGAACCTTTCTTTCATAGCTGTCCGGTTCCTAATTCGGGCCTGCGCCTACTCATCCCAAACTTCAGAAAAAGGCTGCTCCTCGCAGCGGGTATGAGCAGGAATTGAGAAGGAGATTACAACAGTGGCTTGGCTTCTCAGGGAGCGGACTCCAAGTTGGCAGTCACCGGTAATGGGTAAGCGTAACACCGTCCGCTCGAAAAGTCAAGCGAAATCTCACGCGGCCGCCCGCCAAAAGCCGATATTGACAGCGGGACGTGGGTAGTTATGCTTAACTAACGATGCCTGAAGATGATACGGTGGTAACTGAGAATTCTCCTCAGCCCGTGTCGGTGGCTGGGGTGAAACGACGTGTCCTTATGGACAAGAACGCACCCCGATTCTCCAAGAAAAAGAGAGTGGCCGCAGCGAATGGAATGTTGCTGTCGCGGGCGGAGTTGTTCGATGATGGCATGAACATGCCCATTGAGCGCAAAGGCCCGGACATCATCCTGCGTGTGAGGGTCAAGGGTATCAACGCCGAGGGATGGCAGCGAACCAAGGAGTGCTTCGAGAACGGGCGTTCTCCCTATCTGCTCCTCGATAGGTCGGGACTCGTCGTCAAAATGCGAGATGTCATCCTGTCGGGCCAGCCGATTTCTCGGCGTAGTCCCGACAAGATACTCGAAGCCCTACCGAAGGGGACTGAACTTCCCGGTGGATTGCGCTGGACGGATTTCACGGACAGGCAGCTTGTGGCCCTTGTGCTTCTGAGCGACGTGATGTCGTCGAACTCGCGGGCTACGATTGCGAGCATAGCGGGGGTCGAGCAGGAAACGCTCGATGCTTGGGAAGGCAACGAGAAGTTTCTCAAGGTCAAGAAGTGGTTGCTGGAGCGTAGTTCGCACAAGATGCGCGAGCAGTTCATGAAGAACGTCGCGCAGGGTATGGACTCAGAGAGTGAACCCATGCGTGTAGCGTGGACGAAGATGGCCGGGGAACGTCTCGGCTATCTCGGCAGGAAAGACAAGGCATCACGAGCGCCCGGGGCTTCTGACCCGGCACTCATCGCGGACATTCAGGCTGAAATTGGCGACATGTCGGAGGCCGAGAAGAAGACGTGGGCTGAGCGTCTCACGTTCGCCGCAGCCCAACTTACCGGGGCCGGGGTCGTATCGGCTACGGCGAGCGGCAAGTTGGTAGCCAAGGCAAAAGAGCAGACCTAGCAAGCAAAGGAGACATCATCATGCTATCCACAGCAGAAAAGGCAGAGAAGCCAGAGAAGACCGTCGAACCGTGCCACTACTGCGGCAAGGTCGGGGGTCACGAAATAGGCTGTCCTGCCGCACTGGGCACGGAAGCGGACTGCAAGAAGGAACTCTGTGCGGGTTGCACGTTCGTCAAGGGCTGCAAAGGTCCCAAGCCGCCAAAGGGTAAGTAAGAGAACAGTGCCAGCGACCGTCACGGAGTCGGCTCAGGCCCCGACCGTAGCCGTCTATTCTCTCTCGCAGGACGAAAGAAACCTGCTCGATGGCGTTCGCTATCTTGCCAATCGGCTGTACGATTTCAACCTTCTCGTCCTCAAGCGCGACAAAATGGTGCGGCGTGTTCACGAGCCGTACTGCGACTACCTGATGAGCGCGGTGATGGCGAAGTACGGGAAGCCAGCCGCGAGTCCCAAGACGGATTGGCTTGGCGACCCGACTGCCGCCGAGTACCCCCGTATCACCCGTGACGGCTGCCGGTCATTCAAGGGCGGCTTCATGCCACGCGGTTCATTCAAGTCATCACTCGGGACGCTTGGTACGTCTCTGTTCATCCCGGCAGTTATTGACCCGGACAGCTCGATTGTGTGCGTGTTCGGAACTCAACCGCTGAGCGACACGCAGGCCGAGGAAATCCACGCTCACATCATGGGCAATGTCCGGTTCCGCTACCTGTTCGGCAAGTGGGAAGAGAACATGCCGAACTGGACGAAGCGCACCAAGACCTACGCCATCCGCAAGAATCCAAACAGAACTCCGTCCCTGATGATGACCTCTGTCGGCGCTGACCTGACCGGTCTTCACCCGACGGGGGTTATTCTCGATGACCCTATCAACGAGAAGAACTACGACTCGGAGGTAGAGCTGTCGGCCATCGAGCGATTCCACGACGCCCTGTTTGGTCTCGATAGGGGCGACATGTTCATGTGGGTACACGGTACTCGATGGGGGCCGACT
>Ga0163202_1000213_pt1 | contig 10887 bp, 8 predicted proteins | sample PL_2010_300m_FD_113540 | JGI IMG/M metagenome (GOLD analysis project Ga0163202, IMG submission 113540) | Freshwater microbial communities from Powell Lake, British Columbia, Canada to study Microbial Dark Matter (Phase II) - PL_2010_300m | ecosystem: Environmental > Aquatic > Freshwater > Lake ... | reverse complement strand
TGATGCCTCCCTATTATGAATAGGCAAAACGTGAATAGCGGCTCCGTCTCCCTGTTTCCAATTGTCCGGGGGAACGGGCGCTTTCCTCATATCTCCCGGATGATGTCCGCGGGGTGGATCTGCGTCGCCTTGAACGAGGGGTAGATCCCCGCCACGATGCCGGAGAGGGCCGAGGCGGCGAAGGCGACCAGGAGCCCCAAGCCCGAAACGGTGACAGGATAGCGCAATACCCCTGCGATAGCAAGGCTCATGAGGAAGCCATACGTTAGTAAGAGAGCGTGTGGACACCGGGAAAGATGAATGAAACGACTTTTGGTAGAATTGGAACATGTTTTTCGGAAAAAGTCAATAAACTTCGGGTTATCGGTGGGTGGGCGAGCGGCGTTTCGATCCCGTTCCCGGCGCGACCAAACTCCTTGTTTAAGCTGACGGCTTGTTATATTGTACCCTGAAAATTCCGGACGCCCGCGGCAGGCTCCCGGACGGTCCTCCCGGATGACCGGGTTGGACCGGACGGGTCCGGGCAGTCTCAACATCACCGTTGATTTCCCCGCCGCGGGGAGGGCGATCCTCCCCGGGCAGCTCACATCTGCTAAGGAGGCGAAAAGATGATCGCTCGGATGAACCTGGAAGAAAAGTGCATCAACACGATCCGGTTTCTGGCGGCGGACGCCATCGAAAAGGCCAAATCGGGCCATCCCGGCATGCCGATGGGGGCGGCGGCCGCGGCCTTCACCCTCTGGACGCGGCGTCTGAAGCACAACCCGGCCGACCCGCTCTGGCCGGACCGGGACCGCTTTGTGCTGTCCGCCGGGCACGCCTCGATGCTCCTCTATACCCTCCTGTACCTCTCCGGCTACGACCTCTCTCTGGATGACCTGAAGGCCTTCCGCCAGTGGGGGAGCAAAACGCCCGGCCATCCGGAACGCCGGCATCCCGCCGGTGCAGAGATGACGACGGGTCCCCTCGGCCAGGGTCTGGCCGCGGCGGTCGGGATGGCGATCGCGGAGGCCCATCTCGCGGCCCGGTTCAACCGGCCCGGACACCTGGTTGTGGATCACCGGACCTACGTCTTCGCAAGCGACGGCGATCTCATGGAGGGGCTCTCCGCCGAGGCCTGTGCGCTCGCCGGACACCTCGGCCTGGGGAAACTGACCATTCTGTACGATGACAACCGGATCTCCCTTTCGGGGACCACTTTGCTTTGTTTTACCGAAGATATCGACCGGCGGTTTGCCGCCTCCGGTTGGCAGGTGATCGCCGTTCAGGAAGGCAACGACACGGCGGCGGTCGACCGGGCGCTTGCCCTGGCGGCGGCGGAGACCGCGAAACCCTCGCTCATCCGTCTCCAGACGACGATCGGCTTCGGGGCGCCTAAGAAGCAGAATTCCAGCGCGGCGCACGGTTCGCCCCTCGGGGCGGAGGAGCTCAAGGCGGCCAAGGAGAACCTCGGCTGGCCGGTCGATCCCCCTTTCTTCGTCCCGGAGGAGGCCCTCCGCTTCTTCCGGCAGGCCGCGGCCGCAAGCGCGAAAAAACAGGAATCCTGGAAGGAGGCCTTCCGGAACTACGCCGCCGCATGTCCGGAGGCGGCCGCCGAATTCGAGCGAGTTATGAAGGGCGAGCTTCCGGCCGGCTGGGAGAAGACGCTCCCCGTCTACGGCCCGGAGACGAAGGACGTGGCGACGCGCAAGACGTCCGAAGCCGTCCTCCAGGCCCTCGGGGCGGCGATTCCGGAGCTCATGGGCGGCGCGGCCGACCTGAACCCCTCCACCTTCTCCTGGCTCAAAGGGATGGGCGATTTCCAGAAGCCGGGCGAGGGGCCCGCCTGCCGGGAAGGGGCGTGCTGCGGGGAGTGGGGTTACGGCGGCCGGAACATCCACTTCGGCGTCCGGGAGCACGCGATGGCGGCGATTGCCGGCGGGATGGCGATGCACGGGGGGATCCTCCCCTTCACCGGGACCTTCTTCACCTTCGCCGACTACATGCGGCCGTCAATCCGCCTGGCCGCCCTGATGGGCCTTCAGGTGATCTACATCTTCACCCACGACAGCATCGGCGTCGGCGAGGACGGCCCGACCCACCAGCCCGTCGAGCAGCTGATGAGCCTGCGGGTGATTCCCAACCTGACGGTCATCCGCCCGGCGGACGCCAACGAGACGGTCGAGGCATGGCGCATGGCGATCAAAAACGGGCAGGGTCCGACCGCCCTCATCTTCACCCGCCAGAACCTGCCGGTTGCGGACCGTTCGACGGTCGGTCCGGCGGACGGTCTTAGGAAGGGGGGATACGTCTTCTGGGAGTCGGGGGCGGGCGCGCCGGAGACGATCCTGATCGGGACGGGGTCGGAGCTCCACCTCGCCCTCGCGGCGGGAAAAACCCTTGCCGCGGAGGGGGTCCGCGTCCGCGTCGTCTCGCTTCCGAGCTGGGAGCTCTTCGATCGTCAGCCGCAGGCGTACCGGGATCGGGTCTTTCCGCCCGCCGTGCGCGCGAGGGTCGCCGTCGAGGCGGGGGTCCGCCTGGGGTGGGAGCATTACATCGGTATCACGGGGGCCGTCGTGGGGATCGACCGGTTCGGTGCGAGCGCCCCTTACCAGACCATCTATGAAAAATTCGGGGTCACCGCCGCAGCGATTGCGGCGGAGGCGCGGCGCCTCCTGAAAAAATAAGGGACGGTTGTCCCTTTTCCGGGGGATGGGAAGAGGGGGGACAGGGAAAATGTTCGCGGAGAGACCTTTTCACAGCTTGGAAATCGGATTCCCGAAGCGCGCATTGGATTATCTGGGGACAGATTTGAAATCTGTCCCCCTGTTTCCCGCAGCGCAGCACCCGCAAAGACGACTGTTCGAGCGCGAAGCGCGAGCTTCGTCTTTGCAGCGGAGTGAGGAGGCGCAGGATCGAAAAAGGTCCAGCGCGCGGAGGGATCACGATTTCCAAAGGTTTCGCAGCAGGGAGGGAACGGCCATGACGACATCCATGACGTTTCGCCCGGAGTCCTTCCGGGCGGCGGAGGATGTGGCCCGCAAGGCTTTGGCGGCCGGGCGGGTCGTGGAACGGATCCGGCGGAAGGACCATACCGTCTGGAAGCCCCAGCCCGTGGAGATCGCAAACCGCCTCGGCTGGCTCGACAGCCCGCAGGCGATGCAGAAGCGGCTATCCGAGATCGCGGCCGTCGTTGATGGCGTCCGTGCCGATGGCTTCAATTTCGCCCTCCTCCTCGGGATGGGTGGCTCCAGCCTCGCGCCCGAGGTTTTCCGGAAGGTCTTCGGCGCGGCTGACGGCTTCCTCGACCTCGCCGTCCTGGACAGCACGGACCCGGGGGCCGTCCTTGCCTTCGCCGAACGCCTTGATCTCGGCCGGACGCTCTTCATCGTCTCCACGAAGTCGGGCGGGACGGTCGAGACCTTCTCTTTTATGAAGTATTTTTATAACCTTGTTGCAGAAAACCTCAGGGAGGAGGCGGGGAAACACTTCCTCGCGATCACCGATCCCGGGAGCGCGCTTTCGGATCTCGCCCGGAAGCACCATTTCCGCCACACCTTCCTCAACGACCCGGAGATCGGCGGGCGCTATTCGGCCCTCTCCTGCTTCGGTCTTGTCCCGGCGGCGCTGATCGGAATGGATGTCGGGCTTCTACTGGAGCGGGCTGCAGCGGTGGCGGATTTTGAATTTGCTAACAAACATGAAGATATGAGCGGCTCTGCTCTTGGGGCGCTTCTCGGCGAGTTCGCAGCGCAGGGGCGAGACAAGCTCACCTTCGTCTTTTCGCCGCAGCTCGCCGCCTTCGGCGACTGGGTGGAGCAGCTCCTTGCGGAGAGCACGGGGAAGGAGAGGGAGGGGATCCTGCCGGTCGTGGGGGAGGAGATCGGGCCGCCGGCGGTTTACGGAGGCGATCGCCTCTTCTGCTCGATCCGGCTCGCCGGGGATGCCGCGGGGGAGGAGCAGCTGAACGCGCTTGCGGGGGCCGGCCATCCCGTCGTCGGCATCGAGCTTGCAGATCCCTTTGACCTGGGCGGTCAGTGCTTCTTCTGGGAGATGGCCACGGCGGTCGCGGGCTGGCGGCTGGCGATCAACCCCTTCGACCAGCCGGACGTGGAGGCGGCTAAGATCCTCGCCCGGAAGATGATCGCGGAGTACCGGGAGAAGGGGGAGATGCCGGCGGAGAAGCCTTCCCTGAAGGGGGCCGGTCTCTCTATCTATGGCAACGTTCCGGCGGGGAAGCCGGAGGAGGCCCTAACGGCGTTTCTCGCGCAGGCGAAGCCGGGCGCGTATGCCGCGCTCCAGGCCTATCTGACGCCGTCCCCCGGGATGGACGAGGCCCTGCAGCGCCTCCGGATGCGGATCCGGGACCGTTTCCATCTCGTCACGACCGTGGGCTACGGGCCCCGCTTCCTCCACTCGACGGGGCAGCTCCACAAGGGAGACGCCGGGCGCGGCCTGTTCATCCAGCTCACGGCGGACGATCCCCGGGATGCGCCGATCCCCGATGAACTCGGGCGGCCGGAATCCGCGCTCACATTCGGCGTCCTGAAACAGGCCCAGGTCTTCGGCGACCGGCAGGCCCTGCTCAACGCGGGCCGCCGCGCGATCCGGATCCACCTCCACGGAGATGCGGCAGGCGGGATTGCCCGTTTGACGGCGGCACTGTGATGCCGCGGGGGAAGAATGCAATGATCCCGGGAACCCTGAACCGTCTGCAGCATGAGAAGAGTCCCTACCTCCTCCAGCATTCCGCAAACCCCGTGGACTGGTATCCCTGGGGGGAGGAGGCCTTTTCCCGGGCGAAAAAGGAAGACAAACCGGTCTTCCTGTCGGTCGGCTATTCCACCTGCCATTGGTGCCACGTCATGGCCCACGAATCCTTTGAAGACGAGGAGACGGCCTCCCTCCTCAATGAGGCCTTTGTCTGCATCAAGGTGGATCGTGAGGAGAGGCCGGACATCGACGGGATCTACATGCGGGTCTGCCAGATGATGACCGGGGGCGGGGGATGGCCGCTGACCGTCGTCATGACGCCGGAGCGGCGCCCCTTCTTTGCGGCCACCTATATTCCGAAGGAGAACCGGTGGGGCAAAACGGGGCTCGTCGATCTGCTCCCGCAGCTCAGCAGACTCTGGCGGACGGAGCGCGAACGGATCGAAGAGGCGGCGTCCCGGACAGTATCGCTCCTGCAGCGCCCCGGTTCGGAGCGAGGGGAGACCCCCGGTGCAGAGACCCTCGCCCGTGCTTTCGCGGAGCTTCAGGGACAGTTCGATGAGGAGTTCGGCGGATTCGGGACCGCCCCAAAGTTCCCGATGCCCCATCAACTGCTCTTCCTTCTCCGGCACGGGGAGAGGATCGGCGAGGGAGAAGCGATTCGGATGGCGGAGAAAACCCTCCGGGCGATGCGCCGGGGCGGGATCTTCGATCAGCTCGGCTACGGTTTTCACCGCTACAGCACCGACCGGCAGTGGCTCGTCCCCCACTTCGAGAAGATGCTCTACGACCAGGCCCTCTGCGTGCTGGCCTGTACGGAAGCCTTCCAGGCAAACGGCGATGGGGACCACGCCCGGACCGCAAGGGAGATCCTGGAATACGTCCTGCGCGACCTGCAAGCGCCGGAAGGGGGGTTTTACGCCGCCGAGGATGCCGACAGCGAGGGGGAGGAGGGTCGTTTCTACCTCTGGGAAACGGATGAGATCCGCCGTCTCCTCGATCCGGAGAAGGCCCGTTTCGCAGCAGAGATCTTCTGCCTTGAGGAGTGCGGGAATTTCACGGATCCCATGACGGGGAATCGTACGGGGCTGAACATCCTTCACCTTGCCGATTCGGAGGCGGAGATCGCCGAAGGGCATGGGATTCCCGGGGAGGAGCTCCGCCGGCGCCTGGAAGAAGTGCGTCTCAGGCTCCTGGCCGCCCGTGCCGGAAGGGTCCGCCCCCGGCGGGACGAAAAGATCCTTGCGGACTGGAACGGCCTGATGATTGCGGCCCTGGCCCGGGCGTCCTGCGTCCTGGAAGAACCCCGGTATCTCGCCGCGGCCCGTGCGGCCGCCGACTTCGTCCGGACGCGGATGCAAACCCCGGACGGCCGGCTCCTCCACCGCTGGTGCGGCGGCGAGCCGGCCATGACGGGAAACCTCGACGATTACGCCTTTATGGTCTGGGGGCTCATCGAGCTTTACGAAGCGGGGTTTGCCGCATGCGACCTGCGGACGGCGCTCGAACTTCAGCGGATTTTGACGGACCGTTTCCGGGATCCGGAGGGCGGCTTCTTCTTTACGCCGGACGATGGCGAGGAGGTTCTTTTCCGGCTGAAGGAGGGCCACGACGGGGCCGTCCCCTCGGGAAACGCCGTGACGCTGATGAACCTGATCCGCCTGGGGAGGATGACCGGCGATTCCTGTCTGGAGGAAGAGGCGGCAATGTTGAGCCGCGCCTTCGCCGAATCCGTCCGGCAGATCCCATCCGCTCATGCCCAGTGGATGGTTGCGCTGGAACTTCTGGCGGCCCCCTCCTGTGAGGTGATCATCGCCGGCTGTCCGGAAGCCATGGATACCCGAGAGTTGATCGACGTCGTTCGGCGGTGCCGTCATCCAAGGCCGGTCCTTCTGTTTCGTCCCGAGGGGGAGACGGCGCCGAAAATCGCGGATCTCGCGCCGTTCACGCGGGAGATGAGGATGATCAACGGCCGGGCCGCTGCCTACGTCTGCAGCGGCTTTTCCTGCAAACGGCCGGTGACCAATCCGCAGGAGCTGGCGGCGATATTTGCCGCGGGAGGGAAAGATGAAGATCAGCAGCGTCGGTGAGATGAGGGCGATGGACCGTCAGGCCATCGAGAAGTTCGGGATCTCCGAAGAGATCCTCATGGAAAACGCCGGACAGGCGTCGTTTCAGGTCCTCTCCCGAGAATTCGGCGTTGCCGGGAGACGGTACATCATTTTCTGCGGGGCCGGGAACAACGGCGGCGACGGCCTCGTCGTGGCGCGCCACATCCTCGCCGGCGGCGGGACTCCGCGGGTGTTCCTCGTCGGGGACCCGGAGCGTTTACGCGGGGCGGCAAAGACCAACTGGGGGATCATCGCGCGGCTTCCCATCGAGGTGAAGCGCGTTAAGGAGATCGCGGCGGTCCGGTCGGCGGTCCTTCACGCGGACGGGATCGTCGACGCCCTCTTCGGGACGGGCCTCGACCGCGAGGTAGAAGGCGTCTGCCGCGAGGCGATCGATCTGATCAATGCGGCTGGCCGGCCGGTTCTCAGCCTGGATATCCCCTCCGGCGTCTGTGGCGATACGGGGGAGATCCTGGGAACGGCGGTCCGGGCGGACCATACCGTTACCTTCGGCCTTCCCAAGATCGGAAATATGCTCTACCCCGGCTGCGGCCTCTGCGGCCGGCTCCATGTCACGCACATCTCCTTTCCCCCATCCCTGTATGACGATGAAGCAATCCCGATCGAGACGAACGGCTTCATTTCGCTTCCGCCGCGCGAGCCCACGGCCCACAAGGGATCCGTGGGAGACGTCCTGTTCATCGCTGGCGCCGCCGGTTATTTCGGCGCCCCCTACTTTTCCGCCATGTCATTTCTGAAGGCGGGCGGGGGGTATGCGCGCCTCGCCGCCCCCTGGTCGATGACCCCCTTCCTCGCGACGCGCGGGAGCGAGATCGTCTTCGTCCCCCAGGCGGAAACCACGGAGGGAAGCCTCTCCCTGAAGAATAAGGACGCCCTCCTGGCGCTCGCCGGACGTGCGGACATGGTCGTCATCGGCCCCGGTCTCTCCCTCGCCGATGAGACGCAGGCGCTCGTCCGGGAACTGGCCGCCGGGATCGACAAGCCGCTTCTCGTGGACGGCGACGGAATCACCGCACTGGCGGGCCATCCGGAGATTATCCGGAGCCGCCGAATGCCGACGATCCTGACCCCCCATCCGGGGGAGATGTCGCGCCTCACCGGAAAGTCTGTTACCGAAATCGAAAAAAGGCGGATCCCGATCCTCCGGGAGGTCTGCGCGGATCTGAAGGCGTGGATCGTTCTCAAGGGTCCCCACTCCCTGATCGGGACGCCGGAGGGGCGGGTCTTCATCAACCTGAGCGGGAATCCGGGGATGGCGACGGCGGGGTCGGGGGATGTCCTCACGGGGACGATCGCCGCCATGAGCGGCCTGGGGCTGCCCCTGGAGGAGGCGGTCCGCAAGGGGGTCTTCATGCACGGACTCGCCGGCGACCTGGCCGCTGCGGACAAGGGGGAGGACGGGATCACCGCCCAGGATATTCTCAACTACCTTCCCTACGCACTGAAACAGGACCGGGAAGGGCTCGACGAGACCCTGGCGGAGCGCTACGAAGGGCCGGCGATGGTCTGACCCCGGGTCGGGCAGAAGACAAACAGAATAGATGTTTGATGTGATCGCGTCGGATTAATTAAAAAAAATGTCACTAAAAACAGGCGATTGTGTTCACTGCACGAGAGAGAAATGGCCCGGTGAAGAAGGAAATCATAGAGATGGCTCACGATGACCTTCTCATGTAGGCCTGAAATAGGTTGAACACCTGAACACAGCGCCCGACCATGAATATTTCCCTAAAGAAGCAGCTTATTACAACCCTATCAGGTGTTCAGCACACCCATGAGCACCACTGAACCAAGTATGAAAGGTTCTTGCTTTTAACACCACGAACCCATAGCGTTTGTATTTAAAATATCCGTTGATTTCTTAAAGATTTGCTCTATTTCTTTGTCACTAAAAAATATTTTTATAAACCGGCTCCTTACAACCTCAACCTTTGTTTTTGAATCTGAAAGCGGAATGAAATAGATACCTGCACCCATACATAAACCGTCCATTTTCACCCATATTCTTTTTTCACCCTTTGCATATTCAAGGGTGCAATTCATCTTTTCGAAACAGATAGAGAAATCTTCATCGTTATTTAAAACAATCTTCATTACGTCATACACATTTTCCCAGCCATGATTATACATTGTAGAAATTGAATCACCTTTTGATCTGTACATGTCTATATCATGGAAAGTGGCACATGATAGGCAAAAAGTGGTTATAATAAATAAGAAAATAACTTTTTTACTCATATATTGTCCCAAACCTGTTTCAAAGGACTTATTTTTGTTATTTATTGCAATATATTTTAGGAATAATCAATAAAAAGATGTGTGGCGGCCAATGCATCGCTCGATCCTGTATTTACAGCCAAATCTGATTCAGGGCGCGCCATTTATACCCCGCCATTCTCGCGATCACGCGGGGCAGGTTTCAGGGTATGGGTTTTCTTGTTAGCCTATACACCAGTTGGCCAATTTCAGATCGGCGATGCGTCCGAAATGATCGGTGTTGTTGGTGACCAAGGTCAGGTTGTGAGCAAGGGCGCAGGCCGCAATGGCCAGATCAAAATCCATCCGGCCTCTTTACAATGATAATCGCCAAGGGCTCCGGAAAACAGTTGAATCGTCTCTCCAGGCATATCCCGTTATCGGCCCTGTGGGGTCTCGCGTCAGGTGGTTTTTGAGGGTTCAAGACAGGGGAGCGGCCCCTTCCTGCCTTCCTATTTCCGGAGGCCGCGGAGTCCCTTCGCGATCTTCTCCTTCCCGATCAGGGTCTGTTTCCCCTTCGGGCCGATGATGACACAGGTGGGCGTCGAGTTGATCCGGTCCTCCTTCAGGTAGTTGCCGAAGATCTTGAAAACCGGCGCCGTGTCGAACGGCCGGATTTTCAGCCCCTTCGTCTTCAGGAAGGCCTCCAGCGCCTCCTTCCCCCTGATCTTCTTCCCCGCCGCCTCAAAGAGCGCGCCCCGGGCGGCGACCGCCTGCCGGAAGTCTCTTTTTGCGTTCAGCGCCGCGAGGAAATAACCGGCATACAGAACCGTCTCGGGGTGAATCGGCGTGTCGATGAAGAGGACGCGGATGAGGTTCTTTCCCACGAGTTCCGTGATGTGGGAGATCACTTCTCCCTCTTCGCCGCGGCAGGGTTCGCAGAAGTAATCCGTGTAGAGACGGACCTCGATGGCGCCCCTGCCGAAGGCGGGCATGACGGGCTCGGCGGCATAGACGGGTGTTGCCGATCCGGAGAAAAACAGAAGGAAGAAGAGGAGCCCGGCGGCGGCGGCCAGCGCGGCAATGGTCTTCCGGTTCCGCTCGAAGTTGACCGCGAAGGCCAGGAGGATCGTCGCCCCGAAGGCGAGGCAGTAGGGACAATAGACGCCGCTGCGGACCTGGTAGCCGATCAGGAAGATCTCCCCGCCCGCCCCGAAGGAGAGGAGCAGGAGGCAGAGAACGGGTTTCCTGAACCACGCGAGGAGCAGAACGATGACCATGTAGAAGATCCCGAGGTATTTGAGATCGATCCCCAGGATATCGCCTTTCAGATAACTGCACGCGCCCAGGCAGAAGACGTAGGCGACGGTGATGGCGATGCCGGTCAGGGCGAGCAGGATGGTCAGGAATCGCCTCTTCCGGGACAGAAACTTCTTCATGAAATTCAGGAATCCTTTCACGTTTTGACGCTCTCGTCAAAAGTCCCCCAAACCGTCATACAGGTGAAAACCGGTATCCAGAACTACTTAAAAACACTGGATTTCGGGTCAAGCCCGGAATGACAAAAGAGGCAAATTACGACTGTTGACGATAGCATCACGTTGGGGACGGGGGAACTTTTATCCCTTTCCGCCCGGCGGGGTCAAGAATTTTCGTCTCGATCCCGCGGCCGGCCTTCAGTGCCGAAAACATCCGTTTTCGTAAATCACGACCCTTTTGCCCGTCGGCCAGTGCGCCGTGACCGTTTTTTTCTCCGTGTTAACCAGGTCCCAGTGGAGGGCCGATTCGTTGAAGCCCAACTTCCTTTTAAGCGCGCCGTTCATTGCGGCGGGATCGCCGGCGTAGGTGTCGGTGTAGGAGTTCCCGA
>Ga0163202_1000211_pt1 | contig 10935 bp, 10 predicted proteins | sample PL_2010_300m_FD_113540 | JGI IMG/M metagenome (GOLD analysis project Ga0163202, IMG submission 113540) | Freshwater microbial communities from Powell Lake, British Columbia, Canada to study Microbial Dark Matter (Phase II) - PL_2010_300m | ecosystem: Environmental > Aquatic > Freshwater > Lake ... | reverse complement strand
TGTTATGCGGTATGTTATCAGCTGGTATGACCTCTTGTCTGAATAATACTTTAACATACTTTTTTAAATTTGTAAAAAATTTATTTTAAAAGTAGAATATTAATTGTCTAAGAAAATGGGAAGGTGTCACTATTTATTTATATTTTTTCTCTACAAAGTTAGCTACCCGAGGCGAATCAGGAATAGGGCCAGATGGACAGTACCTTTCTTAACACCACCAGTTCTCCCAGATGATAAGCATTATGGTCTGCTATTAACAAAATTTCCCGAAAGATATTATATTCGGGAGCATGGGGAATGGGCTGGTAGAGATTGGTGCCGGGGTCATTCACCAGTTTCTCGGCCGATAAAAGATCCCTGCGAAATTTACTTAAAGTCTTTTGCCACTTTTTTTCATCGGCAAGTTCCTCTTTGGCAGGCCAGTAACCCTTTGGCCATGGAGGGGATTCGTATTGCGGGTTACGGATAAATTCCAGAATGTCCCACTGGCAGATTCGCATGTGTTCCAGTAATTCCCAGGGTGAATAGGAAATAGTTGAAGCCTTCCGGTTGATATAATCTAAAGGAAATTGACTGACAGCCCGGTCAAAATTTAAATGAGTATTCCCTCCCCGCAGAAAAGCAATTAATTGCTGACGAACAATTTCATCATCGGTCATCATTTTCACCTCCTTTTGAAATTATCATTCAATTATAAAGTGTGTCAAAAACCGTCCCCTGTTACATTACCGGTGGATAGATCGGTTTGGAAAATTTAATCACACGCGGAGAAATCATCTCTTCCGGGATAGGGCCGCTTTTGGTTGCCTGCTCGAGATAATTACGGAAGCCGACAAAGATGGGTTTGTACTTATGCACACCTTCGGTCATGATTTTGGTCGGTACGATAAAGGTCGGTCCGCCCTCGGGTAATCCGCTCGTACGCGATGAGGTTAAGACAAAAAACTTATCCGCATCCAAATCACCCTTCAGATACTCTTTCGCGCTTTCCCCCCATTTCATGCTGCTTGAGCCGGCAACGCCGTTGTAGTATTCTTCGCCATAAACTGCTGCACTGCAATAAGCGGCTTTAGAGGTTTGAGTATGATCCACACCAAAAATGACAATAAATTCATTGTCGTACATGGTGAAAGATTCGGTGCTCATATAAGTCGTATCGCGGTTTTCACCGAACATATTCTTATTTGCTTGAAGTGCCTGCAGACCTTCCTCAAGCCATTGGTCGGTTGCGTATTCGGTCGCTTTCCAACCTTGCTTTTCATATTTTTCCAGAATAGCTTTTCTAAGTGTTTCCATTTTCGGCATCAAGTCCATTTCAGTTTCGCCCGTACCGCGAACACGCAGCTTAGGCAGGGAAAAAGGATCCAGCTCCGCGGGATTGTTCGGTGTCAAGCGATATACCTGCATCGGTACATTATTTACGTAATCCTCCAGGGCTTTTTCGTCATCGGGACCGTAAACCCGAAAAACGCACATCAGGATATCGCTTTCAAAATCCGTTCCCAGCTTCAGAAGGGATGAAGGAATCACTGAAAGATTTAAGACCTTCTCGGGAAACCCAGCCTTGATAAAGCTTTTGCGAACTTTTTCTTCTGTTTTCTTGTCCGGTGTAAAGACAATCACCGTAAAGGCATCGAATGGATTTCCATTTTCGCCGTCGGTTTTGACGGTCAGATTGTTGATAGGGTCATTGAGGCTGTTAAACACTTCCTGGAATTTTAAATCCTTTTCGAAATAACGCTCATAGATGTAAGGAGTGAAGCTGAAATACTTGCATTTCTTTGGAGTTTTACCCAAGAGTATGATAGCTTCATCGGGACGGAGGCGAAAACGCGGATCAATCACCCGATATCCTTCTTTTTCAATAATGTCAAATAGCGGGGGTAATTTTCCCGCACCTGCTGCTGAGGGAATATAGAACTTCATATAAAGCGCGGTCTGATTATTGTCAAAGCAATTCGGGAACAGATTAAGATTGACCGCAGCAAAAATATTCGCTCTGTTCACCTCGCCCTCTTGCACCGTGAAATCCGTCTCCTGAAATTCCTTAACTAAAACAGCTACATCAAACTTTTCGCCCGCATAAGCAGAACACAAGCAAGTTAATGCAATCATACAGATAAGGGAAAACGCTATCTTTTTCATTTAATAATCCCCCTTTTATTTATAGATGATCTCTTGAAAGATAATAGAATAGATAATAGGGACCCTATTATCTCGATACATTCCTCTATTCGGTGCCATGAAATACCCTGCCCAAACTAGCTGGTGCCGCCATTCTTCTCGCACCGCCCCAGATTAAAAGAACGAGAAGGGTAAAAACATAGGGAAACATTTCCAAGATAAAGGGTGATATCCCCGATCCCCGCGCCTGGAGCTGAAGCTGAAGCGCTTCTGCAGCACCAAACAAAAGTGCACCGACAATCGCACGGAGGGGATGCCATTTCGAAAATATTACCAGTGCAATGGCAATAAAACCCCTTCCGGCTGTCATTAACTCTGACCAGGTAAGTGTAAGTGCAATCGAAAGATGAGCACCCCCTATACCGCCCAATAAACCACCTACGAATAGGGCTTGATATTGTATAAAAGAGGGATTCCGACCGGCGGCAAATGCCGCTGTTGGATTCTCGCCAACAGCCCTCAAGCTCAATCCCCAGCGTGTATAAAAAAGCAGGAACCATACAAAAAAGGCAACCGGTATAACCATATACACTAAAATATCGTAGTTAAAGAGGGTACTACCCGCCACCCATGGAAGCTCAGTCAGTACAGGGACAGGAATTTTTTGCAATCCTTTAATCATGGCTCCCACATAGGGTCTGCCTATTAATGCACTAACTCCGAAGGCCAGGAACATCATGGTAAGACCGCTGGCAAGCTGATTTGCCCGACGGGTTACCACGAGGTAACCAAACAATAAGTTAAATACACCGCCGGCAAGTGCAGCAACTAATAGTCCAAGGCTCGCACTGCCTGTCGCCGCTGTTATTGCAAAGCCAGTTGAAGCGCCAATCAGCAGAATACCTTCCAGACCAAGGTTGACGATTCCAGAGCGCTCTACAATAATCTCGCCTAAAGTAGCATAGAGTAAGCTGGTACCAGTGAGAAGCGAGCTGGAAAAAACTCCCCTTAAAAAAATAAATATCATTTTTTCTTTCCTTTCAAAACCGGTTTAGCCAGGACCACAAACAATATTAATGAAAAGAGAATGTTAATCACCGCATAGGGAACCCCCTGGGTGATCTGAAGAGTATCTCCCACTGAAGTTATTACGGCAAAGACAAAAGCCATTAATAGAATCCCGATGGGACTTCCTCCCGTGATCCAACTGAGAAGAAAACCTTTATATCCATACCCCTGGGAGAGACCGATTCTCAAGCGGCCATGTATTGCCGTCACCTCTGCCATGCCTGCCAGCCCGGCAATTCCACCACCAATACAGAGAACGATCAGAATATACCATTGCAGGCGAATACCCATCCGTTCCGCAGCCTCCGGGTTACCTCCAATTGCGCGAATTTCAAGACCCCATTTCGTATATTTCATAAAAAACCAGAATAATATAAGAGCCACAACGGCAAAGATAAAACCTAAATGGATCCTGGTTCCGGGGATCACGGGTAAACGGGCGGCATCGACAAAGGCCGGGGTTTGTGGGTATGCCGCGCTTTCGGCAGACCTCCAGGGACCAAAAACTGATAGGCTTATAATAAGCGGAGCAATAAAATTCAGCAGCAAAGTAGAAATTGTTTCATTCACCAGTTTTTTTGCCTTGAGTAAACCGGGAATGGCAGCCCATAATGCGCCTCCCAAGAACCCAAATAACATGAGAACAGGAATAAAAATAATTTTTGGTAAGCCTTGAAAGGTAAGAGCTGCCCAGGTTGCCAGCCATCCTCCCATAAAAAGCTGACCTTCTCCTCCGACATTAATCAAATTCATCTTCGATGGCAGGGCTACGGCTACTGCGGTAAGCATGATGGGTATCATTTGAACCCATAACTCACTGAAACCGTAAAAACTACCAAATATGGAGTTGAAAGTATCGGCATATGCACGAATAGGATTCTTGCCTGCAATAAACAGAACAAGACCAAATATAGTAAAGGTAAAAAGAATGATGACCAGATATCTAAGGAGGGTTTCTGACATGCTTTTTTTGATTATTGGGCCTTTTAACAGAGATCCAATTTTATTATCCATTTTCCCCTCTTACTCCGGTCATTAAATGACCAATATCAACCATGTTGGTTTCTTCCGGTTTAAAATGTCCAGCTATCTTTCCCTGATACAAAACTATGAGCCGGTCACTCATGGAGAATAATTCTTCCAGATCATCAGAAATCAGAATTATCCCGCATCCGGAATCTCTGAACCGCATCAATACCTGCCGTACAGCTGTTGTACTTAGTACATCCAACCCTTTTGTGGGATAAAAAGCCACAATAAGTTCAGCAGATTGAGCAAGCTCACGGGCGATGATAACTCGTTGTATATTCCCGCCTGAAAGGGTCTTGATGGGAGATAAAAATGGGGGAGCTGTCAAACCAAGGTTTTCGAATGATCGTTTTAAATCGGTAAGCGCAGTGTCTAAATCGATGAAGAATCCATGTCTCCGGGAGTATTTCCTGGTGTTATTAACTGCCATATTTTCTTGAGAGGTCATGTTCGGCACCGCGGCCATTGACAGGGGGTTTTCGGGAATGAAAGCAGCACCTTCCCTACGCACTCTGCCAATAGGCCAATGAGTTGCATTTTTATCAAAAAGGAACTTGTGCCCTTCCTCGCATTTCAGCAGACCAAGAATAAGATCCCCGAGTTCTTTCTGTCCATTTCCGGAAACACCGGCCACTCCCACTATTTCGCCTGGAAAGATTTTCAGATCAATATCTTTCAATCCGACTGAAAATCCCTGGGCTTTTGTACTTGCTTTTTTTATCTCAAGAATAGGTTTAGATGAGGTAGTACCTGCCTTGACTATCCTTTCTACCTGCTTGATTTTTGTTTTTCCAAACATCATTTCAATAATTTTATCTTCGCTTGCCTCTGATCTCATAAGTTGACCGGTAACCCGGCCATGTCTCATTACCGTAATCCGATCTGCACATTCAAGGACTTCTTTTATTTTATGGGTAATAAATATTACCGCATAACCTTCTTCTTTCAACCCTCGCATGACCTTGAACAACCCTGCAATTTCGTGTGGTGCCAACACTCTGGTAGGCTCGTCTAATATGAGCAACTTTACATTCGCCAACAACAGCTTCAATACTTCAACCTTCTGTTGCTCGCCAATAGAAAGTTGCCAGACAGGAGCCAGTGGTTCTACCTCAAGATGAAAGCGTTTGGATAGACTATCGATCTTTTTGATGATCTGTTTTCGATCAAGAAAAATACCCAGATCAGGAAGAAACAAAGCAATATTTTCAATAACGGTCATAGCAGGGATTAAAGTGAAATTTTGAAAAACCATGCCAATATGTAGTTTACGTGCATCCTGAGGGGAATGAAAGTGTACCGTTTTATTCAGAAAGCGAATTTCGCCGGAGTCGAGCTGGTTAAATCCGTAAATAATTTTTGATAGAGTGCTCTTCCCGGCACCGTTCTCTCCGAGCAGTGCATGTATCTCGCCTTTCCATATATTCAGATCGATATGATCATTGGCCAGGACATTAGGGAATGCTTTGGTGATTCCCCGCAATTCAAAGAGAGGCTCATCTTCTTTCCGAGCATTAACTGATTTGCTATGGCCAATCATCCTTTTAAACTCCCCTAATTAAGTTCTAATCTAACAGTACAGAAATTAATAACAGCCAGTCTCCATTATTTTTGACAATACAATAACTGAACTACAATAATTTATCTAAAATATCAGCAATCTCCTGATCCACTACAATGGGAGGCTCCCACTCAAGATGAGTTACCTCCACCCCTTGTTTTTTCAGGCTTTCCCCAAAATCACGTACGCCTATATTTATGACGCTCGGCCCTGTTTCTAATAATTCTTTCACTTCGTGCATTGAAGTTTCCTCCTGCAATCTTCAAACTTGGTTCTACGAATGGCATTGTTTCCCAGCATCAATTCTGTCGATCCCTTACCACCTCGAGGGCCAATAGAGCGGCATGGGCACTACTGGGCATCACTATTACTCCAATTTCCTCGAGAGTATTTAACTGCTCTTTTAAATTCTGTGTATCGAGATCTGTACCACAAACTGAGGCAATAAAGATGAGGTGACCACCATCATTTTTTCTGATTTTTTTTGCTTCAATAATTGCCGGGGCAAGTTCACCGGCAGGGTTTTCAGAAGACATAAATCCCAAAATGAAATCGAGTAGAATGACCGCAACCTCCGGATCGCGGGCTTCTTTGATTATTCTCTGTTTACTAAGCCGTGAATCGATCATAGGGTGGGGACTGCTTTGAGTGAAATAGTCTTCACCCATATCCACCATTGAATTTGCAATACTGGTTGTAGGATCGGTTAATTTTATCATACCGGCCAGAGGTACGTTTGAATGAATCTGCAAGCCCCCGGCAGCCATGAGCTGTTGGGCCTGGTAACAAAAGGTTCCACCGGCAAAGATTCCCCGAAGGTATCTTTGGTTAGTTGCCAGTAATTTTTTTTCTTTTTTAATACGACCCAAATAATTGGTAACGGAAATGCCTGGTAATTTAATGTTCTTCCCTTCAACTATTGCTGCAGCATTCATTGCGGCTTCTGCAATAGTATCTGTTGATACGATACTTTGTTTTAATTTTAATTTGTTGTGAAATTGTCGGGCACCCAGAATGCAGCTAACTAACGGTTTGGGACATTTATTCAGTTTCTTGGCTAAATTGTCCAGTGTTTTTATCCCGGGGGGCTTTGAAACTAATACGATGAGCTCTGTTTCCGGATTTCCTTCCAGTAGCTCAAGAGCTTTAAAAGTGGAAAAGCCGCCAATTTCGTCAGAGAGGTCCCTGCTACCAGTACCAATTGCCTGAGAGATGCCTAAACCGGCCTGATGAATAAGGCTGGTAAACTCTTGAAGACCGGTGCCGGCTACCCCGACTACACCAATTTTACCCCTGCGAATGCTATTGGCAAATCCGATGCCAACCCCGGCAATGATAGCAGTACCGCAATCCGGCCCCATAATAAGTAATCCCTGTTGGTCGGCATATTGCTTTAATGAAAGTTCTTCCTCTACAGAAACGTTATTACTGAAGAGGAATATATTTAAACCTTTTTCGAGGGCTTCTCGAGCCTCCCTGGCTGCATATCTTCCCGGTACGGAAATGACCGCCAGGTTAGCTTTAGGTTGAATGGTCAATGCCTCATCCATGGTGTGGGCCTTGACCCGCAGTGAAGTGGCTTTTCGGGTAAACCACCGGTCAATATTATTAAGTACCAAATCCACTGGTGATTTGCTCCCCTCAATGAATATGACCACATCATTGGATGAAACAGAATCAATCTCTTTTTCCTTAACTCCCATTTTAATGAGTAGTGCCTTATTATTTTCCGTACCCATGAGGGCTATTACCTGATCAATGCCCGGTTCGTTGGAAATGCCTTTAGCAACCTGCATGAGAAAGACTGAGTCAAAATAGCTGTTTTTTTTAATTTTAATTCCGGTCGACACCTTACACCTCCAACCTCTTTAACTATACTTTTCAGCAAACCTCTTTAAAGCCAATATAAAGCATTCTATGGGTGGATGAACCAATCCAGCACCAATGATAGGATATCCAGGTTCTTTATGAATCATTGCGGTATCGATAATGGGAGTGATATTTGTTTTCACCACTTTTCGGATATCAATCCCTACAGCGGTACCTTCGAATCCAAGAGCGGGTATAAGATAATCAGGACTGGTTTTTACAGTAATTTTTCTCATGGATCTACTGTACTCTATAGCTTCCTCCGGTGTACCACCCACAAAACTCAAGATGGCAGGTGCTCCCGCCAGAACAAAACCTCCCCAGCCCACAGTTTCGGTAATTGCTGAGTCTCCTGTATCAAATCCTGCATCTTTCTCTCCAAAACCGGGTAGGTACAACCCGTCAACGGATGGGGCTGGAGCAGTAAACCATTCCCCCTCAAGGCCGCTGACTTGAATTCCAAACTCCGTACCATTTCGGGCCATTGCTGTTACTACACTACTGTATTTAATTCCACGCGCTGAATCTGCAGCTGCTTTTGCTGCCGCCATGGATAGCCCGAGAAAAAACATTTCATGATTAATCAGGTATCCCAGGGTATTGAGTATTTTATCTTGAGGAAGACCAGACTTCAAAAGAGGGATAGTCAGGGCATTGGCGAAAAGGCTTGAGGCAGCGGTCTGACGGTTGTGAAGCTCATCCCCCATTTGAATAGCTTTGGTAATAAGAGGTTTCAGCTGAAGACCCCCCATCTGCTTCAGGGCAGCACTGAGAGACGGAGCCCAAATTTCTCGAAAATTAATTAGATTCTGTATTGCCTTAGGGCTGTAGTCTCCAAATTGCTGGTTACTCTCTATCTGTCTGCAGAAAGACCTGTTTTTACCAGCCTGGTTTTCAACCACAAACACCCACATCGACTTGGAGATAGTACCCGCCATGGGACCGACAGCTTGATGATGGTGGTTTGGTTCAAGCTTGATTTTCCCCTCTTCAAGGAGTTTTATCGCTTCCTCTTTTGTCTTTGCCCAATTCTCGTAAAGCATGATGCCAATAACCGAACCTTTCTGTCCTCCGCTCATATTTTTCCATTTTACCGGTGGACCTGCATGGAGGATCATTCTGTCTTCAAGCCCGGGAATTACCTCCTCTGCCGGGGCAACATCAACAAGAACAGGATCAGCAGATATGATACGATTGACGGCTTCCTCATTGGCTTGTTCAATTTTATTCTTCAATAAATCCGACATCAGTTACCCTCCTATTGATCAAACTAAATTTAAGCAGGGTGTTTTGATGTGACATCATGAGATAAAGTCATGCTCAAAACACCCTCCCTTATAATAATGAATCTTATCAGAGTGTGGTTTAAAAGCCGGGCTTGCCGATAATTCCTTCGGCATACCAGTCGAAGTTGCCCATGTCTGCATCACTTATTGTTTCACTTTGGGGAACGCGAATATTCCCTTCTTGATCCTTAATTGGTCCGGTGAAAACATTAAAACCTTTTGCGAGACTTGCGACTGCCTCTAAAACTATTTTTCTAACCTCTTCCGGTACCGCTTCTCCAAATGGTGCAATCGCCATATACCCTTCGGCAATGCCTTTTCGCAGCGACTGACTCTTCCAGGTGCCATCAATGACCTGCTGTGCTATTTCGGTCATCACTCCGCCCCAGGTAAAACCGAGACCGGTGATCCAACCCTTGGGGGCAAATTTCTGAACCGCTAATGATTGGAAACCTATGGAGTAAATGCCTCTTTCTTCTGCTGTTTGAATAACAGCAATGGGAGAATCAACGTGCATGGTTAAAACATCACAACCTTGATCAATGAGGGCATTTGCCGCCGCGGTTTCTTTGGCGCGGTCAAGCCAACCACCGGTTACCACAACCGTAGTCGTAACCTCCGGATTCACTGATCTTGCTCCGAGATGGAATGCGTTAACATTGGCTATTGACCAACCGATGGGAAGGCCGATAACGAATCCCAATTTATTGGTTTTGGTCATCTTCCCTGCCGCGACTCCCAAGGGATAAAACGAAGGCGGCATATTTCCGTAATAGTTCCCGAAATTATCGGCTTGTATCCATCCTCCTGCATGCATGAAAATAACCTCCGGATAGCGTTTAGCGACATTCGCAGCGGGTTCCATATGCCCAAAACTAGTTGGAAATATCAGTTTGGCCCCCTGCTGAATCATGTTTTCTATCACCCGTTCGGCTTCCGCCCCTTCAGGAACATTTTCAGCTTCTAATAGTTGGATTCCCGGAATGTTTTTCTTCATTTCTTCCAGCCCCTCTTTCTGGGCCTGGTTATACCCGGCATCATTTACAGAACCAACATAAATTGCCCCTACAATCAAAACAGGTTGATCAACGGCTCCAACTGTCATTTGAAAAACAAAAATCAACAGAATAACGAGAAAAACGAGAAAAAAATAATCTTTTTTCAGTTTCATAATAATCCTCCTTACTTTGATCTTTTATTATCATTCAAACTTCTGTTATCAAGAATTCTTTTTGACTGATTCCTTTTTGCTCTTTTAATTTCTTACCTCTTTTTACCTCCCTTCTTTATATTATTTTACCTAACGTTATGAATCCTGTCAAGGAAACGAATTCTTAATTAATCTCTGTAATATCAAGAATTATCATAGTTTGATTTCCCTTTAGGAGGTCTTCCTTTGGGACATCTATTTATAATAATACCTAAAGCCCCAACCATCCGGTTAAGAAACTCCACAGATCCTGTAGGTTCTCTGCCAAAAGTTATCGAATTATTAAGCTAGTACAACCGTCCCCTGTCACACTGTCACACTCCAGAGTTAGTACAATCAGCCTTGGATTATATTTCTGTTTGTTTTTAAAAAACACTTCTTACGATAAATTAAATTACTCTTTTTAAGCCATAATCTGATCAAATTTTTCAATTGAGATAGCGGGGACAGAAGAAAAGGAAATACCAGTCAGCTTATGTAAACCGGCAGAAGCCTTAACTACCTCTTCTACACCCGGTAAATTCACAATAAAAACCAGATCATTATCCCCCAATAGCGCATATTGAGCAATGATCTTACCGCCAAGTTTCAAAATAATATTATTGGCTTTTTTAGTGCGCTCAGCACTTACCCCCTTGATAGCTTCAGCGGAATATTTTCCAAACATAAAGTAAGTATTCATTTTTGCTCCTCCTTTCCTAGATATTTAGATTTTTTACTAAGTAATAAAGTATTTTAAAAAACAGCTCTATTATAGGGAACTAAGTACCAGGGGATTGTACTAACTC
>Ga0163202_1000210_pt1 | contig 10966 bp, 8 predicted proteins | sample PL_2010_300m_FD_113540 | JGI IMG/M metagenome (GOLD analysis project Ga0163202, IMG submission 113540) | Freshwater microbial communities from Powell Lake, British Columbia, Canada to study Microbial Dark Matter (Phase II) - PL_2010_300m | ecosystem: Environmental > Aquatic > Freshwater > Lake ... | reverse complement strand
GAGTTGATTCAGTCGCATGGCATCCTGGCGTTCATATTCGCCGTCAGAACACTCAAGCCATGCCACAAGCTTTGGACTCTGTTTGTCTTTTTGAAGGGCTTTACGCTCCTTGGGGGACCGGGGGACGGACCAAGGCTCTGTGCGAAGAGCGCTTTCGAGATCTTGATATTCGTTGGCCAAGCGATCGAAAATCGGACGAGAAGGCACGCAACTGTTGCGTCCCAGATAGATCGGCCATTTGGGGTGCTCCAAATGGCTCATGAGGTTTTCGAGAATATCGTAATTATCAGCTTGATGCTCAGGCTTTACAGCTAGTGCAACAAGAAATGCTGCATCGTGCAGGTAGTCGCGCCACGTGATTTCAGTGTGCATCTCGTGCCAGAACACCCATTTTCCGCTTGTATATTTCTCTTCCGTTTTCGTTCGCTTTAACTTGCCATCTGCCTGCCAATGTCGTCCTTGGACAGTATGATAATCCGTCTCAATCGTTCCCGGCCGGTCGATCCGAACGCCGAAGTTCAGAGCATTGTCCCACTGTTCCAGAGTCCTATCGGGCTTGTCACCCGAGCGCCAGTCAGGCCGGAGGACCCCCGCGGCACAACCAAGCAGGCCAATGATCGCTGACTTCGTCGGCTCCGGGCTCGTGTCTCTTCGCGACCAACGCGAACGCAAGCCCCAGCTTTGAAGGGGGCCTTCCAAACGAAGAAGAATTGTCTCAGGCATCTTTTTTCTCCTGTGGGCATCCCAGTGTCATCTTGAGTTTCGCAACAAGAGAGTCCACTGTAGCCTCCGGTTCTAGCGAGGTGGAATCAAGGTTCATAAGTTTCTCACCTATGTCTCGGCCTCCGGTGAATACGAGCAGGCTTACCGCATCGCGACAGAAGGCACTCGTGATACGGTTTGCTTCCTTTATCAAAAGGCTGGCCGATTTCTCGGGTAGGTTCACGTGCTGTACTTGACCAGTGTCCAACAGCACTTCTTCATTTTTGGGGTCGACCGGCTTGGCAAACGCATCGGCGTAGCTGACGGGTACGTGGCTTTCGCGGACCTCTACCAATACCAACGTCGGAAGCGACGGCGTCGCCATGGCGTTAAATTTTCCGGTTGGTCGCTCAAAGATTGCCGCTTTGAGGAGGCCTATCACAGCATTGCAGGCTCGCTCCTTCGCTTTTTTCTGATCTTCGTCCGGAACTGTCAGTTTATGATTGATCGCTTTACCGGTCAGGTTGTCGGTGAGGGCATCGAAATCCACATTGAAGTAGCTATAGAAGCAGGCAGAAGTAAACTCGGCATCCCCCATGCCATCGGTGCCGGTTGGGATTATCTCTTCCGCACCAAAGGCATCGCGGTACCAATCCAGCCGCTTATCACGACGGTCATCCACGCGGGTCCAAAGGTCGAACTCACGGGTGAATTCATGGGTACTTATGGCATGAGCAAACTGGCTGCTGGCCTCTACATTATGCATGAGAGGGCTTGCAACCATTCGACCAAACAGTGCCATATCAACAGGAATTCCATCGGGTCGCAAACCGGCTTCTTTCAGGACAACTTTGGGGTCAAACCGGTCCATAATGAGTTGCAATAACGCGTTAGCTGCATTTCGATTGTTTTTGTCTTTTGCATCCTTCAACTTCTTTTCACGCTCTTTCTTTGCCTGTTCGGTCTCCGTACCTGGCGCCCTGAACTTCTCATCCAGACGTTTAGACTCTTTTTCGTGTAGTCTCTTGATCGGCTCAATGGCCACAGCAAGCGTGCCGCCAGTGACTTCACTCATAGACTTGACCATCTTGTCTACCTGCACCTTACCCGCGCTATCGAACGCCTTTCGCATGGCATCGGGTACTTCCTGATCCCACTCGATTCGCATACGATAGGCATCAAATAATGCTTTTAACTCCGCTTCGCGCCAGAAAACACTTTGAGCGGTTTGGTATTTCCCCTTCTTGCCAACTTCGCTGACGGCAACACTTGACTCCTCTTCCGCCGCTGAAGCCACTAACTCTTCCTCTTCTCTTGATTCTTCGCCACCGGTTTCTTTCCCGGTCTTCCCAAGTATTGCGGCCAACTTCACCTGAGATTTCTCGGCCCACTCCCTAAACCTCGCCCGCAATTCCATCTGTTCGGGTGCCGTAAAAGTATCGGCATGTGCCAGGAGCCGAGCGTTGATCTCCTCTGGCATCGACCGTGTATGCATGCCCAGGTCGTCCACCTCTTTGAGGAACGTTTTCGATGTGCGGTAGGCCCGTTTGAGGCACTGGCTCGAAATACGAGCACGGCGATACCCGCCGAAATAGGCGCTTTTGGGACTTCCGGACTCGTCACGGTTGAGATTGCTTGGTGCATGATTCTGGATAATGTGAACTTCAATCAACATATTCTTCCTCCTCGTCTTGAATATCTTCTGTTTCTGTTTGCTTATCCGATGTCACAACATCGCTCTTGCCTTTGGACGGGCTATAGAACGCCTTAGCCCAACGCTCTTGAACATATCGAGTCTCTGCTCGCCAGCCTCGCATGTCACGGGCGAGTTGAATGACATCGACAGGAACGTCTTCTGCAACCAGCATGCGCATGAGCCCACCTAGTCGATGCGCCAGTTCTCCCGTCCCATCCAGTTCCAGCTCAGCGTCAAGGACTGTACGGAATCGTTCATGTATGCTAGGCGGCCTCCTATGTGGGTCTTGGCCCTTGACGAGTGCTTCTTGACGCCTGAGATAAAAGGTCGCAGGGTCTTGCTCCCGGTCGCGTTCGCGGCAGTATCTTGCCCATGCCGCTCCAATGGAGCCCCGGCGCTCATAGGCGATGAGATGTATCCCTCTTTGGATTTGCGTCGTTGAGTATTGAGCAACCAGCGTCGCCGTAAGGAAGTCGGCTGGATGGGTACTGACACTGGCAAACCATTGACAATTCCTACTCGCCGCGAGTCGCTGACCACAGGCCCGACGCAGGGCTGCGAGAGAGCCGGTATCCTCGTGCTTAAACGCGTATAGGTATCTGATAAATGGGTCTTCCTTTTTCATAGGCTTCTCTCCTTTCCCGGCTTTGGTGAAAGATATTTCAATCGTCCCTCGAACCAATTGACTGCATTGGCGATGCGAAAAAGACCGTCAGTGGTGCGACGCTGCGGGCCTGCCGCGTGGGAGAATGCGGCAAGAGCCTCCGTACGAATCACTCTCCACAGGTCTTGTTCGGCCGCTTGGTCGCCACTCCCAAGCGCCTCCAGGTAAGTGCTTGCCAGAGGCACCTCCAAGCGTTGCCAAAAACGGTTGAAAGAGTCGGTTTCTGTTCGACGTATAGCCTTTCTTGTGGTCTTCTTTGCCTCCGACGTCGGACGAAGCATCCGAACCGCTTTCAGCAGGGCATCAGCCACCCTCTGAGTTGTCTTGAACGCATAGATTACCTGGGCCGAGAGGCGGCTGTCACGTGCCACTTCTGTAGGGAACATAAGTACCGACCGGAACCATTCCTCCACTTTCACGTCGCCACCGCCGCCACCCTTTTTTCTCATACCATAGACAGCGACATGAAACCGAAGGGTATCCACAACGCGAAGCGCATTGGAGATCACCTCAGGACGAGAGCGTCTTTTGTCTTTACGCAGTGCATCTCCTTCGCTTGCGACCAAGAATAGAGGAACAGCATCTTGCCAGACAGGGATGCCCGGTCTGGCCCTGATATGGGCTATGTTTTCCCCAGTGGTTTCGATAGCCGCATTCGGATCTCGCCAACCATACCTTGCATCATAGAGGTTCCCCGCCTTGACTTTTGCTTTTTCGGTGGGTTTCCCATAAGCCGCCTTATTGATCACCTTGGCAACCCTTGGGCCATCGTACTCCAACTTTATAGCACGGACAGGCCACGTAAAACCCTGGGTAATAGTTGGGGTCTTCGGGAGCTGGTTTAGGTCTAATCGTGTCCTCCAAGCCGGACCGTTGTCCTGCTCCTGTTTGGTCGTTATTCTTCCATTCCGCCCTGGCAAGTTCAGTATGAGTATCTCAAAAAGGTTTTGCCCTAACACAAGTGCATATAAAGGTGGATCTCCCGCAAGAGTCCGTGCTTCTCCTGGCTTGTTTTTGAAATTGAAGGGCGAAACCGTGGTCAGTACCTGGGCGGCAATGTCCTCTGTAAGGGCTGCCTCGTCTTCCGTGTAATGGTGCCAATGAGTCACATTCGTACCACTCGGTATCGCGGGAAACAGTGTTACTATTGGCTTCAAGTCAGGCCTCTTCCCGCCAGTGTCTGTAGCCTCGAGCTGAAGAAACGGTAACTGGCTACTCCAAAGATCAAAACCCTCACCGTATTTATCGAAGTACCCGTTGAATACCTGTACATCGAGGTGTCCCTTGCCAAGCAAGGCCCGCACCTTGCCAATCGTCGGTCGCTGCTGGGCTACAATGTAGGCATCCAAGGTAATAGTAATTAGCAATCGATAGAGACCGAACTCGATAAACGGTGAGGTGTGAGATATACATCTGATTTCATGGCTGCGGTTCAGAGCTTCCCTAATACCGACTTTGGGCTCCCTCGGTTCGGAGGCATTGTTGTCCCAAATGATCGGAATCCACCGCTTTGAAATGAGGTTGTAGGAAGGAGGATTGCTCATTTCTCACCTCCATGTGCCAGTCCGATAGTTTGATCGTATTTGATTGCATATGGTTTCTTATCGTCCTTTATGCCTGACCATGACCACCCACCGTCTTCTCTCTTGACCGGCAAGAGCCAAACACCTCGTAGTCGTCCCGTGCCCAGTTCCGGTTTTCCATATCCTTTGTCTGGCTTCGGCGGCCAGTAGTGAGGAGGAATCTTGACGCTGTGCTGATATAGTTCCTTAATCTTGTCTGTGTTCACGACCCCCTTGGTCAGGGTCGGAAGGTCTTCAGGGTCTACCGGGATTACGAGTACATCCTCCATGCCTATGCGCGTTCGCGCCCGCCATCCGTTGCCATCATCGCTATCATCACCCACCTCATCTGCTCCGACGGGGTCGAATTCGTCAGCCATCGGTTCACATAGGAGATACTGCCCCGCCTGTGCCGCCAGGTCCCACTGAAACTCGTTCCACAGAAGTTTCGCCATCAGCATGTCGTCGGAGGTCCATGTGGATGAGGTATCGCCATATACGGCTTCGATGAGGGGTCGGAACTCTTTGGGCAAATCGAGTTTCCCGTCCTTCAAAACATCCAGAGTTCGCAAGAGCGGGTACCTCTGATAAACGGCTTCCGAGGCACCCATTTTAGGAGGTTTGTTGCCTTCGACTGCCGGAACAAGGACAAGAAGTATTGGTTCTCCACGCCGATCTGGTCCGTCAATGAGATTTCCATTTTCGCCACGGGAGTGCCGCTTTATTCTGCCGCTACGTTGAAGTAGAAGATCAATTGGGGCGAGTTCACTGATCATGTAGTCGAAATCAACGTCAAGGCTTTGTTCAACAACTTGAGTTGCAACCAGAATGTACTTCGTTGGACGGTTTGGAGGAACAAACCGGCGTTCATCCCCCTCGCCATCCCAATGGCCCTTGCCGAATAGACTGAGTACCTTCTGGGTGATTTCTTCACGGTCGGATGCAGCGAAGCGTGCATGAAAAAGGAGTCTTTCGTTCTGGGGAAGCTTGAGATCGAGTTCCTTATATACCGCTTGGGCTTGCTTGACTGTGTTCAAGATGACGCAACAGCATCCGCCATTCTTAACCAGTTCAACGGCTTTTACTGCCGTCTTCTTGGCGTTTCCCAGTAAGCCTTTATGGGTTTCGATCTTTAGTGTCCGACTCATTGAAGCGTTGGGCGTGATAGTCCATGCTTTCTTGCCAGGTTCTGCGACGGTTATGAGTGGATACGGTGCATTTGGGCCTGGTTCAGTGTCTGTCGCCCCATAGGCCTCCATCATTTCTCCACGCTGCTTTGCGGACAGTGTGGCGGAGAGCATGACCACGGGTATCTTCAAACACGCGGACCACTGGAGCAGCCGTGCGATGATTGCGCTCATGTATGCGTCGTAGGCATGTACCTCGTCGATGACAAGCACCCTATCAGCAAGTCCGTAAAGCCGCAGGAAGCCGAACTTAACGTTCATGCCCGCAAGCATTGCCTGATCTACCGTTCCCACCCCGTGGGCTGCGAGCAAGGCCCGGCGTGTAGGTCGGAACCACGCGGCGGCAGAGGATTGGTCATCTCCTGGCTCGCCGCTTTGGGGTAGTGTCTTCGGTTCCTTCTGGTCCCGTAGCCATGCCATACCATGAACGAGCTTAACGTCTTTCCCGCGATTTAGTTTTGCGATATAGTCATCTCGGTATCTGCTATGCAAGGAATCGCTCGTTGCCATGGTGGGCAAAGCCATATACATACCATGATAGCCTTTATCCCGCCACTTCTCTGCCAGAATCCAGGCAGCTTCCGTTTTGCCTTCGCCCATAGGGGCTTCAATAATGACCAAGCCTGGCGGAATTTCTTTTTCCAAAAGGATCTTTTGGATGGGTCGCGGTGCCTCCACGATGCCTGATGCTTCTCCCGCGTGAGTGTCTCGCCTCAAGTCAAGCATGTCTATCCACTCACCTGCCAAGACTTTCGCTATTGCAAAGTACTCTTCCGGATCGTCGAGTTCTTGTAATCGGGGGCTGCCAAAGAACTCCTCGTTACTCGCAATCCAATCGCTGAGGACAACGTGACCTGCGAGACGCATCCCGAAGGTACTAAGATCAACTGGGCTATCATCAGAAAATGCTTCTACGCCAAGTACCTGCTGGAGCATCCGGCAAAGCTGGTCTTGCGCTTCCGCGTACCTAGGGGCTACGTCACGGGCCGCTTCATTCCAGTATCCGTGGTGTGCAACCACGGTTCGAGCGATTGCGTCAGCAATAAAGCTATCCGTTCCATGTGAAATGAGCTTTTTCTTGATAAATCTGGCAGAAATGCGCTCGTGTCGGCACCGGGCATCGTGTGTGGGCCGATACCCAGCTTCCGCGAGTTCACTCGAGAAGTCTGGTATCTGGTGTTGAAAACACGAGTCAGCCTTACCCACGTCGTGAAGCCCGACAAGAAACGCGGTGGCTTCTGGCGTCCAGCCAAAGCTGGTAACGGGCGGACTCAGAGCAAGCGAAACGGCTGAGGCATCCAACATGTGTTTCCACAATGGATGCCTTGGATTGCTCTTTGCCCACAATCGTTTGACATCGGCTGTGGGCACGCTCGAAGCTATCATCTTGGGGTCCATACGCAACACCTCATCCTTTCAATGCGTGACTGATGGCGGAGCTGCGATCCCAACACGCCGCGGCCACCGCCGTCACATCGAGGCAGTGATATACCAGCGGATGCCATTTTGGTTCACCCGGCCAGCTCGGATCTGCTTTGCCCCAGTATCGGAAATTGCTCTTCGTCATCCCTATCCTCTTCCTCCAACTTCCTGTCACAGACTGACCAGAACCCGTTTCCACGGTTCGGCCTTCGGATCGATGTTGGCAATCCCGGCGCGGCGCACAGGCGCACATCCTGATCCGCGACCAGTGCGGGTGAATAGTTGCAGGCACGCGGCACATAACCGAGCTTGTGCCCACTTTTTGTGAAGATTGCGGTAGCCAGGGGATCGTGTAGGTTGTCGGGTTCACGCCGCAAAACTAGTCCCTCGCCTTCTTTGTGTGTTTCGAAGACTCTCGAGTTCATCCCCTCATGATATTGAAAGCCGGCGACAAAAAAATCGGCAAGGAGAATCTGACGCGGCTTTTCCGGCAGGAGAACCGGCGCTTTCAATAAAGAGAAAAAAGGTATCAATCTGAGAATCTTCAGAAATTTTCTTCGTTCCATCCTTGAAACTCCTGCATCCTCGCTTTATCATCCAAGGTAATATCCCCCTTTTGGAACGCATTGTAACCCACCTGGTCCCCCATAACGTGTCCTACCAGTTCGGCAGGTGAAATATTTTTTTAAGCCGCCGCCGATAGCCTCCGGCCGCATCTACCGACCCTACCGGTACAGGGTTCCCATCTTCCGGATTTCCTCCTGGATCGTGTCCCGGAGTTCCTTGGGTTCGAGTACCTCGACGGCGGCCCCGTATTTGAGGATCTCCCGGGCGACTTCGACGAAGCCGGACACGGGGAAACGCAGGCGCAGGCTGCCGTCCTTCCCGACGGAGACCTCCTGGGCCTGGTGCCATTCCTGTTCGGCGATCCAGGGGGAGACGACGGGCGTAAAACGCAGCACGACGTCCGTGGAGCGCTCTCCTGTGATGACGCCGAAATTCCGGCGGATGTACTCCTTGATCGGGGGGAGGCCGGGCGGCAGGGCGAGGGGATCGGCGCAGGGCTGCACGGCGCGGATGCGGGAAAGGGCGAAGTCCCGGATCTGTCCCCGCAGGCTGCAGAAGGCGATCAGATGCCAGTTCCCCATGTAGCACAAAAGGTGCAGCGGCCGGACGACCCGCTCTGTCGTCTCGTTTTTGTGCGGCGTCCGGTAGGTGATCTTCAGGGCGCGCTCCCTGAAGAGGGCGGCGACGACGGCGTGAAAGACGTGTTCCGGGACCCGGTAGTACTCCACGTTCTTGACCGACACCTTCTCCTCGAAGTCGCGGAATTCGGGCGGGGCGTCGGCGGAGCGCAGGGCGAGGAAGTTCTCCATGAGCCGGCGCAGGGATTTCTTGAGGGCCCGGTCCGGGATGGCGGCCGAGAGCCTCATGGCCAGGCAGAGGGCGTGAAGCTCTTCCTCGTTCAGCCAGACGGGCGGCAGTTCGTAGTTTCCGTCCTCGTACCCGTAACCCCTGCGGTCGGCGTTGTAGAGAAGGGGGGCGCCCAGCCGCTCCCTCATGAACTCCACATCGCGCTGCGCCTGCTTGCGCGAGATCTCAAAACGCTCGGCGAGGCGGGCCGAGTTCGGGAAGATACCGGCCTTCACCCGGCCGTGGAACCAGAAGTAACGCTCATAGGAAAGCTTCTTCGCCATGACGTTTTACCTCTTGTGAATCTTGGGAAGAGCAATTAGAGGCGCCAAAATGGAACCTCAAATCGTCGGGTTCATCTCAGGTATCGCGCTTTGCGATACCCCCGATCTGTCGTTTGCTCATCCCCCCGCCATTTTGAGCCAGATGCGCGCCGTCATGCGGGCGTCGTCGAGGGCGCGGTGGTTCTGTCGGAGGAAATTGGGATCGGGAAAGAGGTGGAGGTAGATCGTCTCCAGGGTGTGGTCGGCCAGGCGGAGGAAGCGGCGGCGGCTCATCTCCAGCGTGCAGACGTGCGGATGGGGAAGGCCCATCCTCAGCCGCGCGAATTCGTGGCGGAGAAAACGGATGTCGAAGGCGGCGTTGTGGGCGACCAGGACGCTTTCCCGGATGAAGTCGTAAAAGCGCGGGAGGACCTCCTCGGGCGGCGGCTGGCCCTCGAGCATCTCGTCGGTGATCCCGTGGATCGCCTGCACCTCGGGCGGGATCGAAACCCCGGCGTCGATGAGGGTCGTGAATTCCCCGACGACGGCGCGATTTTCGATCGCGACCGCGCCGATCTCGATGACCCGGTGGCCGCGTCTCGGCCAGAGCCCGGTGGTTTCGACATCGACGACCACGTGACGGTCAAAAGGGTTCATGCGTTTTGCCTTGGCTGTGAAACCGGTCTGGGAACGGACAACGGGCGAAACAAGCAATCCTGAACGAGGTGTGGAAAAACCCTAACGCCTACCGAGGCGTTTGTCAATGCGGAATTAAACTTTATATCACGATTCTCGTTAAAGATGCGCTGATATTCGGGCGGATCGCCGGCCGGAGCGCCGTAAGCTATGCCCGGGAAAGGGCGGATCAGGCCTTCAGGACCAACAGGGCGTCGGCGACGACCGGATTGGAACCGGCGATGATCACGGGGTTCAGGTCGATCTCAGCGATCTCCGGGTGGAGGAGCGAGATCTCGCCCACGGCTCGGAGGATCCCGGCCAGCGCCTTGCGGTCCACGGCGGGGAGGCCGCGGATGGCGCCGAGGAGCTCTTTCGCCCGGATGTCGAGGAGCATCTCCTCCGCCTCCGTTTCGCTCAGCGGGGCCGACCGGAAGGAGGCGTCTTTGAGCGCCTCGGCGAAGACGCCGCCCAGGCCGAACATCACGCAGGGGCCGAATCCGGCAAAGCGGGTCATTCCGATGACGAACTCGCGGCTTCCCGAAACCATCTCCTGGACGAGGATCGGGATCTCCCGCCCGGCGGCCTTTCGGATGGTGCGGAAGGCCCTGTGGAGCGCCGCTTCCGTCCGGACGTTCAGGGCGAGGAGCCCCCTGCCGCTTTTATGCATGACCTCCCAGGCGCACGCCTTGACGGCGACGGGAAAGCCGATCCGGCGTCCGTTTTCCACGGCCTCTTCCTCGGTGGTTGCGATCTCCTCGCGGACGACGGGAACGCCGTAGGCGGCCAGGATCTGTTTTGACTGATGTTCGTCGAGGGCCTTCTGCCCGGCGGCAAGCGCTGTCCGGATGATCCGTGCGGCCACCGGATTTTCGGCGGGCATGACGGGTTTCACGAAGGGCTTCCGGGAGCGGATCTCCAGATGCCGCAGGAGCGAGGCCATCCCCCGGGCGGCCTTCTCCGGCGAGTCGAAGACGGGGACGTCGTGATCCAGATAGCTGTCGGTATTGTTGTCCTCGCGGCCGAAAAACGACGAGACGACCATCGGCAGGCCGTATTTCCGGGGCAGCGCGGCGGAAGCCGTGATGTCCCCCGGCATCTGTTCGAGGAAGGTCTCCATGGGGATATTCCCCAGGATCTCCTTGAGATGGGGATAGACCATCTTAATGAAGCCGGAATTCATCGCGCCATGGAGGACGAGACCGTCCACTTCGCCGCTTCCCATGATGAGCTCGGGGATGGTCACCGCCAGGGCCTGCATGTCCATGTAAAAGGTGAGATCGACCGGATTGGCGCAGGCGGCGTGGGGCGGGATCAGCGGTCTTATCCTTGCCTGCAGGGCGTCCGAGAAGCGGGGGACCGTCATGCCGCCCTGATCGGCG
>Ga0163202_1000208_pt1 | contig 10992 bp, 7 predicted proteins | sample PL_2010_300m_FD_113540 | JGI IMG/M metagenome (GOLD analysis project Ga0163202, IMG submission 113540) | Freshwater microbial communities from Powell Lake, British Columbia, Canada to study Microbial Dark Matter (Phase II) - PL_2010_300m | ecosystem: Environmental > Aquatic > Freshwater > Lake ... | reverse complement strand
TTCTCCCCGATCAAGATCAACATTGTGGCCATTAAAGGGTTCAACGACGACGAGGTCCTGGACTTCGCCCGTCTGACCCTTGAAAATCCATACCAGATCCGCTTCATTGAACTGATGCCCCTGGGCCATGCGGGGATCGAAAACAACGGCCGGTACCTCTCCAACGCCATTATCCGGGAGCGGATCGAGACCTTCGGCCGGCTTGAACCGGTCGACGGCCGGGGAAATGGGAGTGACGGCCCGGCGCGGATCTACCGTCTGACGGGCGGCGCGGGGGAGATCGGTTTCATCAGTCCTGTCTCCCGCCACTTCTGCCGCACCTGCAACCGCCTCCGCCTGACGGCGGAAGGCCATCTCCGGGCCTGCCTGCTTTCGGACGACGAAACGGACCTCAAGGACCCGCTCCGGGAGGGGTGCGCCGACGGGGAAATCAAGGAACTCATCCAGGGGGCGATCTCCCGGAAACCGGAACAGCGCGAAATCGCCTGCAACGAGAGCCACATCAAGAAATGCATGAAGGAGATGCAGGAGATCGGCGGGTGAAGAGAGGCCTTCCGGAGCGGGGCCGAATTTCGGCCATGAGCGGAAAAGGGAAGGAATACCGGACCATTTTCCAATGATCCGGATGACGGGGAGGGGAGCGATGACCGCGGAAGAAGGAACCATCCATGACGACTGGCGGGCGACGTCCACCGGCCGCTACCTCGACGGGAGGATCAAGAGCCTCATCCTCGACCTGACCGCGCCCCGGGTGGGAGAGCGGCTCCTCGACGTCGGGTGCGGGAGCGGGGAGCACCTCGGCCTCTTCCGGCGGAAGGGGTGTGACGTGACGGGGATCGATCCGTCATCCTTCCTCCTCGACCAGGCCTCCCAGCGGCTCCGGAGCCGCGCCGAACTCCGCATCGGCCCGGCGGAAGATCTCCCCTTCTCCGACAACGAATTCGACATTGTCACCCTGATCAATTCCCTCGAATTCACCGACGATCCCGGGCTGGCCGTCGCCGAGGCGATAAGGGTCTGCCGGGGGCGGGTCTTTATCGGGGTGATGAATCGTTATTCCCTGATCGGGGTGCAGGGGCGCCTGACCAACCTCTTTGATTCCCCCGCCAGCGCGAAGGCACGTTTTTTCCACCTTGCATCCCTCTCCGCGATGATCCGGAGGCAGCTCCCGGGGGTCCGTATTCAGTGGGGCAGCGTCATCCTCCTCCCCTGGGGCTGGTATGACTTCGCCACCGGCCTGGAGGAGCTGCTCCCCGCGATGAACAACCCCTTCGGCGCCTTCTTCGGCCTCTCTTTCTCTGTGACCTTCTCCTTCCGGACGATCCAGGAGATCATCCGGGAGCCCGTCGAGCTTACCACCGAGGGCGGAAGGCCGATGCCCGGCGTTGTCCGGGAATTCAAAAAGAATCGCCGTTTACCGACCCTGGACGGGGGTATGAAAAATGGTTCATGAAGCGCTATTGTACGAAACGGAAGCGGAAAACCGGGTAAGGTGCGGCCTCTGCGCCCACCGCTGCCGGATCGATCCCGGCGAGCGCGGCGTCTGCGGCGTCCGGGAAAACCGGGAAGGGGTCCTCTACAGCCTCGTCTATGGGGCGATCCTCGCCGAAAACGTCGATCCCATCGAGAAGAAACCCCTCTTCCATCTCCTGCCCGGTTCGCGCTCTTTCTCCATCGCCACGGCGGGCTGCAACTTCCGCTGTTCCTTCTGTCAGAACCACGATATCTCGCAGATGCCGCGGGAAAAGGGTCAGATTGTCGGGCGGGAGAGAACCCCGGCGGAGATCGTGGAGATGGCGCTCCGGCACGGGTCGAAGAGCATCGCCTACACCTACACGGAGCCGACCGTCTATTTCGAATTCGCCTTTGAAACCGCCGGAATCGCCCGGGAAAAGGGGCTCAAAAACGTCTTTGTGACGAACGGCTACATGACCCCCGAGATGTTGGAGCTCATCGCCCCGAGGCTCGACGCAGCGAACATCGATCTGAAGGCCTTTCGCGACGACTTTTACAAGAAGCAATGCGGCGCGCGCCTCCAGCCGGTCCTCGACAGCCTCCGGCTCATGAAGGCGCTCGGGATCTGGGTCGAGGTGACGACGCTCCTCATCCCCGGCCTGAACGACGGCGGGGAGGAACTCCGCGAACTGGCCGCCTTCATCGCCTCCCTCGGGTCGGAAACCCCCTGGCACATCAGCCGCTTCCACCCCCAGTACCGGATGACGGAGACGCCGCCCACTCCGGCCGAATCCATTCACCAGGCCGCGGAGATCGGCCGATCCGCCGGCCTGAAGTACGTCTACAGCGGGAACCTCCCCGGCGATCCCGGGGAAAACACCAACTGCGCCCGCTGCGGCCGGCTCCTCATCGGCCGCTGCGGCTTCTCCATCGAACGTCTGGACCTGAAGGGATCGGCCTGCCCTGATTGCGGCTCGCCCCTGGACGGGATCTTCTGACGGGCTGTTGAAAAACGCCCCTCTGCGGCGTTCCCTCATCCTTCGTCGCTGCGACGTACAATAAAGTACGTCTCACTCCTCAGTATTTCGGAGGCCTTGCATCCGGGCATTTTTGAACAGCCCTCTTTGAACTAACAGGATCCGGGATCATGAACGAAACGAACGATGACCTTTGGGAGGTGGTCGCCACGGCCTCAGGCATGACGCAGGCCAACATCATTGTAGGCAGGCTCGCAAGCGATGGTATCCGGACCCGGCTCCGCTACGAAGCCGCCGGGACGATCTATGCGATCACGATCGACGGCCTGGGCGAGGTCCGGATCTTCGTCCCCGTCCCCGACTGGGAACGGGCGAAGGAGCTCCTCTCCCGTTCCTATGACGACAGCGAACTCCCCTGGGAAAACTAGACTTCCACCATATATTGTGGTTCTCCCACTCTTCCCCCACAGCGGATTGTATTTTTTCTTTACAAACCCCTTTTCTTCTGTTAAAATTCAACAAAATTTCGCTATCTGATGGATCTTAAAGAAGATGAGGCTCACAAGACTCGAAATCGCCGGTTTCAAATCCTTCCGGGAGAAGGTCGTCCTCGATTTCGCCCCCGGGATCAGCGGCATCGTCGGCCCGAACGGCTGCGGCAAGAGCAACATCGCCGACGCGATCCGCTGGGTCATGGGCGAGCAGCGGGTAAAGACCCTCCGCGGGAAGAAGATGGATGACGTGATCTTCAACGGCTCGGAGGAGGCCGACCCCGTCGGGATGGCCGAGGTCTCCATGACCCTTACGGCGGATGGGCAGCAGTTCCCCGGAAATTACGCGGAGTGCAGCGAGGTGATGATCGCGCGTCGCCTCTTCCGCGAGGGGGAGGGCGAATACACGATCAACAAGATCCCCTGCCGTCTTCTGGACGTCCGGGAATTCTTCATGGGCACGGGGATCGGCGCCCGGACCTACTCCCTCGTCGAGCAGAACAGCGTCGCCTCCCTCGTCGAGGCGAAGCCGGAAGATCGGCGGCAGTTCATCGAGGAGGCGGCCGGCATCTCCAAGTACAAGAGCCGGAAGGAGTCCGCCGTCCGGAAGATGGAGGCGACCCGGGAGAACATGGTCCGCCTGAACGACATCCTCCGCGAGGTGAAGACGCAGCTCAATGCGATCTCCCGCCAGGCGAAAAAGGCGGAGCAGTACAAGGCCCTGAAGCAGTCCCTCAAAGAGACCGAACTCACCGCCGCCCTCCAGACCTGCTCCGACCTGTCCGCCCGCCGGACCTCCCGGGAAGAGGCGAAAAACGCACTCCAAAACCGGGAGACGGAGGTCCGGACGCGCCTGCAGGGCCTCGAGTCCGCCCTGGAGGAGCTGAAGGCGGAGGTCCTCGAAAACGATGGCCTGATCTCGACCCACCAGGAAAAACTCTACGGCACGAAAAACGCTATCAATATCAAGGAACAGGGGATCGACTTCTCCCGGCGGAAGATCGCCGATCTCGCCGCGAGACGGGATAAGGACCTTGCGGAGGGCGAGGCCCTGAAGCGGCGCGAGGGGGAGACCGACGGCGAAATCGCCTCCCTCCGGGCCGCCGCGGCCGAGGCGGAGGAGCGGATCGGGACGCTCCGGAAGGAGGTCGCCGAGGGGGCGCAGGCCCTCGAAGAACTCCGGCGGATGGACCGGACCTGCCGGCAGGCGCTGGAGGAAAAGAAGGCCCGGTACATCGACATCGTGACCGAAAAGGCCAAACTGAAAAACATGGTCGCCGGCCTCGCGCGGATGATCGAGGACTTCGGGAAACGGGAGGCGCGGGAGGTCCGGGAGATCGAGGAAAACGGGAAGCGGTCGGCGGAACTTTGCCGCACCCTGGAGAAGCTCCGCTCCGGGCTTTCCGTCGACGAGGCGGGCCTGGCGGAACTCGGGCAGAGGCGGGAGGAGATCGCCGACGAGCTGGAACGCGTCCGCGGAGAGCTGGCGGAGGCCGAGGAAAAGATCGCCGGACTCCGCGAGGAGAACAGCCGGAAGGCGTCTCGACTTGCCTCGCTCAGGGAGTTCGAGGAGAGCTACGCCTGGTGCAACGAGGGGATCAAATCCCTCATGACCGGCAGCAAGGGGGCAGGCGGGCACGGGGACAGATTTGAAATCTGTCCCCAAAGTCTCTTCCTGGGCCTCGTCGCCGACCACATCCGCGTCCCCCGGGAGTACGAGACGGCCGTCGAGGCGGTCCTCGGGGAGAAGCTCCAGTACGTCGTGGTGAAGGATCAGACGGACGGCGTCCGGGCGATCGACTACCTGAAAAGGGCCTCACTCGGCCGGGGGAGCTTCGTTCCCCTCGAGGTACGGCCCCACGCCTCCGGCGCCTCCCTCGCGGAGCATGAACATCTCCGAGAGGCGGTCCCGCTGATCGAACAGATCACGGTCCAGGAGGATTGCCGGGCGATCGTCAACGAACTGTTGGGCGATGTCCTCCTCATCCCGAACCTCGGGAGCGGCATCTCCCTCTGGCGGCAGAACGGCTTCTGCGGCACCTTCGTCACGCCGGAGGGGGATATCGTCAGCCCGAGCGGCATCCTGACGGGCGGGAGCGGCACGGGCGCCGACCGGAGCCTTCTGCGCAACCGGCGCGAAATCGCCGAGCTCACCGAAGAGGTTGCAAAGCTCCAGGCCGAGCTCCAGGGGGAACAGGACGTCCGGAAAAAAGCCGCATCCCTGATCGCCCAGTGGGACGAGGAGCTCCTCCGGCTCCGTTCCCAGTTCCACCTTACGGAACTCCGGACCAACGGCCTCAGCAAGGACGTCGAGCGGTACGAGGGCGAATTGCGCCAGGTCGGGGAGCGGCTCAAGGCCCTCAATTTCAACCGGGAAAACCTCGCCGCAGAGGCCGCCAACGCCCGGGGGAAGATTGCGCGGCACGAGGCGGAGATGAAGGCCATCGAGGCCGGAGAGACGGCTCTCAACGGGGCGATGGACGGCGACCGGGAGCGCGGAGATGCGCTCCGGACCGATCTGGAGGAGCGGGAGCGGAGCCTGACCGAGCGGAAGGTCCGCTTGGCGTCTCTCGAGGAAAAGCGGGAGGCCGACCGGAGGACGCAGGTCCGTCTTGAGGCCTCGCTCGGCGACCACGCCCGCGAGATTGCCGCCCGGACGGCCGACGCGGAGGAGTGCGAACGCGAGGCGCAGGCGCAGGCCGCCCGGATCGCCGCCGAGGAGGAGACGCTCAAAGGCCTCTACGCCGAATACGAAACCATTGAGAAGACCCTCTCCGAAAAGCGGGATTCACAGCAGGAGAAGGAGGCCCTCCTCCGGGCGCGGGAGGCGGAGATTCGGGAGGTCAAGAAGGTCCTCGACGGGCAGCTCCGCGAGGGGACGGAATTGGAGGTCGCCGCCCGGGAGATCGCGCTGCAGATGGAGAACCTCCAGCGGAACATCCAGGAAAAATACGGCGCGAACCTCGTTCAGCTCCTCCCGGCATTCCAGCCTCTGGAGGAGGCGGCGCTGGCAGATCTTGCCGCAAAGCTCGAAAAAGACCGGCAGTCCGTCGAGAATTTCGGCGAGGTCAATCTCCTCGCCCTCGCCGAGCACGAGGAGCTCAAGACCCGTTACGAGTTCCTGACCGGCCAGATCGCCGACCTGAACGCCTCCCTGGAGACGCTCCAGAAGACGATCTCCCGGATCAACATCGTCTCCCGGCAGCGGTTCGCCGAGACCTTCGCGGGGGTCAACCAGTGCTTCCAGGAGGTCTTCACCCGCCTCTTCCCCGGAGGCCGGGCCGAGCTCAGCCTGACCGACGAGAACGACCTCCTCGAGACGGGCGTGGACATCGACATCCGGATCCCGGGGAAACGGACGCAGAGCGTCACGCTCCTCTCCGGCGGCGAAAAATCCCTGGCGGCGATCGCGCTCATCTTCTCGATCCTCCTCTACCGCCCCGTCCCCTTCCTGCTGCTGGACGAGGTTGACGCGGCCCTCGACGACACGAACATCTCGCTCTTCAGCCGCCTCGTGAAGGATACCGCGGCCCACTCCCAGATCCTGATGATCACCCACAACAAGCAATCGATGGAAGTTGCAGACAGCCTCTACGGCGTTACGATCCTGAAGCAGGGGGTCTCCACGCTCGTTTCCGTCAGCCTCAACTGATCCATCCTTTCTTTCTTTACATTTGCAATCAAAAAGCATTATAGAAATCTCCGCGCCGGCACGCCCGCCCTGTCTGAACGGAGCGGAGCGGCGCGATCAATTCAGGAACGGATGCATGGAAGAGGAAAACGGCAAAAGGGGATTTTTCGACCGTCTGAAATCGGGGCTTGCCAAGACCCGGAAGCTCCTTCTCACGGATGTCGACGACATCCTTCTCGGAAGCAAGGAGATCGACCAGGCGCTCTTCGACGAGTTGGAAGAGGCGCTCATCGCGGCGGATGTGGGGCCGGCCTTCACCGGCGAACTGATCGAATCATTGAAGGAAAAGGTGAAACGCAAGGAGCTGGGCAGTCCCGAAGTCCTCCGGCAGGTCCTCCGGGAGACGATGCTGGAGATCCTCCTTCGAAACGAGGCCCCGCTATGGATCCCGCCGGACGAGATCTACACAATCATGGTCGTCGGGGTGAACGGCACGGGGAAGACCACGACCATCGGCAAGCTCGCCCGCAACCTGAAGGAGGAGGGCCGCGCGGTGACGCTCGTCGCCGCCGACACCTTCCGCGCGGCGGCCATCGAACAGTTGGAGGCCTGGGCGAAGCGGGTGAATGTCCCGCTGATCCGGCAGGCCGCCAACGCCGACCCCGCCGCCGTCGTCTTCGACGCGATCCGCGCCGCCAAAGCCAGCCGGCCGGGGGTGGTGATCATCGACACCGCCGGCCGCCTCCACACGAAGGTAAACCTGATGGAGGAACTCAAGAAAATGAAGCGGATCATGGCGCGGGAGCTCCCCGGCGCGCCGCACGAGGTCCTTCTCGTCCTCGACGCGACGACCGGCCAGAACGCCATCGCCCAGGCGCGGATGTTCCGGGACGAGATCGGCGTCACGGGCCTTGTCCTGACGAAGCTGGACGGGACGTCGAAGGGGGGCGTCGTCGTCCGGATCGCGAAGGAACTGGGAATCCCGCTCCGCTACATCGGCGTCGGCGAGCAGGTGGACGACCTGCACCCCTTCCGGGCCGGGGAGTTCGTCGAGGCCCTCTTCGCGCCGAACGGCCGCTGAGCCGCCCCACCGCGGAAACACGGAGCGCAAAATGAACCGCCCCACCGTAAGCGGCAGCGGGGAATTGACCCCGCATATTCATAGCCGTAAGACATTTGGAAAGCGGGATCCCGGAAGCGCGCATTGGAGATTTTTCGGGGTCCCCTACCTCCGCAGCGAAGATAGGAGGCGCAAGGTCGAAAAATGTCCAGCGCGCGGAGGAATCCCGCTTTCCAAATCGCGCAAAGGTCTCGCCGTGCGGGGACCGGCGCCGGCAGGCCGGTTCGGAGGAAAACCGCCATGACCAGACGGATATTCGCCATCGGCGACATCCACGGCTGCAATCACGAGCTGAAGCAGCTCCTCGCCCGGATCCGGCCCGACCCGCTCACCGACACCATCGTTTTCATCGGCGATTACCTCGACCGCGGCCCCGACTCCCGAGGGGTCATCGATACCCTCCTCGATCTGAAAGAAACCTTCGCGCACCTGATCTGTCTCCAGGGAAACCACGAGTCGATGTTCCTGAATTATTATCTGGAGGGGCGGGACGAAGAGCTCTACTTCGCGAACGGCGGCGGAATGACGCTCTCCTCTTACGGCCTCACCCTCGCCGACGCGCGCGCAGGAACCGGCTTCCCGGAGGATCACCTCCGCTTCCTCACCTCCCTCCCCCTCTATCACGAAACGGCGGCGTACCTCTTTGTCCACGCGGGGCTCCGGCCGGGGATCCCCCTCGCCGGGCAGTCGCCGGAGGACCTTCTCTGGATCCGCAACGAGTTCATCGATTCGGACTGGGATTTCGGGAAGACCGTCGTCTTCGGCCACACCGCCCTCTGCGAGCCCCTCCTTCAGGCAAACAAGATCGGCATCGACACGGGGCTGGTCTACGGGGGATGCCTGACCTGCATCGAGCTCCCCTCCCGGACGCTTTCTCAGGTATAAAAAGGGGGACAGCCCTCCCTCTATTTGCACGGAGGAACCTGCACCGGGAATCCGATCACTCGCGGGAATAGACGCGGTGGGAAGAGATAAATCCCCGGCCACCGCCGTGGCGGGGAGGTAGTGTATTGACACCTGCCGCAAAGCGTGTTAGACGGGGCCCTCTTCCCTTCGGATTGCCCCTGTAGCTCAGATGGATAGAGCGACGGATTCCTAATCCGCAGGCCGCGCGTTCGAATCGCGCCAGGGGCACCAATAAAATCAATAGAGATAGGATAGACGGGCCTCTCACCCGAAGAGTTCCGGCAGGGCTTTGCCCGCCGTCTCCCGGATCGCCATGTCATAGAAGGACGACACGTCGTTCGCCTCGGGATTGATCTCAATGCACCCGGCGTTGTTCTCCTTTGCAAATCGCGGAAAACCCGCTGCCGGATAGACAACGCCGGAAGTCCCTATGCTTACGAAAAGGTCGCAGCGCCGGATTGCCGCGATGGCTTCGTTCATCACGCCTTGGTCGAGCATGTCCCCAAACCAGATAATATCGGGCCTCAGCCAGTTGCCGCACTTTTCACATTTGTATCTTTTATATTTTTCGCCGATGTCCTCTGATATGCCATGGTAAGGACACCTCAAACGCCAGAGGCTCCCGTGTAGCTCAATGACGTTCCGGTTTCCAGCCCGCTGATGCATTCCGTCGATGTTCTGAGTCACCACAGTGACCCATGAATGCTTCTTTTCCAATGCGGCGATTGCCACATGTCCAGCGTGAGGGTTACAGGCGAGGACCACCGCCCGTCTCAATTCATGGAATTTCAGAACCTTTTCCGGATCGGCGTCAAAAGCTTCCTGGCAGGCATACTCCTCCCAGCGGTACTGGCTCCAAATGCCGCCGTGGCCCCGGTATGTGGGAACGCCGCTTTCCGCCGACATCCCTGCGCCGGTAAAAAAGACGATGTGCTTATACTGCCCAGGATCAATTGTTTTCATGTTAAGGTAGAGCAGATGGTCTGTGTACAATACTGCGTTAAAATCTCCTTGACGCACAAGGCTCGCCGTATATCCCCCCCGGCGGAAAAGTAAGTTCTTACCAATAAAATTAATGCATTGCTTCTGTAAGGATCATCATGATAAGCACGTCGTCAACCTGTTCTATTAAGGAAATGAAAAGAAAGAAGAATACCATCGTGATCGAATTTTCGTTAAATGTCCCCGCTTATGTAAAGGTGGGGGTTTCCTTTGCAGGCATTCTATTGATAAACCGGCTTGGCGCATCTCTGGGATTTGCCATCCTCCTTTTTTCTGTAGTACTCTCGCTATGGTCGGGTACCGGGATACCGGGCCTCGTATTTCAGGTTAAGAGTTTTGGAATGCCGGAAAATTATCTTCTTCCTGTGGTAATTCTCCTGCTTTTATTTTTTACCGAGTCACTCAATAAAGCAGGACGAATGGAGCGCACGGTTGTTGCGCTCAAATCATGGCTTAACAGCAAGAAAATTCTCCTCGCCGGTCTGCCGGCCCTGGTTGGCCTCCTTCCCATGCCCGGGGGAGCCATCTTTTCAGCCCCCCTTGTCGCATCCATTGATGGGTCTGGTGAACTCGATGCCAGACAAAGAGTTGCCATCAACTACTGGTTCAGGCATATATGGGAATACTGGTGGCCGCTCTACCCCGGTGTAATACTTGCCATTCGTTACTCTGAACTGCCCACAGCCATTTTCCTTCTCATCCAGATTCCTTTTACTGTTGCCACAGCGATAGGGGGATATTTTTTCATCCTGAAGAAAGTGAAACGGGGAAATTTTGGAAATTCAGAGAATGGGAAGCTGGAACCTGCTGCCTTTCTTTCTGCCCTTGGTCCTATAGCAATTCTCGTTTTCATATCGGTTCTGGGATCGGCTGTTTTACCCAAAATCGGATTAACCGGCACATTGTCGAGCCTTCTGTCCATGCTCATCGGTTTGATCATCGCCATCGCGGTGGTTTTTTGTGGAAATACGTCTGCATGGATACCCTCGCTGAGCATGCTTAAAAAAACAGGCACATGGCAGATTGTAATTCTTGTGATCAGCATCCTGGCTTTTTCCGCGACAATCAAAGCCCCCCTTGACATGGCAGGAACAACACTCGTGACCATCATGCGGGATGAATTCATAAATGCCGGTATTCCCCTGATAGCGGTAATCATGCTGATACCCTTTATCTCGGGTCTGGCCACCGGGGTAGCCGTCGGTTTTGTGAGCGCAAGTTTTCCCGTTGTCTTTGCCCTTCTTGGACAAAATCCGACCCTTGGCGTCACAGCCGCGACGACAGCGTTCGCGTTTACCTTCGGTTTTATAGGAACGATGCTCTCTCCCATCCATGTGTGTTTCGTGGTCACTTGCGGGTATTTTAAGACGCCGCTGTTCGAAAATTACCGGTATATTATAGGGCCAATTG
>Ga0163202_1000207_pt1 | contig 11003 bp, 8 predicted proteins | sample PL_2010_300m_FD_113540 | JGI IMG/M metagenome (GOLD analysis project Ga0163202, IMG submission 113540) | Freshwater microbial communities from Powell Lake, British Columbia, Canada to study Microbial Dark Matter (Phase II) - PL_2010_300m | ecosystem: Environmental > Aquatic > Freshwater > Lake ... | reverse complement strand
GCGGCCGGCTGTCGTCGCGCTGACCCGCCTGATTGGCTGTTTCTGCCGACGACTTGGTCTCGACCTGGCTACAGCCGCTGTCTGAAGGCGTTCGAGGCCGGGTTTCTCAACAGCCCCAATCTCCCCGGTCGTGCGCCGGCCATCTATCAGTTTCCAGATCAGAGCCCCGGTCTGATTCACAGCCATCGCACCGGCGGTATCCGGGTTCACCAACAGCGTCCAGCCGTCGGTTCCCACTTCCTGCACTGCCGCAGGATTGGGTATCGGCACTTCAGGAACAGGAATGCCGGATTGAATCCCCATATCCCAGCCTAGAAAGCAGCGCGACCCTCGGCCGACCGGCCTCGGGACAGACGACGCCCGGCGTCTAGCCACAAGCGCCAACCGAAAATAACAAGCTCCAAGATGTAATGGAATATACCCGAGGAGCGTGTTTTGGGCAAGGGAAATCACTGCCTCAGAGTGAACCCCACAACAGCACGGGGCCTCGCACAAGGGAAGGGCGAGCGGGGTATTCCCTGCCCGTACCTCGATGCCGAATCCCGCTGTGGTCGGACAAGCCCGGCGACTCGGTGGCTTTGCGCGGCCCCTCCGGCATGACGAAGCCGAGGTTAAGGCTGTCCCTGCAACCGGGACAGCAATTTACAGAGCAAACCGGAGGGCAACTCGGGAAGCGGTTGTCCGAGCAATCGTGAGGACAACGGTCAGAGCTGCGGGGAAAGCAACGAGGACGGCGACTCAGACCGCAATGGTCGGAGTGGCTTGGAGAGCAACGGACGGAGCAATGGGGGCAGCGACTCTGAGAGCAACCGCGACGGCAATGGGGAAAGCGATTCGGGCCGCAACGATCTGAACAACGGGGAAAGCAACGGCCGGAGCGACGCGGAGAACAACTTGGACAACAACTGGGAGAGCCACGGAGGGAATGACGGAGGGGAGTTTCGGAGGTAGTACCTAAGGAGTTGTAAAGACGGGAGTTAGGGCGCATCGGGCCCTAATGAAGCTGTATCTTCTGGCTAAACTTCGGGCATGGACTCCGGGACGAGGCTTTCCGAGTCTGATGCCGCACTACCTCCCAAGAGAGCAGGCGAGACTCAGGCAACTCCGTCTGCAAGTGGGCTTGACCCGGTCTGATGACAATCGAGCCACAGAGCACGGACTCCCGCCTGAGCCGTTCACCAGCCTTAAGCAAGCCGTCACCCTCCTGTTCGCCGACACGGAACGCAGGACCGAACTCGACCGACCGCGGCCCGTGGTTGCGACCCGAAGGTCCTGGCCAAGATTCGAAAGGACGTGTTCGACATCGACGTGCCGGCCTGGCAGCCGCCGGTAGGCAAGTCACCCTTCGCTTCACGACGGCCCGACGGTCAAGCCGTCCGCCCGCCACGTTGACATCCGACCTCGCCGTGGTAGCATCACCGCGATGCAGTCCGAACCCCGAACCGGCCTTGACGCCGTAGGAATTGAGATGTCCCAGAAATCCCTCGTTGTTCGCGCACTGGATTTGTCGTGGCGGGTCTCGAATCACTCGCCGCCGATGAAACCCTTTGTTCGGTTCGCACGGGAAACGCAAAGCCTCTACGGCAACGACAGACGTCAAACGAGGTGGTTCTTCTGGGACTTCGACGCTATGATACAGAAGGTACTTCTGGGTGTCGTCCGTGGAACGTCCACTCCCGAGACACTGGCAGAGGCCTGTGCCCAGCGTTGGGCGGTCAATCTCGCTCGACTTGAGGTGAGCAAGCAATCGGAATTGCAGGACATTGCGAGAACCGGGAAGCAAATGCAGTTCCCGAGCGATCCAAGAATTAAGTATATCGCCGACCGGATGCGCCCCAATGCCCGGTTCCTGTACGCAGGATGCGGCGCCGGCACCGAATGCCTTGCGCTGGCAAGCCGAGGACTGAACGTAGTTGGAATCGACACTGTCCCAGGGTTGGTGGACGTGGCCAACGCGTGGGCAGGCCATCTTGCCCTGCCTTTCAAGGCGGTTTGCACGGACGTGATGACGCTTGGTTCAGGACTCGGTTTGTTCGACGGGTTCCTCGTGGAGTTCTACGGAGACCAGCCTTCATGGGACCGGACTCTGCGCCTTCAGGCGAACCTGCACAGTGTCTTGTCGGACAAGGGTAAGGGGTTCATCGTCGCGACCCGCAGAAAATACGCGTCATACTGGTTCCTCATGGGAACAGCGTACTCTACGTTGATGACCAAACGGCTGGCGGTCCAGGCTCACTTCGACTACCGCTTCTCGCTCGCGGACAAGTCAGAGGAACAGCTCCGTTACGGTCTTTACACAGAGACTCACACACGGGAATCGCTGGCCGCTGAACTGAGCCACAGCTTCGACGTACTCGAATGCACTTACGAGAGTGACCCACGGTACGTGGTCTGCGTCGTCGGTCGCAAACAGGGATCGCTCGCCGAAAGGGAACTTGCTGGAAACCATGCTGCCGCTGCATCCAATGCTGCCAGCTTGAGAATGGGCGCGACATCGTTCGATGAATTTCTCAACAAGGTGGAGACGATATGCGAGATACTGGAGGCGCACGAGAGGAATGTACAGGATTTCTATGATCACCCTGTCATCGCCGGACGAACGAGTCCAATCAGGGAAGTCGGAGTTGACTATCCCAGATTCATCGGTTTGTTGGAAGAAGTGTCTGCGGTGCTACCGGATAGAGAGGAATGAAGGTTGCCCGAATGCAGTAACCATTTCCCGGCGAAATCCCGGAGAAATGCGAGACACTTCCTAGTCTCTGTCGCGAATCATGTCAACAGATGACGTACACGGGGATATCGGGGTGAACGACCAGGCCTGTGGGGCCGACCCGCGTGACGGCATGCAGCCAGCAGCCTGCAGTCGACCCCGCCGCGCCTGACGCGGGTGGGCTCTGGGCTTCAGCCGGACCGGGCAACGACGAGCGCCGGATGCACCATTTGACTTCCTCTACTCTAGTTCCTATCCTCCTCGCACACGACGCCCTCTTCAGGGCGCGACGGATACAAAGCAATGGCCGCGGGGGGCCGGTGTAGATCCGGCGCTCCGCACCAAGGAGGCAGCATGTTCGCAGGTCTGCTCCAACTGATCATGGCGCTGGTCGGGGCCGCTCTCATCTCGGCCGCAGTTCAGGGATTCAAGGCCGAGTGGCATGCCCTGTTCAAGAGGCCATTCGGAGGCGCACCGGCACGTATCCTGGTCTACGTAGTATCTGCGATGTTCCAGTTGTACAACGGATACGCCCACGGAGTACCGACCTGGGAGGTTGTGGTTCTGGCGCTCTTGACCGCCTTGTGCGCGACCGGATTCTACCGCTTCGCGAAGAAGAGGCAGCCTGCGTAGGTAGGGACCGAGTCGCAGTCTCGGAGTTCTGTCGAGCAGGAACTGGCGGCCGCCAGCCTTGGAGTGCGGGAGCGTGAGCTCCCGCTTCTGGTATGCGAGCCGTACGGACTACCGTTTGACCGGGCCGCGCCCGTCGCCTTGACTTCACATCCCGCAGGCCTACAATTCCGCCATGGAATCCGAACCCGCGGCCTTCGGGCAAACCAGATGAGTGAGCTGTCCCCGAGATCTCGGTTCAGCGGCTGCCACCCAAGAAAGCCGAAGGGCAAACGGTGCCCATCCGGCTTTCGCGAGCATTCCCGCGTGGAGATGACAACGGTCCGAAGATGGCCGAGAATTGCAGAAAGACACCGGAGTCGACCCAATGCTGCGAAACAGGAATGACCTTGCTGGAAACAGGGAAACGGGCTAGCGTCCCCGGTATTCCCGGTGTTTCCCAATCCAACACGCCGGATAGGCCTGCATGCGCATAGCCTTCGTCAGCGCCGACTGGTTCTACCCGGACATGTCCGACGGCGGCTCGCGCTCGGCCCTCCAATTGCTCGTCATGCTGAGGGCGCTCGGCGATGACGTTCAGTCACTAAGTTTCTTGTGTGGTTTGCCTGCGGCTCGGCGTGCGCTCAACGCCTTGGGCCGACCGTTTGGGGGCCGGACCCGTGTCGGCAGTCCTGGGACCGGGGGACCGGAGATGGATACGGAAGAGTGGGTTGAAGTCAAATCTGCGGGAGTCCGCCTGCGGTGGCGACTAGTCCAGGAACGAGGCGAGGCGCACACACTGGTGAAGTCGATGTCGGACACGGTGCGCAACCTGAACTTGGATGCTGCGATCGTGCTCGACGCCGATACGTTGGCCATGCTTGCACTCGGTGAGTTAGGCATACCAACCGTGCATCGGCTTAGCTCGCTGGCCAACGTCGAGTCGCTCGCCCGGGCCAACCGGGCATTCACCCGTATCATGCGCCGCGAGCAGACCTATGCAGCCAGCCACTTCATTCAGGGCAAAGTCCGCGAACTCCTCGGACTTGAAACCTCGATCCTCAATCCCTGCATCGACTTCGGCCGGTATCTTGGCCGCCAGGGCCGGGAACGGCTTGGCACGGTGGGCTATGTCGGCGGCCCGGGCAAGGGCGACCGTATCGTAGCGAAGATCACTGAGCGGCTGCCCGAAGTCAGGTTCCTGATTGCCGGGAACTGCACCGGGGCGGGCCAAGGGACAGGGACACGAAACGGATTCGCGGCGAGTCCGGTCATGTCCGCCGGCAACGTGGAGTACCTGAGCCAGGTGAAGGACATGAGAGAGTTCTACGACCGCATTGATCTGCTGTTGGTTCCTTCCACGGTTGAGGATGCCTTCCCCCGGGTCATCCTGGAGGCTGCGGCCAACGGGATACCCGCCATTGCGAACCGTGTGGGCGGGATCCCAGAGGCACTCGGTGACGGCGGCATCGCGATCGAAATCGATCGCGGCCGAGACACGGCTGCGGGTGCAGCCGATCGCTACGCACGCGCGATCCGGCGACTCCGGGACGACGACGCCGAGTATGCGGTCCTCGGGCGGAAGGCACGGGCACGCGCCCTGGACTATGCACGGGAACAACCCCTGCAGGTAGAGGCCCTGCGCCGGGCACTTTCCGCTCAAGAGCTGAAAACCGAGAGACAGTAGATTCGTGCCTGAGTCTTTCAGATCGAGGATGGTAGAGGAATGAGGGGAGGAAGACGGAGCACTTCTACGAAGTAAGTGAGAATCCGGGGTTGGGGCCCGGTGGGTGGGGCTGGACCGCGGACGCGATGCACACTCTAGACGCCCACGGGTTGGCCGACGGGCAGTGGATGGCACGTGTTGATGGCAGAAAGGACACACGCGTCACCGAGTTTCGCCTTCGACAGGAAGGCAGACTCAGCGGCGAGCGCAGCTAGCCATGTCGAATGGTGACCTAGATGGGATATCGGGGCGCAACACCAAGCCCTCGGGGCCGACCAGCGTGACGGCTACGGCCTGCAGCCGATCCCGCCGCGCCTGACGCGGGTCGGCTCTGGGCTTTGGCCGGACCGGGCGGCAACTGCGTCCCAGACACGCGAGAAGCTGAAGCCGGGGATTTCGACGACGCTAGCCTCTGACAGGCCACAGGACGCAGAGAGCGACGAGCGCCGGATGCGCCCCTTGACTTCCTCTACTCTATTTCCTATCCTCATCGCACACGACGCCCTCTTCAGGGCGCGACGGATGCAAAGCAATGGCCGCGGGAGGCCGGTTTAGATCCGGCGCTCCGCACCAAGGAGGCAGCATGTTCGCAGGTCTGGTCCAACTGATCATGGCGCTGGTCGGGGCCGTTCTCATCTCGGCCGCAGTTCAGGGATTCAAGGCCGAGTGGCATGCCCTGTTCAAGAAGCCATTCGGAGGCGCACCGGCACGTATCCTGGTCTACGTGGCATCTGCGATGTTCCAGTTGTACAACGGATACGTCCACGGAGTGCCGACCTGGGAGGTTGTGGTTCTGGCGCTCTTGACCGCCTTGTGCGCGACCGGATTCTACCGCTTCGCGAAGAAGAGGTGGTCGGCGCAGTGACTTCAGTAGATCTGTAAGGCGAAAGCTCAGCCTTGGAGTGCGGGAGCGATAGCTCCCGCTTTCCTCTCCGCAGGCGGCGCCGACTTGAAGCCCGCCTTAGGGACACAACTTCCCTGGGCTAGGGTGCTACTTGGCTGCGGCCCGTGCGTAGACGGTATCCCAGACGCGCAGAAAGTTGAAGCCGGAGATCTTCGCGATGTCGTCCTCGGCAAATCCGCGCCTGCGTAGTCCGGCCCGTATCGCGCCCATCTTGGTCACGTCTTCGAGGCCGCGGAGCGTGCCGTCGAACCCGTCAAAATCCGACCCGAGGCCAGCGTGGTCCGGCCCGACAAGCTGGCAGATGTGGTCGATGCAGTCAAGCACGTCTTCGATCACGCCGCCGTGAGCGCCAATCGCGGGGACATCTACGATTCCAGGTGGGCCGTACTTGAGTCCGGTCTCAATGGCGTATCTGTGGCGTCCGCGCATCGTGTCAGGACTACTCAATGCAGCACAGTGACCTTGCGGACGGCTTGGGCTTGAGCTTGGGCCTCGCGAACGAAGTACACGCCCGGTGCCAGCCGGCTCACGTCATTCGCGCCCGTCCTCAGGTCCATCACCTTGCTGCCGCTAATATCGAACAAGCAGCTTGTCGCTTGCGGCTTGTGGCTTGAGGCCTCCTGAAGGCGCAGAACTCCGCGGACGATGGTAGGCAGGGCGTTCGACGTCTGAATCTCGTGGGTAGGTGCGGCTCCAACTCCGGTACCGGAGAACTCAATTATCTGTACCCCAGACCAGTAGTCAGAGACGTACGCATAGCTTCCGTCAAATGCCACGCCGAAGGCGTAACCCGGCGTATCGTAGTACCCCACTTCCTGAGGGTTCTGCGGGTTCGAGACGTCAACGATGCGCAATCCGGGATCACCGTCGGCAACATAGGCGTAGTTTCCGGAAACGGCAAGGCCACGGGTAGAGCCCGGCGTGTCGTAGTACCCGACTTCCCTCGGGTCGTGCGAGTTCGAGACGTCAATGACGCGCAGCCCAGACCAGTAGGCAGAAACGTAGGCATAGTTACCGACTACCGCCACGCCGACGGCCGCATCTGGAGTGTAGCAGTGACCGATTTCCCGCGGGTTCTGCGGGTCGGAGACGTCGATCACCCGCAGGCCGGAGTCCTGATCCGCGACGTACACAAAGCTATCATTGACCGTCAGTCCCAGAGCGGAACCTGGAGTATCATAGTACCCGACTTCTTGCGGGTTCTGCGGGTTCGAGACATCGACAACGTGCAGCCTCGACTCGTAGTTCACGACATAGGCGTAGTTCCCGGCAACCGCCACGCCGTAAGCGTGGCCCTGCGTATCGTAGTGACCGACTTCCCGCGGGTCCTGCGGGTCTGAGACGTCGACCACGCGCAGCCCGGAGTCATAGTCCGCCACGTAGACGTAGTTCGCGGCAACCGCCACGCCATAAGCTGAACCTGGAGTATTGTAGTGCCCCACTTCCCGGGAGCTCTGCGGGTTTGAGATGTCGACTACGTGCAGGCCGGATTGACGGCACGTCACATAGGCGTAGTTCCCGGCGACCGCCGCGAAGCTGGCAGTGGTCGGGGCGTCGTAATGCCCGACTTCCTGCGGGTTGTGTGGGTTGGAGATACCAACTACGCGCAGGTCAGCCAGTCCATATGCCACGTAGGCACAGCTTCCGGCAACCGCTACGATATTCGCGTAGCCCGATGTGCTGTAGTGCCCGAGTTCCTGCGGGTTCTGTGGGTTTGAAACGTCGATAACGCGCAGCCCGGAGTCCTGGTCCGCCACGTAAGCGTAGTTGCCGGTAGCCGTCACGCCTCTGGCGTAGCCCGGAGTGTCGTAGTGCCCGACTTCCTGAGGGTCCAGTGGGTTCGAAACGTCGATGACGCGCAGCCCGGAGTCATCGTCTGCCACATAAGCATAGCTCCCGGCGACCGCTACATCTCTGGCGTAGCCAGGAGTGTCGTAGTGCCCTACTTCCTGCGGGTCCTGTGGGTTTGAAACGTCGATAGCGCGCAGCCCGGAGTCATAGTCCGCCACGTAGGCGTAGTTGCCGGTAACCGCCACGCCTCTGGCGTGGCCCGGAGTGTCGTAGTGCCCGACTTCCTGAGGGTTCTGCGGATTAGAGACGTCGACAACGCGCAGCCCCGAATCATAGTCCGCCACGTAGGCGTAGTTCCCGGCGACTGCCACGTCATAGGCGGAGCCTGGCGTGCCTAGTCGGCCGAGCAACGCCGGACTTCCCGGCAACGTAACATCCCAGATATCCAGACCAAACGGGTAGGCCGCTATGTAGAGCCGGTTGGCCTGATAACAGAAGTTGTAGGCGATGCCGGTCGTATGGATTGCTTCCGACAGCTTGACCGGGTTTGACGAGTCGCTCACATCCAGCACGTAGGCGCCACCGCCCGAGCCGCAGAACACCAGGTTTCGGGCCGAGTCCAGCGCTAGTGAATATGCCGGCCCGAACGGCCAGTTGCCAACCAGTGAGCAGTTCAACGAATCGAAGGGCGTTGCGCCGCCCAGCAGCGGGGAGACCCGCGATTCCAGGCCCTTCGGCCCAGATAGGTACGCCGGACTATCCTTCCGCTGTGCGCTGGCCGTGATAGCAGTTAGAATCAGCAAGACGGCAATTCTCATTGGGCTCCTTTCGGGACGGCTAAGTGTCCGCTTGTATGAGTCGTTTGTCAAGAACTGTCGGCCACTCCTGAGCATCTTACCGTCGCGCGGGATAATCACCGAGAGCGAATCGGAGTCACTTCGCTTACGGGTTCGGCCCCGGGGATCCAGACCGCGTTCCTCATCCTCCGCGCGACTGAACTCGTGCTCGTGGCACTTCCAATCGTCGGGCACAACACGTGCGGACATGCGGGGTGCTTCCTACTTCATGACACGAATCATCTCAACAGGTGATACAGACGGAGTCATCGGATCGCGCGCCCAGGCTCGGGAAGCCGACCCGCGTGACAGCACGCAGGCAGCAAACTGCAGCCGACCCAGCCGCGCCGGATGCTGACAGGCTCCGGGCTTCAGCCTGACCGGGACGCGACGGCGTCCCAGACGCGGAGGAAACTGAGCCCGGAGATCTTCGCAATATCGCCATCGGAAAACCCTCGCTTGCGCAGGCCCGCCCCAATCGCACCCATCTTCGTCGCGTCCTCGAGCCCGGGGAGCACGGCACCGAACCCGTCAAAGTCCGACCCGAGGCCAGCGTGGTCCGGCCCGACAAGCTGGCAGATGTGGTCGATGCAGTCAAGCACGTCTTCGATCGTGGCCTTGTCCTCCGGCTCGCGCAGGAAGTACGGCAGGAACACTACCCCAATCACGCCGCCCTGAGCGGCAATCGCCCGGATCTGCTCGTCGGTCAGGTTGCGGTTGAAGTCGCGCCGAGCGCGGATGCCGGAATGGGAAGCGATGACGGGCGACAGGCTTGTATCGAGTATGTCGAACACGGTCTTGTCCGCGCTGTGCGAGACGTCAATGATCATCCCGAGTTCGTTCATCCGGCGCACTGCCTGACGGCCCAGCGGCGACAGCCCGTTGTGTGGCTTGTTCTCATCCCCGCCTGAGTCGCCCAGCTCGTTGGAATTGCACCACGTAACCGTCAGCACGCGCACCCCGCGCTCGAAGAACCGGTCGAGGTTCTGAAGTCTCCCCTCCAAGGCGTGCCCGCCTTCGACCCCGAGAATCGCCGCGATTCGGCCCGCGGCCACAGCCTGCCGGAATTCGCCGGGAGTCCGCACCGGCGCGACACTCTCCGCGCACTGGGCGCAGACCTCGGAAAACGTGTCCGCGCCTTTGAGCGCGAAGTCGCAGTACTCACCCGGTTTCAGCTCGGTCGGACTAACCCAGACGGCAAAAACCTGGCCGTTGACGCCGCCTTCTTTCATCCGGGGGAAATCGAGGTGACCTTTGTCCGACCGCTGCGTGATGTCCTTTCGGCCGCGGATGTGCTCGTACAGCGCGTCGGTGTGGAGGTCGACGAGGAGCGGGGAATCAGGAGTCGAAGAGTGTTTCACATGAGCCAAGACGTGGGAGTATAGTGCGGAGGCGCCGTCGGTCAATGCGGCGTGCTTGACAGACAGGTTTCAAACCGGTAGAACCATTACCAGCAATGCCGAAGCTTCGAACGACACCTATGGAGTTTCACATGAAGAAGACCCTTCCCGCAGCAGTCATGACTGCGTTCCTGCTGTTCTTGGCTGCCTGCGGTTCCAAACCATCAAGCGCCGCGCCCGCAACCGACGGTCCGGCTACCTCGTTCGGGAAAGACAACAAACTGGGGGGACAGGCTGCCAAAGGCCGGGGTCGGGACGCGCCCATGACCGGGGCCGACGCCGCGACGCTCTTGACGACCACGAAACTGCCTGACCTGTTTGGCGCAGTCAAGCCGCTGGCCGGGTACAAGGGCAAGTCCGGCATCCTGCTTGCGTTCGTGGACACCAAGTGTCCATTCTCGAACGTGGCCATCCGCGAGATGCCAGAGGTCGCTTCCGTGCTTGAGAAGCACGGCATCGCGAGCCTCTTGGTCAACATCGGCGAGACGGAGGCAGCGGTGAAGAGAACCTACGCTACCGACGTCCCGGTTGTGTATGACACCGGCAAGGTGACCCAGGAATGCTGGAACGTCCAAGCGGTGCCGACCGTGATCCTGCTGGACTCGGCCGGCGCGGTCGCTTATCAGGGCGGAGCCGCCTGGGCCGGAGTCTCGGCCGCGGCCGAGAAAATGCTCGACCTGACTGCCGGCTCGGTGGTGCTCGAGGCCCAAAGCACTACCCAGGGCTGAGCCAGATACTAACGCTGCCCGTCGGGCAGCCAAAAACGAGGCGGCCGGCCTTTTGGCCGGCCGCGATCTTCCGACTCGGATTACAGCTTGGTCCGCCGAAGACGAAGCGAGTTGGTAACGACGTTGATTGAGGACAGGGCCATGGCCACTTCGGCCATGATGGGATGCAGCAGCCCGAGCATGGCCAGCGGTATTGCGACCACGTTGTAGAAGAACGCCCAGAACAGGTTCTGCCGTATCTTCACGAAGGTCGCGCGGGAGAGCTTGACCGCCGAGACCACGCCGACAAGGCTGCCGCG
>Ga0163202_1000206_pt1 | contig 11027 bp, 8 predicted proteins | sample PL_2010_300m_FD_113540 | JGI IMG/M metagenome (GOLD analysis project Ga0163202, IMG submission 113540) | Freshwater microbial communities from Powell Lake, British Columbia, Canada to study Microbial Dark Matter (Phase II) - PL_2010_300m | ecosystem: Environmental > Aquatic > Freshwater > Lake ... | reverse complement strand
TCGCTGGGGCTTCCGGGCAGCAACACGACCGCCATGATGATCGCGGCCTTCATGATCCACGGGATGCAGCCGGGCCCCCTGCTGCTTTCCACCCGGCCGGAGATCGTCTACGGGATCTTCGTGGCGATGCTCCTTTCCAACCTCTTCCTGCTTGTGCTGACGATCATGGGAATCCGGCTCTTTCTCGAGCTGAACCGGCTGCCCTATTCCGTCTTTTCGGCCGCGATCATCATCCTCTGCGTCATCGGGGCCTTCGGATTGCAGAACAGCGTCGACGATCTCTTTGTCATGTTCGCCTTCGGGATCATCGGCTACGTGATGAGAAAATTCGGCATCCCCGTCGCCCCGGCCATCCTGGCCCTCGTCCTGGGAGACATGGCGGAGCTTGCCCTGAGGAGATCGCTCCTGCTCTCCCTCGGGGATCCCATGATCCTGATCAGCCGGCCCATCAGCGTCGTCCTCTTGGCGGCGGCCGTGTTCTCCATCGTCTATCCCCTCTTCAAGAAACCGAAGATACTGGAGGGATTGTAGGCCGCGGGGTCTATGGGAGAGATCTCGCGGCAACGGACCGGTTTGCCCGGCAGTAAGGAGGTTATGCGGAAAAGGACCCAATTCCCCTGTACGATCATGCGGGGCGGAACGAGCAAGGGGGTTTTCCTGATGGAAAGGGACCTTCCGGAGGATCGCGCCCTGAGGAACCGGATCATTCTGGCCATTTTCGGGAGTCCGGATATCCGCCAGATCGACGGCCTCGGCGGGGCGGATTCCCTCACGAGCAAGCTGGCGATCATTGCCCCGGCAAAGGAGCCCGGGCGGGACATCAACTACACCTTCGGGGCGGTGGGGATCGACAAGGCCTTTGTCGATTACTCGGCCAATTGCGGCAATATCAGCTCGGCGGTCGGACCTTATGCGGTGGACAAGGGATTGGTGAAGGCGGCGGAACCCTTCACCGTCGTGCGCATCTACAACACCAATACGAAGAAGATGATCCATGCGAAAGTTCCGGTCAGAAAGGGGAAGTTCTGCCCGGACGGCGATTACATCATCGCGGGCTGTCCGGGCGCCGGGGCCAGGATCGAACTGTGTTTCATAGACCCGGGCGGTGCGGCCACGGGGAGACTTCTTCCCACCGGGAACGTGGTGGACGAACTGGCACTGGAGACGGGGGAGCGGTATACCGTCACCATTGTGGATGCGGGAAACCCGACCGCCTTCGTCCGCGCAGAGGAGCTCAACCTCAGAGGGGACGAACTTCCGGAGGAGCTCAACCGGGATCCGGCGGTTCGGGGGAGGCTGGAGGCGATCCGAAGGAGGGTCGGTGAATTGATGGGAATTCCGGTGAGCCAGTCCCTTCCGAAGATCTCCTTCATCGCCGCCGCTCGGGATTATCGGACGGTGTCCGGGGAAACGGTCGGAAAGGCGTCGGTCAGCATGTTGGCCCGCCTGATGGCCATGGGAAAGATGCACAAGGCCTTCGCCGTCACCGCGGGAATCCCGGCGGCTATCGGCGCCATCCTTCCGGATTCCGTGGTGAACCGGGTGGTGTCAAAATCGCCGCCATCAGCCCGAAGGGAGGTCGTCATCGGTCATCCATCGGGAGTGATGGATGTAAAGGTGGATGCGAGATTGGGAAAGGGCGGGGCTCGCGTCGTCAGTTGCACGGTGGGCCGTACGGCCAGAAAGATCATGGACGGGCGCGTCTACGTTCCGGAAAAAATCTATACCGCGAAAGGGTGTCGAGAGCCGTTATGAATATGTCTCAGGCTGTCAGTAAAATGTTGAAGGGTTCCGGCGTTGACTTCATGTTCGGCATACCCGGCGGCGGGAGCTCGGCCGACCTGATCAACACATCGGAAGATGAGGGGATTCAATTTATCCTGACCCAGCATGAAACCTCCGCGGCGATCATGGCGGGTGTGGTGGGGGATGTGACCGGGGTTCCCGGCGTCTGTCTTTCCACCCTGGGACCGGGTGCGTTGAATTTGTGCAATGGTTTGGCCCAGGCCTCACTGGACAGGTCGCCCGTGGTCGCCTTCACGGATCGGTATGGTGCGGAGTTGGTCGATCTGGCCTACAGACAGAAGATTGATCACAACGATCTGTTCAAGCCGTTTACAAAACTCTCGGTCGGACTGACGAAAACGAACTGGTCCGAGATGGTGGCCCGGGCATTGAGGGTGGCGACGATGCCGAGAAAGGGCCCGGTCCATATCGATTTCCCGAACGATCTGTCCCGGGCGCAGGTATCGGGTTTGGGATGCCCGGTCGGCCGCGGGGAATGTTGGCCGGAGGCCGATCCCAAGCGCCTGAAGTCTGGATTGGAACGGATCGGCCGGGCGAAAAGACCGATCGCGATCGTCGGGTTGGGTATCAACGCGGCCGACAGGGAAGTCTTCGCGCAGTTGAGACGGTTTGTCGAGAGGTTCAATGTCCCGACGCTGAAGACGGCCAAGGTCAAGGGTTCGCTGCCGGACAATCATCCCTGGTCGCTGGGCGTGTTCATGGGTGGAAACCTGGAGCAGCAGATGATCGAAAGGAGCGATCTGTTGATAGCGATCGGGTTGGACCCGGTGGAGTTGCTGCCCAAAAAATGGGGCTATACGCAGCCCGTTGTCTATATCGACACGATCCCCAATATCGAGGAAACCTATCATGCCCAGATTGAATTGGTCGGTGAGATCAGTTCGACCTTGAAAAGGCTCTGTGAGGACTGTTCGGAGGTTGAATCCCTGTGGCGGAAAGAGGAAATCGGCGCGTACAGGGAGAATACCAAGGAGGTGCTCGATTTCAGAGTGGACGGGCTGTCGGCGGTCCAGGTGATCAATGTGACGCGCGAGTTGACCCCCGCGGAGGCGATTCTGACGATCGACGTGGGGGCAAACAAGCTGCTGGTGATCGAGCTCTGGGACGCCTTCCTGCCGGGAAGTTTCTTCATGTCCAACGGATTGGCCACGATGGGGTATGCCATCCCCGCGGCTTTGGCCCTGCAGTTGCTCCATCCCAATCGGAAGGTGGTATCCCTTTGCGGGGACGGCGGGTTCATGATGCGTCTTCCCGAACTGGCGACGGCGATGCAATACAAGCTGCCCATCGTGGTGGTCATTTTCTCGGACGGCCGTTTGAGCCTCATCGACGTGAAGCAGATCAAGAAGAACTACGCCGTCCCGAGGGGGACCGCTTTTACGAGACCGAACTATACGGAACTGGGCAGGAGCTTCGGCATTCCGACCTGGAGCGCGGATACCGAGGAAGCGCTGAGGGGCGCGCTGGCCTCCGCCTTGAGTTCCGACGACGGTTTGCCGAAACTGATCGAGGCAAGAATCGATCCCTCGGCCTTTCCACGACAATTTGATGCGGTTCGGGAACTGTAGAAGGAATGAGCGGAAAATCCGAAATGGTTTAGGAGGTGCAAACTGACGCGCAAACCCAAGACGGGAGACTGTTCATTTAGGCGTTGTCCGGGCCGCTTCTTGGGAAGGAGGGTCCGTTGAGGCAGGATTCCTGAAAAAGAAAGAACCATGAGAAAGGAGAAATCTATGAACAAGGAAAAACAGACGCCGAACGTAAGGTTGCAACTTTTGAGGATTCTTGGGATGCTGCTCGCCGTTTCCATGCTGTTCCTGCTCCCGGCGGCAGTCATTGCGGCCGATTCCTATCCGAGCAAGCCGGTCAAGCTTGTCATTCCGTTCCCGCCGGGCGGGAGCAACGACATCGTCGGACGCCTGATGGCCGGCAAATTGTCGGAGAGACTCGGCAAGCAGGTGGTCGTGGAAAACCGAGGCGGTGCAGGAGGCGTACTTGGCACGGAAATGGTGTCAAAGGCGGAGCCGGACGGTTACACGCTGCTGATCGTCTCGGCCGCCTTCTCATTCAGTCCGTCGCTCTACAGTCTGTCCTTCGATCCGGTGAAGTCCTTCACCCCGATCGCCAGGCTCGGAAGCGGACCGAACTCGCTCACCGTCCATCCCAGCGTCCCGGTCAACTCGGTGAAGGAACTCATCGCGCTCGCGAAGCAGAAACCCGGCCAGCTGATCAATGCATGTGCGGGCGTCGGCAGCTTCCAGCACATGGGGACCGAACTCTTCAAGATGATGACCGGCATCGATTTCAAGATCGTGCAGTTCAAGGGCGGCGGCCCTGCGATGATCGACCAGCTCGGAGGCCACAGCGATTTCTCGCTCGGCTCGCTCATTCAGACGCTGCCCCATATCAAGTCCGGCAAGTTCAGGATCCTGGGGACCGGCGGAGCGAAGCGAAGCGCAATCCTGCCCGATGTGCCGACCATCTCGGAGGCCGGCGTCCCCGGATACGAAGCGACCAACTGGTGGGGGATCATTGCACCGGCCGGCACGCCCGCGCCGATCGTCGAGAGGCTCAGCAATGACCTCAAGGTCATTCTGGCCTCGGATGAAGTCCAGCAGCTGTTCCAGAAGCAGGGGGCGGAAGCGGACTACCTTGGTCCGGCCGAATTCGCTCCGTTCATTGCCGGCGAGATCGCCAAATGGGGCAAGGTGGTCAAGGAGGCCAACATCAAAATAGATAAAAAATGAAGGTCGGGCCGCCGCCCGTTATCGCCCTGATTCGGCATCGGGGGCGTCCCCCGATCCGCAGTACCGGGATTTCGATCCTATGGAGTTTCCGATGAAACCTGGATTGCACAAAAACAAGGATTTCTGGGCCGGTATGATGTTGATCGGGATCGGCGCTGCGGCGATGTTCATCGCCCGGGATTACCGGTTCGGCAGCGCACTGCGGATGGGTCCCGGATTCTTCCCGACCGTTCTGGGCGGGCTCCTCATCGCGTTCGGCATCTGCATCGTGGCCGTGGGGCTGCGCAGCGGTGAGAAAATTCAGGGCAGCTTGTCGCTCCGGGCCCTGGTCATGCTGCCCCTCGCGCTGGTCCTGTTCGGTATTCTGATGCAAGTGGCGGGTTTCATCCCGGCGCTGGTGGCCCTGGTCTTCGTGTCGGCGGCCTCGGGCAGGGAGTTTAAGCTGATGGAGGTCCTGCTGCTTACCGTGGTCCTGACCGTGGCCTCGGTGGCATTGTTCATCTGGGGCCTCGGACTGCCCTACCCGCTGATCAAGGGATTCTGAGAGGGGATTGCCATGGAACTGTTCCACAACTTGATCTTCGGGTTCGGCGTGGCGCTGTCGCTTCAGAACGTGCTTTACTGCTTCATCGGCGTGATGGTGGGCACCCTGATCGGCGTTCTTCCCGGCATCGGGCCGATGGCGACGGTTGCGATGCTTCTGCCGCTCACCTACAATGTCCCACCGGTTGCCGCGATGATCATGCTGGCCGGCATCTACTACGGCGCCATGTACGGCGGCTCGACGACCTCCATCTTGGTCAACCTTCCGGGCGAGACCGCGTCGGTGATCACCTGTATCGACGGCTACCAGATGGCGCGGCAGGGGCGCGCCGGCGTGGCGCTCGCAATCTCGGCCATCGGTTCATTCTTCGCCGGGACCGTATGCACGCTGATTGTCGCCATGTTCGGCCCGCCGCTTGCCAATATGGCGCTGAAGTTCGGTTCGCCGGAATACTTTTCACTGATGCTGATGGGGTTGGTCACCGCAGCGGTGCTTGCGCAGGGAGACATGCTGAAGTCGCTCGCGATGGTGGTGCTGGGCCTGCTGCTCGGCATCGTGGGCTCCGACGTCGATTCCGGCGTCAAACGTTTCTGCTTCGGTTTTTATGAGTTGGCGGACGGGATCGGCTTCGTGATCATCGCTGTGGGGGTGTTCGCGGTGGGGGAAGTCATCAGCAACCTCAGCGATCCGGAGGAGCGTACGGTCTTCACCTCCAGGGTGGGGAGCCTCTACCCGACGTTGCAAGACCTGAAGCAGTCCATCGCCCCGATCATCCGGGGGACGGCGCTCGGGGCGTTTTTGGGCGTTCTGCCCGGCACCACGCCGTCGATCGCCACGTTCGCGTCCTACATGATCGAGAAGAAGGTCGCCAAGGACCCGTCCCGTTTTGGTCACGGCGCGATCGAGGGCGTGGCGGCGCCCGAGTCCGCCAACAACGCGGATGCGCAGTGCAAGTTCATCCCGATGCTCACGCTGGGGATTCCCGCGAGCGGCACCATGGCGCTGATGCTCGGCGCGCTCATGATCCACGGCATCGCGCCGGGCCCTGGGGTGATGACCCAGAAGCCCGACCTCTTCTGGGGGCTGATCGCGAGCATGTGGATCGGCAACCTGATGCTCGTCATCCTCAACCTGCCGCTGATCGGCATGTGGGTGAGCCTGCTGAAAGTGCCCTATCGTATGCTCTTCCCCGCCATCATGGTCTTTTCCGCCATCGGCATCTACAGCACGAACAACGCGTCGTTTGATGTCTACCTCGCGGCGCTCTTCGGCATCCTCGGCATTGCGTGGAGGATGTTCGGGTGCAGCCCGGTGCCGATGATGCTCGGGTTCGTTCTGGGGCCGATGGTGGAGGAAAACCTGCGGCGGGCGCTGCAGGTCTCGGAAGGCGATCCCTCGGTGTTCGTCACGCGGCCGATCAGCCTCGCGTTCATCATCGTTTCGGTCCTGATCCTTGTGGTCATGATGTTGCCGGCTGTGAAAAAACGGCGGGGCGATATTACCGGATGATGCCCATTTTCCCACACGAAGGAAGAGGTCGTCCGATGAATGATGCTGTTGCGATTCCACTGGAAGCTGCTGAAAGGCTCAAGAAGGCCAATACCGGCATGGTCAACGACGCCCTTGCCCTGATGGGGATCAACGGAGGGATCCCGGGGGTCCGGCCCGCGCGGGGATGCGAGGAGGCGAAGATCGTGGGGAGGGCCGCCACGGTCCTTTTCGGCGCGCCGCGCCCAGACAGCCCCAAGCTCAATATGTACCAGACCATCCGCGACACCCCCGCGGGCGGCGTCTTGGTGATCGACGGCAAAGGGATGGATGTCCATTTCACGGGCGACAACCAGGGGGAGTGCGCGAAGAGGCAGGGACTGGCGGCCATGGTGGTCTACGGCGGCGCGAGGGACATCGCCGGCTACCGGGCCATGGGCATGCCCCTGTATTGCACCGGCTCGGCGACCGTCGACAAGCCTCCGAACATCCAGGTCATCGGCTACAACGTGCCGGTGGAGGTCGCCGGGGTGACGGTGAGGCCCGGCGATATCATCGTTGCCGACGAGGACGGGGTGGTCTGCATTCCCGACGAGGCCCTCCCGGCGGCCGTGGAGAAGCTTGAGACCATCTTCGAAGTCGAAGGAGCGATAGAGAGGGCGATTGCGAGTTGCGCCCCGGTCGATGAGATCAAGGCGATCATCGCGCGGAAGAAGCCGAAGAAATGACGATTTGAGAGCTTTGAAAATCATACTCCCTCTACGCGCTGGACATTTTGGGGGCAAGGGGACAGATTTGAAATCTGTCCCCAAATCTCTGAGCAAGAGTGGAAAAGGGATGGGTGGACGAACGGCCGTGAAGCGCTTGAGGGTGATCGAGGAGCGGTGCGTCGGATGCAGGATTTGCGAGCTTTCCTGCTCGATGGTTCACCGTGAAGGCGCGTTCAATCCGAGAAACGGCTTGATCCGGGTGGTGAGCAGGCGGGAGGTCGGTCTGAACAAACCCGTATCCCGGTTGGACTGCCCGCACATTTGCCGGCAATGCGATCCCGCGCCGTGCGCGGAGGCTTGTCCCGCCGATGCCTTTCCCACGAACGAAGCGTTGTCGATCAGGGTGATCGATCAGGAAGGGTGCACGGGATGCGAAGAATGTCTCGCCGCGTGCCCTTACGGCATGGTGGTTTTTCATCGAGAGACGGGGAAGGCCATGAAATGCGACCTGTGCGGAGAAGATCCGCTGTGCGTGCGTTACTGTCCCGAGGGCGCTTTGGTCTTTGAAGCGCAGGGCAAGGATCATCATGGCCAGTAACGGATATACCGGGAAAATACTGCGGATCGACTTGACCGGGCAAACCGTGGCAATCGAATCCCTCGACGAAAGGGTTCTCCGGTCCTATCTGGGCGGAAGAGGGATCGGCGCCTATCTGGCGTACAGAGAACTGAAGCCCAGTTTCGGCCCCTTTTCCCCCGGGAGTTCGCTCTATTTCATCACCGGTCCCCTTCAGGGCACCTTGGCGCCCTTTGCCCCCAAATTCGTCATGATCAACAAGTCCCCTCTTTCCGGGTCGCTGTCCAGATCGCTGTGCGGCGGAGGAGGTTTTGGCCCGGAGCTGAAGTATGCGGGCTATGATGCCGTCATCATCAAAGGGAAAGCCGCAAAGCCGGTTTACCTGTGGATCGACGACTCTCGGGTGCAGATCAGGGATGCACAGGCGCATTGGGGGAAAACCACCGGAGAGACCCAAGCGGGGATTCAGAAAGAGCTCGGCGACCCTTCCATCAAGGTCATTACGATCGGACCCGCCGGCGAGAAACTCGTCCGGTATTCGGGGGTGATTGTGGGCTCGCGGGCCGCGGCCCGGGGCGGCGCCGGCGCCGTGATGGGGTCGAAAAATTTAAAGGCCATTGCCGTCAGGGGGACAGGGGGCGTATACGCGGCAGATCTCGGACAGTTTCGGGAAAGGCTTGAGGAGACCTATGCGGCCATCGGGGAAAACCCGGCGGTTCCGGCCAGGAGGGAGCTGGGCACGCCCGGCACGCTCGCCGTGACATACGGCAGCGGGGTGTTGCCGGTGATGAATTTTTCCCGGGCGACGTTCGACGGGATCCAGGGGCTGATGCCGGAAACGGTACGGGACACCCTGTACATTCACAACGAATCCTGCTTCGGCTGCCCCCTACCCTGCGGCAAGACGGGGCTGATCAGGGAGGGGCCGTACCAGGGCATGGTCTTGCCGGGTCCCCAGTATGAGACGATCGGTCTCCTCGGAAGCAATTGCGGCATCGGCGATATCCGGGTGGTGGCGCAGGCCAATTACCTGTGCAATGAATACGGATTGGATACGATCAGCACGGGAAGCGTCATCGCCTTTGCCATCGAATGCTATCAGCGGGGCCTGGTGACCAAGCGAGATACGGACGGGCTTGAGTTGAAATTCGGCGACGGGGAGATTCTGATGGCCCTGATTGAGAAGATCGCCCGCCGGGACGGATTCGGCGATTTACTCGCCGAAGGGACCAAGCGGGTTTCGGAGGCCGTAGGAAGGGAGTCCTCGCGGTTTGCCATGCACAGCAAAGGCCAGGACTTCGCCGCATACGATCCGCGGGCGCTGGTCGGCATGGGGTTGCTCTACGCCACGGCCACGCCGGGGGCGAATCACTCCTTCGGGCCGACCTTGACGGCCGAACGCGTGGGATTGAAGGACATGCTGACCCACAGGGAAAAGGGGCGAATCAACCGGATAGAACAGAACAGGTACTGCCTCCAGGATTCGATGATTTTTTGCAGTTTCTCCCGCTTCGGCATGGATGATTTGCAGAGGCTCAGATTGACCAACGCCGTGACCGGCTGGAATTATTCGGACGGGGAAGCGACGACGATTGCCGACCGGATATACACGCTCGAGAGGCTTTTCAACATCCGGGAAGGGTTCTCGAAAAAAGACGATGCACTGCCCTGGAGGTGCCTGAACGAACCCATGCCCGACGGCCCCGCGCAGGGGAATACCGTTCCGCTGGGACCGATGTTGACCGACTATTACCGGGAGCGGGGATGGAATGAGCGGACGGGGGCTCCTGAGCAAGAGACCATTGAAAAACTGGGACTGGCGGAATTGGCGGGTGAATCCGTTTAAGGATCGAAGATTCTCCGCCGCTTGTAAAAAAGGCCCTTGGGGGGTAAAGTCTGTTCGGGAAAGGGGATTTGACCATTGAAAGAGAAGAATGAGGAATTGAGGGCGAAGGAGGCGTTGGCGCGACTGGGCGGCGGACAGGAACAGCTCGAGAAGCAGCACGATCGCGGAAAGCTCGGCGCACGGGAGCGGATCGATTTGCTGGTCGACCCCGGCAGCTTCCTGGAAATCGAAATGTTCGTCACCCATCAGAGCAGCAAGTTCGGGATGGAAAAGGAGAAATACTATGGTGACGGCGTGGTCGTCGGCTCCGGGAAGATCGACGGCCGCCAGGTCTATCTCTACTCGCAGGATTTTACGGTCATGGGCGGGTCCCTCGGCAAGTCGCATGCAAGCAAGATATGCCATGTCATGGACCTGGCCATCAAGGTCGGCGCGCCCATCATCGGGCTGATCGACTCCGGTGGCGCCAGAATCCAGGAAGGGCTGGGCCAGTACGGGTCCATCTTTTTTCGGAACACGCTGGCGGCCGGCATCGTCCCCCAGCTTGCGCTGATTCTCGGTCCCTGCGCCGGAGGGGCGGTGTATTCGCCCGCCCTGTGCGATTTTGTCCTCATGGTGGAGGGGATCAGCAAGATGCACATTACGGGGCCCAACGTCATCAAGGCCGTGACCGGGGAGGAGGTGACGGCGGAAGAGCTTGGGGGCGCACGGGTCCACAGCCAGAAAAGCGGCGTGGCGCATCTGGTGGCGAAAACAGAGCAGGAGTGCTTTGCCTTCGTGAAGAGATTGCTGGGTTTCCTTCCCGCGAATTGCCGGGAGGCGGCCCCGCGAGGCCCGTCGCCGGACGATCCCGGACGCATGACCGAAGAGATCGAGGAGATCATTCCGGAGAATCCGCAAAGGGCATACGACATGAAGCGGATCATCCGGCTTGTGGCGGATCATGGCGATTTTTTTGAGATCCAGGAAGAGTTTGCGAAAAACATCCTCATCGGCTTTCTCCGGTTGAACGGGGAGACGGTCGGCATCATCGCCAACCAGCCCATGGTCAGCGCCGGTTGTCTCGATATCGACGCCTCGGACAAGGCGGCCCGCTTCATCCGCTTTTGCGATGCCTTCAACATCCCCATCTTGAATCTTGTGGATTGCCCGGGTTATCTCCCTGGAAAGCAGCAGGAATATGGAGGCATCATCAGGCACGGCGCGAAAACCCTGTATGCCTATTGCGAGGCCACGGTGCCCAGGGTCTCGGTCATCGTAAGAAAAATATACGGGGGCGCCATGTCGGGCATGGCCGTCTCGAAGCTGG
>Ga0163202_1000205_pt1 | contig 11042 bp, 11 predicted proteins | sample PL_2010_300m_FD_113540 | JGI IMG/M metagenome (GOLD analysis project Ga0163202, IMG submission 113540) | Freshwater microbial communities from Powell Lake, British Columbia, Canada to study Microbial Dark Matter (Phase II) - PL_2010_300m | ecosystem: Environmental > Aquatic > Freshwater > Lake ... | reverse complement strand
GCGCTTCTTGTCGCACAGCTGAAAAGGTTCGAGGAAGAGCCAAAACCGGAGTCGGTAATACTCTGCGAGAACTTGAAACGGCAGAATCTATATCGCTGGGGAAGAAATACCTTTGCTTTTCCTGAACTTGAGTTTGTAAACAATTGTGCCTACTTCGATTACCAACATGAGAAAATATTCTGGCGCACCAATGACGAAGTAAAAAAGAGTCAGAAGAAAATCACGATGCGGCCACGAAAGATGCGGATCAACAAAGTGATTGTCTCTGCAAGACCCTGCAAATGCCCAGCTTGCGCTAGTAGCAAAGTCGTAAAGCATAGGAGAATCAGTCGGGTCATATACGATCTCAAATTCTCCATTTCTGGAGTAAAACGCTGGGTGGTGGACTATAGGAACCATCGCTTCATCTGCCAAACATGCAGGAAGACGTTTGGTCCGAAGGAACATCCCGAAACGAATGAAAGATTTGGGAAGGGTCTTGTTGCATGGACAGTATATCAGAATATTGGTCTTCGTCAGTCACAGGAAAATGTCGGAAAGGGATTGAATGATATCTTTGGATTCCATTTCAACTGGCGTAGTGTTATCCCTGTACTGAAAAAGAGGGCAGCAAGAACATACCGCGATACTTATGAGGAAATTCTTTGCGGCATCCAGCAAGGCAGCCTTGTACATGTCGATGAGACAAACGTTAGCGTGAAGGGGTCGACTGCTTACGTCTGGGTATTTACCAACTTAGATGAAGTCGCCTACGTCTATTCAGCCACAAGGGAAGGCGCAATTCTTGAGGAAACCCTCCGAGGATTCCATGGGGTCCTTGTATCCGATTATTTTCCGGTCTACGAGAGTATTGAATGCGAACAACAACGCTGTCTTGTGCATCTAATACGTGATCTTAACGACGATCTTTTCAAAAACCAGTTTGACCTGGAATACAAGACATTCGTGCAGAGATTTGGTGAACTTCTTAAACCGATAATTGTCACGATTGATCGATTCGGATTGAAACGACGGTTTCTTTCAAAGCACAAGAAGGTAGTGGAGAAGTTTTTCAGGGATTTCGTAGATTGTGAAGGAATATCGGAGTTGACACGGAAATACCAAACACGATTTGCCAAGAACAGGAACCGTTTGTTCACGTTTCTCGATCACAACGGTGTTCCTTGGAACAACAATAATGCAGAGAACGCTATCAAGGGATTTGCCACGATGCGCCGCGTGATCGGCGGGTCTTCAACAGAAGCAGGATTAAGGGACTCCTTGATGCTGCTGAGTGTCTGCCAAACGCTTAGAAACAAGGGATGTAGCAGCCTCGACTTCTTTCGTTCTGGCAAAACCTCCTTGAAACAATACTTGGAGCGGTGATGGTTACCGTGTGTGGCATCACCCCAAGAATTCCGGTGACACCTTACTTAATGCTGACGAGCCTTCAAGAGTTATAGCCTTCTTCCCGACAGAATCAGATTGAGAAAAGAAGCCTGATTTATTTTTACTTGGTACCATAACGTGAACAGGTGCAATTGAACATTTTGACAGGTAATCTGCAACTTTTCTGGCATAGACAGGTTAAGGACTTGTAGGTGCTATACGTAACAAAAAGATGATTGAGCCAATCGTTAGCCATCCCTGTTTGCATAGCGAACGTTCGAATAAGCACTGATTTGATTGGAGAGTTGTACATTGGAGGGTTGAACACTGGATAAAACGGAAAGAACCTGATAAGGTACCGCCATGAAGAAAGACGACTTCAAGGCAAACACGGCTGTAATGACCGCAAAGGCGGTCGCCCACTACTGGGAGACGCGGGCCGCGCAGCGACGGAGGCAGGAGGAAAGCGGAAAGGCGGATCAGGGATCGCGGAGCGCCGTCACCGGTGGCGCACAGATGGATGGCTTCATCGACCTCTTTACCAAACTGATCACACAGGCCGGGATCGCCAAGCGATGCATCTTCAGAAAGAAAGCCGTGGAGTTGCCCGGCTTCTTCCGACCCACCAAGGAATGGGACCTTCTGGTCGTGAGCAATCGCACCCTGATTGCCGCCATTGAAGCCAAATCGCAGGTCGGCCCCTCTTTCGGCAACAATTTCAACAATCGGACGGAAGAGGCGATGGGAAGCGCCATGGACCTCTGGACGGCTTTCCGGGAGCAGGCGTATCTCGACAGCCCTCAACCGTTCCTCGGATACTTCTTCATGCTGGAGGATTGCGAGGCATCCAACCGTCCCGTCGGAGTCCAGGAACCCCACTTCAAGGTGTTCCCCGAGTTTGTCGGCGCGTCGTACATGCGCCGTTACGAACTGTTCTATCGAAAACTCGTGTTGGAACGCCACTATACGGCCGCGGCCTTCATCACGTCGTCCCCTGCAGACGGGATCAAAGGCGGGTTCGGGACGCCGGCGAAGGATCTTTCGGTGGAACGATTTGCCGGGGTTCTTGCTGCCCATTTGACCGCCTTTGTGTAAATAGATGCCAGCAACCATTCACAGACTGATCCAGGGAGATGCGAGGAACCTGGCGTTTTTGGATGATGAGTCCGTCCATCTCGTCGTCACATCACCCCCTTATTGGAACCTCAAGCGATACAACGAAAATCCGGATCAACTCGGCCATGTCCAGGATTACGAAACCTTCCTGGGAGAACTGGAGAAGGTCTGGCGGCATGTGTTCCGCATTCTTGTTCCCGGCGGCCGCCTGGTCTGTGTCGTGGGGGATGTTTGCGTGGCGCGGCGCGATTTCGGACGGCACCTTGTCTTTCCGCTGCACGCGGACATCTGCGTTATCTGCCGCCGACTCGGCTTCGACAATCTGAACCCCATCATCTGGCACAAGATTTCAAACGCCTCCTATGAAGTATCGAACGGCTCGAAGTTCCTCGGCAAACCATATGAACCGAATGCGATCATCAAGAATGACATGGAATTCATTTTAATGCAGAGAAAGCCCGGAGGATACCGGAAGCCGACTGACGCCCAGCGCGATGCAAGCCGGATCTCGAAAGAGGAGTTCAACCGCTGGTTTCAGCAGATCTGGAACATCCCGGGTGCCTCCACCAGGCATCATCCGGCGCCGTTCCCGCTGGAATTGGCGACGCGTCTGGTGCGAATGTTCTCTTTCAGCGGCGACACCGTCCTCGATCCGTTCTGCGGATCCGGCACGACGATGGTTGCGGCTTTCCGAACGGGCCGCAACAGCATCGGGATCGAGATCGACCCCGAATACTGCCGGATGGCCGCACGCTACCTGAAGGCTGAAAACACGGACCTCTTTGCGAGCGCGGATTTGAGATTTGAAAGGATATCCGCCGGACGCGCCTGCTCCATCATGGAAGACCCGGCCCTTTACGAAATCCGACCGGCAAAAAAGAGATTGGAATAGAACAGGGAACGCGGCAACAAGGACTCAGACGCCGCAGAACGGGCGATCTCCCCCGCCCGCAGACCGCTCGCCGTTCGGGACGGTCGTCAGCGGCATAAAAAAAGGGAGTGGAAGTCGTGTCAGCGCTTCCCCTCCCTTTCTTTTATGATAACATGATGCTGCTAAAGACCGATCACCTTGAGCAGCGGATTGGCATAGAGCACGACCAGCGCAACGACCAGGGCGTAGATCGCCAGGGATTCGATCATGGCGAGTCCGACCATCATGGTGATCAGGATCTTGCCCTGCGCCTCCGGATTCCGGCCGACGGCATTGGTGGCCCCGCTCAGTCCCTGCCCCATCCCCAAGCCAGTCCCGATCGTCCCTAACGCCATCGCGAAACCGGCGGCAATCAGGCTGCAACCGACCACAATGGCCTTCGTATAATCGACGGACGAACCGGGCGCCGCCGCCTCCGCGGCCGCCGCCAGCGACGCCGAAAACAGAACCGAAAAGATCACCAGAACAGCCTCTGCAAAAGTCTTTTTCATCATTCGCCTCCTTTTCTTATGAAACCGTTTACGATCTGTATCAATTCACCCCCTTTCTTCACGATTCTCCACTCCTTCTGGGAAAGGCTTCCCTCTTCACCCTTCCGGAATGATCGCTGATCGGGAAATACCCTATTTTTTCACGATGATTTCTGTAGCGGCAAGGGAAAGGCTTGTCAAGAAATATTTGGTATCGCCCGGAAGGTTTGTGGTATAGGATACGCGATCAAACTTCAGGGGAGTCAAGGTACCGATGACGAAGCAAGGGGTTCGAAAATTCCCGGAAACTTCCGCACTGAGTCCGCAGGAGGCCGATATCGCCCGGCTGATCCAGGGGGATATCCCTATTACCGGACGCCCTTTTCAGCGGATTGCGGAAACCGCCGGTCTGACCGAAGGAGAGGTCCTGTCGCTCGCCGGCGGACTCCGGGAACGGGGGATCATCCGGAAATTCGCCGCCATCGTCCGTCACCAGAAGGTCGGTTACACCCACAACGTCATGGTCCTCTGGGCCGTCCCCCCCGCGCACGCCGAAGCCGCGGGGAAGGCGCTCTCCTCCTTTGAGGAGGTCACCCACTGTTACGAGCGGACGCCCCCGTTCGCCGGCCGTTACAATCTCTTCACGATGGCCCATTTTCGGAATGAAGCCGATGAGGTCCTGCTCCGGGAAATGGCCGCGGCCGCGGGCGTCGCCGATTTCAGGGTCCTGCGGAGTCTGGAGGAATTCAAGAAAAACAGCATGGAGTATTTCTGACATGGATTTGCAGAATCTGTTCGCACGGGCGCAGAAGGTCATTCCGGGAGGGGTCAACAGCCCCGTACGGGCCTTCCGGGCCGTCGGCGGGACCCCCATTTTCATCCGCGAGGCGGCCGGGGCCAGGGTCGTGGATACGGATGGGAATGAATATATCGATTATGTCGCCTCCTGGGGCCCCATGATCCTCGGCCACAGCCACCCGGAGGTCGTCGCGGCCATCCGGGACGCAGCCGGCCGGGGGACGAGCTACGGGGCGCCGACCGCGTTGGAGCTCGGCATGGCCGAGCGGCTTGTCTCCGCATTTCCGTCCATCGAGATGGTCCGGATGGTGAGTTCGGGAACCGAGGCGACAATGACCGCCATCCGCCTCGCCCGCGGCTGGACGGGCCGGGAAAAGATCGTCAAGTTCACCGGCTGCTATCACGGCCATGCCGATTCGCTCCTGGTGAAGGCGGGCTCCGGCGTCGCCACGCTCGGAATCCCCGGAAGCCCCGGCGTCCCGAAATCCCTCGCCGAATTGACCATCCCGTTGCCCTTCAACAACGCCGAGCAGGTCCGCAACGTCATGGCCCGCCACGGCGAGGAGATCGCCTGCATCATCGTCGAGCCGGTGGCCGGAAACATGGGGGTCGTGCCGCCCCGGCCCGGCTTCCTGGAAACCTTAAGGGAGTTGACGCAGGCCAGCGGCACCCTCCTCATCTTCGACGAGGTCATCACCGGCTTCCGTCTCGCCTATGGCGGCTGGCAGACCCTGACCGGCATGGTTCCCGACATCACCTGTCTGGGCAAGATCATCGGGGGTGGCCTCCCCATCGGCGCCCTCGGCGGCCGGCGGGAGATCATGGAGTATCTGGCCCCCACCGGACCCGTTTACCAGGCGGGCACCCTCTCGGGAAATCCCCTCGCGATGTCCGCCGGGATCGCGACGCTGGACATCCTCCGGGGAAAATCCTATCCGGAGATCGATCGGAGGGCCGCGGACCTCGGCGCCGGCTTCCTGGACCTCTTCCGAAAAAAGGGTCTCCCCGTCCGGATCAACCGTGTCGGGTCCATGTTCACCCTCTTCTTCACGGCGGATGAGGTGGTGGACTTTGATTCCGCCTCGCGGAGCGATACGGCCATGTTTGCCCGCTTCTTCCGGGGAATGCTGGCGGCGGGAATCAACCTCGCCCCCGCCCAGTTCGAGGCGGGCTTCGTCTCCTTCGCGCACACGGACGAGGAGATCGCCCGGACCGTAGACGGCTGCGCCAAGGTCCTGAAGACGCTGTAGCGGGGCCGGGGGACAGATTTGAAATCTGTCCCCCACAGTTCATAGCAAAATGGAGAAAACGATGCGAAAGATCCTGGTAACCGGCGCGGCGGGTTTCATCGGCTTTCACCTCTCGCGGCGGCTTCTCGCCGAAGGGAACGCCGTCGTCGGTTTGGACAATCTGAATTCCTACTATGACGTAACACTGAAGCAGGCGCGCCTGAAGATTCTGGAGGGGGTGGGGACAGAAAAGGGGACAGATTTTAAATCTGTCCCCTTTTCCCCACCTGTCCCCTTTTCTACCCCCTTTTCGTTCGTCCGGGCGGACCTCGCCGACCGGAATGCAATGGAAGCGCTGTTCAGGGAAAACCGGTTCGAGATCGTCGTCAATCTGGCGGCCCAGGCGGGCGTCCGCTATTCGCTCGAAAACCCGCGCGCCTACATGGACAGCAACCTCGTCGGCTTTCTGAACATCCTCGAGGGGTGCCGTTGGCAGGGGGTGAGACATCTCGTGTTCGCCTCCTCCAGTTCCGTTTACGGGGCCAACACCCGGATGCCCTTTTCGGTCCGCGACAACGTTGACCACCCGCTCAGCCTCTACGCGGCCACGAAGAAGGCGAATGAACTGATGGCCCATGCCTACGCCTCCCTCTACAAGCTCCCCTGCACGGGGCTGCGATTCTTTACCGTCTACGGGCCATGGGGAAGGCCGGACATGGCCCTCTTTCTCTTTACCCGGGCGATCCTGGAGAACCGCCCGATCGACGTCTTCAACGAGGGGCGGATGGAGCGGGACTTCACCTACATCGATGACATCGTCGAGGGGCTCGTCCGCGTTCTGGAGCGGGTCCCCGCGCCGAACCCCGACTGGCAGGGAGATTCCCCCGACCCCTCCTCCAGCTTCGCCCCGTACCGGCTCTTCAACATCGGGAACAACCGGCCCGTCGCCCTGATGGAGTTTATCGAGATCCTGGAAAGACAGCTCGGTCGGAAGGCCATCCATAATTTTCTCCCCATGCAGGCGGGGGATGTGCAGGCCACCTGCGCCGACGTGGACGACCTCATGGCCGCCGTCGGTTTCAGGCCCGCGACGCCGATTACGGAAGGGATCCGGCGCTTCGTCGCCTGGTACCGTGAGTATTACAGGGTGGGGACAGATTGGAAATCGGCAGATCCCGGGGACAGATTTGAAATCTGTCCCCACAAACAGAGGGAGGTTTCTGCATGAAGAAAGCGCTCATCACGGGCATCACCGGCCAGGACGGTTCCTACCTGGCGGAGCTCCTGCTGGCGAAGGGCTATGAGATCCATGGCCTCATCCGCCGGGCCAGCACCTTCAACACCGAACGGATCGACCATCTCTACCGGGATTTCCACGATCCGAAGACGCGTGTCTATCTCCATTACGGCGATCTCTCCGTCTCCGGCCAGCTCACCGATCTCCTCCATGAGATCCAGCCGGACGAAATCTACCACCTGGGCGCCCAGAGCCATGTGCGGGTGAGCTTCGATATGCCGGAGTACACGGGGGACGTGACGGGTCTCGGGACGCTCCGCCTCCTGGAGGCGATCCGGAAGACGGGGGTCCCGGCGCGCTTCTACCAGGCGTCCTCCAGCGAGATGTTTGGCGCAGCACCGCCCCCTCAGGGCGAAACGACCCCTTTTCAGCCACAGAGCCCTTACGCCGCCGCCAAGGTTTACGCCTACTACGTCGTCCGCAACTACCGGGACGCTTACAATCTCTTTGCCTGCAACGGCATCCTCTTCAACCACGAATCCCCCCGGCGCGGGGAGACCTTCGTCACCCGGAAGATCACCCGGGCGGCGACCCGGATCAAACTCGGTCTCCAAGAGAAGCTCTATCTCGGAAATCTCGAGGCGAAACGCGACTGGGGCTTTGCCGGGGATTATGTCGAGGCGATGTGGCTCATGCTCCAGCAGGAGCGTCCCTGCGATTACGTTATCGCCACCGGCGAGACCCATTCGGTCCGCGAGTTCGTCGAGAAGGTCTTCGCGAAGTTAGGCCTCGACTACCAGCGGTACGTGGCCATCGACCCCCGCTACTTCCGCCCGACGGAAGTGGACATCCTCCTGGGCGATGCAACCAAGGCGCGCAAAGCCCTCGGCTGGCAACCGAAGGTCGGCTTCGAGAAGCTCATCGACATGATGATCGCCGCGGACCTGGAAACCGCCGAAAAGGAGAAGACCCTCCTCGACGCGGGATACGCCGGCGGCAACCACCGTATGGTCTGACCATTTTCGGATAGGGAGACGGCGGCATGAAGGAAAAAAGGATCACGATCACCGGTGGAAAGGGTTTTCTGGGACAACATCTCGTCCGGACCTTCCGGGAGAAGGGCTATAATAAAATCCTCGTGGCCGATCTTCCCGATTACAACCTGATCCGCCCGGAGGACATCCGGCGGCTTTACGACGAACAGCGCCCCGATGTCGTCGTCCATCTCGCCGCCAAGGTCGGGGGGATCGGCTTCAACCAGGAAAACCCCGGTTCCCTTTTCTATGATAACATCATGATGGGCGTTCCGCTCCTCCACTACGGGTGTGTCCGGAAGATCGACAAGTTCGTCGCCCTGGGAACGATCTGCGCCTACCCCAAGTTCACACCGGTGCCCTTCCGGGAGGACGACCTCTGGAACGGCTATCCCGAGGAGACCAACGCCCCCTATGGCCTGGCCAAGAAGATGATGCTGGTCCAGGCCCAGGCCTATCGCCGGCAGTACGGCTTTAACGCCATCTTCCTCCTGCCGGTCAACCTCTACGGTCCCGGAGACAACTTCGATCCCCGCTCCTCCCACGTCATCCCCGCCCTGATCAAGAAGTGCGTGGACGCCATGACTCAGGGAGATCAAGAAATCGTCGTCTGGGGAACCGGCAATGCGACGCGGGAATTCTTCTACGTGGAGGACGCCGCGGAGGCAATCTGCCTCGCGACGGAACGCTACGACAAGCCCGAACCTGTCAACATCGGCGCCGGTTTCGAGATCCCCATCCGGGACCTGGTCGGCCTCATCGTGGAGCTGACGGGCTTCAAGGGACGGGTCGTCTGGGATGCGTCCAAACCGGACGGCCAGCCGCGGCGGATGCTGAATACGAACCGGGCATTCCAGGAATTCGGTTTCCGGGCCGGGACCGACTTCCGGGAGGGGCTCAAGAAGACCATCGACTGGTACCGGGGAACGCCCGTAAAAAGTCGTCATTCCCTCTAAAATCGGCCCCTCTTTTGTTTGACTTCATACCCCGATTGTGTTACGAGACGCGCGGTGGATAAGGAGACGAAAAAATCCGCGATCCAGATGGCCTATGCGAGCAGCATCGGCATCGCCATGGTCCTGGCCATCTTCGGATGCCTTTTTATGGGGACATGGCTGGATGGGAAACTGGGGACGGGGCCCTATTTCACCCTCCTTTTTCTGCTGATAGGCGTCGTCGCCGGTTTCAGGAATCTGTATGTCCTGATCAAGACATATTTCAAGGACGAACAACCGCTCATCACGGGTATAAAAAGTGAACCGCACCGAAAAAGACCCCCTCCAAAAAAGGATTGAGATCACGAATTGGATCCTGCTCGCCGTACTGGTCGCGGGGAGTCTTTTCCTGCGATATCCCCGCTTCAGCCTCGGCATCCTTCTCGGGGGACTGATCAGCATCGTCAACTTTCACTGGCTCTACCGCAACCTCCTGAGCGTCTTCAAGAAACATCTGAACCGGGCCCGGGCAGCCTTGATGCTCCGGTACTACCTCCGCCTGGCCGTCACGGCCATCGCGCTCTATTGGATCATTTCCCGCAATCTCGTCGATGTGATCGGCCTCGTCATCGGCCTGTCCGTCGTCGTTCTGAACATCGTGCTCACAACCGTTTTAACCCTGCTGGGGACAGATTTGAAATCTGTCCCCAGGAATAATCACGTTAATCACGTTGAGGAAATCAATTAATGGAACCTGTTCTGTTTTTCGAAAGCCACTGGCTCAAAGAACATCATCTTGTCGTCGTTTCCTACACATGGTTCGTCATGGCGATGCTCGCCCTCTTCTCCTTCCTGGCCACCCGCCGGATGAACATCCTCCCCGGGAGATTCCAGAACGTCATGGAGGTGATCATCGGGGAGTTCGACAGCCTCCTCACCGGCACCATGGGACACGAAGGACGGAAGTTCTTCCCGCTGATCGCGACGCTGGGCCTTTATATCCTCACCTCGAACCTCCTTGGTCTGATCCCCGGCTTCGAGTCGCCGACGGCGAACCTCAACACGACCGTCTCCATGGCCGTCGTGGTCTTCGTCATGACCCACATCGTCGGGGTCAAGGTCCACGGCGTCAAATACTTCAAGCAGTTCATGGGACCGGTCTGGTGGCTCACGCCGCTCATGATGCCGATCGAGATCATCAGCCACCTCTCCCGGCCGCTGTCTCTCTCCGTCCGGCTGTTCGGAAACATCATGGGGGAGGACATCGTGCTGGCGGTCGTCCTCCTGCTGGTGCCGCTTCTGGTGCCTTTGCCGGTCTTCGTACTCATGATCTTCACCTCCTGCATCCAGACGCTCGTCTTCATGCTCCTCGCGATGATGTACATCGCCGGGGCGATGGAAGAGGCCCACTGATCACGAAAGGGGGACCGCCTGTCACCCTTTTTCCATCTCCGCAGCGTCATCAACGGGGACGGCAGTAGATGTATCTTCAGCTCCATCAGGCAGATTCGGGCAGGATGGGAAAAATCGAAGCCATGCTGAACCGGTAGCTCCCTCCGTAAAAGCCCGTCTTTTCCGGCGATTTCACCGGAAAGGATGGGCTTTTGCGTGATAGGAATTGACGTTTCCCGCCAAGGGTGGTATTCCTCCCGGCGAGAGCGGTGAAGAAGGCGCCGCATTGAGTTCTACCTCAAGAAAAGGAGTGACGAAAGATGAAAAAAATCGGTTTTATCGGTCTGGGAATCATGGGAAAACCCATGAGCAAGAATCTGTTGAAGGCGGGCTATCCGCTCGTGGTGTACGACATCGTCGCCGCGGCGGTTGATGAGGTCGTGCAGGCCAGGGCGGAAAAAGGCGCCTCCCCGAAGGACGTCGCCGCAAAGACGGACGTGGTCATCACGATGCTCCCCAACTCACCGCAGGT
>Ga0163202_1000204_pt1 | contig 11051 bp, 11 predicted proteins | sample PL_2010_300m_FD_113540 | JGI IMG/M metagenome (GOLD analysis project Ga0163202, IMG submission 113540) | Freshwater microbial communities from Powell Lake, British Columbia, Canada to study Microbial Dark Matter (Phase II) - PL_2010_300m | ecosystem: Environmental > Aquatic > Freshwater > Lake ... | reverse complement strand
TCTCCTCTCGATAAGATATGGTTCGAAGCATGGAAGTGCTGTTTGCGGACCGCAAGTTGGAGCAGTTGGAGACCAATGCTGCCGCTGCGGCGGCGTGGCCTCCGGCTGTTGTCAGGGCATTCCGGAAGACGGTGCACTTCATAAAGCAGGCCGTTGACGAACGAGACTTCCGCAACTTCAAATCGCTACGGTTTGAGAAGCTTAGAGGAAAGAGAAGTCATCAACACTCGATGCGGTTGAACGACCAATACCGGCTTGTAGTCGAGCTGAAGGAAGCTGGCCCACGGAAGCAGGTGACAGTCATCAGCATAGAAGACTATCACTAGTGACGGCCGAACAGACATGAAAGGAGATGCACGGATGAGAAAGATGGAACCCGCCGAAGTATTCGCCCCCGGTGAGTTCATCAAGGATGAGTTGGCCGCTCGTGAATGGAAACAGGAGGACTTGGCCGCAATCATGGGGCGTAGTCCCAAGGTAGTGAGTGAGATCATTTCTGGGAATACGGGCATCACGCCGGAGACTGCCGAGGGGCTGAGCGCTGCGTTCGGCACGACTGCCCAGCTCTGGATGAACCTAGAAACCGCATACCGATTGGCGCTATCGGGTCGGGGCGACCCCGCCATCGCGCGCCGGGCGGCGATATACGCCAAGGCACCCATACGTGCGATGGTCAAACGACACTGGATCGAACCATCGAAGGACGTCGATGTCCTAGAACGACGCCTACTTGATTTCCTGGGTATCGGTAACTTGAACGAGGAACCGAAGATGGCTGTGGCACTTAGGAAGCCCGCACCGTACGACGTGCGCACACCGGCGCAGGTAGCGTGGCTGTCCAGGGCGAGGCACCTTGCGGCAGGCACGCAAGCGGTCCCATTCACGAAAGCAGGTCTGGAGCGTGGACTGAAGGAGCTGCGCGCGCTCGTGTCCTACGCCGACGAGGTCCGCCGTGTACCGCGCGTCTTGGCAGACATGGGGATTCGGCTGCTGATTGTGGAACCTCTACCACAGACTCGTATTGATGGAGCATGCTTCTGGCTGGACGCCAAGTCGCCCGTTGTCGTCCTGACGATACGTTTCGACCGCATTGACTGGTTCTGGTTCACGCTGATGCACGAGATTCTGGGGCATGTGCAACAGCGGGCCTCCAATGGGAATAGGGATGTGTCATTGGACTTGGACCTCGTCAGCGACCAGCCGCGAACAAATGATACCAGACCACAATCTGAGATATCGGCGGACGACCTCGCCGCAGACTTCCTGATTCCAAAGACGAAACTCGACGACTTCGTGGCGCGTGTCAGTCCTTTCTACTCGAAGCTGCGGATAGAAGCTTTCGCCGCCCGCGTGAAGGTGCATCCCGGAATCGTCGTAGGACAGCTCCAGCACCGCGGGGAAGTTCAGTATACCCACAACCGTGAAATGCTGGTCAGAATCCGAAACATCATCGCCCCTTCGGCCCTAACCGACGGGTGGGGGTATGGGCTGCCGGAACTGACTTGCACTGGGAGGGCTTGAGATATGCCTGATAGAAACAACGACCGGATGTTGCAGTTGGTAAACAGATACAAGGCCGCGGGTGAACCATGGCCCGCCGAGGCTCACGTGATGGCCGAATGGGCTGTGCGGAGCGAGCGCTGGACGCCTGAGCATTATTCGATTGTGGCCCACCTCGCTGACCAGATGGCTCGCGCGATGCGGGAGACATACGAAACCGACCCCCAGGGTCGCAGAGTGCGCGCCCTGCACGTCGCTCGCGTCACGCGTAATGGCAAGCAGATGTCTCTATGGGTTGGAATGCACGACAGGGAAGTCCCGGGTCACCCGCACCTCATGACAATTGCCTTTCAGCAGAGACGACAGCAGATTGTCGGAGACTGTCAGCAGTTGAAGACCGATGTTGACAGCTACAACGACAACGACAATCCCGGAAAGCAGATCAGCATCGTGTTCGACTTCACTGCGGACTTGGAGGAGGCGGAACTGATGAAGAGCCTTAGGCCTGGGTCTTCGGTCGCAGCCACTGGCCGCTCCATTCGGCCCCGCCGGAGACCCACCACCGACGCTGCTCAGCGTACCTAACTACTGCACGCTGTCTCTTAGCCAAGACACTCGCCGCTCGCGCCACGCAGGTCTCACGTCCGGCCCTCGACAATCGCGGTCTCGTCACCGTTCTCCGCCAGCACCAAATCCGGTTGCAGATCACGGGCCCTTCGAGGCATCCTCATTGTCCTCGTTTCCCTGCTGCCGCATTTCTCCCCTGAGGCTCTTCGCTGCGGGAAGGACGCCAGCCGGACTTGACCAAGTCGGCGAGGACTATGTAGGACACGAATGGTGCTCCGTGTCGCAAAGTAGCGGAATACCTGTAGTCTGCCACGAGTTCATCAAATACCGATATAAGCTCGACCGGAAGAGAAGCGCGCGCGTCCGCGTACTTCTTGCTCTTGCTCATGTCCATGGGAAGGACCCTCCCGCTTTAGCTATGTAAGCGAGCACCATTAGTGCCTGCGGTATTCCGACCACCCCACTACTTGGCGGGGCCTCATGGACGCGGTGCGGGGCTTCCCGTGCGGTCCTCAACAATCGCAATCTCATCTCCGGTCAGACCGCAGAGGGCATGGGCCAGCCGGTAGAGTTCGTCTTGCCGCACCGTTCCTCCCCCGACATCATTCCGAACCCGGGCTGCCTGCGGTTCCCGGAGGCAGGGCCTCCGCTCCATCGGAACCATCATCCGGGTCCTCTGTAAGGGCGTCTCCCGCGATTGCGCTCGGGAGTTGCTTGGTCGCCTTCGCGCCCAGACGACGGATGGCTTCTACGCGGGCGATTAAGTTTCCCCGGCCGTCTTTGAGGCGTTTCAGCACCGTGTCGAACGACTCGCTCGTCGCGTTGAGTTTCTTCTGGGCGTCGAGCATCGCTTCGCCTATCAGCACTACCTGGTCATACAACTGGCCGGCGCGTAATGCTATCTGTTCCGCATTGTGGTTCTCGTTCTCGCGCCTCCAGATCTGAGCTATGACTTTGAGCGACATCATCAGCATGGTTGGGCCGGTGACAACCACATTCATCTTCGCTAGGTCATAGACCAGGTTCCTGTCTGCTTGCATCACCAGTTGATACGCCGGCTCGACCGGTATGCACATGACCACGAAGTCCAACGACCTATTGCCGAGAAGATGGCTGTAGTTCTTCTCAGACAGCTCACGGATGTGTTTTCGGACAGCTTCGACGTGTGCGGTCAGCGCAGCCTGCTGTTCGATAGTATTGTCCGTATTAGCGAACCGTTCATAGTCTGCGAGCGAGACCTTTGAGTCCACAATGACCGCCCTATTGCCCGGCAGGTAGACGACGAAGTCCGGTTTCCTGAGAGCACCAGCCTCATCCCTCAGGTTCTCCTGCTTGCCGTACTCACGCCCCAAAGTCAGCCCGGATGCTTCAAATACTCTCTCGACGATCAACTCCCCCCAGTCCCCCAGTTTCTTCGAGTCGCCACGAATGGCCTTGGCAAGGTTGTTTGCGTCGTCGCTAACCCGGTTGCTCGTCTCCTGTAGTTGACGTACCTGCTCAAGCAGTGTAGCAGACGCTTTTGTGTCATCCTTATGCACTTCGTCGACCCTGGCGCGAAAGGACTCAAGCTGCTCTTTGAATGGTTGGAGCAAACTCGTCAGCCGTTCCCGGTTCTGGTCTGACAGCAGCTTCCCCTTATCCTCGAATATCCTGTTCGCCAGGTTCTCAAACTCGGTCTTCAGTCTACCTTCCGAATCCTCCAGCAGCTTCAGCTTCTCGCCGGACGCCCTCCGTTCGTTCGCGAGGTCGGCCTCCAGCCTAGCCTTGTCAGCCACTAGTCCTTCGACCTGTGCCGCCTTCTGCTGGAGTTCAGCGTGGGTATTCTGCAGGAGCGATTCGCTGGCCTGTAACCGTGTCAGTTCCGTCCTTCTGGGCGCGTCTTTGATGACCCTAAATGCGACGAAGGCCAGCATGAGTGCGAGTAGTGCCAGCACGCAGAGAATTACTGCTACCATGGTCTCACCTCCGGTTCACCGCCCACCTGCATCCCGTACTGGTCAGCTTGGGGGTACTTCGCCGGCTTGGGACAGCTACGTTTCTTCCAGTGGCCATACGACAGCCCAGTCATCAGTTGGTTCGTCCCCCGGCCGGTCTCGGCGACTCGGTATTCCAGCGTTTGTACCGCCGCCACAGGTCGGCAACGATACGCTCCTGAGCCTTCGGGTCGGTCGTCCGCTCCCCGGCCAGTTCGGCGAATCGCGCAGCTAGTTCCGCGGCGTATTTGCGCCACGCGCCCAGAATGGCCACACACTCGGAGGGGTCTTTGGGAAGCGGCACATTCGTTCTTGATGCGTACTCTGCAATCTCCACGAGCAGGCGGGCGCGGTCCGGGTCGCCCACCGGTATTGCTCGTTTGCCGACTCGGATTGTGGCTTTCTCGAAGAGGCTCTCTTTGTACGTCGCGTCACCATCAGGGAGCCGCAGCTTCTGAATCGCGATTCCCTTCCGCATGAACTCGGTCGGAAACCTGCGCAACCGTCCCTCTGGCAGCAGTGTGGCATCCCATATCTCAGCCGCCAGCGATTGCGGCGTTGTCTTGCCGCGACGGGCAACCTTGAGCCGGTTGGCCTGCGCCTTCAGTTCCAGTGCCCTAAGGTTGGCGTGCAATGCCCGAATCGCGTCATAGAGCTTCTCCCGCAGCCGGCGGCGTTCGGCCACGTCCCTGACTCCGATAACCTCAAGGACGATGTCGTCCAAGCGGATGCGCTCTTCATACTCGAGCTCATTCGCGAGGTTTGTCCGCGGCTTCGTGGCCAAGGCCTTGAGAGCCGCCTTGAGTCGTCTCCTCTGCTCTGCGGTGGCTTTCGTAACGTCCGGGACCAACATCATCTCCGCAGAATAGACATCCAGTTGGAGATTCGCCTCGCGCCCCAAGCCTCTACCGTAACTCCACTTGAACAAGCCGACAATGGTGCTATTCAGCGCCGCGGCCAGGGCCGCGGTTGGTACTGAGGCATCCGTTATCTCCAGAAGGCTGCAGTTCACGCACAAACGCTGGTCGTTCAACACCACGATATGCCTGTACTGCTGGATCTTCGGCAGGATGAGCAGCGACCGGGTCTCGGGGACTATGTCGTACCAGTGTCGGCTGCTTTGCTTCTGACCCTGAGACCGGTGTCGATGGTACCCTTGGCGCTCACCCCACTCTATGTACTTCAGCACATACGTCCCACGCAACTCGGATTTCGCCTTGTCCACCAGGAGGATCTTGCGCTCCAGTGCGTCCGGCTCCAAATGAATGGAGTCAATCTCGAGTAGCGAGTGCACTTCGGGTTCCAGGAATCGTGCTTCAATCAGGTGGATGGAATCGTCGCCAGCTAGGCAGACGCGGACAGCTTCGGCTTGGCTGACCGTGATTCCGTATGTGGACTTGAAAGCCCCAGCCCCTAGTGCCTTGACGCGGTCGGCTGTAACATCACGGACGAAGAAGAAGCCGTCGCAGTTGGTCGTCACACCTCTTCTGACCTTGGCGATTGCATCCAGTGGCACGAACCCCTCCGGGTACGCGTCCCGCATCTCGAAGAACACGTCGGGTGCACGTAGGTACATACCCCACTTGCCGCCGGCGTGAGATGCGGCCGGGTCGGTCTGCGCAGTTGAACTCTGCCCGGAGGCTACCTCGGCGGTAGGCTGGGCCTGCCTGATTAAGTCCGCCTGCTGGAGCACGCGTATTCGCCAGTTCTGGTCCGAAACGTTCGTCTTGACGGATAGTAGGTGGTTGCGCACGCGGTCAGCGGCGTCCAAACGGTCGCCACCACGCTCGAAGTCCAACAGTATGTCCGCGAGAGGACGCCGTATTTGGACAAACCTTACGAGGTTGTCTAGGCGTTTCTGTCGGTCGGATTCCCGCCGCAGGATTGTCGCGACGTTGGACACCCGCGCGTCGGTGAACCACGGCTCGTCTGAGGACTCCAGCACTGCCTCAATGCAGAAGTTCTGCAGCATCCACCGCTGCAGCTTGAACCCGTAGTCAACGTCGAGCCACGACGCGGAAGTGAGGAATCCGATGTGTCTGCCCTCTCTCGCCAAGAAAGCTGCGGCAACCGGCCAGAAGTAGACGTAGATGTCGGACCGGCCCGACAGCCCTATGCCAGGCCATGCGCGGCCGCACAGCATCGCGTAGTGTTTCTTCTCCTTGTCCGAGAGAAGCTCCTGCCGGATGTATGGCGGATTGCCCACACACGAATCCACGTCGGCCAGCGCCACCATCGCGAACTTGCCCCATCCGCGTTCGTCGGCTATCCCGGCCGGAAAGGTCTTGAGTCCTCTTTTCAGAGTGAAGAAGTCACGACTCGCGACGCGCGGGTAGTTAGCCGCCTGCACCAGGTCGCGCGTGGCTAGGCTGATTGTAGATAGATGGGCAGCATACCCCGACTTGTCGGTTCCATAGATGCCGGACAGCAGAGTCGCGTGGTCGGACGCCTTGCCTTCTCTGTTCGCGAGCCACTTCTTCCGGGCGTAGGCCCTGACGAGAAACGTACCGCCTCCACAGGCAGGGTCTAGCACAACCGCATTCGGGTCTCTGATGGTAAAGGCGTTAATGACGTCTACAATCTCGCTCTTAGTATAGTGCTGGCCGTAGCGGTGGCGTTCCTTGGGGCCGATGAGCCGGTCGAAGATCTGCCCGATTATGTCGTAATCAATGCCAGTGAAGTCGTACTGGTCCACCTGCTCGATAAGGCTCCACCACGCCACCGCCGCATCGGAATGAAGGAACGGAAGCTCCGCCCCGAGTTCGTCTACGTGGAACACAGTCTCATAGTCGTGCGTCGCTGTTTCGGCAACGGCGAAGAGCGTGGTCAGGTAGCTGACTAGCCCTAAGTTGGTCCGGTGAGGTCGTCTCTTGGTCAGCCGCTCCAAATCGGGATAGCGGCGTCGGAGAGCGTCGTAGAACACGATACGATTGGCCATGACATAACACGAGAATCGCGCGGCCCGGTCCAGGTTGTCCAATTCCTCTGCCGCTGAGATTGTCGCGCCGAGGTTTGTCTTGAGCCAGGAATCAAGTCGCTTGCGAAAGCCAGCGTCACTCGCATACCGTGCGCCGATTGCCGCGCGTGCAAGGTTGGCAGGCGCGTCGAGGGCGCTCTCCAAGACGTGAATGAAACGCTGGTCCAGCGGCTTGCGCCTGAGCGTCGCCTCTCCCCGGAAGATGGGCGCGAAGTAGTCGAGGAATTCCTCCAGCCGCTTGCGGATTGCTGTCTGTGTTTCCATGCGCGACAGCTCACCTGAGTCTTTGATGTCCAGCCAGTCAAAGAAGTCCAGACTCCGGTCAAGTTTTGGGGTGCCCTCTCGGAACGTCTCCCATAGCACAAAACGGTTGACGTTCCACGTGAAGAAGTGCTTGACGCCAGCGTTATCCGCCTTCCAGTGCGCATCGAGCACGAGGCTTTCTGCATATGGCGAGTGCCCGTCGCGTCGGTCCGGCAGCTTGACTTCACCAGTCAGAGCGTAACCCGCGGCGTTTCCACGCGGTCGGAGGACAAAGTCGTGCCTCTTGGCTCTGCCGAATGTGCTGGACTCTATATCTGCTTGCAGGAAGGGTAGGTCGGTTCGACGTTGCAGTATCTCGTCTACCCAAGACTTGACCTTGCCGGTGAACTCAAGCTCGTTCATCAGAATCCACTGACAACGAAGCAGTACATCTCGCTACTCTGGGAGTACTCCACCAGTGGAATCCGGTGTCGAGCAATCGTCGCCGTCATGGCCCGTCAGCTTAGTTCTCGGGTTGGCGGAAGTCAAGCTGACCGGCGTGGGCTGCGGCCGCAGGCCGCGAGTTTGCAGTGACCAGTCTGCAAGTGGCAGTGAAGGACAGGAGGTCGAGCGGGTTGCGAGAAAAGCGGGGCAGGTGCAGGACCGAGGGCCGGTGCGCGAGCAGGAGCGGCGGCTAGACCGGGGACTGGGGCAAGGGCCGGACCAGGGGCTGCTCAAGGGCCAAGAGCAAGCGGAAGCGCGAGGGCTGGTCCTGGGGCTGGGACGGTGGCCGGGAAGAGGGCTTGAGCGTGGCCAAGGCAGGGGCCTGGTCTGGGGGCGAGGGCCGCTCCAGGAGCAGGCGCTGCTGCGGCACGATGGGCAGGGGCTGGTGCGAGGACCGGACTCGGGGCTGGAACGAGGGCCGGGACAGCGGCGAGGGCAGCGTCTGCTGCCGGCGCTGGTCTCCGGGCCGGAGCGACGCCAGGATCAGGGGCTGCTCAGGGGCCAGGGGCTCCCCCAACCAGCCGGGGAGTGGCCACCAAGAAGAGTGATGAGTGATAAGCGATGAGCAATGAGGGAGTTAGAAGAACGAAGGACGATGGACGATGTACGAATGAACGAGCCGTGTTACGTTTGGGGGTTGTGGTTTCTCTAATACCGTTGATCGGATTGGGCGTGGCGCGCCCGAGTCATCGGCACTAGTCTGCCGACGATAGACGATTTCGCGAACTGGACGGACCAGGTCGCGTAAGTTACGAAGAACGCGTCCGGGGGCCGTTCCTCCCATAGTTGGACCAGTGGTTCCTCCAAGAGTTGGTCAGAGTCCTCGACCGGCAGCCTGACTCGTGGTTCGACCCATTCCTGGACCGGCAATCGGACAGACAATTCCTGCAATCATCGGTCAAGTAGTTGGACCGGCAACTGGTTCGGCAACTCCACGCATAGCCCGACCTGCAACTAGACCCGTTGCTGGAACAGCTATCGGACGGGTTGCTTGACCCGCTGCTGGTGTAACAGTTGCACAGGTAGTTGGTCCAGCTATTGGACCTGCAGTTCGACTCGCAATGGCCCCTGCAACAGCGCCCGCCGCTGCAGCCACCACTCCACGCGCTATCGCACAGGCACTCGGACCGGCGATTGGACAAACTCATGGTCAGATTCCTGTACCCGCTACTGCACAAACACTTGGACCGAACATTGGACAGGCCCACTAATCTGCCCTCTGACAGAGCCTCCGACGCAACCAAAAACCCTGCCCAACCTGCCGCCCGGCGGATTGGCGGATTGGCGCGGCTTGACCGTGCCCGGCTGACGCGCTAATCTTGGACGTGACAGTGCGGCTGGATACTCCTTTGATTACAATTGGCTATGAAGGCCGAACCCCGGATGAGTTGGTCGCCGCGCTGCGATGGAATCGGGTCACCAAGGTGGTCGATGTCCGGCAGCTCCCTCTGAGCCGTAAGCGCGGCTTCTCCAAGACTGCATTGTCTGATACGCTGTCAGCGCAGGGCATTGAGTACGTGGGTATGCGTGAACTTGGCACGCCGGCCCCGATGCGGCGGCACTACAAGCAGACGGGTGATTTCGACCTACTCGCGATTCAGTACCGAACGCACCTTGCTGGCGTCGACGGCTCGGTGGAGAAGCTGTACCAGATGGCCGTGGCTGACCGGGTCTGCCTCTTATGCTTTGAGCGAGACGCTTCCCTGTGTCATAGGTCACTGTTGGCGGCGGCCGTAGCCGGGCGAAACGGTACCCAGTTCGAGGTCCGTCACGTCTAGCCCGGACTGGCAGACCCGCCGATTCCTGATCACGGTCAAAGCGACACCTAATCCAAGCACGAAGTACGGCGAGACCGTCTGCGTGGCCGGCATCGATGTCAATTCCAGCAAGTGGGTCCGGCTATATCCCATTCAGTTTCGTGACCTTGCCGAGGAGAAACGCTTCGCCAAGTACTCAATCATCGAGGCACAGACGAAGAAGTCCCCCGACGACCATCGGCCGGAGAGCCTGCACATCAACTCCGACTCAATCAGCGTCATCGAACGTCTCGACACCAAGAATGGCTGGCAGCGCCGGAAGTCAATCGTGCTACCCACATTAAGCGAGTCGTTCTGCGCGATTCTCAGGCAGCAACAGGACAAGGACTTGTCACTGGGGGCGTTTCGACCCATGGTCACCGACTTCACCTGGGAGAAAGCGTCGCTCAAGGACGAGGACAAGCGAAAGTCCTGCTACGCGCAGACCAGCTTCCTCAACGCCACCAAGACGGCCCTTGAGCCGCTGCCCTACAACTTCCGATACGCGTTCCGATGCGCCACAGAACCGAAGTGCCCGGGTCACGACCTCATGATAATCGACTGGGAATTGTCGACTGCGTTCTACAAGTGGCGTACCCAGTATCCTGACGTGTTGACCCGACTCTCGAAGATCAAACAGCGCTGGCTCGGTGATCTATGTTCTAAGCGGAATGACACTGTCTTCTTCGTCGGCAACGTCAAGAGATTCCGTGAAACGTTCATGACCCTAGGTGTGTTCTACCCGCCGAAGTAGTAACTGTCTCCGCGTGGTCGCGTAGTGTCGAACACCACAAGCATCGAATGGACTGAGGCGACATGGAACCCGGTGACGGGTTGCTCGCACATCAGTGCGGGTTGCGCGCACTGCTACGCCGAGCGGATGGCGCTGCGCTTGAAGGCCGCGGGCATGCGGAAGTACCGGAACGGGTTTGAGGTAACGACGCACGAGAAGGAGCTGCTGACGCCGCAGGGCTGGCGCAAACCGCATGATGTTTTCCTGTGCTCGATGGGCGACCTGTTCCATGAGAAGGTGCCGCCTGAGTTCATTAAGCGCGTGTTCGAAGTGATGAAGGCTTGCCCACGACACCGGTTCCAGGTGCTCACCAAACGCAGCCAACGACTGAGGCAGCTCGCGCCTACGCTGCCATGGCCGGAGAACGTCTGGATGGGCGTCACGGTTGAGGACGCACGGAACGTGAACCGCATAGCCGACCTTGTTGCGACGCCGGCCAAGGTCAAGTTCCTATCAGTCGAACCGCTGATAGACGACGTCGGGCATCTGCCGCTGGATGGTATCGACTGGGTGATTGTCGGCGGCGAATCCGGCCCGGGCGCGCGGCCGATGAAGAAGGAGTGGGTTCTCTCCATCAAGCGTCAGTGCGAAATGGCGGGCGCAGCGTTCTACTTCAAGCAGTGGGGCGGCATCCGCAAGCATCTGAACGGCCGCGAGCTCGACGGCCGGACGTACGACGCGATGCCGGCCGCGGCCGA
>Ga0163202_1000202_pt1 | contig 11100 bp, 8 predicted proteins | sample PL_2010_300m_FD_113540 | JGI IMG/M metagenome (GOLD analysis project Ga0163202, IMG submission 113540) | Freshwater microbial communities from Powell Lake, British Columbia, Canada to study Microbial Dark Matter (Phase II) - PL_2010_300m | ecosystem: Environmental > Aquatic > Freshwater > Lake ... | reverse complement strand
GAAATGAGTACAGCACGGAATATACAATGAATGGTCCATCCGGTTGATGCGTACTTCAGACCGTAAAACATCGCCCTTGAATAAAATGATTGATTTCAAGTAGAAATAAATGATGTTGATCTCTCAGCGATCATGATATCAATTATCTGCAGCTGACTGGTGTCTTGCTACGCTTTACACCAGCAGGTGAGAAATACGTTATTCTCTTTGGATCCGTAATCCTCAGTTACTATGAATACCCACCACTCAACAGCAGTAGGTGTAGACAGCAATTCCTGCTGATGGCGATCTTGAAAATTTTTAAGGGGACTTTCTTAAGTGACCACTTCAAGGAGGAAACAATGCTGAAAATGATTCTGGTCATCCTGGCCTGCGGCCTCCCGGTTCTCGGCACCGGCGTCGCGGGCGCCGCCGAACCGGCCGCCAGGAACCCCGTCGTACTCATGGAAACCAGCCGGGGGAATGTGAAACTGGAACTCTTTGCCAAGGAGGCGCCGATCTCGGTAAAGAACTTCCTGGACTATGTCAACAGCGGCTTCTATGACGGCACCGTCTACCACCGGGTAATTCCCAACTTCATGATTCAGGGCGGAGGATTCACGGCCGACCTGAAGCAGAAACAGACCAACCCGCCGATCAAGAACGAAGCGGACAATGGTCTGAAGAACCGGCCGGGGACGCTCGCCATGGCCCGCACCATGGTGGTCGATTCAGCCACGGCCCAGTTCTTCATCAATGTGGTCGACAATGGCTCTCTGAACCATCGCGACAAGACGCCGCAGGGGTATGGGTATGCGGTCTTCGGCAAAGTCAGTGAGGGGATGGACGTAGTGGACAAGATCGCCGCCGTCAAGACCGGCACGCAGAAGGGTTTCCGGGACGTCCCGGAAACACCGGTTGTCATCAAGTCGATGAAGGTTCTCCCGTAACCGAACGGGCGCCCCGCGAAAAAGCTGCGATGGCGGCTATGGATAACTCCTTGTGGTTGAGCTGGTAACGATGCCATCTAAAATCACCTTGACGGATGCAGGAATTAATGGGGGAGGCCGCGAAGGCCTCCCCAAACCCTTCCCTGCTCTGCTCAGCCGAGGATCGCCTTCAGATCCTCATCCGGCGTCGTGATCGGTTTGATCCCGAATTTCTCGATGAGGACGTTCAGGACGTTCGGCGTCACGAAGGCCGGGAGCGTCGGCCCCAGGCGGATGTTCTTGATTCCCAGCGACAGCAGCGTCAGGAGGATCACCACCGCCTTCTGCTCGTACCAGGAGAGGACCATCGACAGCGGGAGATCGTTCACGCCGACGCAGAATGCCTTCGACAGGGCGATCGCCACCTGGATCGCGGAGTAGGCGTCGTTGCACTGACCCATGTCGAGGAGGCGCGGGATCCCGCCGATGGCGCCCAGCTCCTTGTCGAAGAAGCGGAATTTCCCGCAGGCGAGCGTCAGGACGACGCAGTCCGCGGGGACCTTTTCCACAAACTCCGTGTAGTAGTTCCGTCCCGGTTTCGCCCCGTCGCAGCCGGCGACGAGGAAGAAATGGCGGATCTTCTTCTCCTTCACCGCCGCGATGATCTGGTCCGCCACACCGAGGACCGCGTTGCGGGCAAACCCCGTCATCACGCTCTTCCCCTCCGTATCCGCCTCGAATCCGGGGAGCGCCAGCGCCTTTTCGATGACCGGCGCGAAATTCCTGTCGGGGATGTGCTTCACGCCCGGCCAGGCGACGAGACCCGAGGTGAAGATCCGGTCATTGTAGGCCTCCTGCGGCCTCTGGATGCAGTTCGTCGTCATCAGGATCGCCCCGGGGAAGGCCGCGAACTCCTTCGCCTGGTTCTGCCAGGCGGTCCCGTAGTGACCGTAAAAGTGGGCGTATTTCTTGAGTCCCGGATAGCCGTGGGCAGGAAGCATCTCGCCGTGGGTATAAACGTTGATCCCCTTCCCCTCGGTCTGTTTCAGCACCCCTTCGAGATCCTTGAGGTCGTGCCCGGAGACAAGAATCGCCTTCCCCTTCTTCGCGCCGAGCGGCACCTTTACGGGCGTCGGATGACCGTAGGCCCCGGTGTTCGCCGCGTCCAGGAGCTCCATCGCCCGTAGGTTCGTCTGGCCGCATTTCATGACGAGCCCCAGCGCCGCGCCCAGATCCAGCTTCTCGTCAAGGAGAGAAGCGAGCGCTTCATAAAGGAAGGCGAAGATCGCCTCGTCCTCCCGGCCGAGGATCAGGGCGTGGTCCGCATAGGCGGCGAGCCCCTTGATCCCATAGAGAAGCGTGTGTTTCAGCGAGAGGATGTCGGCGTCGGCGGCCGGATAGGACCGGATGCCGTGCGCCTCACCCTGGGCGACGAGCCCCGGCAGATCGTTCGCCGGGCTGAATTTCACGGCATCCCCCGGAAAATCGGCTGGGACTCCCGCCGTGCGGAGCTTCTTGATCATTTCGTCGCGCAGGGCCGCGGCCCGGCGGATCAGGGGCGCGAGGCGCTCCGGATCGAAATCGACGTTTGTCACGGTGGCGAAAAGGGCCTCGCAGGTAAAGACATCGGCCGCGCGGTCACGGATCCCCGCCTTCCCCGCGGCCACGGCGGCCTGCGCCATACCCGTCAGCGCGTAGACCAGCAGATCCTGCAGGGCGGCCACGTCCGGCTGCTTCCCGCAGACCCCGGACTTGCCGCACCCCTCTCCCCGGGCCGTCTGTTCACATTGATAACAAAACATGGTGTACCTCCTTGGTTTGAAATGGGGGAACAGCGCTATTTTTTCCGAAATGCGACGCTGTCCTCGTTTTGATCTCTCCTACACCGAACACCGCCGGAATGGTTTGACTTAAATCAAGAACCGAAATTTTAATTGATATCGAGACCTTTAAATTTCTCCCGAAACCTGGCAAATCGTCATTCCTGTGGAAGCGGGAATGACAATGCGGGGGGATTTTTCAAAGGTCTCTATCCCTGCCGCAGTCGGCGGCGCCGATCAGGGCCGCCCGCGGTTCGAGGATCACGTGAACGGGCATCCGGAAGAGGAGGTCGGCCATCCGCCCCTTGCGCCGGAATGCCGCGAGAAACGGCCCTTCCTCCAGAAAAGGCAGTATCCGCGGCGCGATCCCGCCCCCGATGTAAACGCCGCCCGTGGCCAGCGTCTTCAAGGCCAGATTCCCCGCCTCCGCCCCGAGGATGGAACAGAAGAGACTCACCGTCTGGACGCAGATGCCGGTCTTTTCCGTAAGCGCCGCCTCGACGAGAACCGGCACGGGATCGTCCGCCCCCGCAAGCCGTGCGGCAAGCCGGGACGGCTCCTCCGCCGTTCCCCGCTCCCGGAGAAAGCGGTAGATCCGCCAGAGCCCCGGACCGGAACAGACCCTTTCATAACTGACGTGATCGAACTCTTTCCGGAGCTCCCGGAGGAGATCCGCTTCCAGCGGGCTCCCCGGGGCGAAGTCCGTATGGCCGCCCTCGGAGGCGTGTTCCCGCCGGCTTTCCCTGTCCCGGGTCAGGAAGGCCTCCCCCAGACCGGTCCCCGGGGCAATCACCGCGATGACCCCTTGGGCGGCCGGCTCCCCCGGGCACAGCGTGTGAAGCTCCCGCGGTTCCAGGAGCGGCACGGCGCGGGCGGTCGCCGCAAGATCGTTCAGGAGGCGGACGGACCGGAAGCCGAACTCCCGCCGGATCGTCTCGGCCTCCGCAATCCAGGGGAGATTGGTCACCGCCGCCCGGCCGTTGATGACCGGTCCGGCGATGGCGAAACAGGCCCGGTCCGCGGTCAGATTCGTCCGTTTCAGAAACGCCCGGATCAGGGCCTCGATCCCGGAAAAGCGTCCGCTGGGAAGGATCTCCTCCAGCAGCGGCAGCCTCGGGCCCGCGTCGTCCGCAAAAATCGCCAGGCGGCTCTTCGTACCGCCGATATCCCCTGCCAAAAGCATGGTCATTCCTCACACGGCGACGTCAGTTCACCCCGGAGCCAGCCGAGATAGTCGCGGCTGCCGGCGGTCACCGGGACGGCAACGATCTCGGGCGTCTCGTAGGGGTGGAGGGAACGGATGGCCTGTTCGACGGCCCCGTAATTCTCCTCCCGGCTCTTGATCAGGCAGAGCCACTCCCCGGCCGTCTCGATCTTCCCCTTCCAGCGGTAGATGCTTGTGATCGGCCCCACGATCTGGACGCAGGCGGCAAGCCTTGCCTCGACGAGCGAACGGGCGATCCGCTCGGCATCCTCCCTTTTTTCGGTCGTCGTCGTCACCTGGATGAATCCTTCCATCGTCTCACCTCACGGGGCCGTCGTTATTCCGCAGGCTGTTCAAAAGCTTGTCCCGTACATGATACGGGATGTCCAGGCGCTGGATTATCTGGGGACAGATTTAAAATCTGTCCCCAGATAATCTGTCTTTCGCACGCATTCGTACATCAAAATCGCCGCCGCCTGCGGGAGGCTGAGGGACTCCGCGCCTCCCGCGCCGGGGATCCGCCACCGTTCGTCCGTCTGCGCGAGGAGTTCTTCTGGCAGGCCGTGGCTCTCGCTCCCCATCAGGAGCGCCGTCGCCGGCCCGCAGGAATGGGGCGCAACCCCTTCCCGGACCTCGCTTCCCACGACCCGGAAACGCCCCCGGATCTCCGCAAGAATGCTATCAAAATCGAGGTCACCGATCACCGTCAGGTGGAAGAGGCTTCCCATCGACGTCCGAATTACCTTGGGATTCGTCGCCTCGCAGGAGCCCCTGCTCATGAGGACCGTCCGGAAGCCGAACCAATGGGCCGTCCGGAGAAGGGCACCCAGGTTGTTGGGATTGTTCACTTGATGGAGGAGGAGAAGCGGCCCGGTTTCGGTCACAAGCCGGCCGGCGAGATCGACGGGCGGCGGGACGGCGGCCACCGCCATCACCCCTTCCGGGGACGGATCCTGGCTCAGGGTCGTCCACTCGCGGTCCGTCAGCCGGAAAATCGGCATCCCGGCCGGAACGCCGGCAAGGATTTCTTCCCGCCGCTCTGCCCTGTCCTCAGAGACCAGGATGGCCTCCGCCGGCCGGCCGCTCCGGAGGAGCTCGCCGACAACCTTCCCGCCCTCGGCGAGGAACAACCCGTCCCGCCGGCGGTACTTTTCCATCGTCAGTTTTTCCCACCGCTTGAGCTGCGCTCCGGAGGGTGCTGCGATCCGTTCCGACATCTTTCCGTTCTCCTGCCTCCGACGGGCGGCCGAGACCCCGGCCCCACCCGATCATATTGTTCGAAGACATTCTAACAGAGAAACATCCAGAATGAAAAGGGCTTTTAAAAAACGGTGTTTACACTTGACAGCGAACCTTCTTTTTCCTATGGTCAAGGCGCCGCAGGAGAGCGGCGCTGACGCTCCAGGTGGCGGTCGACGCGGAGCTGAAGAAACGTCCGGACGCCCGGGTGATCGTCATCCCCGACGCCCTGCTCGCGCTCCCCATAGTCCGCGGAGAATGACCCAGCCCCATCCCCGCGATTCGAACAGAAGCGGCAAGATCGGTCGCCATTCCGACCAGGGCCTGATCGAGGGCGATCCTCGCCTCGATGAATTCATGCAGCTTCTCGTGCCAACTGACGAACATGCCCCAGCGGAGGGGTTTGGAAGAAGATTCGCCCGTGGAGGGACTGACGTGCGTCCCATGCCCTGGCCGCACGGTCAGCATGCCGATCAGGGAGAGGGCCCCGACGGCCTCCCGCAGGGAACTGCGTCCGACCCCGAAGCATTCCATCAGGGCGGTCGTCCGAGGGCCGACATATCCTCGTCAGGCGCCGGAAAAGCGATGAGCGGCATATGATCCTCCTCGACCAGGATAAAACAGTTTGCTACAAAACAGAACAATTATTGTTGCAATGCAAGGGGTGTCTCACTGGAGAGGCGAATTTTATTGCCTTTGGCAGTTGGCATTATCCTTGCGTTTACCCTGAGTGATGCTACATGACCGGCAGCCGGGTTTGCCCATCTTGGCGAGATTAAGGAGATCGTTGTCGATCTGCTGTAGCAATGGCTAATTCAAATCTCAGAGTGCGGCAAACCCCTAAAGAACCATCTTATCAGGAGGTGGTGTCGTCGGTATTCTGCTCTTGCATTGCGGAAACGGACTGACCCTGAAGTCCTGAAGTTTACGGGAGGTGGATCATGCAATCAATTGGCCGGACGGTGAGGGGTTCCGGACGATCCTGAGAAAAAGTAAATCATCAAACAGAAACATGTTTTCTATCGATCTTAGGAAGGAGCGATGATTATGGTTGAATCTTGGTATCAGTACATGAATGTAGGGACGCTTCATTTTATGTCCTTTCCGGATGTGGGAAAAGGGGAAGGTCCTATCACGGAGACCCTGGAAAAGATCCTCCAGGACGATTTCTTTACCGCCGTTGAGATGACCCACATCAAGGATGACAAGGTTCGCGAGCAAGTGAAGAAAATGCTGGAAACCAGTCACGTGATATCCTCTTATGTCACACACCCCATGCTTTTGTCGAACAAACTCGATATCAACTCACTTATCGAAGAGGAGCGGAAGAAGGCCGTCGCCGTGGTAAAAAAAGGTATCGAGGAAGCGGCTTACCTGGGAGCAACGGGCGTGTCGGTGCTGTCCGGTCCCCATCCCGGAAGAGGTTTGGAGAAAGAAGGGTTGCAGAAGCTGCTGGAATCCCTCGAAGAGTTCTGTGATTACAGCCAAAAATACCATCTTGCATTCGAACTGGAGACCTTTGACTTCGACGTGGACAAGAAATGCCTGATTGGCAAGTCCGATCTGGCCGCAACCGTAGCCCAAAAAATCAGGACGAAATACCCCAACTTCGGCCTCATACTGGATCTATCCCACATCCCCTTGCAGTACGAACCGACAAAGACGGCCATTCAGAACTGCGCCAAATACACCACACATCTTCACATCGGCAATTGTGTCTTGAAGGACAAAAACCATTCGGCGTACGGCGATCAGCATCCGCGCTTTGGCGTGAACGGCGGGGAAAACGACGTCGATCAATTACGGGAGTTCTTCGAGGCATTGTTTGAAGCGGGATTGCTGAAGAACGACCCCGCCGTGAAGGTCGAGGACAAACCGATCATCAGTTTTGAAGTCAAGCCGATGGCGGGAGAAAATCCCGGCTTGGTGCTCGCCAATTCAAAAAGGGTGTTCAAACAGGCCTGGGCGCTGCTTTAGGTTTTATCCCGGAAAGGAGTCTGTATGGCAGAAGACACTGTCGAGACAGGACATTCATCAAAAGGTACAAACGGTTCCTGTAACGGCTTATCCGTACACGCAGACGCCAAAGCCATCTTTGAACATGTCTTGGCGTGTGTGTTGCCTGAACCGGCCTTAAGACGTTATTTGCACCTGAATGAAACGACGAACACTTTAACGGTGGCGGGTAGAGAGTATAATCTTCATGATTATAACAGGATATTAGTAATGGGCGGCGGAAAGGCCGGACGGCGTACCGGTTCGGAATTGGTCAATATCTTGAGTGACCGGATTACCGCCGGCGTCTTGAACGTCTATCAGGAGCAAGCCCGGGAACCTATCTCCGGCAACATCAAACTTTTTGCGGCAAACCATCCTACGCCGAACGAAGCGGGCGTAGAGGGCGCCAGGCGAATGGTCGATCTCTTAAAGAGCGCCGATCCTAAAACCCTGGTGATCGCCCTGATCTCCGGCGGCGGATCTTCACTCATGGCCCTGCCGGTAGCGGGCATCAGCTTGGAAGATTATAAGGATATCAGTAACTTATTGCTGACAGTTCCGGCCACCATTGATGAAATCAATGCGGTGCGCAAGCATCTCGATCCGTTAAAAGGCGGAGGGATGCGTAAAATGGCTAAAGACGCAGGCGGCTTTATCTCTTTCGTTCTATCGGATGTTCCGGTGACGAAAACCGGCGTGGTGGATGATCCGTCGGTCATTTCCTCGGGGCCGACGGTCGGCGATGATTCCACTTTTGAGTCGGCTAAAAAGGTCCTGACGAGCCACAACATCTGGGATCAGGCCCCGATAGCGGTTAAAAGGTATATTGAGGAGAATCTGGGCAAAGAGGATAATGAGACCTTGCCTAAAGACTCCCCCCTCCTAACTGCGGATAAAAGTCAATACGTCATCATTGCCAACAATGACCTGGCCATGGAAGCCGCCAAGGAAAAGGCCGAACAACTGGGATATACGGTACATCTCATCGGCTGCAGGACCGGTTCTGTGGCGGATAAGATCAAAGCAGAGGTCAACCAGGAAATAGAAAATATTTGGAAGGTCATATCTTCCTATCTGATCGATCACGACCGTGTCACCTTTGCCAGTTTCTCAACGGATGGCGTAGACGGCCATTCCGACCTGGCCGGGGCCATTGCGGATAAGGATACTTTGGCCTTGGCCAGAGACAAAGGACTTGATGACCGGAAATATCTCGCCCATTACGACTCCGCCACTTTCTTCAAAGAGTTGGGCTCCGAGATTAAAACCGGTCCGACGGGCACCAATGTGGCGGATGTCAGCATCGCTCTTATGACCCATCCGGATAAGTCGGATCGTAAGATCGCGATTATCTTTGGAGGCGAGGCAACGGTCAAGGTCGCTGTGCCGGAAGGTCAAAAACCGGGTTACGGCGGCAGAAATACCCATCTTGTCCTGCTCGCCGCCCAAAAATTAGACGAACGTAAATAAAGATGAACTCGGAATAAATTGAATGAATTGGAGAAATATATATGCAAACGAAATCAGCGGAGATAGAACAAAAACAGCGTCCTCTTGACAAAGAGGCCATCCGCAAGGGCCTCATGGAAGCCGGTATTCCCGAATCACGGATCGAGATCAGCCAAGTAGGCTGCATGGGTTATGCATTCGATGTCGGGCCGGTCAGCCTCACGCCCGTGGCGGTGGTTGGGGTGAAGGATCATGCCGATGTGGAAAAGGCCGTTCGATATGCCTATGACCACCATATCCCGATCAACGCCAGAGGAGCGGGAAGCGGTTTGCCCGGCCAATCCGTCGGCTCCGGAATTGTCCTGGATATGCGCTCCCTGGATAAGATGGAGCTTCTGGAGGATCATCCGGATGGCGGGAAAATCATTTTTGCCCAATCCGGCGTTATCTGTACCCGATTAAACAATTTCCTGAAAAAATACTCCGTATTCTTGGCATCTTACCCCGCCTCCACCGATATGGCGACCATTGGCGGCATGATTGCCAACAACGCCTCCGGGGCAAACTCCTGCAAATTGGGCACAACGCAACATCAGGTTCTGGATTTACACGTTGTTTTGTCCAACGGCGCCGGTTTATGGACCTCGGAGATCAAATCCGACCGGCAACCCTGGAACAGGATTTTAGAACTCATCCGTCAAAATGCGGCGGCGATTGCAGGTCATTATCCCCAGGTGCCTAAAAATTCTTCGGGCTATAATGTTTTTGATATCTTAAAACAACTTGAACAAAACGTTCCCGTGGATTGGACCCGTATTTTCGCCCACTCCGAAGGCACTTTAGGTATCATCACCGAGGCCAAATTAAGGGCATTGCCTCTGGCCGCGCAGAAAGCGACCTGCATTGTCTACTTCACAGACCTTCAGGAGGCCTGCCGCGCCATTCCAGCCATTTACAGCTTGGCGCCGTCTTGCTTTGATATGGCCATTACCACCAATCTGGCCCTGATCCGCAAGACCTATCCGAATCTCGGTATCCGTGAAGATGCCAAATTAATGTATCTCATTGAATTTGATGACGTAGAAGTCAAACCGGACCCCCATGACCCGGCCAGAAGGATCGGCAAAATAGGGATCATGGATAAAGGGCAGGCCGCCGCCTTGATTCAGAAGCAGGTGGAGGCCTTGAAAAAAATACTGGAAGGTTATCCAAGCGCTGTCGGTTTCGAAGTGGCCACCGACCCGGTAAAACAGGATTCCCTCTGGGTGGGAAGGCGGAGCGCCTTGCAGGTTCTTCATAATTATGATCCGCGGAAAAGGCCTCTGACGATGATTGAGTGCGTCGTGATCCCCAGAGACGAAGCGAAGATAGCGGATTTTATCAGTTATATGGAGAAAGTGCTCGGGGAAGAGCAGGTGGTCGCCGGTACGCATGGACACGCCGGGGACTGCAACTTCCACATTTATCTCCTGTTAAACCTCAGCCAGCAGCAGGACCGGGAAAAGTTGATCCATGTCATGACCAGGATTACGGAAAAGGTCTGCGCCATCGGCGGGAGCATGAGCGCCGAACACGCGGACGGAAGGACCAGGGGGGTTATCCTGCCTCACGTATTCGGCCTGGAGCTGTTCGACCTGTTTGTTCAGATCAAAGATCTGCTGGATCCCCGGCTCATTTTGCATCCCGGCGTTAAGATTATCAAGGATGCCCGAAACAAGAAGCTTGATCAGGCCGTAGAAGAGTTGGTAGGGATTGAGGAGAAAGACAGCCGGCTTAATCTCGCCCGCTTCAGAGATTTCTCGCATCTCTACAGCGGCGCCTGCTCTTTCTGTTCACAGTGCGCCGATATCTGCCCTGTTTTCGATAAACTGTCCGAGGAATTCACCAGCCGCTCCCAGGCGGCCCCGACATTCAAGCGGGCCCTGGCGATGTCCCTCGATATCAATAAAGATTTAGAATCATTAAAGAATGATCCCTTGCTTCAGAAGATATTTGATCTCTGTCTGCTCTGCGGCCAGTGTACATTCAAGTGCGCCACCAACGCCAGCATGCGGGATATCGTGACGAAGGTGCGGGAAGATCGACGCAGCAAAGTGATCGCCCCCGTCATCAATTATCTCATGGCCCATCCGGGGATATATAACTTTGCGATTCGCCTCCTGGGAGCGACGCAGGGGATCTGGTCCAATAAAGTGAGCCGCAAGATGCTCTCGGTCTTTCCCCAGGAACTTCTTCCCACCCGTATTCCGTATCAACGCTATCTGCCGAAGCTCTCCAGGACCAGCGTGAAAGACAGATACCCGGAATTGGTCGATATCCCCGCCTCCCAGGCGGACATTGCCCTTTTCTATGGCTGCACCTCGGATCTTTTTGAGGAGCCCCTTGCGGATAGCTTTATCCGGATTGCGAAAAGCAATAACTGGAAAATCTCTCTGCCATCCCAGCGCTGCTGCGGCGAACCCTTCAGCGCCGTCGGGAACTT
>Ga0163202_1000201_pt1 | contig 11109 bp, 9 predicted proteins | sample PL_2010_300m_FD_113540 | JGI IMG/M metagenome (GOLD analysis project Ga0163202, IMG submission 113540) | Freshwater microbial communities from Powell Lake, British Columbia, Canada to study Microbial Dark Matter (Phase II) - PL_2010_300m | ecosystem: Environmental > Aquatic > Freshwater > Lake ... | reverse complement strand
GGTCGGGGCGATCCTGACCCAGAATACCGCCTGGACAAACGTCGAAAAGGCGATCCAAGCGCTGCGGGAGGGCCGGCTTCTCACTCCCGCGGCGCTTTCCTGTATCCCGGAAGATGAACTGGCCCTGATCATCCGACCATCCGGTTATTATCATCTCAAGGCGGGGAGGCTGAAGGCCTTTGTCCGGTTTATGATGATGGAGTATTCCGGAAATGTCGAGATCATGAAGGTCGAGGACCTTTCGCGGCTCCGCGATAAACTTCTCGGCGTAAAAGGCATTGGCCCGGAAACCGCCGACAGCATCCTCCTTTACGCCTGTCAGAAGCCCGTCTTCATCAGCGATGCCTACACAAGGCGGATCCTTCTCCGCCACGGCATGATCGGAAATGACGCCGACTATCACTCAATCCAAGCGCTGTTCATGGATCATCTGCAGCCGGATGTCGCTTTCTTCAACCGGTATCACGCCCTGATCGTAAATACCGGCAAGACCTTCTGCCGGAGGACGGCGGAATGCGCGGCCTGTCCGCTTGCAATTTTTGCAGGCAGGATAATAGAAGACCCCGTAAGAAGGAGGGCGAAACAGCCATGCATCTGAAAGACTACGCCGCCGTCATCCACCTGCACTCCGCCTATTCCTTTGACGGGCGCGCACCGATTACGGCAATTCTCGATGCGGCGAGACAAGGCGGCATCGACGTCCTCATGCTTACGGACCATTCGACGCTCCGTGCCCGCGAGGACGGATTCGAGGGATGGCATGACGGCATTCTCCTGATCGTCGGCGAGGAGATCGCGCCGCGCTTCAACCACTACCTGGCCTTTGGTCATCGTCAGGCGATGGCATGCGCGGAAAAGGAACCGGATCTCCCCCCGCAAGCCTACATCGACCGAGTGCGGGCCGGAGGAGGGATGGGTTTCATCGCCCATCCGGACCACACAGGAACCCCGTTGTTTCACGTGAAACATTACCCCTGGACCGACTGGTCCGTCACCGGCTACACGGGCATGGGCATCTGGGATTTCATGACGGATTGGCAGAACAGCCTTTCCGGCCGTATTCGGGCCGTCCTGAGCTACGCCTTTCCCGCCCTCTTTCTCCGCGGCCCCTCTCCGGCCACCCTTGAACGCTGGGACCGTCTCACGCAGAAGCGCCGCGTCGTCGGAATCGGCGAGCTGGACAACCACGACAGCCTGCGGCGTCGCTGGGGAATTCCCATCCCCGTATTTCCCTTCTCCAGGGTTTTCGGCCTCATCCGGACGCACATTCTCCTCGACGAACCTCTCTCAGGAGACGGCCGGGCGGACATCGCTACGATTCTGGCCGCGCTGAGCAGGGGCCGAGTCTACGTTTCCTTCGACCATTTCCGACCGGCTCACGGATTCTCCCTCATCCTGGCCGAAGAGGGCAGAAAGGTCGCGATGGGGGATGAATTCATTCTCCACCGCTCCGCGGAACTCCGGGCCTTGTTTCCCCACCGGGCGCGGATTCGCCTGATCCGGAGCGGAAAACTTTTCCGTCAGTACACCGAAAAAGAACTTTGCGTGACCCTGCACGAACCGGGCGTTTACCGTGTCGAAGCCGACCTGATGGCCTTCGGCCGGTATCGCCCCTGGATCTTTTCCAATCCGATCTACGTAACCCGTCCATGAGGACGATGCATCAGGAAGGAGAAATAACATAGCAGACATTATGAGGGAGGGACCTGTTAATCCCGTTAAGATCCAGGACAACACATTCCGCGATGGCCATCAGTCCATCTATGCGACCCGGATGCGCACGGAGGACATGCTTCCCATCGCCGAGCAGATGGATGAGATGGGTTTCTGGGCGATGAAAGTCTGGGGGGGCGCAACCTTTGACACGATGCACCGCTTCCTCGGCGAAGATCCCTGGGAGAGACCGAAAATCCTGAAGAAGTACATCCGAAAGACCCCGTTCACGATGATGCTTCGCGGGCAGAACCTGGTCGGCTACCGCAACTATCCAGACGACGTGGTCCGCGCATTCGTGGACAAATCCTGCGAGGTCGGCATCGACATCGTGGACACCTGCCTCGCCCCCTACGCCCTTCGGACCTCGATGCCTGCCGTCGAGCCACTCGTCGTTTCCCTCCAGGGGACAAAGCGTGACACGGGCCTGGATGTGCGTAAGCTGATCCCGTTGGGCGAACATCTCGAGAAGATCGCCCCCAAATACCAGAAAAATCTGGCTACCAACAAACTCTCCCTGATCGACGCGGGCGTTCTCGCCCACCAGATCCCCGGCGGAATGATCTCGAACCTGGTCAGCCAGCTCAAGGAGATGAACGCCTTGGATCGTCTGAACGAGGTCCATACGGAGATCCCGAGGACAAGGAAGGATGCAGGCACGCCGCCTCTGGTCACCCCGACTTCCCAGATCGTCGGCGTGCAGGCGGTGATGAATGTGGTCGCCGGCCGGTACAAGATGGTGACCAACCAATTCAAGGACCTGATCTACGGGCTCTATGGGAAGACCCCGACCCCCATCGATCCCGAGGTGCGGAAGCTCGTTCTGAAACACTACAAACGTGGCCAGACCCCGGTCACCGGCCGGCCCGCCGATTACCTCGAACCGGAACTGGCGGAAGACAGGAAGAAGATCGGCGATCTCGCCAAGAACGATGAGGATCTGCTCATTTACGCCCTCTACCCGGCGACCGGCGAACAGTTCCTGAAGTGGAAGTACGGCATCGAACCCATGCCGGAAAACGTGAAACCGCCCCAAGCCCCGGAAGAGACCAAAGGAAAGTAGGTTTCAAGTTCTGACCCCAAACCGGTGAAGGAAGTGTTGATTCCGAAACCGGGAGGCGGGACTAGACGGCTCGGCATCTCTACGGTAACGGACCGATCGCTCCTGCAGAGGCCGTTCGCTGCGGCCGAGATTTTTTGCGCGATGAAGGACAATTCATGAAAGCTCAATTGTTTGTCACCTGCCTGGGTGAAAATCTGCTTCCCGACGTACTTCAGAAGATGGTCCTTCTGATGGAGCGCCTCGGCGTGCAGTGCGGGTTTCCCGAAGATCAGACCTGCTGCGGCCAGCCCTTTTTCAACAGCGGATTCCAAAGCCAGGGGAAGGAAATGGCGCGCAAGTGGATCGATGCCTTCGCAGATACGGAGGGCTGCATTGTCGCACCGTCCGGCTCCTGCGTGGAATTCGTCAAACATCGGTACCCGCTCATGTTCGACGCGGGAACCGGGGAGCACGAGCGGGCCGTCCGGGTCGCGTCGCGCGTCATGGAATTCAGCCAGTTTCTGGTGAACGTCCTGAAGGTGACGGACGTGGGAGCCGTCTTTCCCCACCGGGTAGCCTGCCATTATCCCTGCCACCTGACACGCGGTCTCGGTGTCCGCGAAGAACCGGAACGACTGCTCCGAGCGGTGAAGGACCTACAATGGGTTCCTCTGAACGAAGCCGACACGTGCTGCGGTTTCGGGGGGATCTTCAGCGTGGTCTACCCCGAGGTGTCGAAGGCGATGATGGAGGCCAAGCTTCGAAACGTCGAGGCCTGCGGTGCGGAAGTCGTAGTGGTCAGCGAGCCCGGCTGCCTGATCAATATCCGGGGCGGTCTGAAGAAGATGAATTCCAAGGTCAAGGCGATGCATCTCATCGAGGTCCTGGTGGAGGGAGGTACAGCTTGAAATCGGCGCATCCGAGAATCGATTTTCGCGCCAACACGCGATCGGTTTCACCGAAGATCGCGGCGGCGACGCAGAAGAATGCACAAACGGCCTTGCGCAAGCGGGCCGAGGTGGTGGCCGCCATGGGAGAAGAGAACTGGCAGAACCTCAGGAAGATCGCCCACGACATGCGATTGCACACGATCACCCACCTGGATCGATATCTCTCCCTTGTGGAAGAGAATGTGACGGCGGCCGGGGGGATCGTACACTGGGCTCGGGACGCGGAGGAGGCGAACCGCATCGTTCTCGACATCGCCCGCCGCCACAACGTCAAAAAGGTGGTCAAGGTCAAGAGCATGGTGTCCGAAGAGATCGAAATCAATCATGCCCTGAAAAAACAGGGGATTCGCGCCTTCGAGACGGATTTGGGCGAATTCATCGTGCAGTTGGCGGGACAGCGCCCCTCGCACGTCACGAATCCGGCCCTGCACATGACCAAGGAAGACATCGCCGACTTGTTTCGCGAAAAACTCCACGTCGACGTGCAACCAGATCCCAAGGTGCTCACCGAAATCGCTCGCGAGCGCCTTCGCGGGGAATTCCTTGCCGCGGAAATGGGAATCTCCGGGGGCAATTTCATCGTCGCGGAAACGGGGACGCTGGTGCTGGTTACGAACGAGGGGAACGGAAGGATGTGCACCTCCCTGCCGCCGGTGCACGTAGCTGTTGTCGGCATCGAAAAGATCGTCCCCGATTGGGAAAGCGCCGCCGTTCTGCTCAAGCTCCTGGCCCGCAGTGCAACGGGAAGCAAGATCACCGCCTACAACACGTTCATCACCGGCCGCTGGGAAGGGGGACCGAAGGAATTTCACCTGGTGCTGCTCGACAACGGACGCACCCGGGTCCTTGCCGACGAAATCGCCAGGGAAACCCTGTTTTGCATCCGTTGCGGGGCCTGTATGAATATCTGCCCCGTATACAACCAGGTCGGCGGCCATGCCTACGGCGGGACCTATCCCGGGCCGATCGGGGCGATCCTCATGCCGCAGCTCCTGGGAACCGGCGTCGCGGGGGGATTGCCCTTCGCTTCGACCTTGTGCGGCGCCTGCTCCGAGGTCTGTCCCGTGATGATTCCCATTCCCGATATCCTGCTTCACCTGCGCCGACGGGTGTTGGAAGGGGACCGAATCGAAGCTCCTACCGCTCCGGCCTGGATGCGGGCCGCGGCGAAGGCTTTGCGCTTCGTCCTGGGAACGAAGATGCTGTACCTTTTCGGGGCCCGCTTGAACAGGGTCCTCCAAACGCCGCTGCGCCGCGGGGACTGGATTCCTTGGATGCCCCCGCCGTTGAGCCGATGGACGATGGCGAGGCCCTTTCCCGCTTTTCGCGGGGATTTCCGCAAGTGGTGGCGGCATCGTACGGTGAAGGATTCGTCCTTGCAGGAGAAGAGACATGAGCGATAACCGAACGGATCGGGAAATCATCTTCAACAAGGTGCGGGAGGGACTCGTTTCCGTTGCCCCCCAGTCCTTTCCTATGCCGGATACGGGAAAGGCTTTTTTCCGGTCCGGCGGCGACATGGAAGAGGAGATCGGCCTGTTGCTGGCCGAGGTCGCAAAGATGGGCGGCACGGCGCGAAGGATCCGGGGACAAGATGAACTTGTCGCGGCGCTCGCGGATCTGCTGAAGAAGGAGCAGGTGAAAACCGCCGCGGTCTCCGATTGCGGGATGCTCAGAGAACAGAAGATCGCCGAACTATTGAAAGATTCGAACGTCGATCTCCTTCGCTGTGAGGGAGCGGGCCATAATCTGTCCGCCTGCGATCTGGGAATCACTGTTGCCGACGCCGTTCTGCCCGAGACGGGCACCGTCCTCCTGCGTACCTGCCGGGAACAGCCGCAGGCCCTGTCCCTGTTGCCCCGCATTTGTCTCGTATTGGCGGCGCCATCCGCGCTGCAGCGGGACCTTCATAACGCCTTTGCCTTGGCGGGAGGAGACCGGCACTTTATTCTCGTCAGCGGTCCCAGCCGCACCGCGGACATCGAAAAGATCTTGACCTTGGGCGTTCACGGCCCCAAGTTTTTTTACTTGTGGGTCTGTGAATCCGAGTTGATCTCCCTTCCTTGACAGGGGACGGAGGCTTCTGTTAGATATCCCGGACGGCGATCGTGCATACATCCAGCGGGATGAAAAGCGGATGCACCGTAGCGCGGTTGCCTGACTTTCAAGACCCGTCGTGCGGCGTCGGGGGGGTAGCGTGGCCAACAAACATCTCGAAAAATCGGTCCGTCAGGACATCTACGAAAAGATCCGGGACGACATCACCTTCGGGCGCCTCATGTCCGGCGAGAGGTTGACGGAGAAGAAGCTGTCGGACCTGTATAAGGTCAGCCGAAGTCCGATTCGGGAGGCCCTCCGGCAACTCGAATCCGAGGGATTGATCAGCTTCGATGAGGAACAAGGGCATCGAGGTCGCGAAACTTTCCGCCAAGCAGGTGCAGGAAATCTACGATCTCCGCGAATTGCTGGAAGGCTATGCGGTTCAGATCGCTATCGAAAAAATGACGAAAAAGGATATCGCTCATTTGGAAGACCTGCACAAGAAGATGATCAAGGCGGCCCAAAGCAAGGAGCATTTTCTTCTTGACAAAACGGTGATCCTCTACTAAGAGCTGCGTCGAATATAATGTGTACAATATTGAACGTCTTTACAACATATTTTACCACCTTTCACGGAAAGGAGTCTCCCCATGAACCAAATTCTCAGCTTTCGCTCACCCAATCTTATCTTGGCCGGTTTCGGCGCCGCGGAGAAACTCGGACCGGAGGCCAAGGCCTTGGGGGCCAAGAGCGCCCTGCTCGTTACGGATAAAGGAGTTGCCGATTCCGGTATCGCGGATACCATCAAAAACATCCTCGTAAAAGAGGGCATCGGCGTGGAGGTTTTCAGCCAGGTGAAACCGGAACCGGACCTGGCCTGCCAGGACGCCTGCATCGCCTCCGCCCGAAAGGGGAAATACGACCTGATAGTTGGCCTGGGCGGGGGCAGCGCCATGGACGTCGCCTCCGTGACGGCCGTCATGTTGACGAATCCGGGTCAGGTGACCGATTACGTCGGCGCCGATCTGATCAAGAAGCCGGGCATTACGACGATTCTACTTCCCACGACGGCGGGAACCGGCGCGGAAGTTACGCCCAACGCCGTTCTGGCCGATCCTGCCGCCAAGGGAAAGAAGGTCATCATCAGCCCCTATATTCTGCCCCGGATCGCCATCATCGATCCCTATCTGCACGTCTCCATGCCGCCCTCCGTTACATCCGCCACCGGTATGGACGCCCTGGCCCATGCGGTAGAGTCCTTCACGCATTTTACGAAGGCGAGCGTTATTACGGACGTCTTTGCGAAGGAAGCGATGGTCATGATCGGCCGCAGCATCCGCACGGCGGTTGCTAAGGGAGAAAACCTGGAGGCCCGTTACGACATGGCGATCGGCAGCCTTTTCGCCGGCATCGCTTTGGCGAATGCCGGAGTCAACGGCGTGCATGCTCTTTCGTACCCGCTGGGCGTCGAATACCACGTTCCCCACGGCGTCGCCAACGGCCTGCTCCTGCCCTACGTCATGGAATTCAACGTGATTGGAAACATTCCCAAGTTCGCCGCGATCGCCCGATGCCTCGGCGAGGACGTGGAAGGTCTGCCCCTGATCGATCAGGCCTATGCAGCGGCGGAAGCCGTGAAATCCATCCTGAACGACATGAAAATGGCTCATTCTCTCACGGATCTCAAAATCCCGGAGGACGCGATTCCGGCCATGGCCAAGGCGGCGGCGGGCAATACACGCCTGTTGTCGGTGAATCCCCGCGCGATGACGGCCGCGGACATCGAAGGTATTTATCGGAACTGCCTGTAAAACCGACAGGCTATGGAGGACATCATGTACGGCTATTGTCAGCGCATGTTGCGCGTGGATTTAAGCGGCAGCAAGGTCGAAACCCAGCCGCTGGATGAAGAGACGATCCGGAAATATCTGGGAGGTCTCGGTTTGGGATTGAAATTTCTCCACGAGGAAACGGGTCCGGAAACGGATCCCCTCTCGGAAAAGAATATTCTCGCCGCATTCACTGGTCCCTGCACGGCAACGGGTGTTCCCACCTCGGGCCGCCATCACCTGGTGTCTCGCTCTCCGCTTACGGGCCTGTTCGGCGGTTCCAACGTCGGCGGATCGTGGGCCGTCGCCTGTAAGCGCGCCGGTTTTGACGGGGTCGTCGTCAACGGCAAGGCGGACAGCCCCGTGTATCTGTGGATCCATGACGGTGTGGCCGAGATCCGGGACGCCCGGCCGGTTTGGGGAAAGAACACGTACGAGACCGCTGATTGGCTGAAAAGTCAGACATCGGACAAAGCGACGGTCGCCGTGATCGGACAGGCCGGGGAGCGCATGGCCGGGATCGCCAGCATCGCTCATATCGGGAGTATCGTTCGTGCAGCGGCGAGAACGGGATTGGGCGCAGTGATGGGGTCGAAAAACCTTAAGGCCATTGTGGTTTACGGTACGGGCGTCGTGCCGCTGGCCAAGCCGGACGAACTCAAGGCCTACATCAAGAAGCTGACGCCCCACATCGTCAAGGCGACGGAGGGATTTAGCAAATACGGAACCTCGGGAGGTCTGGAGAACTATGAGAAACTGGGAAATTTCCCCCTCCAGAACTGGCGGCTCGGCCGCTGGCCGGGCGTGAAGAAGATCTCGGGCATCGCCATGCACGAAACGATTCTCACCGGCAGGAAGGCCTGCATGAATTGTCCCATCGGCTGCGGCCGTCACATCAAGATCGAATCCGGACCCTATGGTCCGATGAACTGCGAAGGGCCCGAATACGAGACGCTGGGCACCTATGGAGGGGAATGCCTCGTGGACGACCTGGCTGCCATCTCCAAAGCGAACCAGTTATGCAACGACTACGGAATGGATACCATCTCCGCCGGCGCCACCGTCGCCTTCGCCATGGAGGCTTACGAGAAGGGACTCATCACCAAGAAGGACACGGACGGTGTCGAACTGGTCTGGGGCAGCGGGTCCGCCATCGTTGAGATGACGCACAAGATGGGCAAGGGCGAGGGGATCGGGAAGATCATGGCGGAAGGATCGAAGAAAATGGCGGCGGCTCTGGGACGCAACGCGATCGAGTTCTGCGTCCAGGTGAAGGGTCTCGAACCCTCGGCGCACGATCCTCGCCGTTTCTGGAGCCAGGCGATCAGTTACGCGACGGAAGCGCGCGGCGCCTGCCACAATGCCAGTTGGAGCCACCCCTATGAACTCGCGATGACCATGCCGGAGATCGGCATCAAGGAGCCGCACAAGTCCTATCAGATCGAGGGCAAGGCCGCCATGACCGCAACGATGCAGGACCTGATGAGCGTCATGGACGCCATGATCCTCTGCCGTTTTTCTCAGGTGGGCAAGGCCGTGGACGTCAACAACCACGTCGATTTTCTGAATCTGATTACCGACTGGGGGATCGACGTTCCGGGATACATGAAGATCGGCGAGCGACTGACCAATCTGAAACGGATGTACAACGTGAAATTGGGGGCAAGTCGGAAAGACGACATGCTGCCCTATCGCCTGCAGACGCTCAAGCGGACAGGCGAGGAGCTAACCAACGAGCTGCCGCCGATGGGTCGTCTGCTCAGCGATTACTATGAACACCGCAAGTGGGGCGAAGAAGGAATCCCGACGCCGGAAAAATTAAAAGACTTGGGATTGGATAATCTGATTTCTCCGTGACGCCGCGTCAGGACCATACAAAGCGACTGCGGATGATTTAGGCCCCCGGGGGCAGGAGGATGCAACGTCGCTCACCAGCTTTATCGGCGTCAGCAACATCAGCCTCTACGCTGCCAGCAAAGGGGCCGTGGCGTCCCTCACCCGGCAGTTCGCCGTCGAGCTGGCGAAACACAATATCCAGTGCAATGCAATTGGGCACGGCTATTTCCGGACGTAACCGACGGAAGCGCTTTTCCAGGATCCGGAAAAGGCCAAATGGGTTCTGAGCAAGATCCCGATGGGAAGGACCGGTCTGCCCGAGGACCGCGCCGGGGCGGCTACTTGAGATCGAACCCTTTGCCCTGGACAAACCCCTTCATGTGGGGACGCGGGGCTTTGCCCATCATCTCCGAAACCTGCCGCGTCCAGGTATCGTCTCGGGCACTGTCATCCCGCTTGTTGTAATATTCGCGGCAGATCTGGTCGTAGGCGCCGATCCGCGCCGTATCTTCCTCGTCGGTGTAGAGATCCGTCTTCAATACCGCCTCCAGCGGCAGTCGGGGCTTGCGCTGGGGATTGTCGTTCGGATAGCCGAGGCACATCCCGAAAACCGGGTAAACGTGATCCGGAATCCGGAGCAAGTCGCAGATCTTCTGCGGGTTGTTGCGAATCCCTCCGACATAAACGCCCCCGAGACCGAGGGATTCTGCGGCAATCATGGTGTTCTGGGCCGCCAGGGCCACATCCACCGTGGCCATGATGAATTGCTCGGCGTACCCCTGAACCATCTCCCGGTCATTCATCCGGCAGGCCAACTCCGACCGGTTCAGGTCGGCGCAAAAGACCAGAAAAAGCGGGCAGGCCTCCACCCACGGCTGGGGTCCGGCCAGTTCGGCAATTTGTTTTCGGACCGCCGGGTCCTTGACCCGGATAATGGTGTAGGCCTGAACAAAGTTGGATGTGGAGGCACACTGGGCCGCCGCCACAATGGATCTGATCATTTCCTCCGCGACCGGTTCCGGTTTGAACTTTCGGATCGACCGGTGGGATTGGAGCAATTCAATAACAGGATTCATGGGTCATTCCTTCTTACTATTTCTGTCGTACTGTTTCCGTGTCCGGCAGAAGAATCGCCTTGACCACCGCACCGACCTCGGCCGCCCGGAAGGCTTCCCCGGCCCGGTCCAGGGGGAAATGGCTCACCAGGGGTTTCAGATCCAGGATTCCTCCGGCCATGACGTCCAAGGCAAAACGATAGTCCCGATCGGCCGACGCATAACTGAAAAAAAAGCTGTGCTCTGCCCGCACAGAGGGGGTGGGAATCCATGAAAATTCCTGGGCGTACATGCCGATGACCACCATGCTGCCCCCCCTGCGGACCAAGCCCACGGCGGCCTTGAAGGCCCCGGAAGATCCGGAGGCCTCCACCCATAGGTCCACCGGTCTCCCTCCGAAGATCGTCCGCAGGGCGCTGTCGAGGGATTCCCGGTCAAGATTGACCGCAGCCATTCCCATTTTACCGGCGGCCGGCAGCCGCGCGCCACTGTCCGTTCCGGTCCCGATCACCGCAACCCGGGCCCCTCTCAACCGGGCGATGGCGGCTGCAAGCAGCCCGATGGGCCCGGGACCGCTGACCACCACGGTCTGCTCCGGCAGGATATCGACCTTGGACAGACCGTGGGCTGCCACGGAAAAAGGC
>Ga0163202_1000199_pt1 | contig 11152 bp, 11 predicted proteins | sample PL_2010_300m_FD_113540 | JGI IMG/M metagenome (GOLD analysis project Ga0163202, IMG submission 113540) | Freshwater microbial communities from Powell Lake, British Columbia, Canada to study Microbial Dark Matter (Phase II) - PL_2010_300m | ecosystem: Environmental > Aquatic > Freshwater > Lake ... | reverse complement strand
CTTAATTGTGAGTCATTCATAGTTATCACCATAATATAGCTATTATGACTCTTACACTTAGCCTGTCAAACTTTTATCTGTCAGGAGCTTCTTTCAGGCTCATCTTTAGATTAGAAAAGAGTGGATTGTCAAGGGGACGGTTCTTCTGACAATAATAGAATACCAAAAGAATAGAATTAAATATATAAAATATCAAGGTCTCCATGTTTGGTATAACCTTTTTATAAAGTTGGAAATAGTCAAGGCATCTTTGGTTTCATAAGGGAAGAATTAAACTTAAGAAGACTCTGCTTTTAATATTTAAATTATTTATCTTCACCTCCCTTTCCTTTTAAAAATAAACTGTCCTCTAAATCAATCACCTCTAAAGTCAAAGCACAAAAACGAACTAACGGTAAACCATGAGAAAGAATACAATTTCTTGGAATTGCTCCTCCATCACTGCTAATAGCGTCTACCACGAAATTACCATTATCCTTTTCTGCGGCACATACTTCAGCAGACCTTCTACGATTAATGGGGAAACAAATACCCACCTTATATTCGCGTTCTTTCCAATAACTAATTGCTTCATCACCATAAATATATTTTACTGCCCCGTAAAGCATATACACCAGCATATTTTACCCGGAGATCTTCTTCTAAACCTTCTTTGCTTACCTGATATCCGTTAGCTTTTAAGGAATTTCGCAGTACATAACTTATAGGCATACCATTTTCATCAATTCCCCCATAACAACCATTACGTAGGGCTAAATGACTCTCGGAAATAATATTAGGTGATTTTTTATGAATATCCATCATCATTTTAAGTTCTAATAAAGGATCTTCTACATAACCACGACAATAAGCATTAACATGAGCCATATGCAGCGGTACACTGTGTTTCTGTTAGTTCGAATCTTATTCCCCGATAATTTTAACCAATACTCTTTTGCGTCTTCGGCCGTCAAACTCTCCATAAAATATCTGTTCCCATGGACCGAAATCTAATCTCCCATCGGTAATTGCTACTACTACTTCCCGGCCCATTATCTGCCGTTTCAGATGGGCATCACCATTGTCTTCACCAGTTCTATTGTGAAGGTATTGGGAGGTTGGTTCATGGGGAGCAAGTTCTTCCAACCATCTTTTATAATCCTGGTGAAGGCCTTTTTCATTGTCATTAATAAAAACTGAAGCAGTAATGTGCATAGTATTAATCAAACATAAGCCTTCTTTTATCCCGCTTTCATCTAATGCATCTTCCACTTTTTCGGTTATGTTTATGAAAGCTACTCTTTCAGGAACATTAAACCATAATTCTTTTTTATAGGATTTCATAAATATTCCTCCTTACTTACTACATAAGATAGAAAGGGCAATGCAATTTAATTTTACATCACTCTTATCTGCTCGGGAGGGTATTATTACCGGGGCTTTGGTGCCCACCAATACATGCCCTACCTGGTAATTGGCATAATAGGTAAGTGCCTTACCAAAGATATTTCCGGCAGTAATATCAGGAACAATTAAAATATCTGCTTTACCTGCCACCGGTGAGGTAATGCCTTTTTTCTGGGCAGCAAATTCTGAAATAGCGTTATCTAAAGCTAGCGGCCCATCGATGATACAGCCGGTAATCTGCTTTCTTTCATTCATTTTAGAGATCATTCCTGCCTTGATGGTCTCTTCCATATCGGGATTTATAGTTTCTACTGCAGCTAAAAGAGCGACTTTGGGAATTTCTATTCCCAGTTTATGGGCAACTTCAACGGCATTATTTATAATTGCAACTAAAGTCTTCACGTCTGGCTTGAGGTTTACTCCCCCATCACTCATTAATACCAATTTGGAATTTTCTTCTCTTTTATCTTCAAAGATAAAAACATCACTGACAATTTTATCTGTCCTTATTCCCCACTCTTTGTTTAACACCGCCTTTAAAAGCGTAGCGGTTTTAATCTTACCTTTAAGGAGTGTCCCCCCTTCTTTTACTTTTTCTACTGCCTTTTGAGCTGTATCTTCATCACCATTTGCTCCGATAATTTCTTTTACGAAATAACTTTCTCCTAATATAGAAATGGATTTCTCTATCTCCACCTCATCTCCTACCAGAATTCCTTCCCCGAATCCATAATCGTAACAATCTTTCAGGGCTTTCAAGGTTTCGATATCTTCTCCACCGGCAACAATAATTTTTTCTCTTCCTTTAGTTTTTAAATTGGCAAATAATTCTTTAAAGCTTTTTATCATCTTCGAACCTCCTATAAACAGATTATATTAGGTGCTTGATTACACCGATTAAAACTAGAAGAGCGTTTCCTTAATAATGTTACAATGATTTGTTATTGCGAGCGATAGCAAAGCAATCTCAAGTCCTTACAAACCAAGGGATTGCCGCGTCGCTTCGCACCTCGCAATGACAGATTAGGTTACGCTGATAGGAAAATTGATTTTAGGAATATATTTTTACTTTTTCTGCTCCATCTATTACTCTTATCACTGCTTGGGCCAAGGCCTTCATCTCTTCTTCTCCCGGATAAACCACAACTGGAGCTATCCAGCCCGTATGATCTTTTATCTTGTTTACTAAAGTTTCATTATGGGCTATGCCTCCGGTAAGGATAATTGCTTCAACTTTTCCTTTTAATACTATAGCCATTGCCCCAATCTCTTTGGCGATTTGATAGCACATTGCCTCAAAAATAAGCTTGGCATAATTATCACCTTGCTCAATTTTCTTCATTACCTCTCTCGTATCATTAGTACCCAAATAAGAAACAAGTCCGCCCTGATTAGTAATTAGCTTGTATAATTCTTTTTCTGAATATTTACCAGAGTAGCACAGATGAATTAAAGCCTTATTAGGGAGAGAACCGCTTCGCTCGGGTGAAAAAGGTCCTCCGTCATTAGCATTATTTACATCAACAATTTTCCCTTTTTTAATGGGGGCAATAGATATCCCTCCACCCAAATGGGCTACAATAAGATTTATTTCCTCGAACTTTTTCCCTTGTTCTTTGGCATAACGGAATGCATTGGCCCGGATATTTAAAGTGTGAAGCAAGGATTTTCTTTCTATTCCTTTTAGCCCGGATATCCGGGCGATATCGGTAAATTCATCAACCGACACCGGATCAGCGATATAGGCAGGGACATCGATTTTTTCAGCTATTTCATGGGCAATAATCCCTCCCAGATTAGAAGCATGCTCAATGGGAGAATTTTTTAAGTCATTTATAAGTTTGTTATTAACCTCATAAGTCCCGGCCTCCAAAGGTTTTAATACACCGCCCCGTCCTATAATCGTTTTTATTGAATTAAATTCTATTTTTTCCCTTTTTAAGGTATCCAAAATTATCTTTTTTCTGACTGGACCTTGTTCTAACAGAGATTTAAATTGAGAAAGTTCTTCTGTGGAATGGGTGATAGACCTACTAAAAATTTCTTTTCCTCCCTGGTTGAATAGGGCGATTTTAGTAGAAGTTGAGCCGGGATTGATAACTAAAATATATTCTTTCATATTTCCCTCCATCTTAATTAGTCGTTAGTCGCTAGTATTTAGTATTTAGTTAGGGAATAATATAAGTCAGAAGTCAGAATAATACGCCCCTATTAACGACTATTTTTTCTTGATCTTTTTCTCTATTGTGGGCAGACACAAGGTCTGCCCCTACTTGAAACTTGCACCTTGCAACTTCTTTGTTTTCACTAACGACTATTCACTATTCACTAACGACTAGATATTTTTTCTATGCCTCTTTTTATTCTTTTTATTCCTTCTTGGATATCATCCAAAGAAGTTGCAAAAGATAAGCGGATATATCCTTCCCCCTGTTCGCCGAAGGCAGTACCCGGGACAGTTACTACTTTGTGTTCTTCCAATAAATATACGGCTAACTTGTCTGAGTTCACTCCAGTCTTGCTTATATTTACAAAGGCATAAAAAGTACCTTCGGGTGCATGGCAGCTTAATCCCTCAATTTCATTTAACCCTCTGGTTAGGACATTTCTTCTTTCGCTGTAAGCGGTAAACATTTCCTTAACACAATCCTGCGAACTCTGGATAGCTGCCAAGCCAGCTCTTTGGGCAACAGAATTGGCGCATACGGAAGTATTTTGTAACAGTTTTGCTATCTCCTTTACCAAATTAGCAGGAGCTGTAAGATAAGCCAGTCTCCATCCGGTCATAGCGTAACTCTTTGAAAAACCGAATATGGAAATGGTATTCTCCTTCATTCCCGGAAGGGAAGCTATACTAACATGCTCCTTACCATCATACACTATATCTTCATAAAGCTCATCACTGATTATAAACAAATCTTTTTCTTTCGCTATCTCGGCAATGGTTAATAGTTCTTCTTTGTTAAAAACAGCTCCGGTAGGATTACTGGGGGAATTTAGGAGGATTGCCCTAGTCTTGGGGGAAATACAATTCTTCAGTTCTTCTAGATCGGGATGAAAATTGTTTTCTCCCCGCAGAGGAAGATATACTGGCGTTCCTCCCGCAAGATACACCTGAGATTCGTAAGACACAAAACCAGGATTAGGGATGATTATCTCATCTCCCGGATTAATAAGAGTGTAAAAAGCAAAGAACAAGGCGTCTGTACCACCGGAAGTCACCACTACTTCCTCAGGGGTAACCGAAATTTTATTTTTTTGGTTTAACTTGACAGCTAAAGCTTTTTTAAATTCCGGAAATCCTAAATTAGGAGCATACCGGGTATAACCTTCATCTAAAGCCTGTTTAGCTGCCTCCCGAATATGATTGGGCGTGATAAAATCGGGCTCCCCTATGCCAAAACTGACTAAACCTTCTTTACTTTGAGCTAAATCAAATAGTTTTCTAATACCCGAGGGTTTTATTTTTTTTAAATTAGCGTTAAGTACCAATACTTTTCCCTCCCTTTTTTACCTCAGCAAACCCGTTTTCGAAAGCTTTTAAATTTGTCTCAATGCTTTTAGGTGGTAAATTTTCCCTCATAGATTTAATAACTAAATCCTTTTCTATTGGAAAATTGGGTATGGCGGTTGCTGCTCCCAGCAGAACCATATTTTCTGAGATAATACTTCCTGCTTCTTTAGCAATTTTTTGGGCATCGATTATTAATAAATTCTTTATCTTGGTTTTTAATTCTCTAAAGACAGAAGATAGTTCGGGATACTCTGAAATACCAAGCGAAACAGTAAAGGGAACAATGGGAGAACTATTTATTATAACAAAAGATTCTTCATTTATTTTATCCAAAGCCCTTAGAGCTTCTGCCGGCTCAAAAGCAATCAATAAATCCGCTGCCCCTTCTTCAATTAGAGGACTATGCGCTTCACCAATTTTAAGCTCAGTTACCACAGTCCCGCCTCTCTGGGCCATACCGTGCACCTCACTCATTACTACATTTAGTCCTTTTTTCATCGCTGCTTCTCCCACAATAGTGGAGGCCTTAACTGTACCTTGCCCCCCTACTCCAATAAGATGAATTTTGTATATATTCTTCATTTTTTTACCTCTATCGCTTTTTTTGGACATATCTGGGCACAAACTCCACAACCATCACATAACAATGGATTGATATTAACAGAACCCTCTTTTTCTATATAAAAAGCCGGACAGGTGAAACTCTTTACGCAGACCAAACACTTGGTACACTCTTGCTGGTTAATGGTATATTTGATACTTATACCTTTTTTCCTGTTTTCCGCATTAGTAATCATGGCACAGGGGTGTTTAGTAATAATTACTGCTACACCATCAAATTTTAAGGCTTTCTTAAATATTTCTTCTGTCTTTTTTAAATCAACAGGGTCAATAGTCTTAACAAATCCAACACCCGTTCCTCGGGCAATATTTTCTATCGATACCTCGGGGGCGGGATTACCCATTCCATCTACTGGTATCCCCGGATTAGTTTGTCCTCCGGTCATTCCGGTTATCCTATTGTCCAAAATTACTACCAAAATATTATCTTTATTATGCACAGCATTAATCAGGGGAGAAACTCCTGCATGAAAAAAGGTAGAATCCCCGATAAAGGAAATTACTTTCTGGTCGGTTGCTTTGGCAAATCCGCAGCCAATCCCGATACTGGATCCCATTGATATACAGTAATCAGCCATTTTATAAGGAGATTGGATTGCCAGGGCATAACAGCCTATATCAGTGGAATAAATTATATCTTCCTCTTTTATTTTTAATTTTTTTATTGCTTTCTTTAAAGCAAAATAAGTCGCCCGATGCGGGCATCCGGGACAGAGTACCGGTGGACGCAAAGGTAAAGAAAGTTTTGTGTCAAAATTCTCTCTTTTAATTAATTCTTTATCGGTTATTTTTGCTATCCCGGTTAAAATAATATCCGGATTATACTCATAAATTCTAGGAAGAATCCCGTCTAACTTTCCATATACTTTTTTTCTTAGATTATACTTTCCTATTATGGCCAAGATCTCTTTCTCCATTACCGGCTCTACTTCCTCTGCCACCAGTATATTATCTACACTATTTATAAAATCAAAAACTAACTTCTCGGGGAAAGGGTAGGACAAAGCCAGTTTTAAAATTTTCACTTTTATATTATTCTCACTAACTACATCCATTACATAATTGTAAGCACTACCGCTGGTTACAATTCCAAGTCCGTCCCCGCCTTTATCAATTATCTTATTTAAAGGAGAATTATTGGTAGTTTCCTTAATCTGGGTTAATTTTTCAATTAAATCTTTCCTTCTCACTACCATATTATTGGGCATCACTACAAATTGAGTCGGATCTTTCTCAAAAAATCCTTTTTCTTTTCCGGAAACTATTGGACCTAAATTTACCACTCCCCGCATATGGGATATTCTGGTAGTAGTACGCATCAGTACGGGAATCTTAAATTGTTCCGATAACTCAAAACCGTATTTCATCAGGTCTTTTACTTCTTGCGGATTAGAAGGTTCGAGCAGAGGAACCCCTGCTAAGCGAGCCATAATCCGATTGTCTTGTTCATTCTGTGAAGAATGCATAGAAGGGTCATCGGCTGATAAAACAATCATCCCACCCCGTACTCCGGTATAAGCTGCGCTCATAAAAGAGTCAGCTGCTACATTCAAACCTACATGTTTCATAAAGACAAAGGAACGCAATCCAGCGGCTGCGGCTGCAACAGAAACTTCTAATGCCACCTTCTCGTTTGAGGAAAATTCAAAATACACTCCTGCTTCCCGGGCAATTTTATAAAACACATCCCCTATCTCTGAAGAAGGGGTGCCGGGATAAGTAGATGCTATCGAAACACCGCCTTCTAGTGCACCTCGGACAGCAGCCTCATTGCCAAGTAAAAATAATTTTCCTCCTTCTTTTTCGGTTAAAATTTCTTTTACCTTCAATTTTTTCCTCCTATCTTCTTTTTATTTATTATCGTTTATCGCGTATTGTGTATCGCGTATTGTGTAGTTTAGTCGTCAGCAATTAGTTAACCAGTTACCCGGTTAGCCAGTTTACCAGTTAGTTGGTTAATTAGTTTATTTTAATTCTTCAATATGCCCATTCCTTAACCAAGTAACCAGGTAACCAACTAACTAGATAACTAACTATAATTTGCTTTTAAAAGAATCCGGGTATGGTAATTTTTTTAGCTGTAGAAATTAAAGAATCTATCAATTGAGGCAGTTTTTCTTTATCCATTCTCACTGTTGGAACACTAAAACTTAAACCAGCACAAACTTTTCCTTGCTGATCTTTTATAGGAACAGCCACACAAGATACTCCTGCCATATACTCCTCATTTACAAAACTGCATCCCCTCTCCCTAATCAATTTCAGGTCTTTCTTTAAATATTCTTTGCTGGTAATAGTATAAGGGGTATAGGATTTTAATCTTACTCTTTGCAGATAACCATCTAACTCCTGCTCACTTAAATGAGCTAATAACACTTTCCCCACAGCGGCACAATAAGCAGGTTGATTAGAACCAATTCTTAAATCTAATTTAAGTGTATTATCACTGCCCACACTATATAGATAAATAATTTCATCTCTATCCATAATGGCCAAGTTGATTGTTTCGTTAAATTGTTGAGAAAGTTTTTTCATATAAGGGATAATCTGTACTAAACCGATTCTATCTGTAATTACTGTTCCCAATTTAAAGATTTTAACCGTGAGGTAGTATTTACGATTCTGGGGATTTTGCTCTATATAGCCAAGATTTTTTAGGGTGCCCAACAGACGATGAACGGTTCCTTTGGGTAGGGATATCTTTTTACAAAGCTCGGCAATACCCAGCTCTAGCCCGTTTTCTGCTAAAACTTCCAGAAGGGAAAAGGCTTTTTCTACTGAATGAATAGGATATTTAAATTTGCTTTCACCATCATTTATTCTAACCATAATGTTTCACTATACATACCTTTGGTCTTTATATTGAAACTTAACTATTTATATAATACCACATAATTTTAAAAAATCCTCCTTTTTTTGAAAGATATTTTAAAATGTTTTAAGGTTATTGAAAAAATAATTTGGGGCGTAATTGTTTAAATGCAAAATAGATAAAAAGGAAAATAAATTTTATTTGATAAATTTATGATTCCAATTTGAAGAGTGCTCTATCGTTAGTGGAGGGGGGGCTGGAAATTATTCTGATACTTTCTTATCAAGCCAGTCTATTAAATATTTGAAGACCTCTTCTTTTTCCGGTTCATTATGAATCTCATGATAAAGGCCATCCCAAATTTTTAAAGTACAATTTTCCTTTATCTTGTCGGCGAATTCGCGGCCTGCTTCAACAGATATTATTTTATCATCTCCCCCCTGCATAAGTAGAAGAGGAAGAGAAAATTCTGAAGCATGCTCCAATGCCCATTGCCCTGATTGATAGATGCCGATAAACATCCGGGCAGAGATATGATCATGAACTAAGGGGTCATTTTCATAAGCGCGAACTACATGGGGGTCATGAGAAAGAGCTTTAGTGTCTAAACCGCTGCTTTGAGAAAAAGAAGGCCATATCTTATTCATCACTTTACCGAGAGTTACCTTAAAAGCAGGGGGTTCAAAAGCCAGGCGAAGCCAGGGGGCAGTAGCAATTACTCCCTTAAGATGTGGCTGATGGCGAAGGATATAATTAAGGACTAAATTACCACCTAAACTATGACCGTAAAAGAAAGAGGATAATTGAGGAAATTGTTTATTTGCAGCTTCCAGCAGGGAGGAAATGTCTTGCATTAAAGCCTCGCAAGAAGGTATATGACCACGCGGACCAGAAGATTGACCATGTCCACGCAAATCAAAAGCAAATATTGCATACCCTGCTTTAGTTAATCTATCGGCTACGTGAACATAACGCCCACTGTGTTCTCCCATACCATGAACCAAATAGATCACTGCTTTTGGGTGGTTTTCTGGCTGCCAATTTTGGCCAAAGAGTGATAATCCATCAAAGGTCTTTAATTTAAATTCAGTATGTTTCATGACTTACCTTCTTTTTTTTAAAAATTATACTTAATAAAACTTTTTTATGTAACCCTCAACGTCATCTCTAGTTCCTTTAAAAGGACCGGGCTTTTCCATCTTTAATGAAACCAATGCACTGGCGAAAAGTAAGGCACTTTCGATATCTTTGTCTAACCTTTCGGTGAGATAAGCACTAAAACAGGTATCACCCCGGCCGGTTCTACCTGAAAGGTTCCTCGGTTTTAAGGGACAAGTGTAATGTTTTTTACCATTATAAATTAACACTTCTTTATTGTGGGTAATCATAATTTCCTTTGCTCCCCACTCGAAGAGTATTTCTGCTGCTTTTTTCCTATCCTTTATTCCCGTCATAATTTCAGCTTCAGCTGCATCAGTTTTTAAATAATCAATATAAGGCAAGTACTCTATCTTTTCTTTCCAATCTATAAAGATCATCTCTTTATTTTCCGTCACAGTCCTTAAAAATCCTTGAACATCTAAAGCAATTTTTCCTTTATTATGCAGAGATTTTATCATTTCATTATTAAATTCCCCCGAAATGAGACCGGCAAAATGATATATTTGGGAATTAATATTGTCAGGAATATCATCGATAATGAAGGGGTTAGCAATCGATAGCGCAGTACAGGTTCTTCTTTCTCTGTCTGCACTATGATAAATATTTCTTATGGAAGTGGTATTTTTAGAATCCAAAGCAGTAATATCTTCTGGAAGAATGTTAAATGTCTCCAAATATTTTCTATCTCTTCGAGATAATTTAGTTAAAATGCCTATTTTGCGGCCGATAGCATAAGAAGCGCAGGAGGAATAAAAAACAGCCCCTCCTATCTCTTTTACAGCTTCTCCCTGATATATATTTTCATCAATGGAGATATGTCCCATTATAAAACTATCGTATCTTTTCATTTTGCCCCTTACTCCTTATTTATATAAATTAATTATACTCCCAAATAACTCCTTTGGAAAATTATTTAAACTAATTTTCGTAAATTTTTTGGGACATAAATAAAAATGTGGAAAAGCCGTAAGGAAAAATTGGGTGATGAGTTTCTTCAAGTTTTTCTACCTGAAAATAATTTACCTGTCTTCAGTTATCGTACTTAGAAAAGGGGGAGGCTTTCTTTAATTTGTGGTTATTGCTGGTGCTTTCTATAAGTTCTTTGACTCTTTCTAAACTATACTTATAAAATTTTTTGTATCGGGGCTTTAATTCCAAACATAACACTCCGTTATAATTCTTCAAAAGGGGGAATATTTTTTGATAAGGAATCTCTCCCCAACCGACAGGCATGTGCATGTCGCCAATACCAAACTGAATCAGATTAATGTCCCGTTCTTCATATGACTGTTGAGATTTACCAAAACAATCGTGGATATGCAGATGTTTTATATATGGCAGGGCTAATTTTATGGAATCTAAAAATTTAAAGCGATAATATTTGGAGGCCAGATAAGCGTGACCAAAATCAAGGGTAATTCCTGCGTTATCACGGTCAATCTTTTTAACTTGGTCAACTAATTCTTCAATCTTCGTCCCATATTTATACTTCCTAACTTCTTGTAGAAAAATGGGTTTGGGCATCTGGGGATTAAGGGCAGAAGGAGGAAATATTCTAGCATTAAATTGTTTTGATAATTCCCAGAGAGTCTCTTCTTTTAAATCAGGACAAGTATTTTCAATAGCAATGGTAACCCCTAAATCTTTAGCAAAGTCAG
>Ga0163202_1000198_pt1 | contig 11167 bp, 13 predicted proteins | sample PL_2010_300m_FD_113540 | JGI IMG/M metagenome (GOLD analysis project Ga0163202, IMG submission 113540) | Freshwater microbial communities from Powell Lake, British Columbia, Canada to study Microbial Dark Matter (Phase II) - PL_2010_300m | ecosystem: Environmental > Aquatic > Freshwater > Lake ... | reverse complement strand
GGGTTCATAAATTGGGTGCATGGAATGAAGAGCCCCGTATTTTTTCTGTACCTAGAACCTTGTACTGGGATGAAAACGGCGGCGGCATTCATTGCGGCGGTGAAAGTCTCAAGGCGTCTCATTGTGAACCATTACCACTTTATGGATCGCGCTGCCGATTTTCAAGCCCGAGTGCTCAGTGATGCCATTGACCGCGAGGTCCTGGAGAAGTTGTACGGCGAAACCCAAAACAAGGAGACCGGCGATGCCGAGCATGAATCGAGTTCTGTTGATGGGGCGAATCACGAGAGATCCTGAAGTTCGCTTCACGCCGAATCAGACCGCGGTCTGTGACCTGGGTCTGGCGATCAACGAGAAGTACAAGTCAGGCGATGAATGGAAGACCAAGGCGATCTTTGTGGACTGCGTGGCCTGGGGTCGTCAGGCCGAGGTCTGCGGTGAGCATCTCAAGAAAGGCGAGTTGGTGCTTGTGGAAGGCGGACTCCAGTTCGACCAGTGGGAGAAAGACGGCGAGAAGCGGTCGAAGCTGAGGGTGCGGGTTCAGCACGTCACGTTCATGCCGCGTGACAGCAGTGCTGAAGACGAGTCTGAGCCCGAAGTCGATGATGGAGGCTGAATCTGATGCTGCCACTGACATTCGATCTTGAGTCCCTGCCCGATGTCACCGGGCGGGGGCTTGGTGATCTTGCGACCGAAGTCATGCACAAGTTCTGCCGGGTTGCGGAGATTGCGGCTCAGCGTGCTATTACCGAGGACAGCGTGGATGTTCTCACTGAAGAAGAGAAAATAGCGATCTGTATTGCCTCCGGTTGCGAGATCCACGCCAAGACCGAAGAAGACACCGGAAAGGTCACATACGCGACCAAGAACCCCGTGGGTTTTGCTATTGTGAACGGCAAGATACAAGTGTTTGAGAGCAAACCACTGGAACACGCGGAAACCGACCGTGGCGAACTTAAAGTGACAATCAAGCAGGAGAACCATGACTGACAACCACACATACGAGCCGCGTCCGACAGGCCCACTGCCGAGCCCGTACCATGCTGCCGTCTGCCGGGAGATGACATCTGCCCTTGAGCACATCGACCGCGCATGGGGCGCTGCCGGCGAAATAGCGCCGTCACTCGGGCAATGTGAAGGCAAAGGCACGCGCGGCACACTGACCTTCTGCGATGGAAGGCTATTCGTTGAAATCAGGCGTTGCACAAAACAGGAGACCGAACAATATGAGCGCGACCGCAAGGCGCACGACGACCACAATTGGTTTAACCCCAACTGAGGCTTTTGGCTGGATCGAACGTGAGGCCAAGCAGCATCAAGGGATACACGTCCAGGGTTTTATGCGTGGCGTTCAGCACAGACTCTCTGGCCTGGAGTGGAACCCCAACGTGCAACGCTGGGAGCGCAACACCAATCAGGGCTTGGTGGATCACTGCTCACTGAGTAAACTGCTGGCGATGGCAAGGAGGAAGATGGATTGAAAAACACAAAACCAAAGAAGAGCGCCGCCGGCAAGATGCCCCGTGATTTCGGTGGCCAGGACCTGCGTGTCGTAGTCAAGCGGCAGCACGCTCAGGTCCAGGAGCACCTGAAACACATCGGCGCCCTGATCGAGTACAACGACCTGCTTGAGCGCGCCATGCTGCGCGTGTTCGTCACATCGGCCCGCGCGCATTCCGAGTTGGGTATCATCGTGTCGAAACTCATCAAGAAACCCAAGGCCGCGCTGCACGATATTGCCTTGACGGCCGCGCCGTTCTGCCAGAATCTCGAAGAGATGAAGGGCTTGCCGCCCGAAATCCAGATACAATTGCAGGCGTTCAATGAACGAGTGGATGAAGCAACCGCGGAGGAAAGCGATGCAGGAGAACATGAATCTGACGGAAGTATGGTTCGATGCCGAGATGGACAAGTACCGGATAGTGACGCGGGGGACGACGGACCCCGTCTTGCACTCGTCGACGGGTAATCCACTTGACGGCGGCGGTCACCAGTTTCTCGACAAGGCCGAGCGTCAGGCCGGATACATCGAGAAGGCGCTGAGGGAGAAAGACACCAGCGATGCCGCGTAAGACCAAGACCTACGTCATCGAAGACGAGAAGGCGTCAGAGATCAGGATCGACTACGTTCCTGAGCCGACGCTGTATAGCTTCCATGAATCTGATGCGCTGGTGCGTGGAATCATGGGGCCGATGGGGTCCGGTTCCAGCAGCGCTCTCATGGTTGAGATGCTGAAGAAAGCGATCGCGCAGAAGCCGCTGACGCGCGGTCGTTACAAAGGTGAACGCGCAACGCGCTGGGCCGTGGTGCGTGACACCTACCCACTCTTGCGCGATACGACGCTGTCGGACTTCCTGGACTGGGTCCCGATCCGCCAGACCGAAATCTATGGATCGAAGATCACGCAATCGCCGCCTTATAGAGCCACACTGATTCTACCGATGCCGGACGGTCACAGAGTCAATGCCGAGTTCACGTTCCTTGCCATGAGCGATGCCGAGGACGTGGAGAAACTGCGTTCACGCGCGGTCACGGGCGTCTGCTTCAACGAGGCGTGTCCCGGGATCAGGCGCGATCACCTGAAGATGGCGGTCGGGCGTGCTGGTCGCTTCCCGCATCCACAAGACGGCGGCCCGAGTTGGCGCGGCGTCATTATGGACACCAACGCCCCCGACATTGAGTCCTGGTGGTATCAAATGTTTGAGATCGACAAGCCTGAGCGTTACGAATGCTTCAAGCAGCCGCCGGCCGTCTTACACATTCCCGGCAAGGATAAGAATGATCCGGGGACCTATGTGCCGAACATCGGACAGGGTCCCTACCCGATGGCCGAGAACGTCCAGCATGTTGATTGCGGATTTGAATATTACATGCGGCAGATCCCCGGCAACAGCGATGCATGGATTCGCGTGTTCCTGATGAACCAGTACGGCACGATCGCTAGGGGTCAGCCGGTGTACCCCATGTTTCAGGACTGCCATTGGACCAGCAAGGACATCCCGCCGATGCGCGGATTGCCGCTGATTATTGGATGCGACTTCGGGAGGACCCCATGTTTTGTGTTCTGCCAAGTCACGCCGCGCGGTCAACTCCGAATCATCGACGAAGTCACATCCGGCTACAAAGAGAGCACGGCACCGATGCGGATGGGGATACGGACACTGGCCCGTGACTACATGAGGCCGCACTTGCGCAACTACTACGGCGGCATGAACGCTCTGATCGTCGCCGACCCCATGGGCAGGCACGCCGACGAGATCACCGACGAGATGACGTGCATCAACGAGTTGCAGAGATTGGGATTCAATGCGATCCCGGCACGCACGCAGAGCCTTGAAGCCAGGATCGGCGCAGTCGAACGATTTCTAACCACGATGATCGACGGCGATCCGGGTTTGATCTGCTCACAGAAAGCCAAGGCAACGCTGTCGGGATTTCTCGGTGGGTATCACTACGCCGACAAGCGCGGAGCCAGCGAAGGCGAGACCAGAGCGCAGCCGGAACAGAACCGCTGCGCGCATCCTCACTCCGCGTTGCAGTACGCGACAATGCACATCGAAGGCGGCAGCACGCATTTGTCGGGTTCTGGTGGAGGCGCCGGGCTACAGGCCGCCAGGAAGGTCGTCAGGAAGCCCAGGCTCGCTTGGTGAACACTTTGACGGTTCCAGGGACTGACAATTTGTCACAAACAAATCCCACGAAATATCTTGACTGAGCCATATTGTCTCTAGTACTTGCGTATCAAAGGACATATTCTGTCAGCGCAAGGAGCCAATATGGCCGATGAAGCGACCGCGACACAAGATTCTGGATCTCCCCAGTCGCGTTCAGGCATCCCCTATGCCACAAATCGTGAGATCGAAGCCTACCAGGCCCGGCAGCGCGAATTAGAGCACCGACGCGAAGCATTGCGCACCCCTATGGCGGAATCCTATGCCGCCCACATCAAGGCGACCTATTCGACCAACGTACGCCACAAGCAGAACTCCGGCGTCGAAGAGACCATGCTGCAGTCGCTGCGCCAGCGCAAGGGCATCTATGACCCCGGCGTGCAGGCAGAGATTACCGAATCGGGACAATCTGACGCGTACCTGCTTCTGACCGCATTCAAGATCCGCGGTGCGATCGCCTGGATTCACGATATGTACAAGGCGGATGAAGACCCGACTTGGGACTGCGCACCAACTCGCAAACCCGACATCCCGCCCGAAGTGCAGATGGGACTGGCTCAACAGGCGATGGCTGACATCGCGGCTCTGCTGCAATCCCCAGACGTGCAATCGCTTTCGGTCAGCGACATCCGCGAGTATTCGGCTTCGATGCGGCGCGAGATGGAAGAGAAGATCATGGATGAAGCCCGTCAGCGCGCCAAGCGCATGCAGGACACCATTCAGGATCAGCAACAGGAAGGTGGTTGGCACGAGGCATTCTCCGATTTCGTCGACAACCTCGTCACGCTGAAGGGCGGAATCCTCAAGGGGCCGATACTGCGCAACCGGCAGACACTGCGCTACGGGCCGCGCGAAGGCGGTGCCAGCCAGGTCTTTACCGATCGCGACCCCAAGTTGACGTGGAGCTCCGTGCATCCCCTGGACCTCTATCCGGCACCCGGCGCCAGCGATCCGAATCAGGGCGACATGGTTGAGGTCATCCCGCTTTTCCCCAAGGCCCTACTCGAAATGAAGGGTATCCCGGATTCACGCTTCAATGACGCCGCGATAGAGTTGGTGCTGAACGACTACGCCGAAAACGGCTTCCGGTTGAACCGCAACATCGACAGCGACCGTGCGATTCTTGAAGACAAGGGGCCGGAGTTGTACAACTGGGGTATCATCGAGGCCATTGAGCACTGGGGTGATGTCTCTGGCCGCAAGCTCATCAACCAGGGCATCATGCGGACGCCGGAGGGCAACACAATTGATACCGCAGCGCTCTATCCCGTCAACGGCATCCTCGTGAACAATCATCTCATCTACGCCGATTTCAACGCCGACCCGCTTAGCCGGAGACCATACTTCATTTCCGGCTGGTTCAAGGAGTCGGGTTCATTCTGGTGGAAAGGCGTCCCCGAACTGATCCGCGATATTCAGCGCATGTGCAACGGCGCGATTCGAGGAATGGCCAACAACATGGGCTTGGCGTCGGGACCGGGCATCGTCTACAACGACATCAATCGCGTCCCGCCTGGACAAGACATCACCGAGATGCGTCCTCTGCAAATCTACCAGTTCATCAATCCCGGCGTCTCGAACCTTAAGCCGGTCGACACGCTCAGCATCGAGTCGAACGCCGCCGAACTGATGGAGATCATCGGCAGATTCAGTCGGATGGCCGACGACTACTCGGGCATTCCTGCATACGAACAGGGGTACGACCGCGTCAGCGGTGCCGGCAAGACCCTGGGCGGACTCTCCATCCTGATGAGCAATGCTGCGCGTGGTCTCCGGTTGGCGCTGTACTGGATAGGCAGGTACGCGACCATCCCGGCGATTACGCGTCAGGTCTGGTGGAACATGCTCTACAATCCCGATCCCGGCATCAAGGGCGACATCCATGTGCGGGCACGTGGCGTGCTGGCAAAACTGAATCGCGAGATGCTGACCGGCCGCCGTCTGGAATACCTGGCCGCAACCGCGAATCCGCTGGACATCCGGATCATGGGCATAAAAAGAAGAGCGAAAATCATTGACGAGACAGGGAAAACTTTGGAATTACCCGACGACGAAGGGCGCACACTCGGTGAAATGGACGCGCTCGAAGCGTTGGTTGAAGAGTCACGCACGCCTGAAGGTGTGCCAAACGTACGGGGTGGTGGCCGGCAAACGGCTCTTCCGGCAGCCGCCGCAAGGTAACGCAACACAGGAGGATAGAGCTATATGGTGCCTGCTGACCGAGAGTGATAACTAAGACACAAGCAAATAAACAGACAATTTGATGGCAAGCCCGGACTGGCCAGTCCGGGGAGAGCCTCAGCTTTCGAGAAGGGCGACTAGGAGCCTAGACACTCCTGTCGCCCTTCTTCTTGTCTGGAATAGGAAACATGGCAAATACACAACAGGTTCAGTCAGAAATCGACCGCAAGGAAGCGCAGAGGCGGATTCTTGAGGCCATTCAAGCTCTGAAGACGGGTGGCAACCGGAATCACTTTCAGGTGCTTGTCGAGTGGCTGGCAGAGAAGCTGGTCGAACAGGACAGGCTGAATCGTTCGCTGCAAGGCGAAGAGGTCTACAGGGGGCAAGGCAAGGCGATGATGCTTGCCGATGAAATCATGCCCTGGCTGGACCCCACACAAGAGACTTTGACGGCTATTCGGGTTCAAATTGGGAACTTACGCCGGACGATGAACATCCGGCGTTCAACTGGAGGACAGACTGTCCCTGGGGCCAGTCACCTCTGAAACACACGGCCGGCACAGCCGAGAGGCAGCCGGCGTCAAACGCACAGCCGAAAGGCAGCGTAGGAAGGCAAGTACAATGCCGAAGGACAAAGATGGGGTCTTCATTCCCGACGCCGTAGCGCGGAAGGAAGCTGAAGAGGAAGCCGCGCTTGAGGCGCATGAGGCAGCGCAGCACAAGGCACAGCAGGATGCCGCAGGAGTACCGGAGCAGACGGGTAGCGATCAAGTACCTCCCGCCACAGCACAACCGGAACAATCTCCCGCGCCGCCGCCTGCAGCCGAACCGCAGGCGCCGTCATCCGATGTGGCCAGTCGCGTTACCGGCCTTGAGCAGAAACTCGCTCAGGCCGAACAGCGCTATCGGGCAGCCGATGGCCTGTTGAAAACGCAGGGGCCACGGATGGCGAAGCAGGTGCGTGCTCAGCGTGATCGTATTCGTGAACTCGAAGCCGAGATAGAACAGGCGCGACAGGCCAGTTTGAATACGGTCCCGAACGAATTGCGTTACCTCACCGATGAGGAACGCGAGGTGTTCAGAGAGTCGGATCAACTCCCGCCCGAAGTCCGCATGATGCGCGGCATCGTGGAGGGTAGCGTCTCTCAGCTTCAGCAGAAGCTGTCCGCACTGGAAACCCACATGGCGGCGGGATCCGCGGTAGATGTTGAGCGTGTGTTCGCGGAGAAGGTCGAACAGCTTCACCCGAACTCGTTTCAGGTGATTGACACGCTTGAGTATCTGCAGTGGAGCCAGCAGCCTGACCCCATCAGTGACGACGGATCGACGTACGACGAAAGCGTACAGCAGGCGCAGGATAGCAGGGACGTGTATGCGTTCGTGCGGCTCATCGAGAAGTTCGAGAGCGACCTGCGTGCCGTGCGTGGTGCTTCGGCGCCGGAATCGACGGCGTTAAATCGTCAACTGCGACCGGATACTGGCGAGGCTGTGCCTGCGTCGAGGCCCACGGAAGCGGGTCGAACGGTCAAGGAGTACAACCTCAGCGAAGTGCAAGCCTTCCAGGCACGCATGGCGGCCAAGGAGCCTCGTCAGGGGCTTACGGACGCCGAGAAGGAACAACTGGCAGAATTCGAGGTGGCAATCGACGAAGGGCGTATCAAGGTTCCCAAGCGAGCGTGAAGGGACTTATGCGATGCCCCGGTTGTCCGCCATAAACTGAAGAACAAGGAGGTATGAAATGGCTGGTCAATATCCGCTTGCTGCGGGCTACCGGGACATCGGTTCCACCACGATGGGCTACACCCCGACACTGTACTCGGGGAAACTCATCAAGAAGCTGTACAAACGTACGGTCTTCGGTGCGATCGCAAACACGGATTATGAGTCTGAAATCAAAAACTATGGCGATTCAGTCGTAATCCGTTCACTGCCGGACATCAGTGTCCGCGCATACAGCAAAGGTCAGTCGCTGGTTTCCGAACAGCCGGAGTCGACCAAAGTGCAACTCAACATCGACCAGGGCTTCTACTGGGACTTCCAGGATGAAGACGTTGAGTTGGCCCAGACGGACCTCAAGAACTATGTCGAGATGTGGACGGACGTGGCGGCACGTAAACTCCAGATCAAGATCGATGAGACGGTTCTTGCGGGTGTGTATGCCGACGCGCACGCATCCAACTACGGCGCCACCGCTGGCGCGATCTCCGGGGACCTCAACCTGGGGGCCGATGGTGGAACTTCCGTAGAGCTGGATACCACGAACGTCCTCACCAAGATCATCGAGTGTGGTCAGGTGCTGGACGAGCAGGACGTGGACCCGGAAGGACGCTGGATGGTTATCCCGTCCTGGATGTACACGCTGTTGCTGACATCCGACCTGAAGAACGCGATGCTTACCGGTGACGCGGTGAGTCCGATTCGCAACTACCGGGCTGGCAAGGTGGGCGATTTCACCCTGTACCGTTCCAATCAGGTTCCGACCTCGACGGACGGTGCGGCGGCGACTGCCTACCAGATCATGTTCGGCACGCGCGACGCCATTGCGTTCGCGACGCAGCTTGTGGAGAACAAGCGCAAAGACAACCCGTTCGGGTTCGGTATGCTCAACATGGGGCTGCAGGTGTTCGGCTACAAGGTCGTTCTGCCGGAGGCCCTCGGAGTCCTGTACGCGAAGAAGGCGTAAGCCCGACGCGCTGACGCAGGCCAAAAGAAAGAGAGAGACAAATGGCTGTCAATGACACACATACGACTCTGGACATTGATGTTCGGCGTGGTGCCGTAATGCCCCAGTTCAAGATGGGCATGATCGAGCAGTCCGTCGTCTGCACGCTGGCGGATGCAGCGAATGACGTGATTCAGGTATTCACGTTCGAGGATGATACCATCGTCCTGACCTCCTGGGTAGAAGTGAAGGTTGCCAGTGACGGAGCGGCGAATATCGCGCTCGGAAAGGCCGATGGGGCGGAGCTGATGGCCGCAACTTCGATTGGGACCACCGGCTTCAAGTTCACTCCAGCAGGCAAGGAGTTCACGTTGTTCGCCGCGGGCGATACCCTCGACGCGCATTTCTCCGCTTCGGCGGTGGGTGCGACGATTGTGGTTCGCGCGTTGATCGTGGATGCGGAAGGTTCCGACAGCTAAGGGGCTGCCGGATTGAAAACAGTGCTTGGGGTCGGAAATCCCGGCCCCAAGCATTATGAACAAGCAGGATGAGAACAAAGGAGACACCCAGATGTCACACTCCACTGGACCAATGATGTTCCTTCGCAAGAAGGGAACCATCGAGACGCATTCATGGCATCCGCAGCTCGCAATGCGGGATGACATGGCGCCGTGTACGAAACAGAAACACGAAAGCTGCATGAAGGAGCGCGCCGAAGAGGGTCGCCGTCGCAGCCAGTCCGCGTTTTTACAGCAGCAGTCTGCCGTTCTTCAACAGCAGAAGTCTGCGCTTGTGCTGGAGCAGTTCGAGCAGGAACAGGAAGAGATCGAGAAGCATGCCATCGCTGAAGAGGCCAAGCTGAACAAGTTGGAGCAGGATAACGACGCTGCCGGTCATGCCGCCGAAAAGCTGCGTCGCGCCGAGGTGACCGAGGACACGGAGAGTCTGAACCAAGCCGAACAGCCGGCTGTAGAGGTCCCGATTCCCGAAGGCGACTTGACGGACCAGTCCCGACCCGCCTTGTTCAATCTGTGCGAAGCCCTTGGGCTTCCGAAGCAGGGCACGAACGAAGAACTGCGTGCTGCTGTCATTGCGAAGCGGGATGGCGCGACTGCCTGATAAGGAGGTAGTCCCGTGACATTCGCCGAACTGACAGCCAAAGTATTGCACGATCTCCCTGGATTCTGTCCTCCCGGTCCGCTCACCAAGGCGGGCCGCGAGGCGGCCAGGGATTTTTGCCGTCTATCCGAAGCCTTCGAAGCCGACATCACCGTCAGCATCGTGGCCGATGAAGACGAGTACGATCTCACATCAGAACTGCAAACCGGATTCTGGGTGCGTCGTATCGAACTGGTCAAGATCAACGATGCGGAAATCAGTTCTACTCAGTATGAGTTCAACACGTCTACCAATGTACTGACACTGGACTGGGAACCCGGCGAGAATGACACCGACGCGATGGTGGTCACTGTGATCTATATCCCCAACAGCGATTACAGCGTCGAGTTGCCGAACGACTTCACTGAGAAGTGGTGGCAGTACCTGGTTGCCGGCACCAAGTCCATCCTCATGTTCCAGCCCAACCGGGAATGGAGCGATCCTCAGCGTGCAGCCCTGGAGCGCAATGAGTTTTTCACCGGAATAGCGCTTGCAAGGCGCAATAAGTACATGAAGAACAAGACCGGTGTCCTGATGGTAAAGCCGCGTCCTTGGAGATAGGGAGATCGATATGAGAAGTGGATTATTGGGCGCATGGATGCTCGTCGCGTTCACGTGCTTTTCTTTTGCTGAGCATCCGACACACGAGTTTGACATCGACTTTTCGATTGGAACAGATCAGTTCCACACGCACGATACCGTGCAGGGGCAGCCGGATCTAAAGTTCACGCTCTATTCCAAAGGGACCACTGAGTACGATGCCAGCGGGAAGACGGTAAAGTATCGCTTCGCTACTGATCCCACGGGCACCGGCACATGGGTTACTGTCAATGGGGTTGTTTCCGACGACAACATCGTGACCGTGAGCATCACGAATAGCATTTTCGCCAGGGCGATGGAAGAATGGAGGGCGGCCCTGGTTGTAACAGATGGATCGCGCCCCGTCTCCTTTGCGCGCGGATTTCAGACTCTTGAATCCGGCGAAGAACTTGGCGTGCTTGAGGCCAACTGGATCACCGGCGTCACCCTCAACTGGGCGACCATCACTCATTTCATCAATACCGTATCGAGCGGCCCCGTGCGGCCGGACGGCGAGGGCATCACGAATGCCGTCAACAGCGATGGCAGTATCACGCTCTACGTCAATTACACGAACGTTCAGCAGACAATCTCGAACTACATCTACGAGGTGTCTCAAGGGGCGACCACGGTTCCCTGGGGCGGCATCACTGGCACGCTTGCCGACCAGACCGACCTGACGAACTACGTTGCGGGCGTCTCGAACAACCTGGCAGACGAGATAGACACAGACGTTGCGGCGCTGTCGAACGCCTACAAGACGGTGCATGACCTTGCGCTGACGAACGGTGCTGTGGCTGGCGGGGATGCGTTTGCGGCTGCTGTGAGTAGTCGAATCCTGACAGTTACCTACAACACGAACCTTGTTGAGAAGGCGGTGACGAACGGGCTGGCTTCCACGGCGTATGTTCAGGC
>Ga0163202_1000195_pt1 | contig 11230 bp, 13 predicted proteins | sample PL_2010_300m_FD_113540 | JGI IMG/M metagenome (GOLD analysis project Ga0163202, IMG submission 113540) | Freshwater microbial communities from Powell Lake, British Columbia, Canada to study Microbial Dark Matter (Phase II) - PL_2010_300m | ecosystem: Environmental > Aquatic > Freshwater > Lake ... | reverse complement strand
TCACGAACGCGGCGCCCGCATCAATGACCAGCCGGGTCGCCCGTTCCTTCTCTTCGTCGGTCAGCAGGCAGGTTTCGATGATAACCTTGACCGGCCGCTTCTGGGCCGCATCGAGCACCCGGTGAATATCCGAGACGACCATTTCATCCGCACCCGCCTTGAACCAGCCGATGTTCATCACCACATCCAGCTCGTCGGCCCCGAGGTTGACCGCTGCCGCCGCCTCGGCTGCCTTGGCTTCGCGCAACATCGCGCCGAGCGGGAACCCGATGACCGTGCAGACCCTGACGCCGCTTCCTTCCACCCGCCGCCGGCAGAGCGGCACGTGGCAGGAGTTGACGCAGACGCTGGCAAAGCCTAGTTCGACCGCCTCCGCGCACAATTGCTCGACCTGCGCCGGCTGGGCATCGGGCCTGAGCAGTGTGTGGTCAATCAACCGGGCGATACCCACGGCCGTATATTACCACAAGGCGGAAACGACTCAAGTCCTGCCACCCGACCTGAAACCGACATGGACGCCACGAAGTCACGAAAGACACGAAACGAATGGGTCCGGACGGACGATGCTCTGTTTCATCTGGCTTCGTGCTTTCGTGGCATTCGATCTCCTGGTTCGGGTTCGGCCGGGGATTGACACGCTGCCCCTCCGCCCTACGATTAGCATGCATGTCCGGAGCCCGGCTGAACACTCACAAGTTCTCGTCCGAAGGCAGCAGTTGGCCTCGGCGGCCCCTGTCGGACAGCACCGCGTTCCTGCTCATCGCCGTCGGCTGCCTCGGAATCGCCGCTCAACTCGTCCTGCTGCGCGAGCTGATGGCTGCATACGGCGGCAACGAGTTCTCCGCCGGTGTCACGGTTGCGGCATGGCTGCTCTGCGAGGCCCTGGGCGCCTGGTTGGCCTCAACGGCCCCTGTCAGACAGTGCGCGGGCCGGCTTCGTTTCTCTCCTCCCTTCTCCCTCCTCTCTGCTCTCTCAGTCCTTTCCTCCCTCGCCGCGGTTCCCCTCGCGGTCCTTGTGCGACCCCTGCTCGGCATCCTGCCCGGCGAGACACTGTCCATTCCACTACTCCTACTCTCGACCTTCGCGGTCGTGCTGCTTCCCGCTGCCACGCATGGCGCGCTCTTCGTGACTGCCGCAGCACTCAAGCCGCAGGGCATCGGTTCCGCTTACGTCTGGGAGGGCATCGGGACCGTGCTGGCCGGTGTCGCCTGCTTCCTGGTGCTCAACCGCCTCCCCTCGCTTGCAGTTGTTGCCCTATTCTCGCTACCGCTGGCGGTGGCGACGTTCAGACCCCCCACCCGCCGCCGCTGGCCTCGGCGGCCCCGGTCGGACAGCGCGACCCTCATCCCGTCGCTGCTCCTGGCCGTCGCGGTCGCCGCGGTCGTCCTTGCCCTGCCGATTGAACGGCTGGCCTGGGGCGCGGCGTGGCGCGGCCAGCAAGTCGTCGCGATCGTCAATTCGCCCTACGGCAAGACTATCCGGCTGGAACGAGCAGGACAGCAGCTCGTCCTCTATGACGGCCTGCCGGTCCTGGCCGTTCCGGCAACCCAGACCGAACGCATCGAGGAACTCTCGCTGCTGCCGGTCCTCTCCCATTCTGCGCCCCGCCACGTCCTCGTGCTCGGCTCCGACCTCTCCATCCCGGCCGCGCTTGCCCGCCTACGGCAGGACATCGCGGTCACGACCGTGCAACTCGACCCGGTCCTCGCCCGCACGTCTCTTGCCGCCATGACCCGCGACCCCTCTCTCATCCCTCCCCGCTTCGCCCTCACCATCTCCGACCCCGCCTCGTTCCTGCGTGCGACCCGCCACACCTTTGACTGCATCATCGTGACTGATGCCGTCCCATCCAACCTTGGTACGAGCCGTCTCTTCTCGCTTGAGTTCTACCGGCTCTGCCGGTCGCGGCTTGCGCCCGGTGGCCTGCTCGCGGTCGCCGCTCCCGGCAACCCGACCGGCCTTTCACCTGACCTCGCCGGCACCATCGCAACGCGACAGCACGCTCTCGGTGCCGCGTTCAAGTACGTCCTGCCGCTTGCCGCCGACTTCCCGCTACTGCTCGCGTCCGACCGGCCGCTGAACGTCTCGGCCGAGTCCATGCTCGCCCGTCTCAGTGACCTCTCGCCGACGCCGCAACTGCTGGACTCCAGCTATGTCGCCAGCCTGCTTGACCCGTTCCGCCAACATGCCCTCGCCTCACAAATCGTCGATCGGTATTCGCCATCCGCCCTTCGCCATTCATCTGCCGCATCGCCGCGCGAGCTGTTCCTGAACATGGTACGCGAGAACCGGCTCGTGTCACCGGCGTTCGGAGCCCTCTATGCGCGGCTCGGCGACCTCTCCCCGCACCTGCTTCTCCTGCTCGGCGGGGTACTGCTGGCTCTCGGCCTTATCGGTGCGCGCGTGCGGGGCTCTCGTTTCAGCCGCGGCTTCGCGATACTCACCTCGGGGTTCTCCGGCGCGGCCACGTCGTCGCTGCTCATCTTCGCCTGGCAGGTCCGGTTCGGCTCGGTCTACTCGGGCGTGGCTCTGCTGGTCGCAGCGTTCATGCTCGGCACCGTTCTCGGCGCCACACTCGGCACCCGTCTCTTCCCGCTTCGTCCTTCATCCCTCCTCGTTCATCCTTTTCTTGTCTCAGACCTCGTCCTTGCCGCATGTGCCGCCACCACCATGGTCCTCATTCGCGGTGGCCCGGCCGGCGTGTTCCTCGTCGCCAACTGTGTGGCCGGGGCCTGCCTAGGGTTTCAGTTCGCGGTCGCCGGGTCCATGGTCCATAGTCCATCGTCCATCGTCTCTGCGCCAGAATCCGCTGCCCGTCGCGCCGGCGCCCTGACCGCGCTCGACCTTGCCGGTGGCAGCCTCGGCGGAATCATGACCGCGCTTGTCGTCGTGCCGGTCTTCGGCATCGCCGCAGCGGGCCTCCTTGCCGGCGCGGTCAAGCTCGTCAGCGCGCTTGTCCAGCTGACCCCGGCCCGCGCGGCTTCGCCGCCCTGATTTGACACCGCGTCACCCGCTCCTTAGAATGGCCGGGTGAGGATTCTCCTGATATTGGCGTTTTGCGTTCTCGTCGCGGCGGTGTCGGCTGTCCAAGGCCAGCAAGCTCCGGCCACCGGTACGGCGTCGGCCAGCGCGACCGGCCTCGGAGCGTCGCCCATCCTGAAGCTGCCCGGGGTCGAAAGCCCGATCATCTCCGACCAGTACTACCTGGCGCCCGGCGACCGGCTGCAAGTCACTGTCCAGGGCAGCGTCGCCTACTCGTACGAAGCAACGGTGACATACGAAGGCAAGGTAAACATCACCATCCCTGTCAGCAACAACAGACAGGAAGTAATCGACGTCATTCTGGTTTCAGGCCTGACGCTGGCCGATGCCCAGGATACGCTCACCATGGTGATGGGCCGCTACTTCAAATCGGCCCAGGTAAAGCTGACTCTCACCGGGCTCCGTTCCGGAATAGTCTTCCTGACCGGCGAGGTCCTGAGTCCGGGCGCGTACGACGCCCTGCCGGTCGAGCGCGTCTCGCAGATCATTACCCGGGCGGGCGGCATCGCGCCGCTCGGCACCCGGACCCACATCGAGCTTATCCGCAACGGAAAAGTCTACTCCCTCGTTAACATCGAGCGGTTCGAGACGAGTGGCGACCTGCTCTCCAACCCGTACGTGCAGTCGGGCGACGTCATCCAAGTACCCACGGTAGAAGGTCTGGCCACGGTGAGAGGAGCGGTTTTCGGCCGGGGCGAGTCCCGCTTGCGCGCCCCTACGGCCCAGGCCCCGGATGTGACGAGAGAGCGAACCAGTGAAGGCATCTACGAACTAATACCGGGCTCGCGAGTGTCCGACGTAATCTCTCAGGCCGGCGGCATCACGCCGTGGGCAGACCTCTCCAACAGCTACATCGATCGGCTGGTAGTGGGTGGTGGCGGCGCACGCATGAAGATACCGATTGACCTCCGCCGCATCATCTTCGAGCAAGACTCGGCCGGCAATATCGACATGGCGAACTTCGACGTCGTCGTCGTGCCGGCCTTCGACACGCTGGTCTACGTCCAGGGCGAAGTCACGAATCCGGGCCCGTTCCCATACTACGCGAACCTGAGGGCCAGTGACTATATCGGTCAGGCCGGTGGCCCGACAATGTATGCCAACGTCCGCTCAATGTCCGTGATACATTCGGGCCGGCGCATCTCGGGACGCACCAACCCGGTCGCGGAACCGGGCGATATCGTAGTGGTGCCGCGCATCGGAGTGAAGTGGTGGCAGGACTACGTGACGATCTTCGGCGCAGTCGCCGTCCCGATTGCCTCGATTCTGATAACCCTGGCCCTGAGGTGATGAGCCGAGCAACGGCTACCGGCAGCCCTGGTCGCCGAGCTTGGCGACCCGCCGCGCATGCCGGCCGCCGGCGAATTCGGCCTTAAGCCACACACCGACAATCCGCCGGGCCTCTGGCGCCGACACGAAGTCCGCCCCGAGGCAAAGCACATTCGCGTCATTGTGCTCGCGTGACAGCCGGGCCTGTCGCACGCTGGAACAGAGCGCGGCCCTGACCTTGGTGAACCGGTTGGCGGCGATAGACATCCCGATGCCGGTCGAGCAGATAAGAATGCCACGCTCAACCTTGCGCCGGGCGACGGCACCAGCGACCCTGAAAGCGTAGTCCGGGTAGTCAACGCAGCCGGCGCTCGCCGGCCCGAAGTCAGTGACCTCGTGGCCGCGCGCGGTCAGCCAGCGCTTCAGTTCCTCTTTGAGCCCGAACCCGCGGTGGTCCGCGCCGAGCGCAACCTTCACTTCACGTGCGTCAGCCAGTTGTGCTTGTCCGGGTTCTTGCCGTCGATGACGGCGAAGAAGGCCTGCTGCAGTTGCTTGGTGATCGGCCCGCACTTGCCCGCGCCGATGGTGATCTTGTCGACCGAACGGATCGGCGTGACCTCGGCCGCGCTGCCGGTGAAGAAGAGCTCGTCGGCGATGTAGAGAATCTCGCGCAGCATCATCGTTTCGACCACGGTGTAGCCGAGCTCACGGGCGAGAGTAATGACCGTGGCCCGGGTGATGCCGGGCAGGATGGTCGCGTGCAGCGGCGGCGTGTGGATGACCCCGTCCTTGACGATAAACAGGTTCTCCCCGGAGCCCTCGGACAGGAAGCCGTTGACGTCAAGCGCGATGCCCTCGACAAAACCATACGTAATAGCTTCCATCTTGATGAGCTGCGAGTTCATATAGTTGGCGCAGGTCTTCGACATCGCCGGGAAAGTGTTCGGGGCCATCCGGTTCCACGACGAGACCATTACATCGACGCCCTGTTCGAGTGCCTCGGGTCCCAGGTACTTGCCCCAGTACCAGGTGATGAGCGCGATGTCCACCGGGCAGTTGAACGGGTTGACGCCCAGCTCCTTGTACCCGCGGTAGGCGATCGGCCGGATGTAGCATTCCTCGAGCCCGTTCTTTTCGATGAGTTCGACCATCGCCTGGTTCACCTGGTCCTTGGTGAACGGGATATCCATCCGGTAGATCTTGGCCGAGTTGAACAGCCGGTCGGTGTGCTCCTTCTGGCGGAAGATCGCCGGCCCCTTGGGTGTCTTGTAGCAGCGGATGCCTTCGAATACACCCGAGCCGTAGTGAATCACGTGCGAGCAGATATGGATGTTCGCGTCCGCCCAGGGCACGTACTTACCGTTTATCCAGACGTACTTCGACTTCGTTTCTTCAAGACCCATATTACCTCCTGCTTAAACAAAAGCGGGGCCGCCGGCCCCGCCGTGTGCAATCCGTTTCGAGAATCAGCAGTAACGCCACTTTCGATGCCTGTTGCCGCCGTACCGGGCGCGGCGACCTTTTCATGCCGGCGAAGGGAGTCGAACCCCTGACACTCGGATTATGATTCCGATGCTCTACCAACTGAGCTACGCCGGCAGGACGCTCATTCTAGCCATGCTGCCCGAACTGTCAAACACGACCAGCCGCCACAGCGCCACAAGGACAAAGGACCAGGCAACGCGAAAAGGCCGGGCGGACTTCGACCTTCCCGTACTTGCTTTGTCCCTACTACTTTGTCCTTCGGACTTTCGTGTGTATACTTGGCCATGCTCAAGACCGGCTCCAAGCCGCTGATTCTTCTTACCAACGATGACGGCATCGAGGCCGCGGGCCTGAAGGACCTGCACGACGGCCTCAAGAGGCTGGGCCGCACCTGGGTTGTCGCGCCGGCGGTGAACCAGTCGGCTTCCAGCCACTCGTTCAGCCTGCGCAAGCCCATCAAAGTCTGGCGCCTGCGGCCGCGCTGGCTTGCGGTTCACGGAACGCCGACCGACTGCCTGCTCATATCGCACCACGGTGTCCTCAAGCGCAAAATCGACCTAGTCTTCTCCGGCATCAACGACAGCCCCAACCTCGGCGACGACGTCCTCTACTCCGGCACGGTCGCCGCCGCAATCGAAGGCACGATGCTCGGTATGCCTTCGGTGGCGGTCTCCTATCTTGAAGCCGGCGAGAACCGCGCGACCGCCGTCCGGTTCCTGCGCTCGCTCGTCCCGCTCCTGCTTGGCGGCATGCTCCCCAAGAAGACGCTGCTCAACATCAACATCCCGGCGGGAGGCATCAAGGGAATCAAAGTCACGCGCCTCGGGCGGAGGATTTACCGCGACATGGCGATAAAGGGTACGCTGCCCGACGGCGGCATATCGTGGACAATCGACGGCGAGATGGCGTTCGAAGGAACCGAGGGCACCGACTTCGAGGCGGCTTATTCCGGCTACATCTCGGTCACGCCGCTCCACCTCGACATGACGCACCACGCAGAGATTAAGCGGCTCCAGACCGCGTTCGACCGACTTGCCCTGCTTTGACACCGGGGTGGGCGCTTCTATAATTCCGCAGGAGTTATTATGACACGAACAGAAGCCTACGACCTCGTGACGTCGATGGTCACGAACCGGAACCTCCTGAAACACATGCTCGCCACCGAGGCGTGCCTGCGCGGGCTTGCCCGCAAGCTCGGCGAAGACGAGGAGAAATGGGGTCTTGCCGGCCTGCTCCACGACGTCGACTACGACCAGACGAAGGACGACACGTCCAAGCACGGTATCGTCGGCGCGGAGATTCTCACCCAGAAGGGCGTAGAGCCGGACATCATCCAGGCCGTGAAAGCCCACGTCTGCGCGGTGCCGGTCCAGTCGAAACTCGACCGCGCGCTCTACGCCGCCGACCCGATTACCGGCCTGATTGTCGCCGCCGCGCTCATGCACCCGACGAAGAAACTCGCAAGCGTGGATACCAACTTCATCCTGCGCCGGTTCAAAGAGCAGAGGTTCGCGGCCGGCGCCAACCGCGAGCAGATAGCCACCTGCTCCGAACTCGGGCTCTCGCTCGAAGAGTTCACGACCATCTGCGTCAGTTCGATGCAGGGCATTGCCGGGGACCTGGGACTGTAGTGCGAACCAAACGAAGTCAGATATCAGAGTGTCTGGCACTTCTGCCTTCTGCCTTCTGCCTTCTGCCTTCTAACTTCGGCCGGCCCTCCTGCCGTACATGACTTCTTTCCAGGACATCATCTCCAAACTCCAGTCATACTGGGCCGAGCGCGGCTGCGCGGTGCTCGCGCCCTACAACTCGGAAGTCGGCGCCGGCACCTTCAACCCGGCGACCTTCATCCGCGTGCTCGACTCCAGACCGTGGAACGTCGTCTACATCGAACCGTCCAAGCGGCCGCGCGACGGCCGCTACGCCCAGAACCCGCTCCGGGTCCAGCAGTTCTGGCAGCTGCAGGCAGTCCTCAAGCCCGCGCCGGCCAACATCCAGGACTTGTACCTGAAGAGCCTCGAGTCAATCGGCGTCGACCTGAACAAGAACGACATCCGGTTCACCGAAGACGACTGGGAGTCACCGACCCTGGGCGCGTGGGGACTCGGCTGGCAGGTCGAACTGAACGGCATCGAAATCAGCCAGTTCACCTACTTCCAGCAGTGCGGCTCGATTGACCTGAAGGTCATCCCGGTCGAGCTCACCTACGGGCTCGAGCGCATCGCGATGTTCGTGCAGAACGTCGGCTCCGTCTTCGACGTCAAGTGGAACGACAGCCTGACCTGGGGCGACGTCTATCGGCAGAACGAGGAAGAGTTCTCCAAGTTCAACTTCGAGGAAGCCGACGTCGCGCTATACCGTGAGATGTTCGACCGGTTCGAGTCCGAGGCCCGGCGGCTGCTCAAGCTCGGGCTGGTCTATCCGGGCTACGACCATGTCATCAAGTGCTCGCACTTCTTCAACCTGCTCGAGGCCCGCGGCGCCATCAGCGTATCGGAGCGGCAGAACTACATCGCCCGTGTCCGCCGCCTTGCGCGCCTGACCGCTACTACCTACCTAGCCAAAGTCGAGCCTGAGCCGAAACCGGCCTGACCGCCGAACCCGCCAAGGGTCTGACCGGACATCCACAGATTCCGCAGATTACGCAGACGGGACAATCGCCAAGGTCGCCAAGACCGCCAAGTTTGATGTCACGCCGACCCGCGCGCGGTGCGCCGGCGGCGGTTGAATTCGCGCCGGAACTCAGCGAACCCTGATGCCTGGCCTTCGGCCCGCGACCACCGCCCCACCTCGCGCATGTTCACCCGCTGCGCCAGGCACACGAGAACCGCCTGCCCAAACGCCTGCCGGTCATCCCAGTAGTAGAACGCGGCGAGGCGGTCCTTCACGCAGTCAGTCGCCGAGAGCATGCGCAGGTGGTAGCCAGCCACGCTGCGGCGTGGCGGCGGCTTGAGTATCTCCTGTCCAACCGCCACCGGCCAACGGTTGCCGACATCGACGGCCATGTCGACCTCCGGGTGAACGTAGACCCGGCCCGCAGCCCGGAAGCCGAGTTCCGCCAAGACGGTCTCTACTTCGTCCAGACGATCCTGCGGCGCCAGGACGAAGTCCAGATCCCTGGAAACGTACTTGCCTTCGGCGTATATCATCACGCACGCGCCGCCGGTAAGCACCGCCGTGAACCCGTGCCGTTCGAGCGCGTCACACACGACCGCTGCCAGCCGCTCGGTTGTCAGGCGCGAGAGCTTCACCGGACCAAAGGCTTCCCAGGCTTGCGGGGCCGCAGCCGAGGCACGTAGAACCGCTCGCGCTCCTCTGCGGGCAGCGCCATCAGCGCCCGCCGCAGCAGGGCCTGAAGCTCGCGCCTGAACGGATAGCGCGGGTTCAGGCTGTAGAGCCGAGTCCGCCCCCGCATCCGGCTGTAGACCACGCCGCCGTCCTCTAGCCCGGCCAGCACGCCCTGCACCGTGCCGAGCGAATACCCGAACGTCACCGCCATCTCGCGCGGATAGCTCTCGGGACGCGTCAGCAGGCACAAGAGCACCCGCTCGCGGGCGGCCGAACCGAACAAAGGCTCAAGCATGCGCAACTCCTTGACCGGAATATAAGGTCATATGACCGGCATTACCGGTCAGTCTACCGCAAGCGCATCCGCTGTCAAGCACTCGCATTCCGACCCGGAAGCCGGGTTTGAACGGCCAAGGCCGGCTTCTGCCACTGGAAACCGGCGCTGAGCCGCCCTGACGCCGATGGAAGGGTCTCTCTGCGGTGGAAGCTTCTTGGGCGCTACGCGCCCAGGTATGCTTTCTTAATGCGAGGGTCTTCGGACAGCGCCCGGCTCTCACCGGATACTGCCGACTGCAGACCCCAAACTCGCGGCGGTCTGCTACGCACAATCTTGAACTAGGAATCTGGAATGCCGCCGCGCGGCCCGGACGTTACTTTGACTCGTCGAGGATACGCCGGACCTGCTCGGCGAGAACCGGTAGCTTGTTCTGCACAACGTCCCAGACAATGTCCATGTCGATGCCGAAGTAGTCGTGGACCAGGATGTCCCGCAGCCCGGCTATCTTCTTCCACTCGACATCGGGGTGGTCGCGTTTCGTCTCGACCGGCAGCTTCTTCACTGCCTCCCCGATGACCTCGAGGTTCCGGACGACGGCGTCGCGCGTACGCCTGTCTTTGCCCAACTCGTCCTTGCCCATACCCGCGACGAACTCGCGCGCCGCTCCGGCGGCCTCGATGATGTCCTCGAGATAGACTCTATAATCCCGGCGCATGGACGGCCTCGGCCAGAATCGGCTCGCGGAGCCGCGGCTTCACGGCATCCCTGAGCACAAGGTCAACCGGGCGGCCGAGCAAATCCTCGAGAAAGAACTTCAGGTCCATGTAGTTGTCGAACGTCTTGCGGTCGAATTCAACGAGAAAGTCCAAATCGCTCGCTTCCGTGGCCTCATTGCGCACGGCCGACCCGAACAGCGCCAGACTTCGGACACCGAACGACCGAATCCGGTCCCGGTTTCGGGCCAGCAGATCCAGCAATTCGCTGCTCGTTCGCGTCACGAAGTGATTATAGCGCCTGCCGGCCGGTTGTCACCCCACGCAAGTCGCTGGAATCGGGCCGTACACCATAATGGACACGGGTTCACTACAATGAACCGCGTGACATCGGCCTGGCGTTGGCGCACGACAACCAACAGCCGTCTTTCCCAACCGCTAACTGCGGTTGCCACCGGCAGCCGCTGCGTCTAGCAGGGCTTTGAACGCCCGAACCCTCGCATCGGCAAAGTTGGCGCGATAGAACCGCTTCGGACCACGGTCCCCTGCCTCAACCAGTCCAACTTCGGCAAGGGAATGCAGCACCTGGTTCACTCCGCCCCGCGACAGCCCGGCATCGTCCGAGAACTCGACGCTGTAGAAGCTCCGCTCCGGATTCTCGCATGGAAACGCCAGCACCGCCTGCTCCAGCGACGCGACAAACAGCTTGTTCGAACCCGGCCGACGCTTGCGTGAGCCTGGGTACTTCATATTGAACTCGCGTTCATCTTAATGAACCGCGAAGTGTAGTCAACAGCAATCGATGTCGGGACGCGCGGCGGCAGAGTGGAAGAACTGAAGCCAAGTCACGCGGTTCATTATAATGAACCGCGTGGTGTGGGACTCGAATAGTGGGGAGGCACTGAATGGAAAGAGACGTACAACTGAGACAGGAATCGAGACGGGGATTGAGGAATGGAAGCCGATTGCGGAGGCCAAGGAAACTGGGCGCTCACGCGCCCAGGTAGGCCTTCTTAATGCGCAGGTCTTCGGACAGAGCCTTGCTGTCGCCCGACAGGGCAATCTGGGGCTGTTGAAAAAGCCTTGACACCTTTCTGATGGTTGGTGCGTCTAATAGTCAGTGACGCCCAACCGAAAGGACACCGCTGACAATGGT
>Ga0163202_1000190_pt1 | contig 11317 bp, 7 predicted proteins | sample PL_2010_300m_FD_113540 | JGI IMG/M metagenome (GOLD analysis project Ga0163202, IMG submission 113540) | Freshwater microbial communities from Powell Lake, British Columbia, Canada to study Microbial Dark Matter (Phase II) - PL_2010_300m | ecosystem: Environmental > Aquatic > Freshwater > Lake ... | reverse complement strand
TGCACGTCCAGTTCCTCGTTGAGGCTGACCGTGTTGCGGTCGTCCCGCTCGAGCCTGACTCTCCTGGCAACATTGCGTGATTGCCAGTTCAGCCAAGTCTGGAACGACGCGCGTTTCTCTGCGCTGTATTCCTTGAGATGTTCGAGGGCGTATTCGTGGGTGCGGGTTGCGACTTCGTTGATGAAGTCGGCATCTTGACGCCCGTATCGCGAACCGATGAACGAGCGTAACGAACTATCGGTCTGTTTGTGTATCAACTCATAAGAATCCACGTCGCCGCTCAGCACTCGCTTGATCGCGTCGGCGACCACGTGCGCCATACGCCGTGCATCGCACTCCGTGTCCCGCTTCCCGGAACTGGGAACCGCAAACTGGGGACTGTTGACTCGCGGCTTCGCCGCGTCTGACTTCTTACTTCGGTCCATTTGGATACCTTTCCAGCCCCGAGCACATTGGGAAACATCCTGCCCAAGGCTGCATTGACTACAACCCACGATACCCATTCCGGCCCGGAAATCAAGCCCGAAAACGCACTTCCTGAATTGTCCTAAGTGATTACAGTTCTGTCAGTTGTACCTCTACCTCTACCTTTGCCTTCACCTGTCCTGTGGCAGGGTATGTAAACAACAGTTTACCACGGGTTTACCCGATTCCGGCCTCTCTTCCCGCTTGGGAGCGCCTGAAACCGACCCGGGAAAACAGCGCGGAACTGCAGGTTGTGACCTCAGCACGGCGCTACCTTCCGTGCTCACGGTTCGCCACACGAAGCACGCGATTCGCACACCCAATCATCTGTAGGCCGTAAGCCGCAAGCTGTTGGCTCTCTTGTGCGCCACTGCGCTGGTTTGACTTTGGCCCGTTTTCCGGCTATAACCTCCGCGTGACAAGCGACGCAGGTCCGGGCATCTCTCTGCCCGAGCTTGAGTCCCACTTGTGGGAGTCTGCGAACATCCTGCGCGGGCCGGTTGATGCCGCGGACTTCAAGACCTACATCTTCCCGCTGCTCTTCTTCAAACGCATCTCTGACGTCTACGACGAGGAACTTTCCGAGGCGTTGGTCGTGTCAGACGGGGATCCCGAGTACGCGAAGTTCCCCGAGGTTCACCGATTTCAGATTCCCGAAGGTGTGCTCTGGCGCGACGTACGCGACCGCGCGAGCAACGTAGGCCAGGCACTGCAACGCGCGTTTCGCGAGATAGAGAAGGCCAACGAGAAGACACTGTATGGCGTGTTCGGCGACGCAGCGTGGGCCAACAAGGAACGGCTCTCTGACGAACTGCTGCGTGACCTGCTGGACCACTTCTCGCAGATTCCTCTCGGGAACAAGGACATAAACTCTGACATCTTAGGCCAAGCCTACGAGTACCTCATCAAGAAGTTTGCTGACTCCACCAACAAGAAGGCTGGCGAGTTCTACACGCCGCGCAGCGTCGTACGGTTGATGGTGGACATCCTCGATCCAAAGGAAGGCGAGACGGTCTACGACCCCGCTTGCGGCACAGGCGGAATGCTGCTTGAAGCCGTAAACCACGTCCGTCGCAACAAGGGCGACATCAAGACGCTCTTCGGCAAGCTCTTCGGTCAGGAGAAGAACCTGACGACTTCCGGCATTGCACGGGTGAACCTGTTTCTGCACGGCATCGAGGACTTCAAGGTGGTGCGTGAGGACACCTTGCGGCATCCAGCCTACTTCGATGGCGACAAACTGGCTACCTTCGACTGTGTGATAGCGAACCCACCATTCTCGCTCAAGAAGTGGGGCGAGGAGGTCTGGGAGAAGGACCCGTATGGCCGAAACTTCGCCGGCATGCCACCGGCCAAGAGTGGCGACTTTGGCTGGGTTCAGCATATGGTCAAATCCATGAACCCGCGCGTCGGACGTATGGCGGTCGTGCTGCCGCACGGTGCACTTTTCCGCATGGCGGCCGAGGGCAAGATTCGCCGTAAGATACTCGAGATGGACATACTCGACGCGGTCATCGGCCTCGGTCCGAACCTGTTCTACGGCGCCGGGCTCGCGGCCTGTATCCTCATCTTCAGGATGAAGAAGCGCCCGGACCGTCGGAACCGCATCCTTGTGATTGACGGCTCCAAACAGTTCAAGCGGGGCCGCAATCAGAACACGCTTGAGCCGGAACACGGCGAGCACCTCTTCCGGCTGTACCGGGACTACAAGGACGTGCCCGGCGAGGCCAAGGTCGTGACCTTGGACGAAGTCGCGGCAAACGACCACAACCTGAACATACCGCTATACGTTGAGCCGGTCGCGGAGGAAGAGACCGTAACCGTCGAGCAGGCACTTGCGGACCTCAAGAAGGCGTATGCCGACGCATGTGCAGCCGAGGATCGGTTGGCCGCGTTGCTGAAGCGGGAGAAACTTCTGGGATGAAGAACTACGACCAACAAGCACGGGATAGCCTGCAGCAACTCGTCGCTCACGTCTTTTCATGCAGAGAAGGACTTATCCGTAGTCTGACCTACGAGGAACTAGCTTCACGCATTGGCCGTCTGAACAAACACGGTAGAGGGCAAGCACACGGAATGGGCGCCGTGCTTGGTCGAATGGGACACCTGCTGCAAGGGCTTGAGGGCCAATGGGGCGAGAAGATACCCCACATCCAGAGCCTTGTTGTACTGAAGGCGGGCCCGGACCGTGGGCTGCCCGACAAAGGCATCAACGAGTTCTGGCCGGACTATCCCAAGATGATTCGTGTGGAGAAGGAGAACCTAGTCAGGGCGGAGTACGCGGACATAGCCGCCTTCGGAAGTCGATGGAACGACGTGCTTGTCAGCCTGGAAATGCCACGTATCTCGGAAGAAGGAGTGCATCACCGCACAACCAAGCATCCGCGAGGTGGTGGCGAATCACCGCAGCACGAGGCACTGAAGAACTACGTGCGCGACCACCCTGAGATCGCCGGCGTCTCCCGAGGCTCGGAGCCGTTTACCGAGTATGCACTGCCCTCGCTCGACAAGATAGACGTCTTGTTCAAGACCAGAGAATGCTGGACCGCAGTCGAAGTGAAGGCCGCTGTCTCAGACTCATTTCCGCCCGACTACGAACGCGGCCTCTATCAGACCGTGAAGTACGATGCCCTACTCCGGGCGATGGTGCTTTCGGGTGGTTACGGAGTTCCAGCGGTGGTTGGGACAGTCCTCGTGCTCGAATCGACTCTCCCTGCTGAGTACCGAGGAGTAGCAGATGCGCTTGGCGTTAGGGTGGTGGAGAAAGTACGTCCGAAAGGATGACCCGGTGACTCGTATCAGCCAGCAGGAGCTTGAGTCGTACCTCTGGGGTGCGGCGACGGTCCTGCGCGGGCTGATTGACGCGGGAGACTATAAGCAGTACATCTTCCCGCTGATGTTCCTCAAACGGCTGTGCGATGTGTACGACGAGGAGTACGAGCAGGCGCTTGCGTCCGCGGGCGGCGACAGAGACTTCGCTTCGTTCTCCGAGAATCATCGCTTCCAGATTCCCAAGGGCAGTCACTGGAAAGACGTTCGCGGGCAGACGGCCAACATCGGTCTCGCGCTGCAGAGGTCCTTCCGCGCCATCGAGAAGGAGAACCCGGATAGGCTAGACGGCATCTTCGGTGACGCCCAGTGGACCAACAAGGAACGGCTGTCCGACCGCACGCTGCGCGAACTGGTCGAGCACTTCTCATCGCAGACACTGTCCCTGGCGCGGGTACCCGAGGATGAGTTGGGCAACGCCTACGAGTTCCTCATCAGGAAGTTCGCTGACGATAGCGGCCACACCGCGGCCGAGTTCTACACCAACCGCACGGTTGTCCACCTGATGACGCTGATGCTCGACCCGAAGCCGGGCGAGTCAATCTACGACCCGACCTGCGGCACCGGCGGTATGCTGCTGTCCTGCGTGGCCGAACTGCGCCGCCAAAAGAAGGAATGGCGCAACCTCAAGCTCTACGGGCAGGAAGTCAATCTGATCACGTCGGCCATTGCCCGCATGAATTTGGTTCTGCACGGCATCGAGGACTTCGCTGTGGTCCGAGGCGACACACTCGCGGCACCGGCGTTCATAGATGGCGACCGGCTCCGGCAGTTCGACGTGGCCTTGGCAAACCCGCCCTACTCGGTGAAACAATGGAACCGCGCGGCGTGGGAGTCTGACCCGTACGGCCGTAACATCTACGGCGTTCCACCCCAAGGCCGGGCCGACTACGCCTTCTTCCAGCACATCATCGCCGGCCTCAATCCAAAGTCCGGCCGTTGCGCTATCCTGTTCCCGCACGGGGTGCTGTTCCGAGACGAAGAAGCACATATGCGGAACAAGCTCATCGAGCACGACATCCTTGAGTGCATTATCGGTCTCGGGCCGAACTTGTTCTACAACTCGCCGATGGAAGCCTGCATTGTGGTCTGCCGGATGAGCAAGCCCAAAGCGCGGCGCGGGAAGGTGCTCATCATCAACGCGGTGGACGAGGTGACGCGCGAGCGGGCGCAGAGCTTGCTTGAGGACTCGCACATCGAGAAGATTGTCGGCGCGTACCACTCCTTTGCCGATGCGGACGGCTTCGCGCACGTTGCCACGCTGGATGAGATACGCGCCAACGACGGCAGCCTGAACATAGCGCTGTACGTGCGGCCGAAGAACGGTGCCGCCGGGCCCGGCGACGGCAAGACACTGGAGACGGCTCTTGCCGAGTGGCAACAGAGTTCGGTGGAGTTGCGGAAGTCGATGGAGGGGCTGTTCAGGACGCTGGGAGAGACTGGCGTCAGGAAGTAGACAATGGACAAGCCGCTTAGAGTCTTCGTGAGTTCGGTACAGAAAGAGCTTGAGAGCGAACGGCTGCTCGTCAGCAATCTCATCCAGACCGACCCGTTCCTCAAGGACGTCACGACGCCGGTGCTCTACGAGAAAGAACCAGCGTCACCCAATAGCGCACTCACAGAGTGCATCGAACTGTTGGACGGCTGCCAGGTCTGCGTGCTTATCGTGGGCAAGGAATATGGGCATCTCGTGGGACAGCTCTCAATAACGCATTACGAGTATCGCCACGCCAGACAGAAGCCAGTTCCGGTTCTCGCATTCATCAAGGGCGGCAACGAAGTCACACGCGAACCCGGGGTCGAAGGCCTGCTGGAGGAACTGAAGAAAGACGATATCAAGTACAAGAGGTTCAACGACATAATCGAGCTTCAGAAGGAAGTCCGGGCCGCCTTGGTCAAGCTCCTATCGGACAAGTACGGAGTGCATCCAAGCCCCGAGGACAACGAAACAGCTCTCCAGACGATTGAGGCTACCTCGGGATTCGAATCCGAACGTCCTTCGCGGTTGCGCTGGGACCAGTTGGACTTCAAGGTCGCACGGAAACTGGTCGGAGTAGCCGAGGGTCGTGAACCTGAGACGCTGAGCAAGGACGAAGTGCGAGAAGGACTCGAACTGCGAGGCTTGGTCTGGCATGACGTAGACACCGGCGAGCACTACGCAACGGCTGCCGGCATTGTCCTGCTGGCACCGGACCCGTCCACCGTGTATCCGCAATGCCGGATTCAGGCTGACGCATTCCGCGGCAAGGAGCGCGTGATCGTCCCTGATGACCAGGAGGAAATCCGTTCGCCAATGCCTCTGGCCATTGACCGCGCTATTGAGTTCGTGGACCGGAATACACGGCATCCCATGCGGGTCGTGGGCCTGAACCGTGTCAGACTCGATGAGTACCCGACCGAGGCGCTCCGCGAGGTTCTGGTAAACTCCGTGGCCCACAGGCGCTACGAGGACGCCGGTCGGCGAATCATGATCGAGGTCTTTTCGGACAGGGTCGTCGTGGCAAGCCCGGGCTCACCGCCACCCCCGCTTACCATACGGAAATTGCAGAGTGGGAACTACCGTCCGTGTTCGCGCAACCCGGTCATAGCTCTGAGCTTGTCCCGTTTTCACCGGATTGAGGAACGGGGTAGCGGGTTCCGGCGCATGAAAGACGCCATGCTGAACCACGGACTGGAAGCACCGAACTTGGCGGAGAACAGCGGCTACTTCCAAGTCACCTTGCCCGGTCCAGCCGATGACCTTGGGCGCCTGCAGGTCTCCGATAGCCAGTTGCTGGTCACGCCGGCTATCGAGGCCAAGCTGAACGAACGCCAGCAGCGCATGGTCGGATTCTTGGCTGAGGGCAAGCAGCTTACCAACCGAGGCTGCCAGAAAGAGTTCGGGGTAGGCAGGGACACGGTGGCGCGGGACTTCAGCCTATTGAAGGAACTAGGGATAGCCAGGAGCAAGGGCAGGGGGCGGTCTACAAGTTATGTGCTTGTCACGCGAGACTAATCGCCTGATAATCGACAGACCAAACGGGCTAATCGTCTGATGCCAAAGCTCAGAATGCAGCTTGTACGGCCATGACCGCAGGACGAATCCAGCTTCGATGTCCGGATAGCCGGCCGCCAATGGCATGGACGAGCCTATCCGGACATTTGTCCGGACAGATGTCCGGATAGAGGTTAAGTGCAACGGCACCAATCGATTAGTCGCGTCCACGCTGGCTGGCTTCCGCGAGACGCGGTTGACTGTTGGGCGCGTAACTGTCGTTCATGCGAGACTTATGGCGTATATAGGTAGCTACCAGTTAAATAGGTACTGCGCGCTGGTGCATTACCTATATACCGGCATCTGGAGCAATGGCGCTAGGGCTCGGTCTGCTTCGCGACACCTTTCGCGACATTGTGTCGCGAAAGGCACCTGACGACAAAGATGAGGACCATTACCGGGACCATGACCGGGACCAGGGACAAGAGCAGGAGCAGATGCAGCAGGAGCAGGACCAGCACCAGGACCAGCATCATGACCACGACCACGAAGAAGAAGAAGATGATGATGAGCATTAAGATGAAGAGGACGCCGGGCAGGAGCATCATCATGATGGCAGGGGCGGCTAATCGTCCGATAATCGTCTGATGAAACCGCGCAATCGTCCGACCGAAGCGCTGGCGGGGGTTCAACTCCCACCCCGCAAGCTTCCTTTCGGCTGGCGGATGGTGAAGTTCGGGGAGATGGCTGAGAGCATTGGCGAGCGCGTGGACGACCCATCGCAGGCTGGCGTGGACCGCTATGTCGGGCTTGAGCACCTTGACCCGGAGTCGTTGAAGATCGCACGCTGGGGCAAGCCTACGGATGTCGAGGCGACCAAGCTACGCTTCTACCCTGGCGACATCGTCTTTGGCAAGCGGAGGTTCTACCAGCGCAAGTTGGCAGTGGCTGATTTCGAGGGCATCTGCTCGGCGCATGCGCTCGTGCTGCGCGCGAAGGAAGATGTCGTCCACAAGGACTTCCTGCCGTTTTTCATGCTCAGCGACCAGTTCTTCGACCGGGCGATGATGATATCCGTCGGCGGCTTGTCTCCCACAATCAACTGGAGCACACTCGCGAAGCAAGAGTTCGCTATTCCTCCCAAACCCGAGCAGCGACGCATCGCCGAAATCCTCTGGGCGGCGGACGCGGCAGTCGTCTGCTGCCTCAAGTTGGCCGAAGAGGGTGCCAAGACGGACCAAGCCGTCTTTGAGCGCTGGCTCCAAAGTGGTGACAAGTGGCCATCAGTTGCGCTCGATGATGCTTGCACGATACACCAAGGACAAGTGGACCCGACGTGTGAGCCGTACCGAAGCATGATTCACATCGCGCCAGACGACATTGAAGGACAAACCGGGCGCATTCTGGAGCGCCGTTCGGCGGCAGAGGACGCCGTGAGCAGCGGCAACTATGCCTTCCGCGAAGATGCCATCCTGTACAGCAAGATCAGACCCAATTTGATGAAGGTCGTACTGACAGGCTTCGCGGGAGTCTGCAGCGCGGATGTCTACCCTGTCTACCCCAAGCCGAACATACTGCCGGAAGTCCTTCTACGCATCCTGTTGAGTCGACGGTTCACAGAATACGCGATAGCTCGTTCCGTGCGGAGCGCAATTCCCAAGATAAACAGAAAGGCCCTGCTGAGCTATCGCTTTCAACTTTCGCCTCTCCCGCAACAACGGCGCTACTTGGAGACGCAGGCATCAACGGCTGCGCCCGCTGCTGCTGCAGGACATCACGCGAGTAACACCCGCACCCTCATTCGGGCCATCTTGGGGGAGTTACTCGACGGGGCACCGAGGAAATCAACTCATGTTCACCGAAGCGAATAGCGTAGAGGATTTCGTCCGGGCGCTGTTGTGCGGGGCGCGGGCAGGCGAGTTGCCGCTGGCGGTGCGGGATGAGGCCGGCGTTGCCGGGAGGCTGGAAGGGCTTGGCTGGGAGTTTGTCGAAGGCGTGCATCTGCCGCGGGCTGATAGTGACGTGCTGGTTGAAGACCACGTTCGGCAGGCGCTCGTCGAGCTGAACCCGGAAATCGCCGAGAGGCCGGACCGGGCCGATGAGGTGCTGTACCGACTGAGGGCGATCCAGCTCTCAGTGAAGACCGACGGTCTAGTGAAGGCCAACGAGGAGTTCACAGCGTGGCTGCGGGGCGAGCGTTCGATGCCTTTTGGCCCGAACAATCAGTACGTGCAGGTTCGGCTCATTGACTTCGAGAACATCAAGCGCAACCGGTTCGTGTGCGCGACGCAGGTGACATTCAAGGCCGGGCCGGAGCGGCGGTTCGACCTTGTCTTGTACGTGAACGGCATTCCGCTGGTCGTGGGCGAGGCGAAGACGCCGGTGCGGCCGGCCGAGTCTTGGTTCGACGGCGCGAAGCAGTTCCACGATGACTATGAAGTGAGCGTGTCCGCGTTCTTCGCGGCCAACGTGCTCAACTTCGCCACCGAGGGCAAGACGTTCCGGTTCGGCTCAATCCGGATGCCGATTGAGACGTGGGCGCCGTGGCGGGAACCGGACAAGCAGGAGCTGTCCGGGCTGGCCGCCATCGAGCAGGCGGTGCGCGGGTTGCTGCGGCCCGAGGCGATTCTGGACATCCTGCAGTTCTTCACGGTCTTCGCCACCGACAAGAAGCACCGGAAGGTCAAGATTATCTGCCGGTATCAGCAGTATCAGGCGGCAAACCAGATTGTCGAGCGGGTGGCCGCTGGCCGCGTGAAGAAAGGGCTGATATGGCATTTCCAAGGGTCGGGCAAGTCGCTCCTTATGGTGTTCGCGGCCCTGAAGCTGAGAATGCACCCCGACTTGAAGGCTCCGACGGTGCTGATCGTCGTGGACCGCGTCGACCTCGACACGCAGATAACCTCTACGTTCAACGCCGCCGACGTGCCGAACATGGTGACGGTCGAGAAGCGGGCGGAACTGGAACGGCTCTTGGCCCAAGACGCGCGCAAGGTCATCATCACCACGATTCACAAGTTCGGCGAGGCCGAAGGAGTGCTGAATGACCGGCATAATATCGTCGTGCTGGTGGACGAGGCGCACCGGACCCAGGAGGGCGACCTCGGCCGGAAGATGCGCCGGGCTCTGCCCAATGCGTTCCTGTTCGGCCTGACTGGCACGCCGATTAACCGTCGGGACAGGAATACGTTCTGGGCGTTCGGCGCGGACGAGGACGAGAAAGGCTACCTGAGCCGCTACTCGTTCGAGGAGTCCATCCGCGACGACGCCACTTTGCCGCTGCATTTCGAGGCGCGGATGGCGCAGTTGCACGTGGACAAGACAGCGATAGACGAGGCCTTTGCCGCGATGGCCGACGAGGACAGCCTGACCGACAGCGACCGGACCGAACTGGTCAAGCGGGCCGCTAAGATGGGCGTGCTGGTGAAGTCGCCCGAACGGATTCAAGCAGTGGTTGCCGACATCGTGAAGCACTTCCAGGAGAACGTCGAGCCGAACGGGTTCAAGGCGCTGGTCGTGACGTTTGACCGCGAGGCGTGCGTGCTGTACAAGGCCGAACTCGACAAGCTGTTGCCGCCCGAGACGAGCGCGGTCGTGATGTCGGTGGGCACGGGCGATAGGGCCGAGTGGCGGGCGCAGTTCAGCCGCAGCAAGGAAGACGAGGAGAAGCTGCTCGACCGGTTCCGCGACCCGACCGATTCCCCGCAGATGCTGGTGGTGACTGCGAAGCTGCTCGCCGGGTTCGATGCGCCGATTCTGAAGGTGATGTACTTCGACAAGCCGATGAAGGACCACGCGCTGGTGCAGGCGATATGCCGGACGAACCGGCCGTACACGGACAAGGCCTATGGGCTCGTGGTTGATTACATCGGTGTGTTTGACGACACGGCAAGGGCGCTCGACTTCGACGAGAAGTCGGTGCAGAAGGTAATCACGAGCCTTGATGAACTGCGTAAGGAACTGCCATTGCGGGTGGCGAAGTGCCTGGCGTATTTCCCGGACGTGGACAGGAGAGTCTCGGGCTATGAGGGGTTGATTGCCGCGCAGGAGTGCCTGCCGGACAATGACGCCCGCGATGCCTTCGCGGCCGATTTCAGCTACCTGTCCAAGCTCTGGGAAGCGTTGTCGCCAGATCGCTGCCTTGACCCGTATGCGGAGGACTACCGCTGGCTGTCGCAGGTGTACGAGTCGGTTCGGCCAATCAGCGAGGTCGGACGCCTGTTGTGGCGGGCATTCGGCGCCAAGACCATCAAGCTCATCCACGAGAATATCCACGTCGAACCACCGCGAGAGCTTGAGACGCTCATTCTCGATGCGGACATGGTTGCCAAACTGACCGACGATGGGGCGAGAAAGCACAAGGCCCGCGAGGTCATCATCAAGATATCCGAGCGCCTACGCCGGCATCCGGGCAACCCGGCTTTCGCGGAACTGGGCAGGCGGCTTGAGGAGCTGAAGCAGAAGCACGAGCAGGGGTTGCTGACCAGCGTGGAGTTCCTGAAGCAACTGCTGGAACTGGCGCGCGACGTGGTGAAAGCGGAGAAAGAGACGAAGCCCGAGGAGCAGCAAGAACAAGGCAGGGCGGCGCTTACCCAGTTGTTCCAAGAAGCCAAGAATAAGCAGACTCCGATAATCGTCGAGCGGGTCGTCAACGACATCGACGAGATTGTCCGGATGGTGCGGTTCCCCGGCTGGCAACAGACCATCGCCGGCGAGCGCGAAGTCAAGAAGGCGGTGCGCGGCACGTTGCTCAAGTACAAACTGCACCACGACCAAGAGCTGTTCGAGCGGGCGTACGGTTACATCAGGCAGTACTACTAGCGACGGGTCTCGGACCCGCTACCTGTTTGGTGCGCGTCCGCGCCGCGGGTCTAGTCCACCAAGCCCGCGAGGCGCGGGAAATCTCAAACCCAAAACACCAAATCCCAAACCAGAATCTGTGCAGTCTGGGGCTGTTGAAGAAGCCGCCTCTTGTCATTCTGAGCGCAGCGAAGAATCTTCGCGATGATGATTCTACGAGAGTTAGAAGACCCTTCACTTCGTTCAGGG
>Ga0163202_1000188_pt1 | contig 11398 bp, 17 predicted proteins | sample PL_2010_300m_FD_113540 | JGI IMG/M metagenome (GOLD analysis project Ga0163202, IMG submission 113540) | Freshwater microbial communities from Powell Lake, British Columbia, Canada to study Microbial Dark Matter (Phase II) - PL_2010_300m | ecosystem: Environmental > Aquatic > Freshwater > Lake ... | reverse complement strand
GATGAGCTTCGAGGAGTTCGTGGGTGACGGGACCGATGGGCGCGCCACCGTCTCTCTGATCGTGGCCATGCTCAAGGAGCGTGATTTTCGGGTCTAGCCGAGTTCGTGGCCAGGGACCCGCTCGCGCAGGAGATAGGCGCGCTGGCGTATCATTTTCATTGGACGCCGGAGACGATAGCGGGCATGACGGAACTGCAGCGGGCCGGATTCCTGACCTGGCTGGAATGGCACAGCGAGGAGATGAGCAGAGCGGCGAGGGAGTGACATGGCGAACGAACTGTATATCAAGATCATAGCCGAGGACGGGGCGAGCGCCAAGTTCCGCGCGGTGGGTGAGGAGGCCGATGACATGTCCTCGGAGATCGAGTCTGCCGGGACCGCGGCCAAGCTCGCCGGGGAACAGATCGAGCAGGCAGGAGACGACGCGAGCGGCTCTGGAAACGATTTCAACGGTGCATCCACGAAGATCAATAAGGCCGCGGATTCATACGAGAAAGCGGGAGCACAGGCCGACAAGGCCGCAGACAAAGTAGAAAAGGTCGGAAGCAAGGCCGCGTCCTCCGGAAGTATCATGGACAGTTCGGCTGTCAAGATGACCACAGCGCTCGCCGGTGTCGCCACTTCTGCATTCGTGCTGTATTCAGCGTTCGATGCGCTAGAGGACAGGCAACTGCAGCTGGAGAAGGCTCAGCTGAGCGCGGACAAGACGGCGAAGACGGTCACGGACTCGCAGAACACATACAACGCTACCCTGGTGAAGTATGGGGAGGACTCAGACGAGGCACGGTCGGCGGCCGAAAGCCTGACCTTGGCGCAGGAGGACTACAGGCTGAAGGTGGCCGATGTTGACAAGGCGCAGGGGGACCTGAACAAATCACAGATGCAGCTCGCCATCATGGCCGGGCCAGCGGCGATCACGACGATCAAGGGCATCTGCGACGCGTACTCTACCCTGAAGAACATGGACATGGTCGGGAGCCTCAACAGCATAACCACAGCGTTGGGCAATCAGAAGGCTATGCTGTTCGGTGTGGCGGCCGCGGCCGGTGCGGCGTTCTTCATCTACACCGCGTTCACATCCGAATCGGAGAGCATGAAGGCGACGTGCTCACTGCTAGCTGGCGCGCTGATAGGGGTGGCCATTGCTCAATGGGCGCTCAACTCGGCGTTGATAGCGGGCCTGGAGATAAGCACCCTTGGGCTGGCAACCGGTATAGTGGCCATCGCATTAGCTTCCGCGGGAATAGTCTACGCTGCGTCGTCGATGTACGGCGCGGCCGAGGGCGCAGTGGTCAAGGGCGGCTCCGGAGGAACGCCGGTCCTGGTGGGCGAGGGGTCCCGGGACGAGCTGATCATGCCGCTGCCTAGAGGGTTCAATGCGAGCAACCTTGGGGCCATCGGCGGCGGGAACACTACAACGAACTACATCACGCTCAGCGTCACCAGCACCAAAGCGGACGCCAGAGAGATAGGGCAGGAGCTGTACACCCTGCTGCAGCGCAAGGGAGGCATACGCGGTTGACCCTGCAGCTGATCATCGACGACGTGGACCGTTCCGGGATATTGGACCAATCCAGCCCCGAGTGCTCCGATGAAATGAACAGCCGCAATACGCTGGACCTCTCTCTGACCGACAAGACCGCGACGGTCGTCCTGGACATAGGCGACCCGGTGCTGCTCTATGACAGCGAGGGCACGCTGGTGTTCGGCGGGGTGATCACCGACCATGTTAAGCATAAGATGGACGGCAACGTCGCCATGGAGTGTGACGTCAACTGCGTGGACTTCAACCAACTGGCCGACCGTCATCTGGTGGCCGAGGTCTACGAGAACATGAAGGCCGGGGACATCGTCAAGGGCATCGTCGCCAACTTCATGGCCGGCGAAGGGCTGACGGTGGTCGGGGTCGAGGATGGGCCGACCGTCGAGAAGTTCGTCTGCAATTACATCTTCGCCACCGACGCGTTCAATGAGCTAGCTAGCGTCACCGGGTATGCCTGGAACATAGCCTACGATAAGGACTTCAAGTTCTACTCCAGATCCACCTTCACCGCGCCGTTCGCCCTGACCGAGACCAGCAAGAACTTCAAGAACCTGTGTGTCAAGCGGTCCATCAGTGGCTACCGCAACCGGCAGTATCTGCGTGGCGGAAAGGACCTGACAGAGAGCCGGACCGAGAGCTGGAAAGGGGACGGGACCAGCCGAACGTTCGTCACCGCTTTCCCGGTAGGAGAGGACCCGACGTCCTTGTTCGTGGGCGGGGTACCGAAGACGCTTGGCATCCGCGGGGTGGACACGGGCCGCCAATGGTATTGGTCCAAGGGCGTGGACACGATCACGCAGGACACCTCTGAAACGGTGGTCCCGGTCGGTACGGTCATCACCATGACCTATCGGGGGCAGTGGTCCATCCTGTGCGTCGTCATGGACGACGATGCGGTACTGGAACGGCAGGCGGCCGAGGGCGGTAGCGGGATCTACGACGCCATCGTGGACGACCCGTCCATAGACTCATACGCTCTGGCGGTGGACAAGGTGATCGGACTGCTCCGACAGAAGGGGCTCATCCAGGACGTGGTGACGTTCGAGACCGAAGAGCCGGGGCTGTTCTCTGGGCAGCTCCTTTCCATCGCCGTCGACCTGGGCTACGGGCTGAACGGGGACTATCTGATCGAGAGCGTGAACGCCTACATGGATGGCATGGACCTAAGTTATTCGGTCTCCGCGCTGAGCGGTGAACGGGTCGGTTCGTGGGTGGATTTCTTCCGGAAGCTTGCGGCCGGCAGTCAAGGGTTCAGCATTCGAGAGAACGAGCTGCTGGCGATGGTGCAGAACGTGCGGGACGGCGCGGCGGTCAATGATGAACTGTCGACCACCGAGGGAGTACGCGACACGCGGGCGGGCTCCGCATACGCGGGCTATTGCGAGGCGATGTGATGTTCGAGCGATACGGCAGGAAGTTGGCGGACGGGATACGGATCCGGAGCAACGTGACGATCGAAGTGCGCGGCCTCGAAGGGCAGCTCCTGCAGAGGCAACATGTTCGCAACAAGGTGGTGAATACCGGGCTCGACCTGCTAATGGAGCGCCTGCAGGCATCCCCTGTGAGCGGAGGGATCACGCACTTCGCCGTCGGCACCGGAGATACGACCCCCGCGGCAACGGACGTCGCGCTAGAGACCGAGGTGCTCAGGGACACGATCACGCAGTTCGTCTCGGTGGCGGCGACCAAGTTGACCGTGAAGTACTTCCTGGGTACGGGAAGCGCGAACGGCAGCACCCTGTCCGAGTGCGGGGAGTTCAATGCGTCGAGCTCGGGCGTCATGTACGCCAGGGCCACGTTCACTCCCATTGCGAAGACCTCGAGCAAGACGATCACGTTCAGCCATGACCTGAACATTACGGCGGTGTAAGACATGGAGAGCGAATATCTGGAAGCTAAGCTGGAAGGATTGAACGGAATGTTGAGGGACCTGGTGAACGGGGAGCAGATGGTCCCGGTCGGGGGGGTCGCGATACCGCACGCCACCATGATACCGCTCATCACCGATCGCATCACACGCCTGGCGGCCGTGCGCAACATGGAGACGTCCGCTGTACGGGACCTTCGAGCGCGGATGTGGCATTCACTGAGCAGATCCGAGCGACAGCATTACGCCGCTCCATGCCTGAGTGACCTGTCCGGCGAGAGCATCAGAAGGTTGGCGCTCGTGGAGGACCTGGACATCGCGCTGGGCGCGCACCCCGGAATACGGAGGGAGTAGATGGCGCACACCGCGTACACCTGGAGCACCGGGGACCTGATCAGCGCGGCGCGACTGAACAATCTGGAGGTGCAGTACGACCAGATATTGACCGACTACATCGACCAGGTGGTCAAGATATTGACCGACTACATCGACCAGGCGGTCAAGATCACGAGCTCGCCAACGTTCGTTACTCCGAAAGTGACGTCGCTCAACATCGGAGCGGACGTGTCGCTGTCTCGGCTGGCTGCGGACCTGCTATACACCCCAGACAGCTTTAAGGTGGGGCAGTACCTGATAATGAACAACGTCGTCAGTGCCAATGTGCGCATGTCTCACGACGCCGAAGTGAGCGTGGACAGCATCTACCTGACCAAGTTTAAGACCATCACGCTGACGAAAGGGCTGCGTCCTAACGTGCGGGTGACGTTCCAGGTCAAAGCTGGAAGCGCCGATACCAATCTGAGGTATCAATTGTACAAAAGCGGCACCGCAATCTCCGGGACCGTCGGTTGGACCAACAGCACGAGCTATGTATCGGTGTCGTTCGATCTGACCACGGACTTCGCCGCGGGGAACACCATCGAGCTATGGATGTGGAGGATCGGGGCGTATTACACATGCTACGGTAAAGAAATGCGCGTGTGCTACGACAATGACCTGACGGTGCCGTATTCCAACAGTTGAGAAAACCAGGAACACCTTTAAGCAGGTCGAGATCTCTCGGCCGGTCATGTCATTCCTCAAGCCGCAGAGCAAGGAAGAGTTCAAGCGGTCCGCGATCATCGGGACCGCCCTACTGCTGATCATCTGCGTCGCGCTAGGGTTGTTCGTGAACGCCGCGCTCAGTGCCAATGACGACCGCACCGACCAGGTCAAGGTCGTGGTGAACTACTCCGGCAGCTGGTCCGGGGCGTACACCGATGTCGAGACGCTGCAGTCATGGAGCCATGACGGCAGCTACAGCATCGTCCTCGAGCGCAGCGACATGGCGATGTGGATAGTGAGCGCCAATGCGCAGAAGGACGATGACAGCGGAGCTATGCTCACCATCAGCATCCAGGACATGGACGGCCATGTGCTCAAGACTGCCAGCACGTCAACGGCGTACGGCGTGGCGCAAGTGGCGATGGGGATCGAGTAGGTCGAGAACAGGTGGTCGGGGAGGGTATGATTATTCGCCGGCGAATACCATCCTCCGTGTAGAATTATTATTCGACCGGGTCTGTGTAGGCAGCGTAGAGACCGACCAGACCGACGATGGCGGCGATCGGGAAAAGCACGGTCTCGAACAGCCCTTCGCCGTAATAGTTGAAATCGAGCACTATGCGGTAGTCCGTACCGGCGCTCGTGATCATGCTGAACCACATGAGCACGCTCATCACGGTGAACGCGGCACAGAACAGGCGGCAGATCAGACGGGCGTCGGGACCGAGGGCGATGAGATCACCGCTCCCGGCCCAACTGCTTATGCAGCGCGTGACAGGCGGCGTCCCAATCACCATCGTTCACCAGGGCCTTCGTGGCCACCTTGACCTTGGACCGGCACAGTCTCATTAGCGATTCATCGCCGGACACTCCTTCGATCGTGTCCACCCTGATCTTCGCCATGAACTTCCCCAGGTCGAACTTGCGATAGGTGACGGTCTCCATCTCGTCCTCGGGGACGTAGACCTGAGCCGGCTTCATCTCCAGGTCGAGCTGCTTCACGGCACCGACCACCTTCTTGGCCGTCTCGGTCCCGAGCTCCTTCACTCCCTCCATGATGGTCTTCATGACGTCCTTGCTGACCGGGGGGTTTCCATCGAGAGAGACCTTGCCGTCGGCGTACTCAGTCAATATGTGGCCGTTGCCGAACTTCCTCTCGTTAACCACTCTGCCATATGCGTCCAGATGGTTCTTGACCACCTCTTCCACCTGCTCCTCCGCCTCCTTCGAGGGGAACGGCACGGCCGGGCCGCCGTTCACGGAGATCTTGCAGTCGCCGTCGCACTCTACGTCGTGCAGTTCCTCAAGAGCGTCTGTCGGTGTTCCATAGTTAGACTTCGGCGCCCACGCGTCGAGGTCCTCGCACTCATCGCAGTCATCGCTCTGTCCCTCCGGACCGAACCGGCAAGTGCCGCAGGTCCGCTCGTCCTCAGTCTTCTTTTTTCGTCCCATGTTCTCAGTCCCTCAATTTCTTTATTTTTTCCAATACTACAGGATGCAGTTCCAAGAACACCGCCTCGCTCTCCTGGAGGTTAACGAACCCCGGACCGACCACGCACAGCGCGTTGCCGTCGAGGTAACATACTAGGGAGCCCTTCGGCGGGGCTGGGTCCATTTTATTAAAGAACCATCCGTTCCGAGTGAACCACTTCTCCACGATGTCGAGCACCGGGCCCTTTACGGCCAAACGGGCGTGATGGAGCGCCCATTCCTCCTGCTCAGTTGTTCTCATCATTCGTTCTTTCATTGTCATCAGACCCCCGGCACGGTAATGGTACCGGTTCTGTGAAACTCAGCGGCCCAGGCGGCGTACTGAGCGCCCTTGTCGTAGTCCCGCTGCTGCTCCTCCGGAGACTTGCCGTCCACTCGCATCAGATACTTGATGGCGCAACACCGTAGATGCCCCAGGAACTGCTCGGCCGGCACGGTCCGCATCATCACGAGGATTGGCTGAATGGGCAACCGGGTGTAGTGCGACTGATGCAGTACATCATCATCGTTCATTCCTCCCACCTCGTCACGTTGCGGCATACGGCCTGCCCTGTGATCGGATAGGCATGCCCGGAGAAGCAGACCGGCAACCGCACCGTCATCCCGTACGGTGAGGTATGCTCTTCGAGCTCCGGCGTTGGTCCGCTGCTGCAGGTGGCGCACTGCTTAGGCATCAGGACTGGGATCTCGGCGACGTCGGTGGTGACGGACATCAAACCACCCTCTCACGTTCCGTGCAATTGCCGTCTGAACCTATCTTGAGCATCATGCCAGCAGCCGCTAACAGGCAGCGGTTCATCCATGGTCGACCATCATTGGGCACTTTATGATCGGAGTTCCAACGACATCCTCTGGCATAGCACTCCAGGACGACCGTCAACTTTACCGCGTCAGTGGCCATCAATCGGTCCCCCGCCCACGCCGTCGTACTCGGCCGTGACCAGCTCTCCGGAGGCTTCGGGAGGATGGTCCGGGTGCGTCACTGTCCGGAACGTGGTGCTCATCTGCGAGCAGAGCGTATCGTCCACCACCACGCCCGGCCACTTCGACCCGGTCATGATCATCGGCGTGAGCCATGGGAATCTCCGACACGTCTCAGGACGGACCGCGTAAATAATGCACTTGGCCAGCCCGTCCTCGTGGTGCAGGAACATGCACTCTCCGCTATCCATCTTCTTCATCATCAACCACTTGCCCACCTGCCGGTCGATGAACATAGCCTTGAAGTCGCTGCCAGACATGCCCATGTGACGGGCGATGGCGATAGCCTCCACGCCCAGCATCCCCACCACCTGGCCGGTGCAGCACTTGCCGCAGCGTTGGCATTGATGCCGGTCGTTCAGCTGACGCAGGGCGGACCAGGTGCGCTGGTCGGGGAGGTGGTCCTCATTGGCGATGTCGCGTATGGCCGATTGGAGGGGGTCCATCATTTTGGCCCCCCGTACGTGCTGTCCGGGACCGGGGGAAGCGGCCTGTGTCGCACCTTTCCAGTAACGCTGCCGGTTCCGTTGCACATCGGACACGGACTGCCGTCCGCCTGCGTCCCGAACCCCTGGCATCGGACGCACGTATCGGCCGATAGAGGGGCAATATCCCCCTGGGGGCACGCGTCAAGGTCCTTGTACACCAGCTCAACCTTGATGCCGAGCTCCTTCTCCAGATTGAGCCGGGTCTTCTCCCGCATCTCCGGCGTCACCTCGACGGTGCCGTGCGGGTCGACTTCGATATTGAGGCGGATGGTGGGCTTCTGGAAGAGCTTGTTTGGAAGCTCGAAAGAGAACGTGACCGGGATCTCACGAGGACCGGCGCCGCCCTGCGTCTTGCGGTACTTGACGTTGCCGGAAGCGCTGCATATCAGATAGCCTGAGTAGCGCATCAGAACTTCCCCCTGCGCCTGATGACGATTGTCCCCCTGGTGATCTCTATGGCGACCGGGACATGATCGCCTTCCTCGCATCCGATTGCCTCGGCGACGATTCCTTCGAGCTCATGGTGTGCGCCCTTCGACCCCATCCGGACCGTGAGGTTTCCATTGGAGTTGCCCACCATCTGCGCCCAATACCCGTGACTGCCTGTTCGATCCGTTATTTGTGGGATGCCCTTATTTCCGGCGAAGTCTGACCGCTTCTCCTCACAACCGAGGTTGGTCCACGAGTCCCCGAGCTTTTCGTGCATGGCGACGGAGATCTCCCGACCGCGCTCAATTATATCCTGGCGGGCTTTCGCTATGCTGTCGTTCTTTGATTCGGGCGTCTCGGGCGGATCCTCATCGTCATCTGACACTAGCTCCGGCTCCGATGGCAGGTCCTGGTCCTCTGGGTTCACGAAGGGCGGGTCGGTAGACGTGGACACATCGGTGTATACCGCGGGGGTCTGATCGCATAGTTCCGGGCGTTCTGGTTGCTCGATATTTAAAGCGGGAGCACCGCTTATATCGGAGGTGGCCGCACGCGGCTTCCGCCCGATCCACTTCTCGCAGCCCCTGCCCTTCCCGTTCACGACGCCGTGATGGGCGCACACGACCCGCACGCCGTCCCCGGAGTCGTGCGAGTTGCCGCACTCGTTGCAGTGATGATCATTCGCCGGCTCCGTGATCTGCCCGATGATCTCCCGGACCCGCGCCCTCGGGAGCTCCTCGCCGGCCACGGTCCACGCCATTACCTCCTGCACGATCACGTCGTAATGCTCCGTGTTCTTCCACTGTAGCATCTCGATCGCTGAGCTCGTGTTTATTTGCCGGCGAATAATCAGGTCCTGCAGAGCGGAGGGTGCCTCGGCTAGCCTGAGACGCTGCGAGACCCATTCCTGGCTCTTCCCCACGCGCTTGCCCAGCTCGGTCTGCGTGAGCTTCCCGACCTCGAGCACACGCTTCAGATGGTGCGCTTCCTCGATGGGGTTGAGGTCCACGCGCTGCAGGTTCTCGGCTAGCATGATGTCGAGCATCTGCTCGTCTGTGAGCTCGCGGACCTTGGCAGGTATCGTCGCCCGGCCGAGCAACCGGAACGCCCTGAGGCGGCGCTCACCGGCTACGAGCTCGTACTTGCTCTTCCCTTTCGGCCGGACCGTCACCGCGTTGATCAGGTCGTTCTGCCTGATGTCATCGGCCAACGCCTGCAGCGCCTCGCTGTCGAACGCCCGACGGGGGTTCCAACCAGAGATCCTGACGTCCCTGACCGGGACCGGTTGCTCCCGGTCGAAGCTCTCGAACACCGGCTCAACATTCTTCGTAGTAGTCGGTGCGCCACGCGCCTCTGCCCTGGACTCCTTGTCCTGATGCTCGGCACAGTAGGAGCTCCCCTCGATGCACGGGGTCAGGCACGATAGGACGTGGCACTTCGGACGGGGCTTGACGACCTGGGCACTGGGCTGAACTGCTAAATTAGCAGTTTTTAGCACATTTTGGCAGTTCGGTTCAGGCTCTTCCCTGATCACGCTCACGGCGTGCTGCTCGAGGAGCTCCGCAGGCACCTCGTAATCGATGACCCATCCCCGGCCGTCGTCCCAACGGGCGTCGACCAGGTTGATGTAGTCGTGCGGGTCGCCCGGACGACCGCCGTTGGCCGTCTCCATGCGTCGCCAGAACTCCTCGACCGCTGCGCCCTGCTCCTTGAACTTGGGGCCTGCGACGGACGTGGTGATGGTCCTCACTTGTGGCACTGGTCCACCTCCCGCAGGCATAACCAGCAGATGACACCGCCGAGGATCTCCACTGCTATCGCCCCGCCGACGATTATCCAGAACAGCGTCTCAGCGGCGATCACGGTCCCGCCCCCCGCCTGATGTGATCGGCCTCAGCACGACCCGCCTCGGTCACCTCATAGGTCCTGATGCGACGCTTGGAACTGCCGGCCCATATCAGTTCTCCCTTTGATACGAGCCCGTCGTTCGCCAGCTGTCTCAACGCCCGGCTGGCGTCCGCGCGCTTCCCACCATAAGCCAGGGCAATGCTGTCCTGAGTGTGCGTCCCGGGGCGGCTCAGCGCCAGCAGCACCCGGGCCCTGATGGGCACCAGTCCGCGCATCATTCCGCCCCCTGGTGCAGGCTGACGTGAACGCTGAACTCCTTGCTGATCTCTATGGCGGCGTCCAGATGAACGGTCGCTCCCTCATCACCCACCTTCAGACAGAACCCGAGCAGCCGCAGCACCGCGGCCATGCCTGGGCTGTTGGTTATGGCGATGGTCTCGCCTGGCAGGTTTTGGGCTGTTTGCTTGACCCCTAAGATCTCCTCGACGGTCGGTACGTCCGCGAGATCCGTCTCCTCTTTGGGCCTCCGGGCATGATCGCAGGAGCTATTGGTGATGCATCCCACGTCGCACCCGCCGCCGAGGTAGTTAGCGCATCCGCCGCACCGGTCCGGGTTCGGGGCGAACGGGAGCTCGTCGGCGATGGCGTTGTGCTCTACGGTGACCGTAGCGTTGGACTCCGCTTCGGCATATTCGGCGGGGTCGGGGACCTGGTCCGACTCGTCCCACACCAGGCCGTCCGACCGCTTCGCTGGGCGTTCCTGCTCAGGTAAGGGGACCGGTTCCGGGTCAACGTGTTTTACAGAGGGATTCCTCCCAGGGCGTTTCCGGTTCGGGTTCTTGCCGCACACTCCCTCATGCTGAGCACGCTTTCCGGGCGTCGCCAGATTCTTGCCACAATATTGGCATTGACAATTATCGGGATCCGCCGGGGGCATTGGTTCGGGCTTTGAATGACGGGCCTTGTAGTTCTCCGGCGTCGGCTGGTTGCGGTTCGGGTTCTTACTACACACTGACTCATGGTTCCGCTTGCGCCCCTGGGATGCCAGGGTGGTCCCACAATACTGACATGTGCATTCGGCCTCGTTCTTCGTGAGCACCTCGTAACCGCGCTCCTTTTGAGAGAGGGCCAGGGTATCGCTGTCCTTGGCCGACGCCTCCGGGAACTCATCCTTAGGCTCGGGCAGCTTGTCCTTCGGCCTAGTGACGGCAATGCCATACTGCTTGCCCTTGCCCGACAGCGTATAGGTCGGGTCCCGCTTGCCATAGCTCGGATGCTGATAGGCCAGCTTCTGGTTTAGCATCTCATCCAGCACATTAGAGACGTCGCTTAGCGTCTCGCCGATCTCGTCCGCTATCCCTTCCGCGCTGAACGACTCGCCGATCTCGAGCCCGCGCAGGCACTCCGCTATCCTCTCCTTCAGTTCTTCCTTCTCCATACTATTCCCTCCTGACGCTGGCCCAGGCGTTCATGCTGGACCCGTTGACCTTGACCCGGCCGGTGCTCCGCACCAGGCCGCGCTCTTGAAGTTTCGTTATCCGCCCTGAAAAACAATGGACCGGCTTGCCCATGAGCGGCTCGAGCTCCCGTCTGGAGCTCGGGCCGTGCTGTTCGATGAGGCGCAGGACCCGGAGCTCGTCGCCGTCCAGCTCGCAGGTGTCCTGCAGCCCGCGGTATGCCTCCAGCGAGGTCTGCTGGATCATGGTC
>Ga0163202_1000184_pt1 | contig 11520 bp, 12 predicted proteins | sample PL_2010_300m_FD_113540 | JGI IMG/M metagenome (GOLD analysis project Ga0163202, IMG submission 113540) | Freshwater microbial communities from Powell Lake, British Columbia, Canada to study Microbial Dark Matter (Phase II) - PL_2010_300m | ecosystem: Environmental > Aquatic > Freshwater > Lake ... | reverse complement strand
GTGGTTCCGGATAAAAAGAAGAACGATAAGAGCGAAAAGTAAATGGCCTACTGCATCCAGGACGACATCCTGAACCAGCTCGAGGAAAGCGCGCTCATCGAACTCACCGACGACGAGAACACGGGCGCTGTCGTCGATGCCGTCGTCGCGAGAGCCATCGCCGATGCGGACGCGACGATCGACGCCTATTGCCAGGGCCGCTACAGCGTTCCCCTATCTCCGGTACCCGAGAAGATCCGCCAGGTGAGCGTGGATATCGCGATCTACAACCTCTACTCCCGGAGAGGCGACGTCGTTCCCGAGGTCCGAAAGGACCGCTACCGGGAGGCCGTGCGGTTCCTGGAAAAGGTAGCGGATGGGAAGATCACCCTGGGCACGACGACTCCGAGCCCGACAAATACCGAGAACACCGTGAACATCGATGGGAGCGACCGGATCTTCACGCGGGACAAGATGGCGGGTTTTTAGATGGCCTACGAGATTGAAGACATTGAGGACGCGATCATCACGACGCTGGCCCCTCTCAAGGAGACGGATTCCTTGGGCGTACGTACCGTGAAGAGCTATCAGGGGGAACTCGACAGCGAGGAGGACCTCGCACGTGCGGCGAGACTGGTTCCCTCGATCTTCGTCGTTTACGGGGGCTCGCGCTATGAGGACCACGGATCCCGGAAGATCGAGACCCTGAGCTTTCTCCTCTTCGTCTGCGACAAGAATCTCCGCACGGAAGAAGAGGCCAGGCGCGGCGGGAGCTCGAATCCCGGCACCTACACCATGCTGGAGGGGATCCGGGACCTGCTCTACGAGAAGCGGCTCTCGCTCGATATCACGCCGCTCAAACTTCTTAGGGAGGATCCCGTCTGGTTTGGGAAAGGGATTTCGATATACAGCGCCGAGTATGAGATGGCCCAGGCTCATCTCTACACAGGAAGCTGAAAAGGAGGATCGTTATGGAAAACGTGAATGAGGGGAAGACCCGATATTTTGATGCTTCCGGCAAGGAACTCTCGGAAGCGGAACATCTCAAGCTCACGAAAAAGTCCGGGGCCGAGACCCAGGAGAAGGAGGTAAGGGGCAATGCTACAGGCAAGAACGCAACTGGCGGCAAAGATTGAACAGACGGAGGGGACAGCGGAATCGCTCGCTGGCGCCGATGCCCTCCCCGTAATGAATCCGAGTTTTAAACCCAATATCCTGGTATCCGAGCGGGATAACACGAGCGCCTCGCTCTCGAGGTTTGCCGGTGTTCCGGGCCTTCGCTCCGCCCAGATGGAATTTGACGTGGAGTTGAAGGGATCGGGCACCGCAGGAACGGCGCCCGCCCTGGGGAAGCTCTTGAAGGCTTGCGGGTTCGGAGAAACCGTTGTGGAATCCACATCGGTTACCTACCTCCCGGCTTCGGCAAGCATCAGCTCTCTCACCCTGGCCCTCTACATGGACGGCGTGATCAAGAAGATGTGGGGCGCGAGGGGCAACGTATCGCTCAAACTCGAGCATGGAAAGCACGCCCTTTTGCACTTCACGTTTACCGGGGCGGATTTTTCCGTGACGGACGGAGCGCTTCTTTCCTCGGGCGTCTCTTACGAGACTACGATGCCGCAGCCCTTCCAGAACGCCTCTTTCACCGTCGATTCCTACGCGGCCCTCATCGGCAATCTCGAATTTAACATGAATAACGAGGTCGCGCTCCGGCCCGACGTGAATTCCTCGAGCGGCTACAAGAGCGCCGTCATCACCAAGCGCAAAGCCTCGATGACGATGGATCCCGAGATGGTCACCGTCGCCACCTACGACTTCTACGGCAAGCTCCGGAGCGGGAACCTGGGAGCTCTCACTGCGGCGCTCACCGGCTCGGCCGGGAATATCTGCACGATCACGGCTCCGAAGGTCCAGTTCGTGGGGATCAATCCCGGCGAAAAGAGCGGGATCCGGTCCCTGGGCATCGACTGCTGGCTCAATCGTAACGCCGGTGATGACGAACTCTCGATTGCGCTCACTTAAAGGAGGGGAAATGGAAGAGAGAAAATACGAGATCGGCGGGAAGACCTATATTCAGAGGCCGCTTGTCCTGGGACAGATGAGGCAGCTTCTCGATCTCCTAAAAGGAATCACCATTCCGGCCGGAACGGACGCCTACGGACTTATCAATGCCTTGGGGGACAGCCTGCCGCAGGTGCTGGCCATTGTCCTTACGGAAGAGGGCAAATCGCCGAGGGATAAGAACATGAAGGAGGCGGCCGTCGAGATCGAGTTTGCCATAACCCCGGAACAGACGCTGGAGGTTGTTGACCATTTTTTCGAATTGAACGCGATACCCTCACTTTTGAGCCGGATCGCGGGGATGGCGGAGAAGATCGGCGAAAGGATGACAGAGACTGGCTCACGGAAATCTGCGTTCTCCTCTCAGGAGGAGACGTCACCAAGCGGGACTGGATCACCTGGAACGTCACATTGAGAGAAGCAAGGGCATGGGCAAAAGAAGTTCTGAAACAGCGGTATCAATGGATGGAGATGCTCTTCGGCAAAGGGGAAGAAAAAATGACCTTGGAGAGGAAATCGTGCCGTCATCCGAACGCCTGCGCCATGTGCCGCAAGCACTGCCCCGAGAGGATGGGCGACGTATAAGGGAATGAAATAATGCCGACCACCCAAGAACAGATGAACCTCATTATCTCGGCTGTCGATAACACGAAAGCAGCGGTCGGTTCCGCTGTAAATAGTTTTAAATGGCTGGGAACTTCAGTCACCCAGATATCGACCCAGTTCACCATGATCACGGAGGCCGCAAGAAGAGCCTTCGCGGTTATGGAAAAAGGGTTTAATGAAGTCAGGGACGCCGTCGACGGGTACAATATGGCTGTGATAAAGGCGGCGGCCCTTGTTACGGGAATGATGACGAAGGACGATCGGCCTTTGGCCAAGCGGTATGCAGAAGCCAAGGATTATGCTGAAGGTCTCGCCGTTGCCTTGGAGGACATCGATAAGCGGACCCTGCTCACTGCCCAGGATCTGCAGGGGATCACTGAAGAGATGGCAAAGCAGGGCGTGTTGCTGGATTATAACAATCAGAAACAGGTCAAGGGTTATGAGGCCCTTGCCAATGCCCTGGCAGTGATTTCGGCGGGCTCACCCAACAAGGCCATTCAGCTCCGACAGGAGGCCCGGGCGCTCTTGCAAGGCGAAGTGAACGTCAATAGCCAACTCGCCATGATCCTGCAATCCCAGGTGGGGAATCTCGAGGCGCAGGTCGCACTTCACAAACGCCAGGGGGACTTGCTGGAATGGTTGGGAGAGCAGCTGGTCGGGTTTACAGCCGCCTCAGGTGACATCTCCGCCACGTGGGAGGCCATCCAGACATCCCTTGAAACCATTTACAGACAAGTCCTTCGAGGCGGACTCGGCCCCGCCTTCAAAGAGATTGTTGAACTGGCAAAGCGACTCTCCGATTGGGTCACCGACCACAAAAACCAGATTCAGACCTTGCTCGTCGGAGCCTGGCAGTCGGTGAAGGGCGTCGTTGAAACGGTTGGAAATCTCTTCGCAGGCTTCAAGGGAGACCTCGGCCCCATAAGAGACCTGACCATGACGATCTTGGAGGGCTGGCGGGCAATCGCTACCGTTTATCTACCCCCTCTTGCGGGTCTCGTGAACGCCATTGTCCGGCCGCTCTGGGACATGCTCCGGACGCTCGGAAATATCGGCCGTGTAGCTGCCTTGATTATTGCCGGTGATTTTTCAGCCGCGGATAAAGCCTTCGGAGATATGAAGGAGTCCTGGGAGGACTGGAAAAAGTCTTCCGAAAATGTTGTGTCGGGAAAAGCTCTCGATTCCTACATGGATGAATTTAGTCGTCGCCTGATTGAGTACGAAAGGGCGTGGGAGCCGGGAAAGTCGAAAGGTGCTGCGACGGTTCCAGGCACGTCGACAGCAAAAACAGACAAGGAAAAGGCGGAGGCTCAGGCCGCAACCGAGGCTTGGCTGAAAAACGAAGTCGCTGCCATCAAAAAACGGGAGGCGGAGGCAATCGCCTCACTGAAGATCCAGGAGGCGGAGGCGGAGAAGAACCAAAAGAGCGGCCTGATATCTGAGCTGGAACTAACGGCAGAAAAGAGGCGGATCGCCGAGGAGGAGGGCCAGGCGCATGTCTTGGCGGTCGACATGGAGATCGCCGCACAGAAAAAGCTCATGGCCATGAAGGCCGGTAATTACAAGGATTCGAAGGAGCAGATCAAGGAAGAGGCCGCGATCCGGGCGGAAATTACAAAGCTGGAGACGGAACGGAACAAGATCTTCTCCGAAGGAAAAGTGAAGGGTCTGAAGTTCGACATTGAGGAATGGCATGATATTGAAAAGCAGATAAGCCGCCTCAAGGCTATCCGGGAAGGTGAGATCAACGACCGGATTGCCGCCCTGGATCTGGCTGAAAAGGAAGGAACGTTCCACAGGGATACGATCGAGGAGCGGATCCGGCTGATGGAGGCGTTAAAAGGGATCCAGGAATCCTATTTATCCACCCTGGACAAACAGAAGGATCCTGCCTCCTGGTATGCCCAACTTAACGCCATCAACCAGACAAAGAGCAAGCTTGCCGAATTGCAGGGCGAGATGAGACCTGTTTTTACCAGCCTTAACCGCTATGCCGATGAAGCGACGGATGTCTGGAAGAATGTCGGAAATGCCGTAAAAAAAGTCTTCGACGGCATGACCGACGCCCTCACCGATTTTGTTGTTGACGGAAAATTCAAGTTCACCGATTTTGCCAATTCTGTGATCCGGGATCTGGTCCGGATCGCGATCCAGCAGCAGGTAACCGGTCCTCTTGCGTCAGGCATGAGCGGTTTATTAGGCGGGAGCGGCGGGGCGACGGCAAGTATTTTTGACTTGTTTAGCTGGGCCGGGCCTGGTTCCGGCTTTCACCAGGGCGGCACCGTAGGCGGACCTCCATCATTTTATCGCCTGGTTCCGTCCGCGGCCCTTACCGATCTGCTTCCCCGCCGCCACGGCGGAGGCCTTGCCCCGGATGAACGCCTGGTGATCAATAAAGTCAACGAGCGCTACATCTCGGAAGAGCAAAACGAGTGGCTCACGGGTGTGGCCAGGGCCATGTCCGGAGGCGGTAAGTCCGGAGGCGACGAGAATCACGTCCATGTCCACATGACGATTAACGCAATGGATTCGCAAAGCGTCTCCCAGAACTTGGCTAAACACAAAAACGAGATCGTCGGTATGGTTAATCAGGCATTCAACAAGATCGGAAAGAGGGGGCCCCTGGGATCATGAGCGGCACATTCCCATCAGCTCCCGGATTCTCGGCCATGAAATTCACCAGCGTCCAGCCGACTTTTGTATCGGTAGCTCACAGCCTGAAGAGACAGGCTCGGTCCCGAGGCGGGGCGCAGCGCTGGGCCATCGAAGCGAGCTATCCGCCGAGTTTAAGGCGAGAAGAACTGGCGCCGGTATTAGCCTTTGCCCTGAAGCAGCGCGGGCAATACGAAGTCTTCACGCTAATTCCGCCCGCCCTCTGGTCGACGGCCCGGGGAGTCGCCACGGGGACCCCGAAGGTGGACGGGGCAGATCAAACGGGCCGCACCGTGAACACGAAGGGCTGGACGCCGGGTATTACGGGGATACTTCTTGCCGGGGATTTTTTGAAATTCAACGGCCAGGACAAAATCTACATGGTCACGGAGGACGCCAATTCGGACGAATCCGGAGAGGCCGCGATCACCATCGAACCGGCCCTCATGGAGTCGCCGGAAGACGAGGAGGTGATCGTTGTGACCGATGTGCCCTTTACCGTGTCCCTTGCCTCCGATGCTCAGGAGTTCGCTCTCAACCCGCCCAATCTGCATGAATACAAAATATCGTTCGTAGAGGTGGTCTGATGGCAGACCGGGGCGCGACCGCAGCCGTTATTGCGGAACTCGCAAAATCGAAGAACCAGCCCTTTCACCTGGTTGAGGTCGGCTTTGATTTAACCCCGATCTATATCACCGACGCCTGGAGGAATATTGTCTGGAACGGGCAGACATATACTGCTCTGGGCCATTTCCTGGGCTTCTCGGATATCGAGGAGACAAGCGAGCTTCAGGTAGCGAATCTCACCGCGCAACTCTCCGGAGTGGATCAGTCCGTCATATCCGCCGTCCTCACCGAGAACTATATCGACCGCCCCCTGAAGATCTACAAGGGCCTCCTGGACGAAAACATGGCGGTCATCGCAGATCCCATCCTTATCTTCGAGGGTCGCATGGATAGCCCCGTGATCGAGGAGAACCCGGACGATGGATCCTGTACCGTGGCGGTGACGGCAACGAATGCCTGGGTGGACTTCGAGCGCCTGTCCGGTCGGCATACGAACCACGAGGAGCAGCAGCTCTTCTTCCCGGGCGACATGGGTTTTGAATTTTCAAGCGAGGTGACGAAAGAGATCACCTGGGGGCGAAAGTGATGGAGATCAAGCGCGAGATCCAGCTCATGAATTTCATCGAGAAAAATCTTGGCCGCCCCTTTGCCTGGGGAGAGTGCGACTGCAATACCTTCGCCCTGGAAGCAGTGGACGCCGTCTTTGATACCTCTCTCGCCGAGAAGATCAAGGGACAGTATTTTACCGAGCTTGGAGCCCTCATGTATCGGAAGAAAAGCAGGTGGGGAACTTTTATCAACCTTCTTAAAGAGACCGGTTTTATCGAAGTCGCAAAAGGCTTCGAGCAGACGGGCGACCTTCTGATCGTCGAGGATCCCCGGTGGGAGATGGTCCATATCTCTCTGGGCAGCAAGGTCATGTCGTCTTTGCCCGGCGCGGGAGTGCAGTATTTTTCGGCATCTGTAATGAAAGGCCAACCTTATAGCGTCTGGAGGTTTGGATGCCTGCCGTAATCGCCGTCGTTGCCGCCTATGCCGCTACGCAAGCCGCCATATCTGCGGGCATCGTTCTCGCTGGCAGCTTTGGCGCCACGGCGATCTTTGCCGGGACCATGATGGTCACCTCGATGATAACAAACGCCGTTTTCGGATCGACAAATGATGAGCCGCAATATGATTCTGGATCGTTCGATAAGGGGATCCTGCTCGACAAGGCGGGAAGCAGAGAGCCTATTCCCGTTATCTACGGCACCCGCCGCGTAGGAGTTACCCGCGTCTTTCGGGAGGCCACGGGCGATTCCAACGAATACCTGCATTACGTCTGGACCATAGGCGAGGGTCTCATCTCCGCCATCAATACCGTTTATCTGAACGACGTCGCCTCGACGGACCCGAAATTCTCCGGTTACGTCGACGTCTACAAGCACCTGGGCGAAGACGACCAGCTTGCGGACGCGGCCCTCATGGCTGCCGTTCCCGCCTGGACGGCGAATCACAGGCTGAGGGGTGTGGCCTATCTCTACATCCGGCTGAAATATGACAAGGAAGTGTTTCCAAGCGGCCTGCCCAAATTTACGGCGGATGTCGACGGCCGCCTGGTCTACGACCCGAGGGACGGAGAGACGAAGTTCTCACGAAATCCTGCCCTCTGCGGCCGGGATTACATAACGAACACCCGCTTTGGTCGCGGGATCCCGGAAGCCATGATAGACGACACGGATTGCGCTGCCGCGGCCAATTACTGTGATGAAGAGGTCACCGTCGGCGGCGTTACTCAGGCCCGCTATACCTGTGACGGACTCATAAACGTCGATGACAGTACCCTTTCGAATACCCGGAAGATGCTCTCGTCCTGCCGGGGGATGTTCGTCTTTTCCGGCGGGCTTTATAAATTGATTATCGACAAGCCCGAGAGCGCCACCTTCGCATTCACGGAAGACAATATCACGGGCTCCTGGACCATTTCTCTGGGGACGAAGAAGAACATGTTCAACCGCCTCCGGGCGCGGTTTTACAATCCCGAGCGGTCCTGGCAGGAAGATATCGCTCCCGTGGAGTCCGAGGTCTTGCGTGCCCTGGATAATGGTCTCGTCCTGGAAAAGCAGATCGATCTTCCCTTCACGGCGAATATCAATACGGCGAAGCAGATCACGACGATCGAGCTCAATCAATCGCGTCAGCAGATAGCGAGTCAGTTCTCGGCCTTCATCGAGGGGCTCCGCTGCGAGGTCGGCCGCGTGGTCACGATCAACCACAGCACGCCCGGCTGGTCGGCAAAGAAATTTCGCGTTCTTAATATGGCCCTGAAAAACAACGACGAGGTAAACGTCACCGTCCGGGAGTACGCAGACTCCGTTTACGACTTCGGGACCATCGCCGCCGCCGATGCGACTCCTAATACAAACCTCCCGGATCTGACGACGGCCCTGCCCCCCGTGGATCTTGAAACGTCTGAGGAGATGTATTTTACCGGTAAGGACTTCATGTCACGGGTGACTTTGACATGGAATAAGCCTCAGGATGCTTTCGTGGCCGAATATGATGTGGAATACAAGCTTGCATCAGACACCGACTGGACCCGTGCAACCACCACGAAGGCGCGATCCTTCCTGATCAGCAACCTTGCACCCGGGCAGTACGACTTCCGCGTCCGCTCGATCAACACGATCCTTGTATCCTCGGCCTGGAGCACCATCGGCAGATATATCTTCGGCAAGACGACTCCTCCGGAAGACATCTCGGAGTTCTGGGCCAACGCCTCGATCGGCGGCCTGATCCTTTCCTGGACGTCGGTGTCGGATATCGATATTGACCGCTACAAGCTCCGCTGGCATCCGGATTCCGAGGTCGGGACCTGGGATAAGGCGATCGATATCGGCGAGACGAAGGGAACGAGCCTTACACTGCCTGCAGCGAAGCCGGGGATATATTTTGTGAAGGCGATTGATAAGTGTGATCCGCCTAAAGAAAGCGAGACGGCAAAAGCGGTCATCCTCGACGACATCCCCCAGATCCTGCGATGGAACGTGACGGAGACCCTGAATGAGGATCCGGACTGGACAGGGAGCAAATCGAACATGGTCAAAGTCGGAAGCACCCTGATGCTCGATATCAGGGGCCCCTGGGATGGGATCGCCGATTTTGATGCCGTCATGAACATCGACGGATACGATGCCCAGCCCTCGACCGTAGGCTATTACGAGACGGAAGCGGTCGATCTGGGCAGCATCCAGACCGTGCGGTGTTCCGGAGAAGCAAAGTTCTTCGGTGTCGATACGGAGTCTTTGTTCGATAACATCTCCAATTTCGACGATATCACGAATTTTGACGGCGAGATCAACAACGTGGGCCTCCAGCTCCAGATTGCCCTTTCGCAAAACGGTGTGGATTGGGGCGCTTGGCAGCCCTTCATCGTCGGCGACTACACGGCCCGGGCCTTTAAGTTTCGGATCAAGGCCTATTCCAATTCCCCGACCCAGTATCTCCAGGTGGAAGACCTGGTCTTTATCGTGGATGTGCCGGAGCGGGTTGAGCAGGGCCAGGATGCGAGCGTTCCGGCCGGGGGATCGAGTATCGGATTTGCGACGCCTTACATCGTCGACAAACCGATCATCCGCATCGTCATCCAATCCGCCCAGGCTGGGGACGTCTATCGGCTCACCAACATCGCGAAGACGGGTTTTGACGTGAAGGTTCTGGATAGCGGTGGAAATGGAGTCGCCCGGACCATCGACTGGTACACAACCGGATATTAAGAAAATAGGAGGATCGCCATGCCCCAGCACGATATGGAAATAGCAAATGCCGATGCCAATACCGGCCTGACCATGCGGGCAGCCATCAATGCCGCTCTGCAGGCCCTGGTAAGCAATAATGCTGGAGCCACCGAACCAAATCCGTCATGGGCTTACATGTGGTGGCCCGACACGACCACCGGTCTTCTGAAGATCAGGAACGCCGCAAATGACGGCTGGATCACCGTCGGTACCCTGGCCAGTGCATATCTCGGCCTTGCCGCCCTGGCTGTGGCCAACGAATTTACCGCGACTCAGAAGATCAAGGGCGACGCCCTGGGCCTCAGGATTTACGATACCGGAGGAAGCGGAAAAGAATGGCTGATCCGCTCCGATGGCGGAAATATAGAGATCTGCGAGAACACCGGGACAGAGGGATCTCCGACGTGGACGGTCAGAGTAACAATCAATGCCTCGGGTGTCAGCCTTGCGGCAAATTCCACTAAATGGGATGGAGCCGCAAAGACTGTGTCCACGAGCGATCCTTCCGGCGGTTCGGACGGGGATATCTGGTTCAAATACACAGCATAAGGGACTGAGAGATGGCGACAAAGGTTAAAGTATCCGGCGCCTGGAAGGATGTCAGTAAGGTCCACGCAAAGGTCAGCGGAGCGTGGAAAGAGGTCAATGGCGTTTATGTCAGGGTGTCGGGTGTATGGAAGCAGGTGCATCAGGGCATCACGATCCCGACCGGTCTGATCATCCCTTACTATGACGTTTCAGCTCCTTCCGGCTGGACGCTCTTTACGTCCGCAAACGATAAGTACATCATCGGGGCCGGAACAAAAGCAGTAGGGGCGACCGGCGGAAGCATTACTGTTAATGGACAAACGACTACAATTGGCAGTCACCTCGGAACTGAAAGTTTATTTGTGAATGGCGGCACTCCACTCCACGGAGGCGGATGGGACGGAGATCACTATCATACATTCAGCTTCACTTTTGCCCCTAACAAAAGAAAACTTATCCTCATCAAAGCTGGCGCAGGTCTTTCTCAATTCCCTGTTAAGGGGATCATTCTGACCGCAGAACAGGCGATGGCAGGGTTAACCCAGTTGTTTGATTCAGAGATGAGATATCTGGTCGCTGCCAGCGCTGTCGGAACTGAAGATGATTCAACATCGAAAAATGTATCATCGTCAAGTGCTGGATTACACCAGCACGGAAGCAATATACCGTTAGTGATAGGAAGCGGGGAAAGTTCACCCCGGCCTATTCATATTGCCGCAGGCACTCATTCCCATACAGTTGCCCTGAGCAGCATATCTGCCAATCTGTTGCGGGTCTATCTAAATGCCTTTTATCACGCGACCCAGGCGTTTAACCTGTCCGATAAGATGATTGGGTTGTGGGAATCCCTGACACCTCCTCAAAACTGGGTATTATGTGATGGCAATAACGGCACGCCGAATCTCAATGATGCTCTTGTTCAATTTGCCGCGGCTGCAGGAGGCGGTACTCGAACTGGAGATAACGCTTTAACTTATAGCTACTCCGCAGCGGCAGAGGCCGCACACAATCACGTCGGATCGAGTGTCAATAGTGAATACGGCGCAAACAATGGGAGACATACGGATAATATCAGCATGGGTGCTCACAGTGGATCGCCGTCTGTAAGCGGTTTCGTTCCGCCATATTATGCTTTGGCATTTATTATGTACAAACCGACTTAAAAGGAGGAAGGGAAAATGATAGTTGCTGTTGATAAATACAACGTGTCGGTCATCGAGCATGACAGCCAATACGCCCAGGGACGGGCCCTGGAATATCTTTATTCCCGGGAGGAGTTTGCCGGGAAATTCGGCATTGAAATTCCTGGGGAGGTGACATCCATCTCCTATGAGCCGGAAAGGAATATGTT
>Ga0163202_1000182_pt1 | contig 11645 bp, 12 predicted proteins | sample PL_2010_300m_FD_113540 | JGI IMG/M metagenome (GOLD analysis project Ga0163202, IMG submission 113540) | Freshwater microbial communities from Powell Lake, British Columbia, Canada to study Microbial Dark Matter (Phase II) - PL_2010_300m | ecosystem: Environmental > Aquatic > Freshwater > Lake ... | reverse complement strand
GTTGACGTGACGGTACGAATCGTTGTACAAAGGGTATGGTGAAAATAGGAGGTTGGGTGTGAACAGGAAGCCGGGTACGTTTTCGATGCAAGGTATTTCGGAAGCCACTGGCGCTCCGATCCAGACGGTGTGGATGCACCGAAGGAACGGAATATTTGATATTAACGATGTGAACAGCGTTGCGAACTATGTTGTTTCCCAGCGGCTGTCACGGGAGGCGAGACATGCGAAGCCACAGAAAGACACCGATGAGCAGATCATTGGCTGATATACCCGACTACGCAGACAGGACTAAGCGCTCGTTGCTGTCTCGTATTGGCCATGGGCTTAGGTTATGGTAGCTCAATGGGTGCACAATCCCGAGGGCGGCAAGAGGCCGTGCATAGATCGAAGCCCGGAGCACCTGCTTTCTTTGTCTTTGATTCCTGCGTGGATGCACAAGCTTATACCGGAGGAGATGCGTCCAGGCCCACCTTCTAGGCGGCAGATTTCCGCAATCAAGCAATCATTGAACATGAGGGCCGATCAGGCATTCAATCGCTGTAGGGGCAAGAACAGGGCTTTCGTCAAGCGTTGCGAGGATAAGGGAGACTTCTCACACTCAAAGAAAAAGCATTCATGCGAAGAATGCAGGTGCAGGCAGAAGGCCGGTAGCGGGACGAAGGGTAACTTCTACGGGCTTGGCATCGAGACCGGGCACCTCGGAGTAGGTTTGTGCCATAGATGCCAGCTACAGATTCCGAGGGTACTTCCTGGTGTGATACTGACAAACGTGAGAATAGAAGTTGAGGCTATGAGGAGGTACGGATCAGTGAGTGAAGATACCGAATATGCCGCAAAAGTAGCCAGGCAGGAGCGGGCGCTGGCCGAGACTACTACCAAGGCCCGCGACGAGATGGTGATTGTCGTCAAGGAGCTTTCTCGCTTCCAGAAGATGCTTGAGCAGGTTGATCCCAATGAGAAGCCTACCGAGATGACTCGCAATGGCCCCGCCCCCATGTGCGACAAGACCCGCATCCAGCTCATCCTCGACATAGCCAAGACCATTTCTCGCCTCAATCTGGACGAGGCGAAGCTAGACCCATCCAAGTTCATACCAGCAGACAAGGTGATTCTCGCATCAGGCGAGATTCAGCAAGCAGTCAGGGAGGCGCTCGAAAGGGTGCACGAGCTGACACTGGCACAAAGCGTCCGAGGGGAGGATATCGGTACAGACGATCCCGTTGTAGACCACTCGTGGAAGCTGTTCGTGGACAGGTGGGCGTCCATCTGGGGCAGGCTCAAGTCTGATATCGGCAAAACGAGTTAACCTGAATCAAGGAGCTAGTATGCCAGCATCTCACGGAAGAGCCAAGGAAATAGCTGATTATTCAGATAAACATGGTGATGAGAAGACGTGTGAGCAGTACGGAATAAACAACGAAAGCGTGGCTAGATACAAGAGATTGGCCGCGAGGCCGTATGTGCTTGCGCCAGCAGGCGACGGCAAAGGTCCCAAGGTACTGATATTCGATATCGAGACAACCCCGATGCTCTCGTGGCACTGGCGCTGCTACAAAGAGAACATCAACCCAGTCCAGATCGTGAAGCACAGTCACGTCCTGTGCTGGGTAGCGAAGTGGCTGGGCAGCGACGCGATATACTTCGACTCCGTGAAGGGCGATGGAGAAGACGACAAGCGGTGCTGCGAGGAGCTGTGGACGCTCTGTGACGAAGCTGATATCGTAGTTGCACATAACGGGCAAGCTTTCGATATGGGCACAATGAACGCCAGGTGGGCCTACCATGGCCTCAATCCTCCTAGCCCGGCCAAGATGGCCGACACGCTCAAGATTGCTCGCGGAGTGTTCAACTTCCCGACCAACAAACTTGAGGGTATTACGCGCTACTTCGGCATCGGCTCCAAGAAGGAGCACGAGGGCTTCAGGCTCTGGTTGAAGTGCATGGACGGAGACCCCAAGGCATGGAAAACGATGGAGGAGTACAACATCGAGGACGTTCTGATCCTCGAAGAGCTGTACCTCCGAATCAGACCGTGGGACAAGAGACACGCCAACGTATCGCTTCTATATGACGACGAAAAGATGCGGTGCGTGTGCTGCGGGTCAACTGACATCAAGCGCATGAAGAAGAACGCCAGAACCAACGTCACTGTGTTCCCGGCCTACCGCTGCATGTCTTGCGGCAAGCCGATGCGTGGGCGCGGAAGGTTTGCGATAAGCGAGAATACACTAGCAAATATCATCTAGGACACTATGCCAGAACAAGACGCCATATCCCAAGTAGCCTCCCTCATGGGGGACTCGGATGCGAAGTGGAAGCTCTACCCCAAATATTTTTGCTTCGAACCGTGGGATGTGGAAGAGCGCAGCCAAGATGTCTTGGACCGGGCGGCAAGCGACAGTATAGACCTCAATGCGCCTGACTTGGCCAGATGCATTGGGTCTCCCCCTTACGAGTTCCAGACAGGGTATCTTCTCAGCACCCACTTCGGGCGCGTGCTCATGGCTGGCAACCGCTTGGGCAAGTCGATTTCGGTTCTTATGGAGATACTTATGACTGCTACGGGCGAGATTCCATTCTCGCTCAGATACCCAAGGGGGTATGACACTGGCATTCCGAGGTTGGTCGACAAACACAATATCATCAGATGGGGCCGCAGGGACAAAGACAGCGGCTTGATATTGGACCACAATCCCGGCGCTAGGGATGATGGGAGTTGGGACTGTGGGACGGTCAAGGGTGTTGGGATATTCCCGACATCTAAGATCGTCCCTCCCAATTCCATGATACGCCTAGGGTCATACGACTCGATGATCAAGCAGAACTGGTGGCCCGCATTCAAGGGCGAGACAGACACAGAGCTTGGTGCGTTCATCCCGCCCATATTCATTGACAGAACCAAGGGGTCATACTCCAATCGCGGGTTCAATGAGGACAAGAAGGTAGTGCATTTGCTAAGGGGTGTGTGGCTACAGGTGCTGTCCTACGAGGCCGAGAAGAAGGGCTTCGAGGGAGCCACGGTCCCGACCTACCTAGACGAAGAGCCGCCGAAGGAGGAAATTCTTTCGGCTGTGTTTACGCACACAAACAGATGGTCTCTTTCGGAGACGCCGTGGCGCGGCATAACATACTCAAAGGGGCTGGCATTCCCTGCTACCATAACGCCACAAAAGAAGACCTTCCACGCCTCATACTACGACTGCCCATTCAAGACAGAAGAGGACAGGATCAACATTCGGGCGGAGCTTGAGGACAAGCCATGGGAGATAGGTGCTCGCCTGTGGGGGATACCGACAGAGCAGGAGGGAAAACCATTTTACGACAGGAAGAAGATAAACTTCTGGATCAATAGATACAAAATGCCCTATGATCTAGTTAGGTTTGAACCCGTTTCAGAGTGGAGTTTCATCAAGACAGACAGCTCTTCAAGGCTTCCTGGCCTGATGGACACAGAGATCAAAAAGACTCAAGCCAAGCACGAAGACGAGAGATCGGCATGGAGAGTATACGAAGACAGGGAGGCGGGTGTAGGCTACGTCGAGGCTTCGGATCAGGCAGAGGGAGACGAGAACCCTGGGGATGCCGGGGATAAGTCTGCGTCCTGTATAGGCAGGGCAGACGACGACGATGCGTGTAAGGCGGTGATCGTTGCCACGCTAAGGTCAACACTGCCGACGCCACAGTTTGCTAAGGAGTGCCTGTACGCTGCCAGGTACTACAACAATGCGCTCATAGCACCGGAGTCGGGGCGAGGCTCATCGAACGAGTCGTTTAAGATGATAGCAGATGACTGGCCATGGTGGTTCAAGGACTCGGTGATCAGGCAGAGCACGAGAAAGATCAGGGAACAGCGAGGGTTCTGCCCTACCACGGACAGGCGCGATGCGGTTTTCGAGACACTGATCAGAGAAAAGCTAGAAGCACACGACGAGGACGAATATCCCGAGATACAGGATGAATGGATTCTCAGAGAACTTGCGGCGTCCATTGTGGGGCACACCAGAGGCGGAGCAGCCAGGTGCGACCACCCCAATAACGGAACGCTCGACAGTGCGATGGCTTACGGAATACTACTCTACGTTTTTCAGCCACAGTTCCAGAGGCAGATAAGATGCCATGGCGGAGAGCCAACAGTAGCACACAAAAAATCATGGCTTGAGCAGGCGGCAGAAGTCGCAAAGCCTAAACGCATAGTATACCTAGGAGATGGCTTGAAGCCACTCCGCTAAGGGGATAGACATGGCAAAGAACAAGAGCGGAACAAGAGACGACCGGGCCGATGAACTCGTAGACATCTTCCAATTTTCTTACGATGAACATTCGGACGACATCGCCAGGCTTGAGGCAATGCAGAAGACGTATGACAACGTGCCGGAGCCCTCTGCTTGGCCTACTATCTCCAAGATACCAATAGCCTCTGCGTGGGCGGCCACCGAAGAGGCTGTGGCTGGGGCCATGGACTATCTCGTCCCATCGCAGCCATTCCTTGACCTTATCCCGCAGGACCACATAGACGACGACTCCCTGCATCGCCTTGAGTGGGCATTGTACCTCATGCTTGTGTATCGTATGCGCCTCAAGCGCGATATGTACAAGAGCGTCAAGGACAGCTTCAAGGTCTCGGTGGGTTACGGGATTGTTGAGCCTATCACGATCTACCCGCCTGCCGTATTCGACATCGTAGCCGGAAGTAACAGGACGAGCACCATCGACGCCGGAGCCGCTATGCGCGAGCTTCGCTTCCGCTACATCAGCCCCGGAAGAGTGATCCCATACCCTCAAGGCACCGACTTCAACGGCAGAGATGCCACGCCGTACACGTTTCTGCTGGACACCTACCCAGAGGAACAGTTCAGGCTGATGTACGAGAACCAGCCCGAAGGCGAGACCGCTCCGAAGCTAATGGGTAACGTGGGTGAGATCATAGAGAACGCAAGGACGCAAGGGTTTACGTCTCAGGTAAGCATCCAGACCTTTGCGGAAACGATGGGCGGAAGAAAGATTTCCCGCAAGACCAAGACGAGAAACGTCCCTGCCGAGGTGCCGATCCTCAAGGTGTTCCAGCCCATTACCGGAAGGATCGAATGGCTGTCGCTTGGCGGGACGCCATCAGTCATCTGGGAGGACACCCGCTACTCCGCCCGCCGTAACCCAATGATCAAGCTTGACCCATGGATGGACGCTGACAGGTGGTTCCCGATGTCCCAGCCGGAAGCTGACATGAAGACCGTATGGGCGCAGAACGTGTGGTTCAACGCCATCTTTGACATGATGACGTGGAGCCTCAAGCGCCCGCTGGTCTGGAACAACACCGATCTGGACGAGGCTCCTGACTTCGGGCCTGACGGCAACGTGGGCGTTCCGGGTGAGCCGGACAAGATGGCCAAGTTCCTTGAGGCCCCCGGCATCGACAACGGTACGTTCATGTTCGGGGACACGATCAAGAACATCAGGACCCAGACCACTGGACAGAGGGATGTCACCCAGAAGAACTTTACTCGCGGAGGCTCGATGGCCTTCAGCGACATGCTTAACTCGCTTCAGGGTAGGGACCGCATGAGGTACGCACTCTTGCAGATGGGGGGCTTGGAGCGTGTTGCAGAGCACACCCTGGGCTTCATGCAGGAGCTGGGCACAGACATGGACCTGCGCTTCAGGATGCCCTCCTACCGCGAGGGAACAGGCGAGAGGTACTATGAGCCATTCGAGCTGTCCGAGGACGATCTAAGGCACATTGTGACCGTTGTGATCGACCTGGATGGCAAGCATAGGGCAAGCGCGATGGATGAGCAGACCAGAATAGCCAAGTACCAAGCGAAGAAGGACAACCCGTACTGGGATCAGTACGAGATTCAAGAGGACCTGGAGCCCGACCAGATGAAGCTTAACAAGCAGCGCCTGCCAAGGGAGACGGTTGAACGGAAGCAGGCTGCCCGCGAAGAAGCCGAGCTGGCTGGAATGCGGGCTGGCGGCCAGAGCGCACCTCCCGGTGCTCAGGGAATGGCTCAAGCGGGTATGGGCGCAATGCTCGGTGGGGCCAATGAAGGGGGGATGGCATGAATCTAGCATCTGAATCAGCCCTTGCGGCAATGACAATAGGCGAACTGGACAAGTACATCGAGCAATTCCAGGAGTACAGGGCAATGGTTGTGACCGAGATATCGGAGCACAACAATCCGGTGGTCAGAAGGTTCAACGAAAGGAAGGAGAAGGTGCTGGCAGATCACGTTAAGAAGTACTCCAAGATACCTACGGACGGTGATCCAAGCGACGTTGTAAGGGCATTGGTAGCCGTTCAGTCTTTTGAGAGGTACATGCTCGCAGACCTGAAAGCCCTCAAAATTCCAGACGATGTTGAAAAAGTTCTGGACGAACACACCAAGATGTGCAATTCTGCACACAGGCATAAGGCGAATGCTGATCGAACATCACGATAATCGGAGGTTGGTATGGGTGAGCTTGAGGATGCAAAAGCGAAGATTCTAGAGCTGGAAGCAAAGCAGGCGAAGTTCGACGAGGTTCAGGCAGAGCTGGAGAAGCAGAAGGGCATCGTCGAAAACGCGCAGGCGCTTGTGAAGAAACAGGCGGATGAGACAGGGGACAACCGAAAGGCGGCAGTTGAAGCCTCGAAGGCCCTTGTGACTGCACTCGAAGCAAAGAGTAAGGTCGAAGACAATTTCGCAAAGGTCAGCGCAGAGTTGGCCGAAGCAAAGAAGCAGGGTCCAAAAGGAACGAAGGAACAATCGGACGACAAGGACAAGACGCTAGACGAGATCGAAGCCGCACTGACGAAGGATGAGGCAGCCAAGCTGGACGAGGCGTACAAGAGTGCGTCAGAAGAGCTTAAGCAGAGCATCAAGTCAGACGACGCGATTCGACGAGCGTTTCTCTCCAAAGCAAAAGCCGCAGTAGCGGCTGATGTAGAGGCCGACCTGAGTGACTGGCGGAAGAAGCCCGCGCAAAAGTCGTCCACGCCGGGTGGCGGAGACGAGCTGGATAAGTTGTTTAACCTAAAGAAAAAGAGCGCGAGCTACCACCCAGACGGGCCTAGAAGTGGGCCTGCCAGACCTGCAAGACGAGCGGAGTCAAATCCGCCGCCGAAGCCCGGATGGATCGAAAGTGAGTAGCTCACTGCGCAGGAGTTAAAGCGCTATGAGCGAGCAATACCAATACAGGCGTCTGCCGTTGACCACGGTTTCGCCTTCCGAACTATCCGCACTTGACATTGGCAACGCCAGTGTAACCGACTTCCGCCCTACTCAGTGGTGGGATCGTAATGATTCCATCTTCGAGCAGTCGCAGGAGAATGACGTAGCCTTCGTCTCGTTCCTTGAGAAGTTTGGCGATGTCAGCATGGGCCTCACGCAGCCTATCGTGAAGTGGCGCGTTGGCCGTCCTGCCGACCTGTGGACGCGGAACGGCGATGCCATTGCGGCTGCCGACACCTACCTCGACCTCGATGACAGCTATATTGCGAAGATCGGCTTCACGCTGGATTGCATCCAGTACGGGGCTACGTATCGCGTGCTGGACACGGACGACGACAAGAGCGAAGGCTGGACGAATGACGCTGGCGACACTTGCAACGTCAAGGTCGAGCGCCTCACTGGCCCCGCTGTTGCGATTCCCGCGAATCAGGTACTGAACGCCGGACATGCCCCCATGGGCGAACTCGGAACCCCGAAGCGCATCAACACCACGATTCCGGGCGACCCGACCTGGAACACGATGTCCTACGTGGGTATCTATGGTTCGATCTCTAACGTGCAGATGGAATCTGCGATGAACGGCGAGTGGGGAACCCATACCAAGGTGATGAACGATCTGTTCTTCACACACAAATTGGCCAAGCAGCACTCGTTGCTCTTTGGTCAGCGTTGGTTCGGTACTGACACGCAGGCTTCTGAGGGCCAGATGTATATGGCCGCTGGCTTGCGCGATCAGATCAAGACCCACACGATGGAAGCTGGCTCCCTTGGAGTCAACCTCGTATGGCCGAAGCTGAATGACTTCTTCGAGTTGACGTTTGACAGCGAGCTGTCCAGCGCCTCGAAGGATCACTTCTGCGGTGCTGCGCAGTTCAGAGACATTCGCAAGACCGCGCTGGATTACGGCGCTGACGTGCAGATGCTCGGCCTGCAAAGTGGTGTCCAGAATGCCAATTCGCTTGGCACGGACAGCATGGTTATCACGCTTCAGAGTGGACGGCAGATTCGCGTTCACATGCTCCGCAAGGCTTTCAGTGCGCCGAATCTGGTGGACTGGGGCTTCACGGTTGACGCTGGTAACATCGGCTACTTCGCCTATAAGGGGATTAGCGAGCGGGTATATAACGATATCGAGAGTCCGGCGCAGGCCATCACGCTCAAGAGCGATGCTCTTGTGGACACATGGTTGCTGGCGGTCAAAGATGAGTCCACTTGCGCTGCCATTCGCGGCGGCACGAGCGGCCTAATCGTTAGGTAGGTAAATGGAAGGGCGGGTACGATGAGCCCGGCCCGCCCGTCCACCAACAGGAGAAACGATGAAGTTACACGAGATAGCTAAGGCGACGAAGTTAGAGAACCAGCAGGTGGCTGCTGACTTTGGCTTCGAGGGTGGTAAAGGTGTTCATCTGCGTGGCGTGGATGACGCCAAGGCTATAGAGTACATCGAGAGTCATGGCGGCGAAGTGCCTGCCGATGATTCCGTTGTACGTTTTTGGAGCGTATGTAAGCAGCATTACATCCCGTCAGATGGCACTGACAGGAAGGACATCAAGTTCTTCGACTGGGTTTACGAGGGTAAAGCAGATAGTCCAGAAGTTGAGTTCCTGCGCAGCAACCCGGCACAGATGCAGGCGATACACATTTATGAAATCGTTGATTGTCGGTTTGAAGAGACCGGCATGATTGGCGACTTTATACTGGCGCTGAACAAGAAAATCTATACCGGGGCATCAACACAGGACGGGCCATCTCGTGAGGGCCGTAACAGCGCGAAGGCGCTACTTGGTGAGAAAAGGCTGAGCAAGCTGGATAACACGGTGAGCAATGACGCTCGCCTTTTGGTAAGGGAAGTCGCAAATTCGATATCGCTGAAGGTTGACGCGATGCCAGTAGAGTTATAACATGAAGAAACACATCACTATTGGACTTGCATTGCTGATGGTTACGTGTCTGGTCGGACTGTCTTTTGCTGGTTCGTCCGGGCTGTCTAACCCCGTAAATAAGTTCACTACGCTTGCCCTCGGGCATGACAACGGCATCGTAAACAAGACCAAGGAGTAATACAATGACCCAGAACACAAGCAAACATCCCGACCTCATTGGCAGCGGCTCGCTACAGGCACCGTTCTCAAAGAGATTGGCCATCAGGGCTACGGTTGACGCAGATTCGCTGAACTGTCTGTGCATCGCGTACATTCCAGAGGTGTATCCCGGCTCGACGCCTGCGGTTACGCCGAAGGCTGCGACTGTCACGGTGGACGGACACGGTGCTGGCACACAGCTTCGCATTACGCTGAAGGTCAAGAACCACAACGCCTCAACAGCCAACAGTGACGTTTCGTTCACGATTGATTGTGACGGGGCCGCGAAGGTTGACTGGTCGAGTGGTGCAGCCGTAGCGTACAGCCTGAAAGACATTATCGACCTCATCAACGAGGCTGACGCTGGCGGAACGAGCGGTAAATTGCTCGGTGGCTTCCGTTGCTGGATTGCCGAGGGTGGACACTACGATATGGTGTGCAATGGCGCTGCTCAGTTCCAGGACTTGGCCGCGACGTACATCAATCGGCCCGGTAACTCGTCTGGTTACACGTCCTTCCTGAAGCGCGACATGGCTGTTGCTGGCTCCGCTACGTCGGATAGCGACTACTATGCCGTCTATCGCCTAGGGATGCCGGAGCCGCGTGATCGCGGCATGTTCAAGCTGCTTGACCTTTACGGGTCAATCGGTACGGACATCGGCGGAACGCTTGCGCTTGACGCTGGTGTAATCGTCATGCGAGACGACATCGACGACTATGTTACGCCTGGCGGTACATGGGCTACCGACCTCGCCAATCACGAGATCGTGTATTGGGTGGATTGTGCCAACCTTCCGGCTGGCGCTGGTGCGACGAGCAATAGCCTGACGCACACGCCCGATGAAGCCCCCGTCATTCGCGGTCCTGTTGTCTTGCTTGTCAAGGCTAACACGGACTTCGATGCGCAGGCCGTCAATATCACTGCTGTTCTGCAAGCGGTCGCCTAACCTCCTCCCGCTTGTAACGGGGGGCGTGTCCGTACCCATCCGGCACGCCCCCTACCAGCCGATGGGAAAGGGGTTGAACATGAAGCGATTTGGACTTATCTTAGCACTGGCAATCCTGCCCGCAGTACTGTTTGCGCAAAGCACTACGCGCAGCTTTACGGATAGGATCACTGCCGGAACTCTCTCTCACACAAATGACTCTTCGCAGGAGGCATGGGAACTCAAGAGCGTGATGTTCAACATCAACGACTCCTCGCTGACGAATCAGTTCGCTATTCTGCACATCAGGAAGTACCCGCTCGGAGTTGTCTACACGAACATCGTTACCACGAACACCCAGATCAGCTCGTCCATGCCTGGGTATGTTACTACTAATACGTTCGGATATGATCAAGGAGTAATCGAAGAGACCAACACGTTTACGTTTACGCCCACTACGAACAGCACCGCAACCCAGGTTTTCGATCTTGACGACTTTGGGCATGGACTTACGTTCGAGTATCAGGACATCGGGCAGTTCACATTTACAGACGTTGATGCTGGTGCGGCTACTGCGCAGGACTTCACGCTTATAAGAGTCTACGACGTATATCCGCGCCCATAACACAGGAGGCTCGGTATGCGCTTCAGGTTTCTTTCTGTACTGGCAGCCCTAGGTCTAGTTGTATCAGCCCACGCTACAGCGCCCATCGTTTTCGAGGGCAGTGTAGACCTTACTGGTGTCCCAATGGATCACGGCGGAAAACCGCAGTGGGACATTCCTGTAAAGGTTGGTAACACGGGACGGGTGCGCCTGCACACCTACTGGGGCACAAACGTATTCGACGGCTCTACGTATACCGTCACGTTCCATTCTGGCCCCACCCGCAACGACGCCGGGCAGATCGAGATAAGCTGTACCCCTGCTAGCTCATACGTGGACTTCACGTTCTCTACGAGCAACCTTGCCATACCGCTAGACGGATGGTATTCCGCGCTCAGATTTGTGAAGGGTGCCGAAATAGTGTCTCAACCAGAGGGGTTGCTGTCCTGCTATGGTGCCCCGGAGGTGGATGGTGGCTCCGTCAACCTTACGTACACACGTAACTGGGCACTCTGGAACTACCTGAACACTGCCAATCAAGGCCCTTACCGCTTTGGCTCTGGATGGATTGTAACCACAAACACCGACGGAAGTGTTAATGTACTGAGCGCTGGCACTGCCAATGCCTACACGGACGCCGACGCTACGGATGCGGTGCTGACGGCGTGGTCCGATCTGGACACGAACCGCTCGGACGATGTGGCGACGAGCACGAAGGCGCTGGACAACTATAAATTGACGACCAACCTGCTAGAGTACATCTACGCGCAGGGCGGCGACACGAACCGCTCGGACGATGTGGCGACGAGCACGAAGGCGCTGG
>Ga0163202_1000181_pt1 | contig 11791 bp, 9 predicted proteins | sample PL_2010_300m_FD_113540 | JGI IMG/M metagenome (GOLD analysis project Ga0163202, IMG submission 113540) | Freshwater microbial communities from Powell Lake, British Columbia, Canada to study Microbial Dark Matter (Phase II) - PL_2010_300m | ecosystem: Environmental > Aquatic > Freshwater > Lake ... | reverse complement strand
GCTGCTGAAGTCGGGGGGGATCTTGAACCCGAGATCGACCTTTCCCGCCAGGAGCAGGCCCTCCAGTTCACGGTGGTCGGCCGGGCGGTGGGTGATCCGGAAGATCCGACCTGCGGTGAAGGAATCGGTCAGAAGCCGGCTCTCCCGGGTCATCGACTGATCGATGAGGGCGACGCGGATGTCCTTGATGTCGTAATTGACGACATAACCGAAGACGAGGAGTTGGATGAACGGCGCCATGATCAGAATGGGGCGGTTCTTCTTGTCGCGGAAGAGCTGGATGAATTCCTTGCGGACCATTTCCCTGATTCTCAGCCAGCTCATAGCCCCTCCCGTTTCAGAACGATGCAGTTGGCGGCCGTCAGCAGGAGAAACATCCCCGTCAGGACCGCGAGATCGGGCCAGAGATGGGAGAGTCCCAGGTCCCTCAGGTAGATGCCGGAGAGAATGTTGATGTAGTATGTCGCCGGAACGATCCAGGTGATCGCCTGGAGGACCTTTGGCATGTTGATGACCGGGAAGACGAAATTCGACAACAGCAGCGAGGGGAGGTAGGTGAGCAGAACGGCCATCTGGTTGGCGACCATCTGGGATTTCGTGACCGAGGAGATGAGCAGTCCCAGCGTCAGGGCGACCAGGAGGTAGATCGACGAAGCCAGGATCATCAGCCAGAAGCTCGCCTTCATCACGACGCCGAAGAGGACCTGCCCCATGAGGACGGCGATCAGGACGTCCGTCAATCCGATCAGGAAGTAGGGGATCGCCTTCCCGGTCAGAAACTCCCCTGCGCGGATGGGAAGGGAACGGATCGTTTCCATCGTCCCGTTCTCGTATTCACGAGCGATCACCAGCGAGGTCAGTATCGCCCCGACGATCATGATGATGATTGCGATGATCCCGGGGATGATGAAGTTCCGGCTTTCGAGGTCCTCGTTGAACCAGACCCGGATCCTCCCCTCCACGGGCGGCTTGATGGGTTCCATCCCCTGCCGGTTGAGAAACTCGCTAAGGAGCTTTCGATTGTACCCCTCGACGAAGGCGGTGATGTACGCCCGGGAGATCCCGGCAAAATTGGGATCGCTCCCGTCCAGGAGGATCTGGAGGGCGGTCTCCCGGTCCGCACGGAGATCGGCGGTAAAGCCTGAAGGGATAACGACGCCCATTGTCGCCCGGCCGCGGTCGAGCGTCTCCGTCACAGCCGCCGCATCGGGCAGGTGCGCTCCGATCCGGAAATAGGACGAGGCGCCGAGACTGCGGATGAAATCGCGGCTCAGGTCCGTCCGCTCCTGATCGACGACGACCGTTTCGATGTGTTCCACGTCGAGGCTGAGCGCATATCCGAACAGGAGAATGAGGAGCAGCGGGACGGCGAAGGCCAGGTAGAGGCTTCTGAAGTCGCGAATCAGGTGATAGACCTCTTTGCGGGCGATCGCGCTGATGTTTCCGATCTTCACTCGGGCCCCCTTCTTGTTGTCTTCACGCCGCGGCGCCCCTTACCGACATCAGGGCGACGAAGGCGTCGTTGAGGTCCGCGTCCGGCTTTTTCGGGCAGGCGGAGCGGATGATCTCCCCCGGGCTCCCCGAGGCAACGATCCTTCCCTCGTTGATCATCACAATCCGCCCGCAGTGTCGGGCCTCGTCCATGTAATGGGTGGTGACGAAGACGGTGATTCCCTCTTGGGCCAACTGTCCGATGAAGTCCCAGAAGTGGCGCCTGGTGATCGGGTCCACGCCGGAGGTCGGTTCATCGAGAAAGAGGATCCGCGGCCTATGGAGGAGGGCGCACCCCAGGGCGAGTCGCTGGCGCCAGCCCGGTGGAAGGTCCCGCGTCATGCGGTTCTTGGCCTCCGCGAGGCGGGTCATTTCCAGGACCCACTCGCTCCTCTCGGCCCACTGTCTCTCCGGCACGCTGTAGACGCCGAGGTAGAAGCGGAGGTTCTCCACGGGGGTCAGGTCCTCGTAAAGGGAGAACTTCTGGGACATGTAGCCGATCGCGTGTTTGACCTCCTCCGCCTCCGTGACGATGTCGTAACCCGCCACCGTTCCCCCTCCAGACGTCGGCGAGAGGATTCCGCAGAGCATCCGGATCGTCGTCGATTTCCCCGAACCGTTGGCGCCGAGAAAGCCGAAGATCTCGCCGGAGGCGACCGTAAAGGAGATCCGGTCTACGGCGACGAACGCCCCGAACCGCTTTTCGAGCTCCCGGACGGCGATGGCGTCGGAGCCGGGGTTATGAGAGTTTGAAGGTGTCATTCGCCAACTCCCCGTCCGCCCGCTGGATGCGGTGGATGATCGCCTCCTCCAGATTCTCGAAACGGGCGCGGATCTCCGCCGGGGAGGCCGTCTCCAGAAGGGCCGCCCGATGCATCAACCCCAGCCGGTCGCACCGTTCTCCTTCGTCGAGGTAGGCCGTGGAAACGATGATCGTCATTCCCTGGCCCCGCATCTTCCCCAAGATCTCCCAAAACTCCTGGCGGGAAACCGGATCGACGCCGTTCGTCGGTTCATCCAGGATCAAGAGCTTCGGCTCATGGACGAGGACGCAGGCCAGCCCGAGTTTCTGCTTCATCCCCCCGGAGAGGTTCCCCGCGGGCCGGTCCGTAAAGGACAGCAGATTGGAAAACCCAAGGTAGAGGGCCTTCCTGGCCTTCCTCTCCGTACCCCTGATCCCGAAGATGTTCATGAAGAAGTCGATGTTCTCCTCTACTGTGAGGTCGTGGTAGAGGCCGAAACGCTGGGGCATGTAGCCGATCAACGCCTTGACGGCCGCCTTATCGGCGACGACGTCCAGGCCGCCTATCGCGATCCGGCCCACGGTGGGTGCGAGCATCGTGGCTGCCATCCTGAGCAGGGTGGACTTTCCCGCCCCATCCGAACCGACGAGGCCGAAGATCGTCCCCCGGCCGACTTCGAGCGAGATATCCCGAACCGCCTCCGTGGCGCCGAAACGACGGGAGACCTTTTCCATGCGGACGAACGGTTCGTCCGAAAGCCCGGAGGGCCTTTTCTCTCCGGCCTTGGTCCCTCCCGGCGCAGTCGAATTATCGTAACCAGGCATCGGCGGGCATTCCTGACTTGAGCTCCAGGCCGGGATTGGGGATGGAGACCTTGACGGCGTAGACCAGCTTGACCCTCTCCTTACGGGTCTGGATGATCTTCGGGGTGAATTCCCCCTCGGGGGAGATGAAGGTGACCGTTCCCGTGAAGGTTCTGTCGGGAAACGTATCGATCCGGATCTCCGCCTTTTGGCCCGGCTTCACCTTGCCGATCTCCGTCTCATTCACGAAGATCTTCAGGTCGATCGTCGCGAGATCGGAGAGGGTCATCACCTCCCGCCCGGGGGTGACCACCTCGCCCGGCTCGACGCTTCGGCTGGTGATGATCCCCGCCTGCGGCGCCTTCAGCCGCGTATAGGCGTGCTGGATCTCCGCCTGGTCGAGGGCCGCGCGCGCCAAAGCCACCAGAGATCGGGCCGCCTCCACATCCTTTTTCGCCGCTTCGATCCGGACGAGGTTGCTTCTGGCCTGATTCAGCAGGGCTTGCCCTTCGGCGACCTTCGCCTCAGCGGTGCGGATCGTTTCGGCCCGGCTTCCCTCCTTGACCAGATCCCAGGTTTCCCGGCTCCGTTCGTATTCCCGCAGGGCCGTGTCGTAGCGGAGGCGGACGGCATCCCACTCCTTCTCCGAAACGACCCCTCTGTTGAAGAGGACCTCATAGCGGGCCATATTCTTCTTCGCGTCCTCCATGACGGAGGCGGCCGCCTTCATCGCCTGGTTCGCCCGTTCGATCTCCTGCGACCGGCTTCCGGCCTTCAGTTCGTCCAACTGCGACTTGAGGGCGTTGAGACCCGCCTCGGCCCGCGCGGCTTCCGCAGGGAGGGTTTTTTCATAGACCCGAAGCAGGGCTTCCCCCTGCTCCCGGTTCTTCAGGGATTTCCCGAGATTGGCCTTCGCCTGGTCAAGGCGGGAGCTGAATTCCGCCGGATCCAACTCGGCCAGAAGCTGATCCTTTGCGACGGCTTCTCCTTCCTGGACCGCTACCCGAAGCACGCGACCGCCGGTCTGGAAGGCGAGATGGGACTGCGTGGCCTCCACCGTCCCAGAGTAATAGAGCTCTCCCTCCCGGACCTTACGCTGTCCAAAGTAAACGAGAAGCCCCACGCTGAAAAGGAGGATCACAAAAATAGTGATGATTCGTTTTCTCAGGGCGGCACCTCCTTGGGAATAGGATAGCATGCACCATAGCACTTTCCGATTGAATAGTTAAGGATTATCACGTATAAGGGACCGAAAAAGTCATTTTCCATCCCCTCGCCTCCTTCCCCTGCGTCCCCGGCCACGAGCTCAGCGGGGAGATCGTGGAGACGGGCGGCGGCGCCGCCATTTTTCTTGGCATTCTATTCCCATCATAGTGACTTTGTAAAAATAGAGAAGCACAAAAAAGAATCTTGACAGCGTCGTTTTTCTGAGATAATCACCCGCTGTAATAATGAACGTTCATTCATTTACGGATGAGAATCGGATTATGAAAACATCAGACAAGCGTGGCGACGTCATGCAAGCGGCCTTGGAACTCATTGCCGAACGAGGTTTTCACGGCGCTCCGATAGCCGAGATTGCCGAAAAGGCGGGCGTGGCTGCCGGAACGATCTACCGTTATTTCGAGAGCAAGGACGTGCTCATCACGCAGTTGTTCCGAGAACTGGAAGACAAGATCAACACGACGCTTCGGGAGGGCTACCCTGTCGAACGACCTCTCCGGGAAAGATTTCTCTACCTGGTCCGGGAACTGCTCCGGTATTTAATAGCGCACCCACTGCATTTTCGTTACATGGAACAGTACTTCAACTCACCCTACGGCACTTCCATGCGCAGGGACAGGCTTTTGGGCAAGAGCGGCAATCACGACCAATATATTCTCATTGAGATCTTTGAAGAGGGAATCTCCCAGCGGATTCTGAAAGATTTACCCATTGTCGTGCTGTTTTCCCTGGCCGTCGGTCCCCTGATCTCCCTGATGCGCGACCATATCCTCGGCTTCATTGTCCTGGACGAACCCCTGATCAAACAGGCCACGGAAGCCTGCTGGGACGCCATCAAGAGGTGACGGCCGTGATGAAGACGTCGTTATCCGGACGTGATCAACGATAGGTCGTAAAATTTGAAATGACAGAGGTGTCGCATGCAGATTTATGACAGAGCCAAACGAGTCGCCGCCGGGGGGTTTCTCATCGGGATCTTGATCCTGGGCGGTTGCGGGCAGCAGGCCGCTAAAGGCGGACCGCCACAGGGAGGACCTCCCGAAGTCGCCGTCGTGACGATCCAACCGATGCGGTTGGTGATCACGACGGAATTGGCCGGGCGGACGTCCGCGAACCGGGTCGCTGAAGTGCGTCCCCAGGTGGGCGGCATCATCCAGAAGCGCCTATTTGCGGAAGGCTCTGATGTCAAGGCCGGTCAGGTGCTCTATCAAATCGATCCGGCTACCTATCAGGCGGCGCTCGACAATGCCGCGGCGAACCTCGCCGCCATGCAGAAGAACGCCGAGCGGGCGCGGGCGGCGCTGGGAGCAAGCATCGCCGGCGTCACCCGGCAGAAGGCCACCCTCGATCTCGCCAGGACAAACCGCAAGCGATTCGAGGGGGCATTCACGGACAGCGCCGTCTCCGCCAGCCAGCGCGACCAGGCGGCAACCGAGGCCAAAGTAGCCGGGGCCGTGCTGAAGGCCGCCGAGGCGCAGGTGGAGAGCGACCGGAAAACGGTCGCCGCGGCGGAAGCCGCCATCCAGCAGGCGGAAGCGGCGCTGAAGACGGCTCGCATCAATCTGGGATACACCGCCATCACTGCCCCCATCTCCGGCCGGATCGGACGGTCCAGTGTCACGGAGGGCGCCCTGGTGGTGGCCTATCAGCCTCTAACCCTCGCAACCATTCAACAACTTGATCCCATGTACGTGGACGTGCCCCAAGCCACGACCGAACTGCTTCGGTTGCGGCGCCGCCTGGAGGACGGCCGTCTCCATCACAACGGGCAGCTCCGGAACAAGGTCCGTCTTCTCCTGGAAGACGATACCCCATATCCCTGGGAAGGGACGCTGCAATTCCGCGACGTGACGGTCGATCCGACGACCGGATCGGTCATCCTGCGGGTGGTCGTCCCCAATCCGAAGGACGTTCTGCTGCCTGGCATGTTCGTCCGGGCGGTGGTGGAAGAAGGCGTCAATCCAAAGGCCCTCCTGATTCCCCAACAGGCCGTTTCCCGCAACCCGAAGGGGAATCCCGTCGCCTTGATCGTGGACGCCGAGGGCAAGGTCCAGCAGCGGATGCTCTCCCTCGATCGCGCCATCGGCAACCATTGGCTGATAGCCGCCGGCCTTTCCGCCGGCGAGCGGGTGATCGTAGAGGGGATGCAAAAGGTGAAACCCGGCGCTTCCGTGAAGACGGTCCCTTTTGATGCCGGCGGGGGAAAAAAGAATGGGGAACGTAAGAACACGGCCCCGCCCGAAAAGTCGAACTGACGGAGGCGCATAATGCTCTCGAGATTTTTTCTGGATCGCCCGGTCTTCGCGTGGGTCATCGCCATCGTCATGATGGTGCTGGGCGGGCTGGCGATCTACAACTTGTCCATATCCCAGTATCCGCCCATTGCGCCGCCCTCCATCGCCATTGACGCTTTTTACCCCGGGGCCTCGGCGGAAACGGTGGAAAACAGCGTGACCCAGATCATCGAGCAGAAGATGACCGGCTTTGAGGACATGCTCTATCTCTCCGGCACGAGCGATGCAGCCGGGGCATCCCGCATCGAATTGACCTTCAAGCCGGGAACCGATCCGGACCTGGCCTGGGCCAAGGTGCAGAACAAGCTCCAGCTCGCCATGGCCAGTCTCCCGGAAGAGGTCCAGAGCTCAGGGGTCACGGTCAGCAAATCCATGCGGAATTACCTGATCATTGTGGGTCTCGTCTCCGAAGACGACAGCATGGACGGAGACGACCTGCGGGATTATGCCCAATCCAACCTGGAAAAGGTGCTGGCGCGCGTGCCCGGGGTCGGCGAGGTCAGGAATTTCGGCTCTCAGTATGCGATGCGCATCTGGTTGAACCCCGATAAGCTCACCGATTACCGCCTGACCGTGGAAGAGGTGATCACGGCGCTCAAGGCCTACAACGTGGAGATTTCCGCCGGCCAGTTCGGCGGAACGCCGGCGGTGGAAGGGCAGCGCCTGAACGCCTCCATCATCGTCCAGAACCTCCTCCAGACCCCGGAGGAATTCGCCGCCATCCCCATCCGCACCAATCCGGACGGCGCCATCGTGCGGGTCAAGGATGTGGGACGGACGGAACTGGGGACCGAGTTCTACGATGTCCAGGCCTTTTACAACGGCAAACCGTCCGCCGGTCTGGCCATCCGGCAGGCGCCCGGCGCCAATGCACTGGACACCGCCGATGCCGTCAAGAAGAAACTCGAAGAGATGAGCCGCTACTTCCCGCCGGGAATGAAGGTCGTGTATCCCTACGACACCACCCCCTTCGTCAAGGTGGCCATCAATGAGGTGGTAAAGACGCTGTTCGAGGCGATCCTCCTGGTTTTCCTGGTCATGTGGCTGTTCATGGGGAATATCCGCGCCACGCTGATCCCGACCATCGCGGTGCCGGTCGTGCTCCTGGGAACCTTCGCCGTGCTGGGGCTCTTCGGGTTTTCCATCAACATGCTGACCATGTTCGCCATGGTGCTGGCCATCGGCCTCTTGGTGGACGACGCTATCGTGGTGGTTGAGAACGTGGAGCGGATCATGAGCGAAGAGGGGCTTTCGCCCCGGGAGGCCACCGCCAAGTCCATGGACCAGATCACCAGCGCCCTGATCGGCATCGGCCTGGTGCTCTCGGCGGTGTTTGGTCCCATGGCGTTTTTCCCCGGATCCACCGGCGTCATCTACCGCCAGTTCTCCGTGACCATCGCCGCGGCCATGTTGTTGTCGGTGGCCGTGGCCTTGATCCTGACGCCGGTACTTTGCGCTTCGCTCCTCAAGCCGGTGGCCAAGGGGCATGAACCGGCTGAAAACGCCGTCTTTTTCCTGCGGCCGTTTTTCCGCTGGTTTGACCGCCTCTTTTTCCGCTTCAGAGACCGCTATGTGAAACTGGTCGGCCACGCGCTTTCCAGGAAACGGCGTTATGTCGCGGTTTTTGTCCTGATTGTGGCCGGATTGGGATTCCTGTTCATGAGGATGCCCACCAGCTATCTTCCGGATGAAGACCAAGGGATACTGCTGGCCCAGATCCTCATGCCGACGGGCGCCACGCTGGAGCAGACCCAGGCGGTTGCGGATGAACTCCAGCGCTATTTTCAGGAGAACGAAAAAGAGGCGGTGGAATCCTGTATGACGATTACCGGGATAGGCTTTTCCGGGAGGGCGCAGAACAACGGCATGGTGTTTGCCAAATTGAAGGACTGGAAGCTCCGCGGCCGGCCGAGTCTGCGGGCCAAAGCCGTGGCCGGCCGGGCCATGGGCGCGTTTTCCAGAATCCGCAACGCCCTGGTCTTCGTCTTTCCGCCTCCCGCCGTCGTCGAGCTGGGCAATGCCCGGGGCGTGGATTTCCAGTTGATGGATCGCGGCGGTCTGGGTCACGCCGCCCTGATGAGCGCCCGCAACCAGCTCCTCGGCATGGCGGCCAAGGACCTGAGGTTGGTGAATGTCCGCCCCAACGGCATGGAAGATGTGCCCGAATACCGGGTTGACGTGGACCGGGAAAAGGCGGGCGCCCTGGGGGTTCCCATCACCTCGATCCACAACACCGTCGCGGCGGCCTTCGGCAGCGCCTATGTCAACAACTTCATTCAGGCCGGGCGCGTCAAACGGGTCTACGTTCAGGCGGACGCTCCCTTCCGCATGCTGCCCAAGGACCTGGAAAAATTGTACGTCCGCAATACGGCCGGGAAGATGGTGCCCTTTGCCTCTTTTTCATCCACCCGCTGGACGACCGGTTCCCCCCGGCTGGAGCGATTCAACGGTTTCCCGTCCCTGAACATCTGGGGCGAGCCTGCGCCGGCCCGGAGTTCCGGCGAGGCGATGCAGGCCATGGAAGAGATTGTCTCGAAGCTGCCCAAGGGTATCGGCTTTGACTGGACCGGGCTTTCCTACCAGGAACGGATGGCCAGCACCCAGACGGTTCCCCTTTACGCCTTTTCCATCCTCGTGATCTTCCTGTGCCTGGCGGCGCTCTATGAGAGCTGGCCCATCCCCATCGCGATCCTGCTGGCGCTGCCTTTGGGGGCCATCGGCGGCGTCATCGCCTCGAGCCTTCGGGGGTTTCCCAATGACGTCTATTTCCAGATCGGGCTGTTGACTACTCTCGGCCTGACCACCAAGAACGCCATCCTGATCGTCCAATTCGCAAAAACGAGAGTGGAACAGGGGATGGGTCTGATCGAGGCGACGCTGGAAGGGGCGAAACTGAGACTGCGGCCCATCGTGATGACATCGCTGGCCTTCGGTTTCGGCGTCCTGCCCTTGGCCCTGACCACAGGCGCGGGGGCGGGGGCCATGAACGCCATCGGCACCGGCGTGCTGGGAGGGATGGTGACGGCCACCGTTCTGGTGGTTGTTTTCGCGCCCCTCTTCTATGTGTTGATCGAACGGTTCTTCGGCAAAAACGTGAGGCGTGAAGAAACCGAAACATCCGACGTCACTCCATCGGGGGATCGATGATATGAACAGAAATCTGCTTCTTCTGCTGGGCGCGACCGTTCTCCTTCTGGGGGGGTGCTCGCTCGCCCCGGAATACACACGACCCGTATCGCCGGTCCCCGCCGATTGGCCGTCCGGTGCGGCCTATCAGGAAGCGAAGCCTGCCGCGTCCGCTCCGACGGCGGCGGAATTGCCGTGGCGGGAGTTCTTCGCCGATGAACGCCTGCAAAAGATCATCGAGACATCCCTGAACAACAACCGCGATCTGCGCCTTGCCGCCCTGAATGTCGAAAGGGCGCGCGCCTTGTATGGCATTCAACGCGCCGAACTGTTGCCGACGGTCAATGCCGTCGGAAGCGGGAGTAAAGAACGTGTTCCTGCTGATCTTTCGTCCACCGGAAACGCGATGACCTCTGAACGATACGATGTCCATCTCGGCATCAGTTCCTGGGAAATTGATTTTTTCGGCCGCATCCGCAGCCTGAAGGACCGGGCGCTTGAAGAATACCTCGCCACGGATGAGGCCCGCCGCGGCGCCCGGATCCTGCTGGTATCCGCCGTGGCCAATGCGTATCTCGGCCTTGCGGCGGACCGCGAAACCCTCAAACTGGCGGCTGCAACCCTGGAGACGCAGGAGGCCGCCTACCGATTGATCAGGAAACTTTGCGACATCGGGCTTGCGTCCGAACTGGATCTCCGCCGGGCGCAAAGCCAGGTGGATGCGGCCAGGGGAGACGTCGCCCGCTACACACAACGGACGGCGCAGGATGAGAACGCCCTGAATCTTCTGGTCGGATCTCCCCTGTCGCCGGCGCTCCTGCCGGCGGATCTGGGCGGCGTCATCCCGCCAAAAGAGATCTCCCCCGGCCTCTCCTCCGAACTGCTCCTGCACCGGCCGGATGTGCTGGCGGCGGAACATCGGCTCAAGGCGGCAAACGCCAATATCGGCGCCGCTCGTGCGGCCTTCTTCCCCCGCATCTCCCTGACGACGACCCTCGGAACGGCAAGCGCCGACCTGTCCGGCCTCTTCGCATCGGGCTCGGGAATTTGGAGTTTTGCGCCGCAGATCACCATGCCGATCTTCGATGCCCGCACGTGGTCGGCCTACGACGTCACGAAATTGGATAGGGAGATATCCGTGGCCCAATATGAGAAGACGATCCAGACGGCCTTTCGGGAGGTGGCCGATGCCCTCGCCGCGCGGGATACATTGAATCGGCAGATCGCGGCGCAGCAATCTCTGGTCGACGCCGTTGCAGAAACTTATCGCCTCTCCAATGCACGTTATACCAGGGGAATTGACAGCTACCTGGGCGTCCTCGATGCGCAACGCTCCCTCTACGGCGCGCAACAGGGACTGATCGCCCTCCACTTTGTCGGGCTCGCCAACCGCGTAACACTATACATGGTGCTGGGCGGAGGGGGGCAGTGAAGGAATGATATACGACGATGCACCGTCTCAGATGACGGCATGAGATCCGAACGGAGGATTCCCGCAACAAGGAAATCCCTCCGAATGGATCAGGAGTCATTCCGCCGCCGTGAAGACATTGTCCCGATATGCCCTTCAGCACAATCTCATGATCATCGCCGACACCATCGTACGTCTGTACTTCAAGGAGAGGCGAGAATATTCCCCATCTGCTATTCGACGGCAAGGTCCCTTGTTAAAGGGACATGCTTTCAGAAAATACCTGAAGATTTCAAACAGCATTGATCGATAAAGTGATTTCTCTTGACAGACGTAATTATTTTCCTTAGGCTTTTTGAGAAAAATCAGGGGATTTTCATGTGAAGGAGAGATTATGAGAGCCGTAAAACGTAAAATAACGGATATGACGGTGGATGAGCTTAAGGGCGTCATCCATGAAGCGATCGCCGAAGATATGGAGATTTGGCGGGAAACCTTCGAGATCATGGCGGACTGCAAGCTGATGGGGCAGATCCGGCAGGCGGATTTGGACAGGGCAGCCGGTAAAAAAGGCGCCTTTGTCCCTTGGGATGATCTGAGAAATGTATAAGATCATTCTTCATCGGAACGCAGTCAAATTCTACCGGAAGGCCGATAACACCCTGAAGGAAAGAGTGGCGGACGCTATTGATGTCATTG
>Ga0163202_1000180_pt1 | contig 11842 bp, 14 predicted proteins | sample PL_2010_300m_FD_113540 | JGI IMG/M metagenome (GOLD analysis project Ga0163202, IMG submission 113540) | Freshwater microbial communities from Powell Lake, British Columbia, Canada to study Microbial Dark Matter (Phase II) - PL_2010_300m | ecosystem: Environmental > Aquatic > Freshwater > Lake ... | reverse complement strand
GTTCATTGCCAACTACCACGCCATGACGTCTGTTCAGGATGCCGCCGCGCTGCGGGCGATGACCACCGACGTGGCGCTCGACTTTCTGGCGTGCGGGATCGACCCGGAAAAAACGGCGTTTTACCGCCAGAGCGATGTGCCGGAAGTGCAGGAACTGGCGTGGCTTCTTTCGGTGGTCACGCCGATGGGTCTGCTGGAGCGCTGTCATTCCTACAAAGACAAAATCGCCAAAGGCATTGCCGCTACGCACAGTCTGTTCGCCTATCCGGTGCTGATGGCCGCCGATATTCTTTCCGTGCAGTCAACCGTGGTGCCGGTCGGGCGCGACCAGAAACAGCACGTCGAAGTGACGCGCGACATCGCCATCAAGTTTAACAATCAGTTCGGCGAGGTATTCACGATTCCCGAGCCGTCCATCCGTGACTCGGTCGCCGTGGTTCCCGGCATTGACGGGCAGAAGATGTCGAAGTCCTACGACAACACGCTGGAAATTTTCGGCGATCCCGGCACGTTGAAAAAACGGGTGATGCAGATTGTCACCGACAGTACGCCGCTGGAAGATCCGAAGAATCCGGATACCTGCAATGCATTCGCGCTCTATAAACTGTTCGCCACGGACGCTGAAGCGGCCGATCTCGCCGCGCGCTACCGTGCGGGCGGATTCGGCTACGGCACCGCTAAGAAAGAACTGCTCGCCAAAATCACCGAACACTTTGCGCCGATGCGCGAAAAACGCGCCGCGCTTGAAAAAGACCCCGACTTCGTGAGCGACGTCTTGAAAAAAGGTGCTGAAAAAGCCCGTACCGAAACCCGCAAAACTCTGCAAGCCGCCCGCCAAGCTGTTGGTTTGGAGTGATTGACATGATCATATCAATCAGTATGATCATGGCGGTTGGAGGTGTATCATGAGCATTACCGTAACAGCAGTCAAAGCGCGACAAAATCTGGGGGAACTCCTCAATCTGGTTTCCATCAAGCACGAGGAAGTCATCATTGAGCGGGCTGGGAAGAAAATCGCCCGGCTGACGGCGATTGAAGAAAGTGCCGTCAATGAGCCGGTTGCGGAAGCGTACGCCGTGAAGAAAAAGGGAAAAAGCAAAATAGATTTTTCCGAGTTTTTCGGCACCTGGGATGATGAGGAATATCGCAAGGTCACGGAGGCTGTAAACAGCCTGCGAGTCATTGATCCGGAGATGTGGCAGTGACACGGGCTGTTATTGACACTAATATTTATACGGATTTGATGAATGGACATCAGGCCGTGGAATCCGTGCTGGAAGAATTCGAAATTATACTTCTTCCTGTAACTGTTCTTGGGGAACTGCTTTACGGATTTACATATGGATCAAAAGAACCCGAGAACCGCATGCAGCTCGAGAGGTTCTTAAGTCGTGATTTTGTGAAACTTTCCTGCGTATCCAGGTCAACGGCCGAGTACTACGCCCTGCTGACGGCATCGCTTCGGAAAAACGGAACGCCGCTGCCGACTAACGATGTGTGGATTGCCGCTGCGGCCTGTGCGGAAAAAGTTCCGCTGATCAGTCGCGACCGGCATTTTACGAAAATTAACGGGCTCCAACTTATTATTCCGGAATAAAATTTTTATGGCCGATCTGCTTCCGAACGAAGAATACAAAGTGAATCTCGAGGTCTTTGAAGGCCCGCTGGATCTGCTCCTTTACCTCATCAAAAAAGACGAGGTGGACATCTACGATATTCCGATCGGGCGGATCACCACCCAGTACATGGAATATCTCGATTTGATGAAAATCCTTAACCTCGAGATCGCCGGCGACTTTATCGTGATGGCCGCGACGCTGATGGTGATCAAGAGCCGCCTGCTGCTACCCGACGAAGTTCGCGGTCCGGTGGAAGAGGACGACGAAGACGATCCTCGCTGGGATCTGGTTCGCCAGCTGGTCGAATATAAAAAGTTCAAGGACGCCGCCGGTTTTCTCGGACAGCTCGAAGAGATTCAGGAAAATGTTTTTTCCCGCGAGGGCGAGCATGTCGAGCTGGGCATGCGGCCCGATGTCGGCATGTCGGATGTCAGTATCTTCGACCTGATCAGCGCGCTGAATCAGGCTCTCGACCGCGCGCCGAAAGAGGAACTGAACGAGATTTTCGCCGAGCAGTTCACGGTCAGCGAAAAAGTGGACTACCTGCTGGAATCCACGAAGAACGGCAAGCCGCTGACGCTGGGCCGTCTGTTCCGCGGCATGCGTTCGCGGCAGGAAATCGTCTGCACGTTTCTCGCCGTGCTGGAATTGATGAAGCTCAACCGCCTCATCGCGCGGCAGGACAACCATTTTGATGAAATCGTTATTGAACAGATCGAGGGCGGCGAGCCCGAACCCGTTTTACAGAAGGATGAACAGTTATGAGCAGTATCGAAGTACTTCCTGAACTCAAACAGATTATCGGCTCGCTGCTGTTTGCGGCCAAAAAGCCGCTGACCGCCAAAGAAATCCGCAAGGTGCTGACCGATGCCGGTGCCGGCTACGGCGGTCCCTATGTGCAGTTCGCCGAGATTAAAGAGGACGAAATCATCGCCGCCGTCGCGGAACTGACTGAGGAACTGGCGCGGAGCAGTACCGGCCTGTGCATTGCTGAAGTGGCTCACGGCTACCGGCTGCAGAACGAAATCAACTGCGGCCCGTGGGTGCGCACACTGCTCGACAAGGATCACAACGCCCGGCTTTCCAAGCCCGCGCTCGAAACGCTCGCCATTGTCGCCTACCGCCAGCCGATTCTGCGCTCGGAGATCGAATCCGTCCGCGGGGTCGCGGTCGATCAGGTGCTTCGTAATCTGGTTGAAATGCAACTGGTTAAAGTGGTCGCCCGCAGCGACCTGCCGGGCCGCCCGTGGCTGTTCGGCACCACCCAGCGCTTCCTCGAACACTTCGGCCTGCGGGCGCTCGACGAGATGCCCGGCATGGAAGAACTCAAACGCATGGAAAAACCCGAGCGGACAAAAACTTTCCCTGCGATGGAAAAAGAGTTAGAACTGCGGGCGCAAGAGGCGCTAACGGAGGACGACGATGAGTCTGGAGAAACTGAGGAAACAGATTGACGGTCTTGACGCGGAACTGATCAAGCTCCTCAACGAGCGGATCAAGATCGCGCTCGAAATCGGGAAAACCAAAAAAGAGCAAGGCGGCGAAATCTATGTGCCGTCGCGCGAAAAGGCCGTCTTTGACCGGATTGCCGCGCTCAACAACGGCCCGCTTCCTGAACAGTCGGCGCGCGCCATCTACCGCGAAATCATGTCGGCGGCGCTTGCGCTCGAAAGCAATCTGAAGATCGCCTATCTCGGCCCGCCCGCCACGTTCACGCATCAGGCGGCGCACGCCAAATTCGGCGCCAGCGTCGATTACCATCCTGTCGGCACCATCACCGAGGTGTTCAACGCGGTGGAGCACGGCAACGCCGACTACGGCGTTGTGCCGATCGAAAACTCCATTGAAGGCGCTGTGACGCACACCTTCGATCAGTTCACCGGCACATCGCTAAAAATCTGCGCGGAAATCTACCTGCCGGTTTCGCTCTATCTGCTCGCCTCCGTGCCGAAAGAAAAAATCACGCGGGTCTGCAGTAAGCAGGAAGCCATCGGCCAATGCCGCCGCTGGCTCAGCGAAAACCTTTCCGGGGTTGAGCTCGACGCCGTCAACAGCACCGCGCTGGCCGCCGAAATGGCCGCGAACGGCGACTGCGCCGCCATCGCCAGTCTGCTGGCCGCCGAGATGTACGGACTGGATGTGATTGCCGAAAATATTCAGGACTCCAGCGGCAACACTACCCGCTTCCTCGTCATCGGCAAAAAGTATGGCGAGCCGACCGGCGAAGATAAAACCTCCATTTACTTCGGCATCAAAGACGAAGTCGGCGCGCTGCACGACGCGCTCGACGCGCTAAAAACCAACAAGATCAACATGACCAAGATTGAGTCGCGCCCCAGCAAAAACAAAGCGTGGGAATACTACTTCTTCGTCGACTTCGAAGGCCACGCGGATGATCCGCACGTCAAAGACGCGCTCAAAGCGCTTGCAAAACACTGCGCCGTCCTCAACGTGCTCGGCTCATATCCCAAAGTGGAGGTCTGAGCGATCCGTGTAGCGCTGGTTCGGTCGGATAAGTTCAGAAGGAGATATCCGTGTCATCCCATACTCATCAGTTCCGTGTCCGCTATAGTGAAACCGACCAGATGCAGACTTTCTACAACTCCCGTGCGTTGGAGTGGTTTGAGGTCGGTCGCACCGAGCTGTCACGCGCCATGGGCGTTTCCTATGCGGAATGGGAGCATCGCGGCATCCGTCTGCCTCTGATCGAAGCGCATGTTTATTTTACCGGCCGCGCAAAATATGATGATCTGCTGGAGATGACCACGAGCATTCATCGCGAAGGACGCGCGCGGATTCGTTTTGAAAACCGCATTGTGCAGGCTGACGGCTCCGGTGACGTGGCTCACGGCTCTACGGTGCATGCCATGCTCGGCACGGACGGACGTCCGGTCCGCGCGCCGGACTGGGTGGTTGAGCTTTTGAATAAGGAATAGAAATGGAACGACAGTTTTTAATGGGGAACGAAGCGGTGGCACTGGGTGCGCTGCATGCGGGTGCCGCCCGCGGAACCGGTTATCCGGGAACGCCGTCGAGCGAGATTCTTGATGTATTTAACAAACTGGGCGGGAACGCCGAGTGGTCGCCGAACGAAAAGGTCGCCGCCGAAGTGGCGCTGGGCGTTTCTTTTGCCGGCGTACGCGCTTTCACGACCATGAAACACGTCGGACTGAACGTCGCCGCTGATGTGCTGTTTACCGCCGCCTACAGCGGCGTGGACGGCGCGCTGGTTTTTATTGTGGCCGACGATCCGGGACTGGCTTCCAGTCAGAATGAACAGGATACGCGGCGCTACGCCGTTGCCGCCGGCGTGCCGCTGCTGGAACCCTCCGACTCGCAGGAAGCCTACGAATTCACCCGTCTTGCGTTTGAAATTTCCGAACGCTGGAAAATTCCGGTGATCGTGAAGCTGACCACTCGCGTCTGCCATTCCGGAACGATCGTTGTTCCGCGCAAGCCGGACCGCGATCTGCCGAAGGCGCACTTTGAGCGCAACATTCCGTATCATGTCATGGTGCCCGGCCACGCCCGCCCGGCGCACCGCCGCCTGAGGCAGAAGCTGGCTGAAATTGCCGGGTGGAACGAGCAGGAAGGGCCGAATCAGAAAGTCAAAGGCTCGAAAGATCTCGGCATTCTGGTCTCAGGCGTTGCGTATCAGCATGTGCGTGAAGCCGCGCCGGATGTGTCCGTTTTTAAAGTCGGTATGAGCTATCCTCTGCCGATGCGGCAGATGCTCGATTTTGCCGCGACGGTTAAACGCGCGGTGGTCATCGAAGAAAACGATCCGTACATGGCCGACGCGGTGCGCACCGCAGGCGGCGCGATTGAAAGTGCGCCGGAAATGTACCGCTTTGGTGAGCTGGATGTACAGCGCGTGAAACGCATTCTGGCGAACGATATTTCACCCGAGGCGGTTCCGCCGCGCGGGAAACCGCCGCAACTTTGCGCTGGCTGTCCGCATACGATCACGTTTGAAATACTCAAGCGGCACAACTGCATCGTCGCAGGCGATATCGGCTGCTATACGCTGGCCGCGCTCTCGCCGCTGGCCGCGATGGACACCCAAATTTGCATGGGCGCGAGTCTCGGTGTCGGCGTCGGCCTGCGCCACGTTCTGCCGCGCGAAGAAGCCAAACGGGTTGTCAGCGTTATCGGTGACAGCACGTTCGTTCACAGCGGACTCACCGGCCTGGCCGAGATGGCTTATAACGTGCCGCCGACCGGCCACGTTCTGCTGATTCTCGACAACGCCACCACCGCGATGACCGGACAGCAGGAACACCCGGGAACCGGGCGTTTGCTGGATCATACACCGGCTAATCAGCTCGATTACGAAACCGTGGTTCGCGCCATGAATGTTCCGAATGTCGGAGTTTTCGATCCGATCCGCCAGCCCAGAGAGTTTGAAAAAGCACTGGTCGAAGCGTTGAAAAAAGATGAACTGACGGTTTTGATTGTGCGCCGTCCCTGTATTCTTGCGGTCGCCCGCAAAGGGGTTAAACCGGCAACCCAAGGATAATTTGTATGAGTGATAAAGTGGCCAGTATTAAAATCGCCGGGCTTGGCGGCATGGGGGTTCTGACCTCCACGCAGATTCTGGCCGAAGTTTTTTTTCGGCAGGGCCTGGATGTGAAAAAGGCGGAAGTGCACGGCATGAGTCAGCGCGGCGGCTCGATTTGCAGCGATGTGCGCTTCGGAAAGAAAGTGTTCAGCCCGATGATTCCCGCCGGAGAAGTGGATTACCTCATTCTGTTTCAGGAAGATCAGTTTCCGCTCTACGAAGCGGATTGCTCGTCGCAGACTGTAATCATCCGGCCCTCGGCAATTGATTCGGCAAAACTCGAAAACCAAAAAGCTTTGAATATGGCGATGCTCGGATTATTAAGCCGCCATTTGGATGCGCCGGTTGAAGTCTGGCTGAAGGTAATCTGCGAAAATCTTCCTGAAAAATTGCATCAAGTGAATGAAGCGGCCTTTGAGTTGGGGCGGCAATCAGCGGGGAAATAATGGAAACGAATATTCATCCTGAGAGTATTCCGGATTATATGGAATCCGGGGAGTTACGGACGCTGCAGCTGCAACGGCTGCAAACAACTGTTCAGCGCTGCTACGATAACGTGGCGCTTTTCCGGGAGCGCATGGATGAGCGCGGCCTGAAGCCGGCAGACATCCGCACACTGGATGATGTCGCCAGGCTTCCATTCACTCAGAAAACCGATTTGCGCGATACCTATCCGTACGGCTTGTTCGCTGTGCCGATGAAAGAGGTGGTTCGTTTGCATGCCTCCAGCGGTACGACCGGCAAGCCGATTGTGGTCGGCTACACCCAGAACGACTTGGATGTCTGGAGCAGTGTTATGCTTCGTTCTTTTGCCGCGACTGGCATGCACGCCGGGGACGTGCTGCAAAACGCTTACGGCTACGGGCTTTTTACCGGCGGTCTCGGCGCGCATTACGGCGCGGAACGGCTTGGCGCGACCGTCATTCCGATTTCCGGCGGAAACACGGATCGCCAGATTCTGGTGATGAAGGATTTCGGTGTCACCGCAATCTGCTGCACCCCGAGCTATTTTATCCACTTGATCGAAAAGGTGAATGCCGACGGTGTTCGGTTTGAAGAGCTCGGCGTGAAAATCGGTATCTTCGGCGCGGAGCCGTGGACCGAGGCCATGCGCGAATATATTCAGCGCGAATCCGGCATTAAGGCTTTTGATATTTACGGGCTGACGGAAATCATCGGCCCCGGCATCGGGATCGAATGCTGCGAACAGGCTGGGCTCCATATTTTTGAAGACCACTTTCTGATCGAAATTGTCGATCCGGAAACGGATGAAGTGCTGCCCGACGGCGAGGAAGGCGAGTTGATCATCACGACGCTTACCAAGCAGGCGTTCCCGATGATTCGCTATCGAACCCACGACATCACATCGATCAATCCGGAGCGTTGCGCTTGCGGCCGCACCATCCGCCGCATTAACCGCATCCGCTCGCGCAGTGATGACATGATGATCATTCGCGGCGTCAACGTCTTCCCGTCGCAGATCGAAGCCGCGCTGTTATCGGTGGAGGAAACGGTGCCGCACTATCAGATTCTGCTCACCCGTAAGGGCGGGCTCGACCAGATCGAAGTGCAGGTTGAAGTCACCAAAGAAATGTTCGGCGACCGCATCAGCGAACTTGAGGCCACACAGACACGGATTGCTCAGGCGATTGACCACATCACCGGCCTGCGCGTTCCGGTCCGTCTGGTTGAGCCGCACACCATTGCGCGCAGCGAAGGTAAAGCAAAACGAGTCGTCGATAATCGGAACCAATAGTTCGATATCGAAAATTCTAATCTCTAAACACTAAATTCTAAATAAGTCCAACGTCAGGAACCCGATGAGCCAGCCATACGATCTGGAGGAGAGAACCTTTGAGTTTGCTAAAGCAGTCAGAGCGTTTGTGCGCAGGGTGATGAAAGATATTCCGAACATCGAAGACTGTAAGCAGGTTGTCCGTTCATCCGGATCTGTGGCGGCTAACTACATTGAAGCCAATGAGTCGTTGAGCAAAAAGGATTTTCTGATGCGCGCGAAAATTTGCCGAAAGGAAGCCAAGGAGTCGCGTCTTTGGTTGCGTCTGATTCTGGCAGAAGGTCTTGAGGAGGAGCGGATTCGGCTGGAACAGGAAGCCAAAGAGCTTACTCATATTTTCGGTGCGATTGTTACGAAATCGGGAGACTGAATTTAAGTGTTTAATTTTGATCATTTGTCATTTGAATTTGTTTAGAATTTAGAAATTAGCGTTTAGATATTCGCGACTGAAAGGAGTGGAAAGATGAAACTGAAACAGCTCTCTGTTTTTCTCGAAAACCGTCCGGGGCATCTCAGTCATGTCTGTGAAGTACTGGCGGAAGCCGGACTCGACATCGTCACGATGACGCTGGCCGATACACGCGAGTTCGGTATTCTGCGTCTCATCATTCGCGACTGGCAGCGCGCCAAAGAGGTTCTTGAAACCGCCGGCTTCGCCGTGAATATCACCGACGTCATGGCCATTGAAGTGGCCGACGAACCCGGCGGGCTTGAAAAAATCCTGAAGGTGGCAGAGAGCGGCGGCTTGAGCGTGGAATACATGTACGCCTTTGCCTGCAAGCCGAAGAAAAACGCCCTGATTGTTATTCGCTTTGACAATATCGAGAGCGCTTCCGCCGTACTGGCGGCGGCCGGGATCGGAATTTTATCCGCCGCAAAATTTTACGCTTAATCGCAGGAGAACAGTATGATTCCCAATAAATGGATTGAAACCGTGCCGGTTTACGAGCCGGGCCGACCGATTGAAGAAGTGGCGCGCGAACTCGGCTTCGACGACATCGCCGAAATCATCAAGGTTGCTTCCAACGAAAACGAACTTGGCCCGTCGCCCAAAGCGATGAAAGCCATGGCCGCCGCCGCCAAAGAAATGCACCGCTATCCCGACGGCGGATGTTTCTACCTGAAAGACAAACTGGCCGGACAACTCGGCGTGAAACCGCAGAACCTGCTTTTCGGCAACGGCAGTAACGAGCTGATCGAATTCCTCGGCCACGTTTACCTCGGTCTCGGCACTAATCTGGTCATGAGTGAATGCGCGTTTGTCGTCTACCGCCTCGTTGCCAAACTCTTCAATACGCAGGCCATCGCCGCGCCGATGAAAAAATTCGCGCATGACCTCGACGCCATGCTGGCGGCCGTCACACCGGAAACCCGCATGGTGATCATCTGCAATCCGAACAACCCGACCGGCACCATCGTCACGCCTGCGAAAATTAAAGCCTTCCTCAAAAAACTGCCGCCACACGTGCTGGCTGTTTTCGACGAAGCCTATTTGGAATACATGCCCGAAGACAAAAAGCCCGATCTGATCAAAGAGATTCAGAAGGGCCGGGAGAACGTCATCGTCCTGCGCACCTTCTCCAAAGCGTACGGACTGGCCGGACTGCGCATCGGCTACGCCGTCGGACACGAAAAACTGATCGGTCTGCTCAACCGCGTCCGCCAGCCGTTCAACGTCAACTCCATGGCGCTGGCCGCCGCGCTGGCCGCACTCGACGACGACAAGCATCTCGAAAAAACGCGGAAGACCAATTTTCAGGGATTGGAACTTTTTGCTGAACGTTTTTCCGCGCTCGGTCTGAAGTATGTTTCTTCGTATGCGAACTTCATCCTCGTCAAAACCGGAAATGGCCGGAAAGTATTCGGCGAACTGCAGAACCGTAAAGTCATCGTCCGTCCGATGGATGGCTACGGCCTGCCGGAATACATTCGCATCACCGTCGGCACTCCCGCCCAGAACCGCGCCGTCCTCAAGGCCCTCAAAGAGATTCTGTAAAAAATTTACCACGGAGTGTCATGATTAGACCGGGAATTTGTTCAGTTACCTTTCGTCAGCTCGACAGACGGCAGGTTGTCGAGCTGGTGCGGCATGCAGGTCTCGAGGCTATTGAATGGGGCGGCGATGTGCATGTGCCGCCCGAAAACCTGTCTGCCGCGCAGGAAGCCCGGCGGCTGACTCAGGAGAACGGGCTGACCGTTTCTTCCTACGGATCGTACTACAAGGTGCTGAATCCGGATGGAACCGCGCAACCATTCGAGCCGATACTGGAAACCGCGCTGGCGCTGGGAACAGACACCATCCGTATCTGGTCCGGCGAGCGTCCCTCCGCGACTGCCGATAAGGAATACCGGGAAAAATTTGCCGCGCTGCTGCGCCCCAGCCTCGATCTGGCGGCCGGGCAGGGGGTGCGTCTCGCCCTCGAATTTCATTCGAATTCCCTCACCGACGACAACGCCACTGCACAACAGCTGTTAGACGAGGTCAACCATCCGGGGCTCTATCTTTACTGGCAGCCGATGTACTGGGTGAACGATCCGGTTTATTGCCTGAAGGGATTGGAAGCGTTGCGTGAGCGTATCTTAAACCTGCACGTTTTCAACTGGCGGCTTCCTTCGCCTGGCGCCCGCGCCGAACGACTTCCGCTGAAAGATGGCGCTGACGATTGGCTGTCCTGGTTTTCTGTGAAGATGAATCCTGATCTGCCTCATTTTGCATTGCTGGAATTTGTCCGGGCGGACAGTCCGGAGCAGTTTTTAGAAGACGCCGCCGTGCTGAAACAGATGATAAAGCAGATTTAAAAAAGTTCTTTGGCCTTCTGCGGGCGGACTTATTTCAGCGTTCCGCGCAGATAGGCGAGGCGTTTGGGTTCGGGGAAGCGCTCGATAGCGTAGCGGAGCAGGGTGCGCGGCATTTGTTTGTAACGCGGGAGCAGGAAGTCCTCTTCAACTTTTAAATCGCGCTTGCCGACTTCGCGAAGCATCCAGCCGACGGCTTTGTGCATCAGGTCTTCTTGGTCATTCAACAGCAGATTGGCGATGGCGAGCGTGTCGTCGAACTGATTCCGCCGAATAAAATAAAACGTCGCGATGATCGCGATGCGCCGCTCCCAGAGGCTTTTGGATTTCGCCAGTTTGGTTAGAGCATTTAATGATTCAGATGTCGCAACGACTTCTTGTAGGACGGGCTTCCCCGGTATTCCGGGGAGCCTGTGCTTTTGTGTCGACACACGCTCCCGAATACGGGGCTCGACCAGCGGGAGAGAGGCTTCGCTATTGCGAGGCAATGACCGGAGGGAATGGCAACCGCGTCCTACAATCGCCGGAGAAAATGATGTTTCATCAATCAAATGGTTCTGCTCGAACAGGTAGGCGCCGACGATTTGCGGGGCGGTAACATCCACCAAATCCCAGTTGTTAATGCGGTGCGTATTGGCGAGGTAGGCGCGGTAGATCGCTGTTTCATTCCTGCCCTGTTTATATTGGAGAACCATAATCAGCAGGGCAAGCATTCGCACTTCGTGCAGCGGCGACTGTAACAGCTCGACGGCGTTATCCAGTGAGATGTCGAGGTGTTCTTTGGCCAGTTTGCGGAGAACCGGAACTTTGATGCCGAGAAAGAGGTCGCCTTCGCCGTACTGCCCGGGGCCCGTCTTGAAAAAGCGCATAGCGTGTTCCGCGGCGGCCTTATTTTCCAGCGCCTTCAACTGCTTTGTGATTTTTTCTACCGTGGTCACGGGGAGAATCTTTACAGAAGCAACAGTGTTAAGTCGCAACCAAAAAATCTGGATTTTTGACGGCGGAGTTGGCGGCGATGAGCAGTTTTCTCATAACGGCAGTTAAAGCGACCTTTTTAGGACAATGATTTTC
>Ga0163202_1000178_pt1 | contig 11864 bp, 7 predicted proteins | sample PL_2010_300m_FD_113540 | JGI IMG/M metagenome (GOLD analysis project Ga0163202, IMG submission 113540) | Freshwater microbial communities from Powell Lake, British Columbia, Canada to study Microbial Dark Matter (Phase II) - PL_2010_300m | ecosystem: Environmental > Aquatic > Freshwater > Lake ... | reverse complement strand
GGAGAGAGGGCCGCCGGCGGCCCGTTCCAGTTCTTCCGCGGTGAGAGGGCCGTCGATGGTGTACACCTCGATGGTTGTGACGGTATCCACGTGGATCCGTAGATGTTCGACGATCCTCTTCTTGATCTTTTCCCCAAGGGCGTCCCGTATCCCCTGTCTGAACCCGATCTCGATGCGGTTGGTCATCGCCCTCTCCCGATCTCTTCTGCCCTGCAATTTTCTGATGTGATCCGTTCATATCAGATGCCGGCGTAAAATTCAACGACGAGAGAGGGGTCCGTAATAAAATCACCCGTAATAAAATCACCTTGACGTACAAGGAGGCTTCTCTTATCCTCGCCGCATGTTGAAACACGTTTCGATCGGACGGCGAAGGAGGGAAGATGAAAGGGGTGAACGGCAACATCCTGCGCGTGGATTTGACCGCCGGCGCACTGACGGTTCAGGCGGTTTCGGACGAGCATTATCGGCGCTATATGGGGGGCCGCGGGTTTATCGCCCATACGCTTCTGACGGAAGTGCCCAAGGGGGTCGATCCGTTCGGACCGGAAAACAAGATCGTTTTCGCCTTGGGCACGCTTACGGGACATCCTTTTGTGGGCAGCGGGCGCAACAGCGTCGGGTGCAAGTCCCCGCTGACGGGCGCATACGGCGAGTCCGAGGCCGGCGGGTTCTGGGGCGCGGAGTTGAAAAGGGCCGGCTTCGAGGCGGTGGTGATAGAAGGAAGTTCTCCCAAGCCCGTCTATCTCTGGGTGAAGGATGGGGAGGCGGAAATTCGCGATGCCGGCCACCTCTGGGGGCGGGAGACGGCCGATACGCAGGGCGCCATACGGGAAGAGCTCGGGGACAAAAGGATTCGAACCGCGGTGATCGGCCCGTCCGGGGAAAAACGGGTTCGATTTGCCTGCATTTTGAATGACATCACCCATGCGGCCGGCAGAACCGGGATGGGGGCGGTGATGGGATCGAAGAGGCTCAAGGCGATCGCCGTCCGGGGCTCTCGCCTGCCGGAAGTCGCCGACAAGGAAAGCCTTCGCGCGCTGAACCGGTGGATGCTCCAAAATTACAAGGAGAAATCCAATTACTGGCGGTACGGGACCGGTTCGGAAATGGTCAACTACGAGGCCATCGGGAATTTGCCCGTGAGAAACTTCAAGGGCGGCAGGTTTCCCGGCGTGGAAAAGATAAACGTGCAAGTGCTGTGCAAGATGTATCTTGAGAAAATGGATCATTGTTATGGGTGCCCCATCCGCTGCAAACGGGTGGTGAAACTGCACGAGCCCTTTGCCGTCGACCCGGTCTACGGCGGGCCGGAGTATGAAACGTTGGCCGCCCTGGGCGCCAACTGCGGCATCGACAATCTGGAAGCCCTGATGAAGGCCAATGAAATTTGCAACCGCTCGGGGATCGACACGATTTCAACGGGCGTGGCGATATCCTTTGCCATGGAATGCGTTGAAAGGGGGATCCTCAGCCGGGAGGATACGGATGGGTTGGATCTCACCTTTGGAAATGCCGAAGCGATGCTGCGGATGGTTGAGCGCATCGCCCTGAGAGAAGGCTTCGGAGACCTGTTGGCGGAGGGAACCAAACGGGCGTCGGAGAAGATCGGGAAGGGATCAGCGGAATGGTCCATGCAGGTCAAGGGGGAAGAGATCCCCATGCACGAGCCGCGGTGCAAACAGGCCATGGGGCTTCATTACAGCATGCATGTGACCGGCGCCGACCACAGCACCGGCATTCACGATACCGAGGTCCTGGACAGGGAGACCGGCGCCAAGCTTTACCAAAAGGGCTTTTTATCGCAGTTGACCAATACCCTGGGAATGTGCAGATTCGTCCCCTGGAGCGAGGAGCAGATTCGAGATGCGGTCGGGTATGTGACCGGCTGGCCGGTGACGGTTCGGGATCTGATGCGGGTCGTTGAACGGGGGGTCGCTCTCGCGCGGATATTCAATATCCGGGAAGGATTTTCGGAAAAGGACGATACGTTGCCGAAACGGTTTAACGAATCTCCTTCCGACGGCCCGTTGAAGGGGATCGATCCGGAAAGGTTTGCCGAAGGGCGGAAAATGTATTACCGTCTGATGGGGTGGGATGAGACCGGCGTTCCGACCCTCTCCAAGCTTACGGAGCTTGAGATCGAATGGGCGGCTGCGGAAATCAATGGGGTCAGACTCGATTGATTTCTAAATCGCGGTCAGATTCTTTACAACCTCATTTCCGTCTCTATATGTTGTGTTAAAATCTCCTGTTAAAATCCCCTTGACATACAAGACACCTTCCCCTAACCTCAGCAACCACAAGCGTGAGTTCTTATCGATTCAATCAATCGAGCAAATCGGGGTGACGGGAAAATCCATATCCCAGGCTCGGTAGAACTTTGATCTGGCTACCGGACGGTATCGGGTAGGCGTGGGGTCACCCTGAGAGGTCCCTCTTTTGGGAAAGGGAATTTATGAGTCCAGTTAAAAGAATCATTATCGTCTTGGTCATCCTGGCCATTGCCGGTCTGGGCGCCTTTCGTGTGGCCCAGATCATCTCCGCCAAGAGGAATGAGGAGCCGAAACGGCAGGTCAAGGGCCAAGCGCCTTTGGTGGAAGTTGCCCCGGTAACACAAGGCCTGATTGAGGAGAAGATTCTGCGCACAGGCGATATCGTCCCCTATGCCCAGGTAACCATCTACAGCAAAGTTCAGGGATGGGTAGAAAAGGTCAACGTCCGGGAGGGGGATCGGGTAAAAACAGGTCAGGTGCTGGCCATCCTGGACCTCCGGGAGGCCGAAGCAACCGTGGCTCAATCCAAGGCCAGTCTGGAAGCGGCGATTGCAAATCTAAAACAGGTGAGGGCAACCTCAGAAGAAGCTGTGCACTCGCAGATCCGGCAAGCCAAGGCCAATCTGGATCTGGCCCAGTCTGATCTCAGACGGGCCAGGGAACTTCACGAAAAAAACTTCATTGCCCGGCAGCAATTGGATGAAGCCGTCACCAAATATGATCTGGCCAAGGCCGCCTATGACCTGGCTCTCAACAGCGTCCGCCAAAGGACCTGGGAGAATGACATTGCCTTAGCCGAGGCCCAGGTGCGGCAAGCCAAAGCGACCCTGGATCTGACGCAGGCGCAGTTGGCCAACCTGGTCATCCTTTCCCCCATGGACGGCGGAGTGACCAAGCGTTTCGTGGACCCGGGCACGATGGTTAAAGACACCACACCCATCCTGACTTTGATGGACCTGAATCAGGTGAAGATGGTAGTCAATGTCATCGAGAAGGAATTTGTCCGCCTGCAGAAGGGGCAGCCGGTGGAGGTGACGGTCACGGGTTTCCCCGGCCGGGCCTTCCCGGGGCGCATTTCCATCATTACCCCGGCTTTGGAACTTCAGTCTCGAACTGCTGAGATACAGATCACCATTCCTAACCCCGGCTATATTTTAAATCCCGGGATGTTTGGGCGGGCGGAGATCGTTGTCCGATCCAGCCCCAAAGCCCTTCTGATCCCCACTCAGGCTTTGGTGACCCAGGAAGACAAAGATATGGTTTTCGTTCTTAAGGATGGGAAAGCCAACCGGAGAATTATCCAGAAGGGTTTGATCAAAGACACATGGATAGAAATCGTCCAGGGACTCAGTCTCGGGGAGCCGGTGATTACGGCCGGCCAGAGCTTCCTGAAAGACGGAATGCCGGTGCGCCTGGCAGCGCCCCCTCCAAAAGGATGACGGGGAAAGGCAGGATGCTATGAATCTCGCCCGATTCGCCCTCCGGAACCCCGTTACCATTTTAATGGCGGTCCTGGGAGCCATCATTCTGGGAATGATCTCTTTCTCCAAGCTGCCCGTGGATATGTTTCCGGAGATCACCTACCCCTCCATTACCGTGGCTACCTTCTACCCCGGAGCCAACCCTCAGGATATGGAGCGAATGGTAACCTACCCCGTGGAAAAGGCCGTTTCCACGGTGAATGGGGTGAAATACGTCTCGTCCATCTCCCGCCAGGGGGCCTCCCTGGTGACCGTCAACTTCAATTGGGGCACAAATCTCGACACGGCCCAATCGGATGTGCTGCAGGCGGTGAATCTGATTCACGGGAACTTGCCCAAGGAGTGTCAGTATCCCATCATCCGAAAATTTGACGTCTCCCAGATATCGGTCATCTACATTGCTCTCATGGGCGGGGGGCTCAACGAGGGGGAACTGTATGACCTGGCCTATAACGTGGTAGAACCGGAGATCGAACACGTCTCCAACGTCGCTTCCGCTCGGGTGGGAGGAGGAAAAATTCGAGAGATCTGCGTCCGTTTCGATCGGGAGCGCCTCCAGGCCTTTAACCTGTCTGCCGAGTCTGTCATACAGGCGGTCCAGCAAGCCAATCTGATCATCCCCTCGGGGGACATCAAAGCCGGCCCTTATGACTACCGCCTCTTCACCGAAACCCAGTTCAGCCTGGTTAAACCCATCGAGAATATCATCGTCACCAACGTGCAAAAGCGACCGGTCTACATCCGGGATATCGGCAAAGTCATCGATGACTTCGCGGACCAGACCAACATCATCCGGGTGAACGGCCAGCCTGCGGTTTCCTTGGGCGTGCAAAAAACATCGGGGACCAATACCATTGAAGTGGTGGACGGCGTACGCAAGGTCATGCCGAAGATTCAGAAGATGCTCCCTCCGGGCGTGGTCATGCTGGAGCTCTTCGACCAATCCACCTACATCCGCAACTCGATCACCAACCTGCAGCAGGAGGCGCTCATGGGGGCCGTGCTGGCCGTGCTGGTGATATTGGTTTTCCTGAGAAACCTGCGCAGCACCGTGATCGTTTCTCTTTCCATTCCCATTTCCATTGTCTGCGCCTTCATCCTGCTCTATTTCGGCAACCTTAGCTTGAACATTTTCACTCTGGGCGGGCTGGCCCTGGGGGTGGGTCGGTTGGTCGACGATGCCATTGTCGTGCTGGAGAACATTTACCGGCATCGAAACGCCGGCGAGTCCCCCTATGAGGCATCGGTTCAAGGCTCGGGCGAGGTGGGACTGGCGGTTCTCGCTTCGACCATCACCACCATCGTGGTCTTTTTGCCCGTGGCCTTCATCACCGGCATTGCTAAGCTCCTCTTCACGCCGCTGGCTCTGACCGTGGCCTTCTCCCTGATCGCCTCTTATTTCGTCTCTCTTACGGTCATCCCGGTTCTCTCCCGCAAATACCTGCGCCCCGAGTCGGATGTTTTACCCGACTCCCCCTCTTTTTTGGAACGGATGAAACGGCGGTTCAAGGGTTGGTTCGAGCGGATCGACACGGGTTACCAGACCACCCTGGCATGGGCTCTGGCCCATCGGAAGACCGTGGTCTTGGTTGTGGCCGGGACATTTCTGTGCAGCCTTCCTCTTTATTTTTTCATCGGCACCGAATTCTTTCCCTCCATGGATGAGAGCCAATTCCGTTTCATTGTGCAACTGCCTGTGGGGACACGTCTCGAAGAATCAGGCCGGGTTGCGGCCAGGATGGAGAAAATCATCCGGCAGACCATCGGGAAAGAGACGCTGGCCACCCAGGTCAATTTCGGCATCCCTTCGGGATCTGTTTCGGCGATCTATTCTCAGAACTCGGGGCCGCATATGGGATGGATTCGGGCCAGGTTGGTAGACCCCGGGAAAAGAACGCTCTCCTCGGATGCCCTGATGGATAAACTCCGGCCGAAACTCTTGCAGAAATTTCCCGGCGTAAGGATTTTCTTCGTCTCGGGAGGGATTGTCAGCCGGCTGATCTCTTTTGGGAACGACAACCCGATCGACATAGAGATCATAGGCTATGATTTCCAGAAGGGGGAAAAGCTGGCCGAAGAAGTGGAGGCCATTGTTCATTCAACGCCCGGGGCCAAAGACGTTCGAGTCAGCCGGGAGCAAGACTACCCGCAGCAGAACATCGTCATCGACCGGGAAAGGGCAGCCTTGCTCGGCCTGAACGTGGCTCAGATCGCCCAATCCATCCAGACCTTCATCAACGGCTACCCGGCTTCGGTATTCTCCGACCCCCAGACTGGGAATCAGTATGACATCACCGTGCGCTCCCAAGAGGGAGACCGTTCCTCCTTGAGCGACCTCAGCCGAATTTTCCTCTTTAACTCCCAGGGGCGGCCGATCTCCCTCGATAACATTGCGGCCATCTCCCGCGGAGCCGGCCCCATTCAGATCGAACGCAAGTATCAGCAGCGCATCATCCACGTGACCGCCAATAATTTCGGCCGCGACTTGGGCAGCGTGGCCAAGGACGTCCAGGCCAAGCTGGATAAGCTCTCCCTGCCGCCCAATTTCAAGATCAACGTGACCGGGGCGGTGGAAAGCCAGCGGGAATCGTTTGTCTCTTTACTGGGGGCCCTGATCCTGGCCGTTGTGCTTGTTTATATGGTGCTCGCTTCTCAATTCAAATCTCTGGTCGACCCTTTCATCATCATGTTCTCCGTACCCTTGGGAGTGATCGGAGTCCTCTGGGCGCTTTTCCTGACCGATATCAACCTTTCGGTGACTTCTTTTATGGGGATCATCATGATGGCCGGGATAGTGGTCAGTAACGGGATTCTTCTGGTGGACTACACGAACCGGCTCCGGGGCCGGGGGATGGGATTGCAGGAGGCGGTCATTCTGGCCGGGCGAACGAGGCTCCGGCCCATTCTTATGACCACGCTTTGCACCATCCTGGGCCTCATTCCCATGGCCATCGGGCTGGGAGAAGGGGCGGAATCGAATGCACCCATGGCCATCGCGGTCATCGGGGGACTCTCGGTGTCCACCCTTTTGACTCTGATATTTATCCCTACTCTGTACACGATCTTCGAGACGCGGTTCAAAAGAAAAATTGCTCAGGAAGGTGAATCAAGCCCTCTCCAAGCTTACGGAGCTTGAGATCGAATGGGCGGCCGGGTATTTGAGCCCTTAAGGGGCCGCCTCCTTGGATGATCCGATCCCGTCTCTTGCCTGACACCGGGAAATCAATAACCGAGCTGACTTTTCACGACAGCGGCGATCCGCCTGCAATAGGTTGCCGTCTCTTCCTGCGACGGCCCTTCCACCATCACCCGGCACATGTTCTGGGTTCCCGAGTACCGGACGAGAACCCGCCCCCGGTCTCCCAACCTCTTTTCCACTTCTTCGACGGCCGCCATGATCGCCGGAACGGTCGCGATCTCGGTCTGCGTCTTGACGTTCACGTTGATCAGCACCTGGGGAAAAACCTTCATGATCTTGGCGAGCTCGGAAAGCGACTTTCCCTCCTTTTTCATCGCAGCCGCCACCTGGAGCGCCGTGATGATCCCGTCTCCGGTCGTGTGGTGCTGGAGGAAGATCAGGTGGCCGGAATCCTCGCCGCCGATCGAGGCCCCGCGGGTCTTCATCTCTTCGAGGACATACCGGTCGCCGACCTTGGTCATGACGGAATCGATACCGAGGGACCGGAGGGCGACGCTGAGTCCGATATTGCTCATGACCGTCCGGACGACGAGGTTGCCGGTGAGAAGGCTCTCCTTCTTCATCACGCCGGCACAGACGGCGAGGATCTGGTCGCCGGTGAGGACCGTTCCCGTCTCGTCCACGGCGATCAGGCGGTCGCCGTCGCCGTCGAACGCGAAGCCGACGTCGGCCTCGGTCTTTAGGACCTCCTCCGCCAGGACCTCGGGATGCTGGGAACCGCAGTGGAGGTTGATGTTCCTGCCGTCGGGGTGATCGAAGAGGGTGGTCACCTCGGCGCCCAACTCAAGGAAGGTCTCCGGCGCGACCCGGTAGGTGGCGCCGTGGGAGCAGTCCAGGACGATCCGCGTTCCCTCCAGGGAGAATTCCTTGGGGAAGGCGCGCTTCAGAAAGACGATGTAGCGGCCACGGGCGTCCTCCATCCGGTAGGCCTTTCCCAGCTCGACGGGAGAGGGATGGAGCTTGTGCAGATTGTTGGCGAAGATAAGCTCTTCGATGGCCGCCTCCGTTTCATCGGGGAGTTTGAAACCCTCGTCCCCGAAGATCTTGATCCCATTGTCCTGGAAGGGGTTGTGCGAGGCGGAGATGGCAATGCCCGCGTCGGCCCTCATGCTTGCGGTAAGAAAGGCGATCCCCGGCGTGGGGATCACCCCGACCAGGATGGCGTTGACCCCCATGGAGCAGATTCCCGAGACGAGGGCGTTTTCCAGCATGTATCCCGACAGACGGGTGTCCTTGCCGATGATGATCTTGGGGAGATGCCCCTTTTTTTTGAAAAGATGGGCCGTGGCGCGGCCGATGTTCATGGCCATTTCCGCCGTCATGGGGTGTTCGTTTGCCAGTCCCCGGATCCCGTCTGTCCCGAATAACTTTCCCATACCTGTCCTTCCGCCCGTTGATCTGACGCCGAGCTGCGGCCGCCTGTTTCGCCCGTGCCGCGCGGCGTGCTAAAGTAAATTCCCCTTGCACTCTCCAAGGGGGTATGTTAAATTTCCAAAAGCGAGAAGCTTATATAATACGTGCATTTATTTTGCAATAGAAAAGCTTTTCGCGTCGTTTACCGGTAGAGAAACGGTTCGTCCCCTCTGCCTGGCAGGGTGGGTTCCCGGTTCTGTGATCAGATGACTTCGGCTTCCCGATCCGAGGGGAATAGGGCGGTGCGGGGTCGAAAAACAAGAAGAAGAGGAGGTGTATGATGGACAAGAAGGTCACCGTCGTCGGTGCAGGGAATGTCGGTGCGACCGCGGCTCAGCGTCTGTGTGAAAAGGCCCTTTGCGATGTGGTGCTGGTGGACGTCATCGAGGGGATGCCCCAGGGGAAGGCCCTCGACCTGGCGGAGGCGGCGCCCGTCGAGAAGCATGACGCCCACCTGATCGGCACGAACAGCTATGAGGAAACCAGGGATTCCGACATCGTCATCATCACGGCCGGCATCCCGAGAAAACCGGGGATGAGCCGGGACGACCTGCTGGCCACCAACAAGAAGATCATGACCGTCGTCACCGAACAGGTGGCCAAGTACTCCCCCAAAGCCACGCTGATCATCGTCAGCAACCCCCTGGATGCGATGTGCCATGTCGCTTACGACGTCAGCGGTTTCCCCAAGCACCGCGTGATCGGCATGGCCGGCGTCCTGGATTCGGCCCGCTTCCGCACCTTCATCTCGATGGAGCTGGGCGTCTCGGTCGAGAATATCCACGCCTTCGTCCTCGGCGGTCACGGCGACACCATGGTGCCGCTGCCGCGCTATTCGACCGTGGCCGGCATTCCCATCACGGAACTCATGCCGAAGGACCGCCTGGATGCGCTCGTCACCCGGACCCGGAACGGCGGGGCGGAGATCGTCAGCCTCCTGAAGACGGGAAGCGCCTTTTACGCGCCGGCCTCGTCCGTGGCGGAGATGGCGGAGTCGATCCTGAAGGACCGCAAGAAGATCCTTCCCTGCGCCGCGTATCTGGACGGCGAATACGGGATCAAAGGCCTGTTCATCGGCGTTCCCGTGAAGTTAGGGAAAGGGGGCATCGAGGAGATCATTCAGATCAAACTCACGGCCGAAGAGGATGCCGCCCTGAAGAAGTCGGCGGCGGCGGTGCAGGACCTCGTCAACGCCATGAAAATGATGGCGTAGGGTTTCGTCCGTTTCCGCCCTCCGGCGATCAGACGGGAGGCGCCGCCTGATCCTCCGGCATCGTTGGGGGAGGCACGCATTTCCACCCCTCATGGGTCCCGAAGCGGGTGACGAGGGCGGCCCCCAGGCCGACAACGATGGCGATGGCCTTGACCATCCAGCCGATGTAGGGAATCCAGCCGATGAGCCACAGGAGGATCAGTCCCCAGAAGGTTTCGTGGAGAAGGCTTGGTTCCTGCCGTCTGAAGACATGGAGGACGGCCCTGCCGGCGAAACGTCCGACGGCGATGAAACCGAGGAGAACCGAACAGACGACGAAGATCATCTCCAGCGGAATGAGCGCGATTCCCACGACCGAAATAGTCAGGAGGAGTGCCAGGGGGGCGATCAGGACGAGCCCCAGAATGCCCCAGAGAACGACTTTGAATGTATTTTCGTGGATCGCCTCCGAGACGACGCGGACCGGCTTCGGCAGGAGGGCGACGATCAACATCGCCAACACCAGGATGACGAGGAAGATGGAAAGCGAGATGACGGCAAAGATCCAGGACCAGCCCTTCCATTCGCTGCTGACGGCTGTGGCGAGAATTTCGTTCAGGTTGGAGGAGTTGATTTCCGTCAGGCTGCCGCCGACCTCCGCGTCCCTTGCGATCACGATGACGCCGCCGATGGACACGACATTGCCGCCCACGACCGCCGTCCTCGTCAGGACGACCGATCCGCCGACGGCGACGACGCTCTTCTCCACGGCGCCGCTGACCGTGATCTGGCCGCCGATGACGACTACATTGTACACCTTCTGACCGGCCTCGATCTTCACGTCGCTGCCGATCTTGATGATGTTCTTTCCCCCCGTGGCGGAAGCCGCCGTCGGATCGAGCAGCCCTCCCAGCATGAGCAGAAGGACCAGGCTGATTTTGATTCCTTTCATCTCTTCTCCTGACACAACCCGGGTTGGGTTCGTTTGCCTTTCCGGCCTGCCGGCATCAGGCCGATTCCCTCCGCTGGCGGAGGTATTCGATCACCCCGGGCAGAACGGAAAGGATGATGATGCCGATAATGACCAGGGTAAAATTGTTTTTGATCATGGGGAGGTTTCCGAAGAAATATCCTCCGAAGATGAACACGCCGATCCAGGCGACGCCGCCGATGACGTTGTAGGAGATGAACCGCGCATAGGTCATCTCGCCGATGCCGGCCACGAAAGGGGCAAAGGTGCGGATGATCGGCATGAACCGCGCGATGACGATCGTCTTGCCGCCGTGCCTCTCGTAGAACCGGTGGGTTCGTTCCAGGTACTCCCTCTTAAAGAAGCGGGATTCCCCGTTCTTGAAGACCTTCGGACCGATATAATGGCCGATCGAGTAATTCACCGTATCCCCGGCGACGGCCGCAATCGAAAGCGTGAGGAAGAGCCATTCCACCTCGAGAGGGCCCTTGAGATAGGGGTTGGCGGCGAAGGCGCCGAGGCCGAAGAGGAGCGAATCCCCCGGGAGGATCGGCGTGACGACAAGGCCGGTTTCGCAGAAAATGATGAGAAAGATCACCACATAGGTCCAGGCTCCGAAATAGTGAAGAAGTTCTCCGAGATACCTGTCGAGGTGGAGGAAAAGGTCGATGCCGTTGATGAGCAGATCCGCCATAGGCCGTTCCGTATTTCTCCTGAGTGAAATCGCTTCCTCCGGCGGGCAGGGGGACCGCCTGACTGAAGAGGCGTCGTAGTATAGAAAAGGGCGGACCGCCTGTCAATGACAAACTGACTGAAATAGCGGAATGATTGATCACGGATGCGCTTCGCTGCCCGGTGCGGACCACCGCCCGTGGAGTCTCAGGCCTCGGCCAGCCAAGCTGCATCGTCCCAGACATAGGGAAGCGTCACGATGGTCCCCGGCGCCGCGATCTCTCCAGCCCTTCCCAGGGCTTCCTTGATAATGGCCGTCTGGTTCTCATGGTCGAAGGGTTTGCCCGATTGTGATCTCCCGCATCCGCTCGATGGGAAAGACGCAGTTGACGTCCTTTTCCGCATTCAGGTGGTCGTAGAAATCGTGGCTGATCCGGAGGTCGCCGACGTCTGTGTCTGCGGGGATCTCCCGGAAGGTGAGGTCGTTCTTGTCCGGCCGGAAGGGGGGCTGGTCCTTCCGGTAGATGCCGCCGGAGCTGATCAGCGCCACCCGGCTTTCCGCAAGGGGCTTGACGATGGGCGTCCAGGGGGCGGAGGCATTCTCCGTCCACTGGTAGGGCGGTTGATCCGGAAACATCGCCCGCGTGAGGTCGACGTACTT
>Ga0163202_1000177_pt1 | contig 11897 bp, 6 predicted proteins | sample PL_2010_300m_FD_113540 | JGI IMG/M metagenome (GOLD analysis project Ga0163202, IMG submission 113540) | Freshwater microbial communities from Powell Lake, British Columbia, Canada to study Microbial Dark Matter (Phase II) - PL_2010_300m | ecosystem: Environmental > Aquatic > Freshwater > Lake ... | reverse complement strand
TGGCGATCCCGCACATCCGCTGGAAGAGGTTCAGGGCCACCCGTTCAGCGGTCAAAATGGAAGCGAGCCGGCCGGAGATCTCCGCAAGGAGGTCCCCCTTCCCCGCCTTTTCACCGTCCCGCCGTCGGGCGGTAAAACTTAGGGTCGGATCCAGGGTGAGAAAAACCTCCCCGAATACGTCAATCCCGGCCACGATCATTTCCGCCTTTGCCGTCGCCTGGGCGTGTCCCATCTCATCACCCCGAAGCGCGGCTCCGGTCGTGATGTCCCCCGACCCGATGTCCTCGTCGAGGGCACTCCGGATCAACTTTGTCAACAGGTGTCGCGGCAACATGATCAATTCCTCCAAAAGAAGACGCAGAGTGCTGAGAGCAAAGTGCCAGGTGCAGGACGTCCTCACTCGTTACTCATTACTCGTCACTGAACACTATACTCCCCCGCAAGGACCGCCATCCTCTCCAGGGCCGTTTCGAGGGCCGCCTGCTTCTCCTCGAAGCCCCGGGCCTTCTCCTGTTCCTTCTTGACGACCGCCTCCGCCGCCTTCGCCAGGAATTCCTGGTTTGACAGCTTCTTCTCGACGAAGGCCTTCTCCCTGGCGATCTTCGCGATCTCCTTCCCCAGACGGGCCTGCTCCCCCGCAAAATCGATCACCCCCGCAAGAAGAACATAGACGCGAATGGGACCGGCCACCGCCGTGGCGGCCCCCTTCGGCTCCGTCCCGCCCTCGGCGACCGTCAGGCTCTCCAGATTGGCGAGGCTCACGACGTAGCCCCCAGCCTTCTCCAGCGCCGCTTTCAGATCTCCTGTGGGCGCGCTGAGGATCGCTTTCAGTTTCAGCGAAGGCGCCACACTCATCTCCCCGCGGATGTTCCGGATCCGGGTGATCACCTCCATGACGAGTTCCATCTCCCTTTCTGCCTCGGGATCCGTGATCGTCTCGTCCGCCGTGGGAAATTCGCCCACCATGATCGATGTCCCGTCCGTGATCAGACTCTGCCAGATCTCCTCAGTGACAAAGGGGATGAAGGGGTGGAGGAGCTTGAGCGACGTCGCGAGAACATCGAGAAGGGTCCTCTGCGCCGCGCGTCTTCCGTCGCTGTTCCGCTCGCCGTACAGCACCGGCTTGATCAGTTCGAGATACCAGTCGCAGAACTCGTGCCAGACGAACTGGTAGACGGCCGCCGAGGCCTCGTTGAAACGATACCCGTCCAAGGCCCCGATCACCTCGGAGACGGTTTTGGCAAGCCTCCCCCTGATCCAGCGGTCGGCGATCGATTCATCCCGAGGGCGGACGGGGGCATCGGCGGGGTAATCCTCCAGGTTCATCTGCGAGAACCGGGCCGCGTTCCATATCTTGTTGATGAAGAATTTGTAGCCTTCGATTCTCTCTTCCGACATCCGAACATCCCTCCCCTGGGCCGTGAAGGCGGCCAAGGCGAACCGGAATGCGTCCGTCCCGAAGCGGTCCATCATCTCAAGGGGGTCAATAATGTTCCTTTTGGATTTACTCATCTTCTCGCCGTTCTCGTCCCGGACGAGGGCATGGAGATAGACATCCCGGAAGGGGACCTCCTTCATGACGTAGAGCCCCATCATCATCATCCGGGCGACCCAGAAGAAGAGGATGTCGAACCCCGTGACAAGCAGGGAGGTGGGATAGAAGGTCTTTAGGGCCTCGGTCTCCTCCGGCCAGCCGAGCGTGGAAAAGGGCCAGAGTCCGGAACTGAACCAGGTATCGAGGACATCCTCTTCCTGTCTCAGCTTCCGGCCATTGCAATCGGGGCAGCGGTCGGGATCATGCGAGGAGACGATCACCTTCCCGCACCCTTCGCAGTACCAGACGGGGATCCGGTGCCCCCACCAGATCTGCCGCGAGATGCACCAGTCGCGGATGTGGTTCATCCACTCGAAGTAGGTGGCCTCCCACATGGCCGGGACGATGCGGGTCTTTCCCGTGACCACCGCGGCGATCGCCTCCTTGGCCAGAGGCGCGATCCGGACGAACCACTGACGGGAGACGGCCGGCTCGATATCGGTCTTGCACCGGTAGCACTGGCCGATGTTGTGCGAGTAAGGCTCCGTCTTGACGAGCAGTCCGCGCGATTCCAGATCCCGGATGACGTTGCGGCGGCATTCGTAGCGATCCTGCCCCGCGTATACCCCGCCGTTTTCGTTGATCACCGCGCCGTCGTCCATGATCCGGACGATCGGAAGACGGTGCCGCTCCGCCATGGCAAAGTCGGCGGGATCGCTGGCAGGGGTGATCTTGACGGCGCCGGAACCGAATTCCATCGTGACGTAGTCGTCGGCGATGATCGGTATCCTTCGGTTGACCAGGGGGAGAATCACCTCCTTCCCGACCAGTTCCCGATACCGCTCATCATTCGGATTGACGGCTACCGCCGTATCCCCCAGCATGGTTTCCGGCCGCGTCGTGGCGACGACGATCCCTCCCTCGCCGGAGGCCATGGGATAACGGATGCTCCAGAGATTTCCCGCCCGCTGGCTGTACTCGACCTCCAGATCGGAGATGGCGGTCCGGCAACGGGGACACCAATTGACGATGTAGTCCCCCTGATAGATGAGACCGTCGTTATAGAGACGGACAAAGACCTCACGGACGGCCCGGGAGAGGCCCTCGTCCATGGTGAACCGCTCGCGCGTCCAGTCGCACGAACAGCCGAGGCGCTGGAGCTGATGGAGGATGACTCCGCCGTATTTGGCCTTCCACTCCCATACCCGTTCGATGAACCTCTCCCGGCCGAGGTCATGCCTCGTCAGCCCTTCCTTCGCCAGCTCCTGCTCGACGACGTTCTGGGTCGCGATCCCGGCGTGGTCCATCCCCGGCATCCAGAGGACATTCAACCCTTGCATTCTCTTGTAACGGACAACGATATCCTGGAGGACATTGTTCAGAGCATGGCCCATATGGAGCATCCCCGTCACGTTCGGCGGGGGGATGACGATGGAAAAAGGGTTTTTCGAGCTTCTGTCCTCCGCTCGGAATAGATCATGATCCAGCCAGTACCGATACCACCTGCCTTCCGCTTCTCGGGGTTGATAAACCTTGGTCAACGCGTCTTTGCCCATCCATCCTCTCCAATGATAAAATCAAAGGGCCTCCGGTCGGATCGGCGTCACTTGAATCGTGCTGCCACTCTCCGCCGCAAGCCCTCAGTCCATTCCTTCCCTGCTAATAGCGCAGTTCTTCCCTGATCTTGCGGATGACAAGCAGGGCATCCGCCCCGCTCACCGGATGGAGCGGCCCGAATTCCCCCGTCATGATATCCCTCACCTCCATGATCCCCCGCGAGGTGACCACCATCACCGCATTGAAATAGGGGAGATCGGCCCGCAGGTCGGGAAAGGGGGAGGGGCTACCGATGAACCGCGTCGCCAGGGCGTTGTCCCCCGTGACCTTGATGAGGATGTCCTCGACCATCATGGCATAGCTGGCCCGGTCCACCTGATCGTCCGGCCGGAAGGTCCCGTCCGGATAGACCTCGAGGCCCCGCGTGCCGATCCGGAGAATCGCCTCGATATCGGCCTTGAGCGGATGGTCGGCGATATCCGTCGCCATGACGGACCGGGGGACGACCTGGCGCGCCTTTTCGGGATCCTTGAAGGCCGTATCGAAGGTCTTCGGCGTCCGCCGTGCATAAAGGGCGTCGATCTTCAACTCCTCCATGAAGAGGGCCGCCGCGTCCGCCCGCGTGAGCCGCTCGACCAGGGCGATCTTCTTTCCCGTGATGGTCCCCGGCATCGCCCGCTGGATCTTCTGCACCAGCTTCCACCGGCGGTCGGCTGCGCCGACGTGATCCCTGTTGATGTCCAGGACCCGGCTGAACAGCCGGCCGGCCTGTTCCAGATCGAGCGCCGTCAGATCACATTCGCCCATGTAATAATAGGGGGAAGCGGTTTTTGGATCGATCGCGATCGCCTGGTCAAAGGCGTCCTTCGAGTACTTGATCCAGGCCTCATCGGGCCGGCATTCGGTTCCGATACGCATACACGCCGCATGACTGATCGTATTGACACGGATATATCCCACCAAGACGAAGATCTTCTCTTCCTTGCTCTGCGCGTGCTTCTCCGCCTGCTTGAGAAAATCGAACGCCCCCTTGAAGTCCCCCTGATAGGCCTTGACGAGACCTGCCCCGGCGTGGGCCATCGAATACCGGGGGTCCAGCTTCAGGGCAAGCTCGAATTCGCGCCCTGCATCGGTCAATTTTTCCTGATCGAGCAACCGAATGCCGGTCAACGTATGATGCCCCGGGGTGTCGAGCCGGCTCAGCGGCTGCTGCGGTTTCGGCCCGCAGGAGGCGATCAGGACGATCGCTGCCATCGACAGAAGGAACCGAAACAGGTTCGCGCGATGCACTCTGACCCTCATCCCCTTCTCCTTTCTGCAAGAACTCCCCGGATCAAAAAGCGATTTCCCTTCCCTCTCACGGCTTTTCTTATCTGCATCGCCTTTTGAAGTCAAGAAATTTGAAATCCTCCGCCTCAGGTTTCGCCCAGGAAGCGGCCGACCCTCTCCGCCGCCGCAGTGAAATCGTCCGGGGCGTGCCAGACCAGCTCCCTCTCCGCGGAGAACCAGGTCATCTGCCGCCTTGCGTAGCGGTACGTATCCCGTTTGATCCGGCAAACAGCCTCTTCGAGCGTGCTCTCTCCGGCCAAACAGGCGACGAGGTGCCGGTAACCCAGCGACTGCATGGGTCTGAGAGACCGGTCGTAGCCTTTAGCGAGAAGGCCGCGGACCTCCTCCACAAAGCCGTCGGCGATCATCCGCTCCGTCCTGAGGTCGATTCCCGCCCGGAGGCGCTCCCTCTCCAGCATGAGCCCGATGATCAGAGTTTCATAAGGACGCTCCTGGAAACGGTGTCCCTCCTGATGATCGACGATGGATCGCCCCGTCAGTTCGAAAACCTCCAGGGCGCGGATGATCCGGACGCGATCATGGGGATTGATCCGGGCGGCCGCTCGTGGATCGCTGTCTTGGAGCCTCCCGTGAAGGCCGGCGTTTCCCGATCTTTCGATCTTCTCCCACAGCTCTCGCCTGAGTTGATCATCCCTCCCCGGTCCGACGATCAGCCCCCCCAGGAGCGCCCGGACATAGAGTCCCGTACCCCCGACCACGAACACGTTTTTTTTCTCCCCGTGCAGCCCGGCGATGACGCTGCGGGCCAGATCGCAATACCGGGAGGCGTCAAAGGTCCCATCCGGATCGACGACATCAATGAGATGGTGGGGAATCCGTCTTCGCTGATCGACGGTCGGCTTCGCCGTACCGATGTCCATCCCCCGATACACCTGCATCGAATCGGCGCTGACGATCTCCCCTTTCCACCGCCCGGCCAGTTTCAGGGCCATTTCGGTCTTTCCGACGCCGGTGGGTCCGACAATGACGATCACGCGGGGTTTCGGTCTTCCGGAGAGGGTCATGGGCGCCCCCCTACCTCCTCTTGAACATCCTCTCCAGTTCGAAGGCGGATAGGGGAACCGCAACCGGCCTTCCGTGAGGGCAGGTCGCCGCATGGGAAACGGCATCGAGGTCCCGGCAGAGGGCGGCCACCTCCGGGGGGGTCATGGTCCGGTGCGCCTTCACCGCCCCCCGGCAGGCCAGGGCGGTAAAGACCCTCTCCCGTATTTCGGTGAGGGTAAGGTTCCGATCCGCCTCCCCGCAGTCGGCAAGGAGGTCACCGATGATCGTCTTGGCCTCCCCTGGAGGGAGGAAAGCGGGAAGGGCCTTGACCACGACCGAATCGCCGCCGAAGGGCTCCACCTCCATACCCGCCTCTTCCAGGATGGGGATGGACTGGGACAGGAAGGTAAAATCGCGGGGCGGAAGGCTGACCACCTCCGGGATGAGGAGGCGCTGACCGATCCCCCTTTCCCCCGTTTCCGCACTTCGCCGTTTGAGTCCCTCAAAGAGGACCCTTTCATGAGCGGCATGCTGATCGACGAGAACCATCCCTTCCTCGCCGTCAAAGACAAGGTAGGTCCCCGCCACCTGGCCGAGATAGGCCAGATCGGAAAAACAGGTTCCCCGCTTCGGCTCTTCGACCCTTGCTGAAACTCCTTCCCTTAGAAGGGGCGTCAGCGATGGAGCTGCCATTTTTCGGTCGGATCTTTCGAAGAGGAGTTTTCCCGGACCGGAGGTCACCCGGTAGCGTCTCAGAGCCTCTTCGACGCGGCCGGAATAACCCATCCGTCCCGCATCCGCCCCGCCGGACGTCTCCACCTCGCGGTTGGATGGAAAACCGGCTCCAATCGCGCTGCCGATGGTTTCCACGATGAGGGCATAGATACCGCGCGGATCCCGGAAACGGACCTCCATCTTCGTGGGGTGGACATTCACGTCCACCTCCCCCGGCGGCACTTCGAGATCCAAGACGACCGCCGGATAGCGTCTCGCTTCGATCACCCTCCGATAGGCCGTCATGGCCGCGTGATTCAGGAGGTAATCCTTCACGAAGCGTTGGTTCACATAGAAATACATCTGGGCGGCGTTGGATCGGGTAAACTCCGGCCGGGAAACGAATCCCTGCAGCCGCGCGCCTTCCCTCTCTCCCGCCGCCGGGATGAGCAGGCCCCGGAAATCCCGACCGAGGGCGAGGGCAATCCTCTCCGAAAGATCCTTGACGGCCGGGACATTCAGAAGCATCGCCTCGCCGGCCGATACCTTGATCTTGACCCCGGGATGGGCCAGGGCCAGGCGCGTGATCCAATCGAGACAGCATCCCTGATCCCTGCTCGGTCTTCTCGCCCTTGAGAAATTTCCGTCGGACGGGGACCGGCTCGAAGATCCGGCTGACCAGGATCGAGGTCCCAACCGGGCAGCCCGCATCCGAGCGTTCCCTCTCCTGGCCTCCTTCGATGATCAGTCTTGCGCCCACAGGCGACGAGGCCGTTCTTGTCACCATCTCGACACGGGCGATCGAGGCGATGCTGGGAAGGGCCTCTCCCCGGAAACCGAAGGAACGGATGCGATAGAGGTCTTCGAACGTTGAGATCTTGCTCGTCGCGTAACGGGCAAACGCCAGGGGCACGTCCTCCCGCTCGATGCCCTCTCCGTTGTCGGTCACACGGATCGACCGGCAGCCCCCCCTTTCCAACTCAATGGCAATCTCCGTCGCCCCTGCATCCAGCGCGTTCTCCAGCAGTTCCTTGACGATGGACGCCGGCCTCTCCACCACCTCGCCCGCGGCGATGCGATGGGTCAATGTCTCCGGCAGGATGACGACTCTTCCCGGCAATTTTTCTTCCCCTTCATCCTCACTTTATTCCCGCTTGGACTTAATCGAGGACGATCATGACGCGGCATTTCTTGAGAAAACTCAAATTGTCTCCGGCGGCGAGGATCTTTTCGGCATCGGCGTTGGCAATGACGATGTCCGACCGTCCCGCCCCTTCGGTCTTTACCCCTTTCACGCTCAAGGGATTGTTGGTCACTCGGGGATTGCTCTGCGCTGCCGTCAGATCCCTCGCATAGCCGCTCATCCCCTGCTGGACGGCGTACTCCCGCTCGACGTTCATGGAACCATAGATCTCCCTGCCGCTTTCATCGATGATCCGGGGAGACATGGCCGGACGGGCCTGAATTCCCCGGGCATCCACGACGAGTCCGGTAAAGGTCTCACCTGCCGGCGCCGGCTTTTCCGGCGCCGCCTTCGGCGTCTCGGCAGGCAGCGGCGCCGCCGGTCTTTTCTCAAGGATCCGCGGGATGATCACCGAGGCGAAATTTCCCGCAAGGGGCATCCGGACGGTCACCTCCACGGTGCCGTCGGACAGGTATTCCTGCTTGCTCACCCTGGCGCCCTTGACCATTCCCTGGACCTGGGTGTTGATCACGTCGCTTTCCACCATGAAATCGCGGATCGTCGTGGTGGAATCCACCCGGACGCCGTTGACCACCTCGAGCAGATTCCGGTAGGCGTCCACCTGGGCCGCCCGGAGGGCGTTGGGCCGCGCTTGCGGTTTCCCGAGGTATCGCTCCGGCGGGGCGCCGATCCCGATTGCCTCCATATACCCTTCGGTCCAGTTTACCGCCCCCTTGTTGCCGACCTGTTCAACGATCTGCTCTCCTTCCGCCATCCCACCCTTCTGCTGGCCGACCGACCCCCCTGCGGTACACAGGATCATGGCCGCGACAAACGCTGCAATCCTCCAAAGCTTTGGCCTCATAGACGCCTCCTTCTTCCTCTCCCCGGCCGTTTATTCTCTTCCCCCTCCGGACATGTACCTAACATACCAGAACGGCAGCCCCCCTGCAATGGCGTTCCGCCCCCTTCCGGGAGGCTGCGGTTTCATTTCATCTCCCGAAAGGCCTTCTCCTCCGGGGCCGTCAGCCAGGGTTCGATGCGGAGACCCCTTTCCGGATCCCCCCAGACCATCCCGGGATCGGGGGGGCTCGCCCCCCACCAGTTGTGCCGGGCATCGATATAGATGGAGGAAAATCCCTGGACAGACACGGCATTGTGGAGGAAGTTGTTGTAGTGGATCGAAGGGTTGGAGTTTCCGACGCACTTGATCGCCCCCTCCCCCAAATTGTCCTCGAAGGTGTTGTAGGAGATCTGAGGCGCCGCATCGTTGCGCACATAGACGCCGCTCTGGGCGTTGCCGGCGATATGGCAGAAGGTGATCTCCGGAGTCCCGTAGTAAATGTCGAAGGCCGTCGTGGCGTACTTCACCACATTGTAGCTGAACACGCTGTTGACCTTCGTGCGTTTCGTGAAGCGGACCGCGCTCCCGTAAGAACCCGGCGCCGGGGAGGCCCCGGAAGCGGTAAAGGCGATGGGCCTCTCCGGTGTACCTCTGGCAGCGATTCCCCCATCCTCGACGATGATCGACGCATTCCGATCGTACTGGAGGACAACCCCCGGCTCGACATGGAGAAGGGCGCCGCCCCCCACGGTCACCTCGCCCGTCACCCGATAGGGACTGTGGGAGAGGATTAAAAATCCGTCCGATTTGAGGGACCCCGAAAGTGGAGAGAGGAGTATCGGAAGCGTCACCGGCTTGCCCTCCGGATAGGGGGCGCTCAGAATCGTGCCGACATCGATTCTTCCCCGGATCCGGGCGAAGACCTCGATCCCCCTCACCGTCCCCCACCAGTTGTTGAGGGCGGAAATCGGCTCGCCCGTCATCTCCCCCGCGAGTTCGAAGGGGCCGTTGTCGGTCAGGTTGTTCTCCGTCAGGGAGGGCTGCGCTTCCGAAACGGCGATTCCCCCGCCCCGGTTTTTCGTCACCGCGTTATGGAGGATGACCGGGGAAGCGGACCGGATGACGATCCCTTCCGCGGTGTTGTCCTGGATCCGGTTGCCGGAGAGGGTCGGTTTCGCCCCGTCGGAAATAGTGACCGCCGCTTCCCTGTTCTTAAGAAGCGTATTGCCCGTCACGACCGGCGCGGAGAAGGCCCCCCGGATCGCGATCGCCGTCTCGTTTTCCGTCAATTCGCTCTCCTCGATCCTGGGCGAGGCGTTCTCGCAGTCAATTCCGGTCGCCGCCTTGCGGATGCGGATGAACCTCAGGAGATTCTCCTTTCCCTTGACGTTCGCAAAACGGATTCCCGCCCAGCGCTCCACCCCCTCTACGGCATCGAAAAGGATCAGGCGTTTGCCGTCCCCTTGCGCCTGAAGCCGGCCCTCGATCCTAAGCGCGCCTCCCAGGGAACGAATCTCCGTGCCGGGCTCGATCGTGAGGACTGCCTTGTCCCGGACGATCACCTCTTTTTCGATCACATAGGGGCTTGCGCCGGCAACCCAAGTCGTATCGGCCTCGATCGCCCCCCCCACCGGAGTCGGCCCCGGCGCGACCGGCATGCCGGAGGCCGTTTCCGAGGGCTCGCTTTCGTTCCCTGCGCGGTCGACCGCCGCAACCCGGTAGTAGTAACGCCGCCCATTCTCCAGCCCCTGATCCCGGTATTCGTCGAACTCGGTTTTCGCGACCTCCAGATAACCGGAGAGCGGCGTCAGGCTCCGGTAGAGGCAGTATCCGGCCAGATCCGGGGCGGCGGATTTATCCCATGTCAGCAAGACCAGTTTGTCCCGACCGACGGTTCGGAGCTTCCCGGGCTTCTCCGGCGGGATGGTGTCGAGGGTAACCGTCCCGATGGCGTCGACCCATTCGGCGGTGTTTCCGGCATCGTCGGTCAGGCGTCCGGTGATCAGGGCACCGGCCACATTGTCCCCCGGCACGACACGGTAGACGCCGAAGTAAACCCCCGGATCACCCTCCTGCTCCAGCATGTCGATCTGCTTCCTGAACTCTCCGACATCGAACGAGGCCCGCATCTTTGATGTCCCCTGCATGACGACCCGGATCTCGTCCCCCGCCTTCCGCGGCCGGTTCTGCGTATCCTGGACGAGGAGCTGGATCTCCGGCGGCCGCAAGGCCTCGGCGAGCGGGGGCGCGGGGATCGTTTTGACCATCTCCCGAAACAGGTCGTCGCAGGCGCGCAGCAGCTGAATATCCCGCATGTTCATGGCGGTCGCGATCACCGTGGCCACGATGCCGATTGGGTTGACCGAGAGGCCGCCTTCGTGGATCCGCGCGACGTGCTGTCCACTCCAGAGAAAATGGCCCGTCTTCGCATCGACCATCTTCACCTCCGCCCCGACCGCAACCTGTGAGTACATCACGACGAAGAGCTTGTCGAAATCGGAGACCTCCCCGTAGACGACGGCGTCCACGCCCAGGATTTCCCCCAGTTTCTGAGGGGAGGTCTTGCTGATCTCTTCCGGATCGGTCAGTCCGGCCTTCTTGAGGAGGTCGTCGATCCGGTAGAGCTCCATGTCCCTGAAAGGAAGTGAACTGAAATGGTTGTAGAAACCCCGGCGAACCGTCTCCAACCCATGCTTGCTGCGGGACCTGTCAACGAAGGGCAGTACCGCAACGGTACGGGGCCGGTGCGTTTCCATGGTGGGATCGACCTTGTATGTTCCTTTAAACGGGCTCGTGATCCGGGGAATGATCACCGTCCCTTCGGTGGCGACAACGCAACCGCCGATCATCACGGCAATACAAAGAGGCAGCAGGAAACGAACGGCTTTTCCAATCCCCCTGTTCATCTATCCCCTCCCCCACGGCGCCTTATCTTCGATACCCCATCCGGTCCAAATACTCCTGCAGAGCGATCTGCCAGAACCTCATGGTCTTTCCAGTGGCGGAAAAGAACTTCCGGGAGCTGAGGACACTCCAGGCCGGCCGGACCGCCGGCCGCTGAAAACCGTCCGACCGAATCGGCTTGACCGTCACATCGCGGTTTCCCGAGTATTGCAGTATTTTGCATGCAAATTCATACCAGCTGCACCGGCCTCGGTTGGTCACGTGAAAAACGCCGGTATACCCCCCCTCAATGAGCAGTTGGACGGCGGCGGCAAGGTCCCGGGAATAGGTCGGGGATCCGATCTGGTCGTCGACGACTGCGAGGGTTTTGACCTCAGCGGCCTTCTCCAGGATGGTCTTCACGAAATGATTGCCTTGCCTGCCGTACAGCCAGGCCGTCCGTATCAGAAGGTAACGATCCGAAAGGATCCGGAGAAGATGTTCGCCTTCCAGCTTGGAGGCCCCGTAGACATTGAGCGGCGCCGGTTGATCCTCCTCATCGTAGGGCGCCTCTTTCCTTCCGTCGAAGACGTAATCGGTGCTGAAGTGAACGATGCCGATCGCGCGTTCCCAGCATGCAAGGGCGATGTTCTTCACGCCGACGGCATTGACGGCAAAGCATCTTTCCCGGTCGGTCTCGCAGCCGTCGACATCCGTATAGGCAGCCGCATTGATGACGATCTCCGGCGAACATTCCGCGACGACGCGCCTGCAGTCGTCCTCCGAGACGATATCGATCTCGTCCAGATCCTTTCCGGTCACCTCGTGGGCGCCGCTCAGGGCAAGAC
>Ga0163202_1000174_pt1 | contig 11990 bp, 7 predicted proteins | sample PL_2010_300m_FD_113540 | JGI IMG/M metagenome (GOLD analysis project Ga0163202, IMG submission 113540) | Freshwater microbial communities from Powell Lake, British Columbia, Canada to study Microbial Dark Matter (Phase II) - PL_2010_300m | ecosystem: Environmental > Aquatic > Freshwater > Lake ... | reverse complement strand
GTATGGAAGAGTTCAACGAGTCAACCATCCGCGGCTGGATTGAGCCGTACCTGACCGGCGTGGAAGAGACTCCGGCGGTTCAGCCGATTGAGTTCTCGGCCATCGGCGCGAATCCGGTGGTCGGGCACAGCGCGGTCCGGTTCAACCTGCCCAAGGCGGCGAATGTTACCCTGCGCGTCTACTCGACGTCGGGCGCGCTGGTGCGGACTTTGTGCGAGGGGCAGATGCCGGCGGGCGCGAACACGGTCAAATGGAACCTACAGGATAACGCAGGCAGGCCGGTCGGCAACGGTCTGTACCTGTACGAGCTGGCTGCCGGCTCGCGGGTCGCGCACGCCAAAGTTTCGGTTCTGAAGTAGCGTCCGCGGCTTCGACAGTGCAAGGCGAGGGCCGTTCCGGCCCTCGCCTGCTCATTCGCGAGTCTGTGGCTCGTCTCGAAGTCCTGTGGTAGCATATGCGAAAGCACTTGGAGTTGATTCAGTGCACGACCAACTATGACAGCAAGGCTGCTACGAGGGCTACTACTACAGCAGCTACAGTCAGGAGCAGCCAGCTTCGGTTACCGCGCGTATCACGTTCCATATTCAACCGGTCCTGTTTAATATGCATATTCATATCCTCCTACATTGTTGGACCATCCGCCACCAAAGACGATTCGCGCGGAGGCGACCTTGCGGTCCCATTCGAGACATTGACTGTCCGGGCGATGATTCTAGAATAGGGTAATGAGCGGCAAGACTTGTATGGCACTGGCTCTGGCGATGGCCATCATCGCCGGATGCAAGAGCACCTCTTCCAAGACGACTGTCAAATTCTGGCATGCCATGGGTGGCGAATCGCAGAAGACCCTGAAGGGGATGGTTGACCGGTTCGAGAGCACGCACGCGAATATCCACATTGAGCTGGTCGGAATGGGCAACTACGACGCGCTTTCCCAGAAACTGATGGGCGCAGTCGCGGCACAGAACCCCCCGACCATTGCCCAGATGTACGAGAATTGGACCACCCAACTCCATTCCGGCGGGGAACTGGTCTATCTCGACAGTCTTGTACGCGGCCAGGACGGTCTGAGCGCAGAGGATCTGGCTGATATCTACCCGGTCTTGCTCGAGAACAACTCGTGGGACGGCAGGCTGCTGACCCTGCCGTTCAACAAGAGCGTGCCGGTCTACTACTACAACGTGCCGATGCTCGCGGCTGCCGGCTATCCCGAGTTCCCGGAGACGTCGACGGAGTTCAGGACCGCGGTCAACCGACTGACCAAACGTGACGCAGCCGGCAACGTGGAAGTGTGGGGTGCGGCGGGCGGGACCGACATCTGGATATTCGGCTCGATGCTGTACCAGCGGGGCGGCCGGTTCCTCGAGCAGGAGGACGGCAGGCCGTTGTTCGACGGCAAGGAAGGCGTCGAGGCACTCCAGTTCCAGGTCGAGATGGTCCTGAAAGACAAGGTGCAGAACACCGACGTCGGCCGGACCCCGATGGACGATTTCCTCGTAGGCAGGATGGCAACCCTGACCGGCAGCTCGACCTGGCGGGCGCCGGTTGTGGACAAGGAGTCGTTCCCGGTTGGGATGGCCCCGGTGCCGACGTGGGGTAGTCCGGCGGCAATCGTCTACGGCACGAACATCGGCATGTTCCGGCGGGCGACTCCGGAACAGAAGGCGGCGGCGTGGAAGTTCATCAAGTGGTTCACGAGCCCTGAGCAGCAGGTTGAATGGTCGCTCGGCACGTGGTATGTGCCGATACACCGGCGGTCACTGGAAGACCCCAGGATGCAGGAACGGCTGGCCCGGACGCCTGGGCTGCGGGCCGCCTATGCCCAGATGGACTGCGCCGTATTCGAACCGCGCGGGCTGAAGTGGCTTGCCGGCCGCAAGGCACTCGTCGAGGAACTCGAGCAGGCGATGTTGGGCGCCAAGACCCCGGAGCGGGCGCTGGATGACGCGGCCGCCCGCTACTTGGGTAGTGCTCGGTGACCGAGTCGCAAGCACCAATTCCCAGGCAATGACGAATCGGTGAAATGACCAGGCCGCCACTCCGATCCATCCGCGGAATCGGTCATTGGGACTTGGGCATTGGTTTTCGGGGACAGTCCCCTATAGGTATTCGACCGAGTCGAGCAACAGGCCGCGGGCGGGCGCGGTCTGAAAGGGCGGGAAGGGCTTGCCAGCCAGCGCGGCGCGGATGTCCTTCTGAGTGAGCCGGCCTGAGCCGCACGCGACCAGCGCGCCCACAATCCGTCTGACCATCTTGTAGAGAAACCGGTCGCCCTCGACCGTCACCAGGACTTCATCGCCCGATGCCGCGACCCGAACATGTCGGACGTGGCAGATGCCGTCCTGGTCTCTGGTCTGGCAGAATGCTCGGAAGTCCCTTCCGCCCTCGAATCGGCGGGCGGCCTTGCTCATCTTCTCAACGTCCAGCTTGAACCAGAACTCCCAGGCGTGTCTGCGTCGCAGGGGAGACTTCCGACGCACGATACGATAGACGTAGGTCTTGCCTAGGGCGCTGTGGCGGGCATGGAATCCGGGTTTCGCCTCTTCGATGGACATGACCAGGATGTCATCGGGCAGGAAGTGGTTAACCGCGAGTCTCAGGCGCTCGACGCTGAGCGGCGAGTCGATGTGGACGTTCGCGACGTAGGCCCGGGCTGATACGCCGGCATCGGTGCGGCCGCATCCATAGACCGTGACTTTCTTCTGGAGTATCTTGCTCGTCGCGGACTCGAGTTCGCCCTGAACGGTTCGACTACGGGACTGGTACTGCCAGCCCGCATACCGTGCGCCGTCGAACTCGACGGTCAGTTTCAGGTTGCGCATGAGCGAGCGGGGAAAAGGGAGGGGAGAGGAGGGAGGAGGGAAGAAGAGAGGACATGGACTTCACGGAGGAAGCGCAAGTAAAGGGTTAGACCGCAGAAGGCAAAATGACGGGCGGAGAGAATCGCCAAGGACGCCAAGAGGGAACGGACAACGCCGCCGTCAGAAGGGGAGGTGACGAAGGCAAAGGGGAACGGGGATATGACGAAGGGACGATGATCGGTGATCGAGGAACGACGAACTAGGAGGTTCAGCGCGGGCGCTTCTCCAGGCACTTCATGCAGAACCGGGCATGGGGCACGACTTCGAGCCGGGCCTTGGGCACGGGCCCGCCGCAGGATACGCAGATGCCATAGGTGCCATCGGCAACCCGCTTCAGTGCGTCTTCAATCTGGCGCAGGGTGTCGGTCTCGATGGTCTTGAAGCGCGAGGCCATCTCGCGCCGGTAGTTCTCGGTGCCCTGGTCGGCGGCATGAGTCCGGCGGGTGGAAAGGTCCCCGGTCACGTCCGGGCAGGCGGCGTCCATCACTTCGTCGGTGACCCGGCCCTGTCTAAGCATGCGTTGCTTCTCGGCCAGCAGTGCCCGTTCGTACTTGTACATCTCACGTTTGTTCATCACTCCCTCACTCTCTTGAGCGCCAGTTCGGCCGGTTCGCGGTTGATCTTTGCGCTCTCCCGGATGTCTGGTTCGGCCAGCGGTTCGTCGGTCACGACTACGGCCAGGGTCTCGCGCCGGATGTATTCTTCGAATGCCTTCACCGCCGCGGCCAGGCGCGGCGATGCCTGATAGTGGAGCCGGATGCGGTCGGTAACTTCGAACCCCGCCGACTTGCGCAGGTTCTGCACCTTGTGGACGAGTTCGCGGGCAAAGCCCTCGTCCTCCAGTTCCGTTGTCAGCTTCGTGCAGATGCCGACCGCGCGTTCCGGGTCTTCCTCGACCGCGTAGTCGGCCGGGAACGGCGCGTCCTTGTCGCTGAACAGGAGGTCGTGGACGTTCAGTTCTTCCTTGATGGTGTCGGCGTGGCGGAGGATGGCGTCCTTCTCGCCCGGTTCGTTCAGTCGTACCAGCACCGCCTGCAGCGGCTGGCGCACCTTCAGCTTCGATTTCTCACGTGCGGCCCGGCCAAGCGACACGACCGTGCGGACGAGACCAACTTCTCTTTCCAGAGCGACGTCGATGAGCTTCGGTTCGGGTTCCGGATAGGTGGTGAGATGGACCGACTCAGGCGCGTCGGTTTCGGCCGGCTGGACCAGGTTCTGGTACAGCTCTTCGGCGAGGAACGGCATGAACGGCGCGAGGAGCCGCGTGAGCGTCGTGAGACAGCCGTAGAGCGTCTGGTAGGCCGCGTGCTTGTCCGTATCCGTGGCCGGCTTCCAGAACCGGCGGCGGCTGCGGCGCACGTACCAGACCGACAGCTCGTCGATGAACTCCTCAACCGCGCGCGGGGTCGAAGCCGGGTCGTAGTCGTCGAGCCGCTCGCGGGATAGCTTCACCAGTGAGTTGAGGCGTGAGAGAATCCAGCGGTCGAGGGGAGAGAACGAGGGGTCAGGGGTCCCTGAGTTCTGCTGTTCAGTGGCAAGGGTGGAGGGCGTGACTCTGTCGATGTTGGCGTAGGTCACGAAGAAGCTGTATACGTTCCAGAGGGTGAGGAACTTGCGGCGTACCTCATCGCCGAGGGCGTAGCCGAAGTTCAGGTTCTGGACCGGGCTGTGGCGGCAGAAGACCCATCGCATCACGTCCGCGCCCATTTTGTCGAAGGCCTCGTCGGTGTCGACCGCGTTGCCCCAGGACTTGTGCATCTCACGCCCGTCGGCGCCCTTCATCAACGCGTACCCGAGAATGGTCTTGAACGGCGAGCATTTCTCGAGTACGGTGCTCATCGTCAGGATGGCGTAGAACCAGTTGCGGAACTGGCCCGGGAAGCTCTCGGTAATGAAGTCAAACGGGAACCATTCCTTCCAGTAGTAGTAGTTGGTGAGGTAGTGCGAGGTCGAGAACGGGACGATGCCGGCGTCGAGCCAGGGGTTGCCTACGTCCTTAATGCGCACGACCGGCTTGCCGCATTTCCCGCACTTGACCTTGATTTCGTCCACCCAGGGCCGGTGCGGCGTGTGCCCGTCGAAGTGTTCCCAGCCGGACACGGCCCGGGACTTCAGTTCCTCCCGTGAGCCGATGACATCGAACCACCCGCACTCGCAGCGGAAGATGGGCAGGGCGAGGCCCCAGTAGCGCTTCTTCGAGATGCACCAGTCGGACATGTTGGTGAGCCAGTCCAGCTCGCGCGCGAGGCCGAAGTCGGGAATCCAGCGCACCTGCCGCGCCGACTCCATGATTTCCCCGCGCAGCGAGTCCATCGACACGAACCACTCGTCCACGAGCCGGAACACCAACTCCTGGCCGCAGCGCCAGCAGACCGGATAGCGGTGCGTGTAGTCCTCAATCCTGAACAGCAGGCCCTTCTTATCGAGGCTGTCGAATATGGGCTGGGCCGCGGCCTGCGCGTCCATGCCCTTGAGCCAGTCGAAGTTGCCCGCGAATGCGCCGTCCTCACAGAGCGGCGCGATGACCGCGAGGTTGAACTCCTTGCTGAGGAGGAAGTCTTCCTTGCCGCAGCCCGGGGCGATGTGGACAATGCCGGTTCCTTCGGCCGCGCTCACCTCATCCCACGGAATCACGCGGTGCTCGACGCCCTGCTGGGGTCCGAGTTCGTCAAACGGGCCTCGGTACTGCAGGCCGACCAGCTTCTCGCCCTTGAGTTCCTCGACGACTTGCGCCCCGGCGCCGAGAACGGGGAGGAGGGGTTTCGCGAGGATATAGACGTCGCCGTCCTTGCGCGCGCGCACGTACTCGAGTTCGGGGTGGACTGCGGCGGCGACATTGGACGTCAGGGTCCACGGCGTGGTCGTCCAGACGAGCAGGTACTCATGTTCGCGTCCGACGATCGGGAGTCGGAGGTAGACTGCCCTGTGGGTCAGTTCGCGATAGCCCTCGGTAGCGATTTCCTGGTCGGAGATAGCGGTTCCGCAGCGCGAGCACCAGGGCATCACGTCGGTGCCTTCGTAGACAAGGCCGCGCTCGTGGCACTTCTTCAGGAAGTGCCAGATGGAGTAGTTGTTCTCCTCGGACATCGTGAAGTAGGAGTTCTCCCAGTCCATCCACTGGCCCAGACGGATCGACTGCTCGGTCTGGGTACGTGAGAACTTCCGCACTCTATCTTTGCACTTCTCGACGAACCGGTCGATGCCGAACTTCTCGATATCCCGCTTCGACTTGAAGCCGAGCTCTTTCTCGACTTCGACTTCGACCCAGAGCCCCTGGCAGTCGAACCCGTTCTGGTACCGCTGGTCCTGGCCGAGCATCGCATGGTAGCGCTGGAAAAGGTCCTTGTAAGTCCGGCCCCAGGCGTGGTGCACGCCCATCGGGTTGTTGGCGGTGATCGGCCCGTCGAGGAACCTGAACTTCGGCTTGCCCTTGTTGCGCTCGACCAGCTTGCCGAAGATGCCGCGGTCCGCCCAGAATTTGAGGATGCGCGGCTCGATTTCCCGGTGGTCGGGCTGGCGAGGAACAGCGTTGAACATCAGGATAACTCAGAACTCAGAGTGCAGAAGTCAGAACTCCGGATCGGGCAGTCATTCTGCATTTTGGTATCTGCTCTCTGAATTCTGCTCCATCCGGGGCCTCTATCTTGCCCGGCCTGTGTTCCGGGCGTCGCGCTGGATCATCGGCCAGATGGACTGGGCCGGAGCGCTTACGCCGGCCACACACCATGCCCGGAAGCCGTCTCCGACGTAGATAAACCCGCTCGCGTCGAGCTTGGGTGCGGAGAGCGGGTACTCCGGGTCGGACATACCTTCGCCGAGGCCGCAGGCCCAGCGCCGCGTGCCGTCCGGGTTTACCGCGTAAAGCGAGTCGGTGCCCTGCAGGGCAAGTCGCTTCTTGCCCGGGACGACCAGCACGTAGAGATAGCCGTCAACCGTGATTGCCGGCGTCGAAACCACGCCGCCCAGCGGCGGGACAAACTCCCAGACCATTTCGAGTTCGGAATTGAGCTTCGACAACTTGCCGACGCCGCCGACATAGACATTGCCGTCCGGGTCGACAATGGGACCCGATGCTTCCGCTCCGACGGTATACTGAAAGCCGCCGGTGCCGTTCTCAAGGTTGATGGACTGAAGCACGCCGGTCTCGTTGTCGACGACATAGAGTGCGTTCCGGGACGGGTCAATCGCAGGCGGGGCCGTGACTGGCTTGCCGACAGAGGAGGCCCATTTCTGGCTGCCGTCCGACGGGTTGATGGCATAGACAGTGCCGTTCTGGTTGACTGCGTAAACCGTGCCGTCAGTTCCGACTACCGGTGCCGAGTTCCCGCCTTCGGTGAAGAACGTCCAGAGTTGGGTACCGTCCGAACGCAGGGCGATGACCGTGGTGTCCGCGGTCTGGAAGTAAGCCGTGCCGTCAGCGCCGAGCGCTCCGGTGGCCCAGACCTGACTGCCAACGGAGTCGGCCCATTTGAGAGTGCCGTCGGGATTGAGCGCGTATATGGAATCATTCGAGCAGCCAATCAGAATGGTGCCGTCGTCGGCGAGCACGGGCGCGGCCGTTATCTGGTCGAGGTCGGGCAGGACGAACTTCCAGGCGATGCTGCCGGACGGCTTGCGGGCAATGAGGGCTCCATAGTCGCAGGCGATGTAGGTGGTATTGTCAGGGCCGATGGCAAAGGAGTTGAGGCTGAAGTCCGACGAATCCTCGATGTCTTCGGGGTCGGTGAAGCCGATGGACCACACGACCCTGCCCTCGGCCACGACGTTGATGCTCAACGGGGCGGACCAGCCCGATGCCCGCTTGCTGTTCTTGGCCCGTGCCCTGATGGCATGCGAGCCGAAGTCGGTGTAGGAGTGCGTGTCGGCGAACGGTACGCCGCCGTCCATGAACTGCGACCACTGGGACTTGTTGCCGTCGCCCCAGTCGAACTGGTACGAGACCTGAGCGCCGGACGCGTCGGTGGTGGAGATCGTGCAAGCCATGACGATGTTGGGCAACCACTGGGCCGAGCCCTTGGGGGCGTCCGGAACCAGCGGCGCCTTGCCGCAGGTGCCGACCAGCAGCGCAGCCAGCGCGACGGGCAGAATCGGCAGGAGTCTTCTGGATTTCATGCTTCCTCCTTAGCTATCGTATTGCCCTGCCGCAGTCGGTCATGAACCCGGCTGTTAGAGGCGGGATTGACCCCTGCGGGCAAGGGACAAGGATAGCCGGGAAACGGCCTCTGTCAATCGCTGCGGGAAACCCGGGGAAAAGGACAAAGTGACAAGGACGAAGGACTAAGCAACGAGGAAAGGACAAAGTCCAAGACCAAGCCGTGTTTGCCCTTACTGCATTCCTCTTGCTTAGTACTTTGTCCTTTGTACTTCACGTGCCAGTCCGCATGTCCTGTCCCGGCTTCGACGGGAAAAGCGACGGGCCCTCAGAAGAGGGCCCGTCGCTGTCTAGAGGTTTTCTCGCTACCGCTTGCCGGTGTTCGAGAGGCCCTTCTGCCACTTGGGCCAGACCGCATTCGGGTCGAGCGGGCCCGCGGTGTAGCCGGCCACGCAGAAGAGCGCAGACCGGCCGACGACGATGATGTCGCCGGTGCTCGTAATGGATGGGTTCGGGTCGTAGTCGTCCAACCCCAGCTTCCTCGGCCGCGGTGAGCTGCCGCTGCGCCCGCCGCCGGGCAGGTAGAAGTTGCAGTCGCATTCCCAGATTTTTGTCCCATCGGCCTGGTTCAGGCAATACAGCACGTCTTCGTCGTTCTGGAAGTACACGTAGCCGTTAGCCGCGACAATCGGCGTGGTGCCGAATCCGTAGCCCTGGACGAGTGACTTCTGCCAGTTGATGGACCCGGTACCCAGGTCGAGGGAATAGACCGTGCCCTGTTCGGTACCGACAAAGAGCGCGGACTGGCCAAGCGCGGGCCGGGCCCCTACGCCATCCAGCGTGGCGGTCCATTTGATGGTGCCATCCGGGTTGACCGCGTATAGATGGTTTGCTGCGGCGCGGAGTGAGTCCGTACCGCAGTAGACCGTACCGTCGCTGCCGATTATCGGCCCGCTGACCTCGCCGATGGGTTTCACCAAGTGGAGCCTCCACAGTGGCGAAGTGAGGTTGGCGTCCATCTTGTAGAGATACCCATTGTCGGTGCCGAAGTAGACACTCCCGTCCGCGTCCACTGCCGGCGCGTCCAAGACCCCTGAGCTATCGAGGGCGTATACGGCCCCGAGCGTGACCGACCCGCCGGCGTCCGTGAATTTGTACAGACTGTCGTTGTCGCCACCGACGTAGATGTCGGCGCCGTTTATCGCCGGCGCGCCGAACGGGATGTAGGACTCGAGAGTCTCATTCGATGCGTCCGGCCACCGCCACGCACGGGACAGACCGGCGAGGGCCAGTGCGTAGAGCTCGCCTTCGTCGCTGCCGACGATGACATGACCGGTAGCGGCGCAGAGTGCCGGGCCGCCGGTGAATTCCTGCTCCGGCACCACGGTCGTGGTGAAGCGTTTGACTTTGCCCCGGTCGACTGTGATTGAGTAGAACTTGTAGTCTTCCCAGCAGTAGCTCATCACGACCTCGTCCTCGCCGTCATTGGCCACGAGCGCCGAAGTCAACATCGCGCCCTCTTCGCCGGGCTGCAACCACCACTTCACGCCGCCCTCAAGGCCGACCGGTATGCGGACCGTGTCCGGCAACGACTTCGTGCCTTTCCAGTCCTGCACCCGGACTATCACGTCCGCGATGCCAACGTTCGTGAAGATGTGGCTGACCGTGAATTCGCAGGGCGATGGAGTCAGCTCGGTGGTGGTATCGCTGCCCGGCCACTTCACGATGGCGCGGAGGCTGTCGCCGTCCTCGTCGTGGCCATAGACGGTTATGAAGGTCTCGGCGCCCTTCACCGCGACCGGCGGGAACAGCACGGAGTCAACCACCGGCGCGTTGTTCGGGATGACGTTCACCGTCTTGCCCGGTGAGAAGTCGGAGGCCTTGGCAGGGTTCGCGTCGAGAACCGCCTGCGCCTTGACTTCGTAGGAGCCCACGGTGCCCCATTCGTGGGTCACCGCTGCGGTTTCCCCGGACTCGTGGGCGACGTCGCCGGTGTCAATCGCATCCGTCCAGTCCATTACGTAGCGGATGGCGCCCTTCGGAACCGTGGTCGTGACGCTGCACACATAGGTGGCGCCGGTCCAGGTCGAATCAGCCCCCCACGGAACGCCCGGCGTCTTCGGCGGCTTTGCCGGGCAACCGGTCATGCAGAGGACGACTACCAATGCCAGCAGCGCCGTCGCTGCCGTCTTTCTCCAATCCATGCAATCCTCCCTGTAAGCCGCTGGTTCCGGCTACCGGGTAACGACCGGACCGTGGAACCCGCCGACTTGCGGGAGTCGGACACTGGCGCCCTTGCCGTCCTCGAAGTAGTAGTAGTACGTGTGCATGTTGCTGAGGAAATCGCCGCGCTGGTACGAGTAGAGGCCATTGGCAGCGTTGCCCTTGATGCGCTTCATCGCGTGCGGGACGTTGTCAATGTAGATGAGCGCGACAGACGGATCGTCGCCGTCCACGTCGTTGTAGTGCACGAGGAAGCTGTAGCGGGTTCTTGTCCCACCGGCCTCCGGCTCATGCCGCTGGTCGATCAGCGCCGGCGCCGAGTTCGGCATGGCCATCACTTCCGGGCCGCGGATGAAGCCCGCGGACGGCAGACTCACGCAGTCGCCGTTTCGATCCCGGGCCATGAAGTAGTAGGCGTGGGGACCGACAGGCAGCATTGTCAGGTAGTGGTAGACGCCATCGTTGGGCTTGCCGCTATGGAGTTTCATGTCGTGGACGATGCCATCGACGACAACCTTGACCTTGGGCGACGGCGGGCAGTCAAAGTCCTTGTAGTGAACCGTGTAGGTGTAGATGCTTTGGTCCGAGCCGTAAGCGAAATAGACGCCACCCTCGGTCAGTAGCGGCAGCCGGTTCATCGGCTTCTTGGCGCCGACGAACGGGCCTTTGTACGCCCCGTAGCGGGGGAACCGCTCGCTCTGGCCCCGCGCGTCCTCGGCGTAGAAGAAGTACGAGTGTTCACCCGGAGGAAGAGTCAGCCGTGCCCGATAGATGCCGTCGGCGGGACGCCCGCGGACGCGTTTCATCGGGTAGCCGATGTTGTCGATATAGACTTCCACCTTGGCGGGAACGTCGCCATCCGGGTCACGGTACGTGACCGTGGCAACGTGCACGGTTTTCGCCGTTCCCTTCATCGGTGAAATCATCGGATGGGAGATGCAGGGTTTGGCATTGCCCTGGGCGGCCAGCGACGGGGAGGCGAGGACCAGGACCAAGAGAACAACTGAAGCTGCGGCGAAAGCATAGTGCTTTGTGCGCATTCTTCCTCCTTTTCTCATAGCGAAGGTATTATAGGTTTGTCGGTATGGGGTGTCAAGGGAAGCGATCCCTGACCGCGCCTCTGAAGCGCGCAAACCCCGATTGTCGCGGCTGGTATGGAGACGAAAAATCGGTCGTCACACGCCGCGCGATACGCGGCGCACACGACCCAGTGGCAACCTGAAGGCTGGAGCACTACCTCCATCTTACATTCCTCTATATCCCTGTCAACAAAGCATTTGCAGGGCAGCAGGAACTGCGAACTGCGGAATGGAAACCGACTGCCGAGCCGCCCTGTTCATCCATACGGTCGTGAAGTGCAAACGAAGTGAGAAGGCCCTCATCAGGTCGCCTTCGCCCGCAGGTCGCAGCCACGGCTTGCGCCGATGGCAGGGGAATCCGTCCGCGCGTCGGCCGGCGGGAGACTGATGTGTGTCACCGTTTGTCCCGCGCCGGGCGCCGGGTACGAGTATGTCAGGCGGTGCCGACGGTTGACAACCGGGCGTTCAGCTTCTAGGCTTAGGCGTGGTGTCGAGGTCTCGGCAAGGGACACCTCGACCCACGGCATCGGCTAGTCCAGACCCGCATTCGGCCTATATGGCTGCACAGACAGGAGGTGGCAGACATGGATCCGATTGAAGCACCGAAGGGCATGACCCTGACCAGTCCGGCCTTCGTTCAGGGCCAGACCATCCGGCGGTCTTGCACCGCCGACGGCGCGGACGTCTCGCCTGCGCTGCAGTGGAACCAGGCGCCGGCCGGCACCAAGAGCTTCG
>Ga0163202_1000171_pt1 | contig 12044 bp, 11 predicted proteins | sample PL_2010_300m_FD_113540 | JGI IMG/M metagenome (GOLD analysis project Ga0163202, IMG submission 113540) | Freshwater microbial communities from Powell Lake, British Columbia, Canada to study Microbial Dark Matter (Phase II) - PL_2010_300m | ecosystem: Environmental > Aquatic > Freshwater > Lake ... | reverse complement strand
TATCAGCTATGTGGACCCGGAAACGGCATTTCCCGCTGTTTTAAATATCACCATGATCACCATGGCGCTTTTGGGCGGCATGGGCACGCTATGGGGGCCTCTTATCGGCGCGGTTTTACTGGGACAGCTCTCCGAGTTTCTCTGGGCTCACTTTCCCTATGTTCACATGCTGTTGTACGGTATTATCATGGCATTAATTATCATGTATATGCCCTCCGGGATAATAGGATACATTGAAATTGTGAAGGAAAAAATCATGAGCCGCAGGCGCACCGGAGCCCTTGGTTAAGTGCCGCCTCGTTACATACGCCGCCTGAGGCGTGGAGGAGATCCGTGAGGAAAATGATGAATCGGGTGTCGATTAAAAATCAGAAGCAGCGCATGCCCTCTCCCGAAATGAAAATGGGCCTACGGGAACCGGGAAGAATCTGCAGGGGAAAAAGAGCATGGGCGACGTAATACTTAAGGTGACGGATCTGACAAAAAACTTCGGCGGGTTATATGCGGTAAACTCCTGTTCTTTTGAGATAGAAGAGGGGATCATCTTCGGTCTGATCGGACCCAATGGGGCCGGCAAGACAACCACTTTCAATCTTATTTGCGGGAATTTGAAACCAGCCCGGGGGGAGGTTTGGTTTCAGCACGAGAAGATAACCGGTCTTTCGCCCCGTCTTATTGCCCGAAAAGGGGCCGTCAGAACATTCCAGATATCGCGGGTTTTTAAAGGGATGACGGTGCTTGAAAATATCCTGGTGCCGCCACCTCCGGATGGGCGGCCCCGCATTTCCAGGCAAAAGGCTCAAGATCTGTTAGACATCGTTGGGCTCAAGGGGCAGTCCGGGGTCAAGGCCGGCAATCTTTCATACGGCCAGCAAAAGCTTCTGGAATTTGTGCGCATTTTTGTACTTGAGCCGAAACTGGTGCTGCTCGATGAAATATTTTCCGGGTTAAACAGCGATGAGATAGAAAGACAGATGAAGATCATTCGAGATTTTCGGACCAGGACCGGCGTGACGTTTGTGATTATTGATCATGCCGTTAGTGTGGTGCTGCGATTGTGCGAGCAGATCATCGTCATGAATCAAGGAGAGATCATTGCCACGGGGAATCCGGAACAGATCGAAAACAACCAGGAAGTGATCGATGCTTATTTGGGCAGCGATACCCACTGGTCTCTCATGGAGGAGCCCTGATGGATACTTCTCTTCTTGAGGTTTCACATCTGGATGTTTCCTACGGTGTGGTTCAGGTTTTACGGGATGTGACGTTGAAGGCAAAAGAAGAGCAGATCACCGCCATCGTCGGTCCCAATGGTGCAGGAAAAACGACACTGCTCAAAGGGATTGTCGGTTATTTAAAAGCGTCAAACGGCGCAATACAGTTTAAAGGAAATTCGATTCTGGGCATGGCCCCGCATCTGGTGGTTTCAAAAGGGATCGGGTATGTGCCTCAGGGCCGTGGCGTTTTTCCGGAAATGACGGCGCTGGAGAACCTGGAAGCAGGGGCTTACACTTTGCGGCGGACTCCGGATAAGGTGGAAAAATTAAAGAATCAGGTCTATGAAATATTTCCCAGGCTAAAGGAAAGATTCTGGCAAAAGGCGGGAACACTCAGCGGAGGCGAGCGGCAAATGCTGGCCATTGCCAGAGCGCTCATGGCCGAACCGAGTCTGCTGATACTCGATGAACCGTCGCTTGGTTTGAGCCCCATCGTGCTTCAGAAGGTCTACAAAACCATCAAGGAGCTGAAGAAGCGGGGAGTGAGCATCCTTTTGGTCGAACAGAACGCGGTGGCGGCCATGAGCGTATCCGATTACATTTACATACTGGATCTGGGTCAAATTCGTACCGGCGGACCCAAAGAACAGATTATGAATCAACCCGACATAAAACGAAACTATTTTGGACTAAGCTGAAAAATTCAGTCGGTCCCTCAGGATGATCTCGTAAAAAGTCTGAGAATACCGTGTTTCTTCATGCCGGCGAAAGCCGGAAACGAGTATTTTCAGGTCGTTATAGAACAACTGGACTCCGGTTTTCACCGGAGTGACGACTTGTTGCGAAAACACGACTGGAGGAAATTCGGAAATGAAACAGGAAATATTAGGTGCTCGATTTATTGCGGAAACTTTAAAAGGCTATGGTGTTACGCATGTTTTTCTTGTTCTGGCAATTTTAAGAAGGACGCTTGTTGAACTTGAAGAGTTAAAAATCCAGCGGATAGTGACACATTCGGAAAAAGCAGCCGCATACATGGCTGATGGATATGCAAGAATAAGCGGCCGGCCCGGAATCTGCATGGCCCAATCGGTTGGCGCGGCCAACCTTGCGGCCGGCCTTCAGGACCCGTATCTCGCCCATTCGCCGGTCATTGCCATCACCGGCAGAAAAAGAGCCATTGCCCAGCATCGGAATGCATATCAGGAAATCATACACGGCCCGATGTATGAGCCGGTGACCAAATACAACGTGAACGTGGATATGATAGAACAGCTCCCGGTGGCGCTTTGCCAGGCGTTTCGTGAAGCCACCTCCGGCGCCCCCCGGCCTGTCCATCTGGATATGCTCGGATTTTCAGGAGAAGCCATTGAGATGGAAACGATTCATGCCGATTTGGTCATAGAAGACCAGTATGCCCGCTGTCCGGCATTTCGGCCCGAACCTGAGAAGGAACGGATAAAAGAGGCGGCCGCCAGACTGGGAAATGCCGCCCGCCCGGTCATCGTTGCCGGCGGCGGCGCCATTGTTTCTTCGGCAGGCCCTGAAATCGTACGGCTTGCCGAGATGCTTTCCATACCGGTCGCCACTTCCAATGACGGCAAGGGTATTATTACCGACACGCATCCGCTCAGCGTCGGCGTGGTGGGCGCCTACTCATGCCGCAGCGCAAATCATGTCGTATCGGAGGCTGATCTTGTTCTTTTTATTGGATGCGGCACCGGCGATCAGGTGACAAACAACTGGACAATACCGGAGCAAGGGACATCCATTGTCCAGATCGATATTAACCCGTCCGAGCTGGGAAGAAGTTATCCGGACACTTTTGGCTTGCATGGGGATGCGAAGGCCACCGTAAAGCGGCTCTGTGAAGTCATAAACCGGACAGATGGAAATGCTGACTGGATGGCGCGGGTCCGGCATCTGGTAAATGAATGGAAAGATTTGATAGAACCGCTGCGCCATTCGGATGCCGTTCCGATAAGACCCGAACGATTGTGCAAAGAAATTACCGGCATTTTGCCACAAAACGGTGTGCTGGTTGCCGATACAGGGTATTCTGCAGTATGGTCAAGCACGATGATTGATCTAACCCACCCCCAGCAGCGCTATATGCGGGCTGCCGGATCCCTGGGCTGGGCGTTTCCCGCGTCTTTAGGGGTAAAGTGTGCTGCACCGGAAAGGCCGGTGATTTGTTTCACCGGAGACGGCGCGTTCTGGTATCATCTTCCCGAGCTTGAAACGGCAAAACGATGGGGAATTCACACGGTCACCGTGGTGAACAACAACAGCGCTTTGGGGCAGAGCATCGCCGGGGTTGACCATGCATATGGAGAGGATCCCGGCAAACGAAGAGAGCTGTATGGATTCGAGGCCATCGATTTTGCAAAAATTGCACAGGATATCGGATGTCTGGGTATTCGAGTCGAATCACCGGAGAGGATAGGCGCGGCCTTAGCGCAGGCGCTTGCAGCCGATAAACCCGCTGTAGTCGATGTCGCCACCGATTTGAATTGCCGGGCCCCCATTCCGTGGACGTCGCCGTCCAAATAAAAGAGGGCTCCACTCATATCGCGTGCCATCGGTTTTTAAGAAGATACCGGCAGGTTGTGCCTGTGATGCGGCCTGCCTCCGCCATTTCGGAAGAGCCTGGCAGGCGCTGAAGTTTGCCGGCAGCCATTCAATCAAGGAGGATGTTTACACTGCCATGAAAATCAGAAGAATCGTCACCGGCCATGATGAAAACGGCAAAAGCATGGTGAAATGGAACAGTGAAATTGAAGCCCGGTCCGGCAGGCCGGGCTTTGAGAACGTCCTGCTGTGGGCAACCGACAGTTTGCCCGCCAGACTCACAGAAGAAGATCCGAATGACTGGGAGCTCGGCACCAGTTTAGCCAATGGTTCAATTTTTCGCATGGTTCGATTTGAACCGGGTGTTGCCGGGCGCTGGCATCGTACAGACACCATCGATTACGGCATCGTGCTCTCCGGGGAGCTCTGGATGCCGCTGGATAAAGAGGAGGTCCATCTCAAAGCGGGCAATGTGGTGATCCAGAGAGAGACCGTGCACAACTGGGAAAACCGCGGAACCGAGCCGTGCGTTATGGCATTTGTCCTGATTGCAACCCAAGGAGGCAAGTCAACAGGCTGGGAGTAGTGCAAGCCTCATCGACTGGGAAGTGCTGAATTTGTAAAGCAGCTTATTAAGCATTTAATGAGATCTTTGGAAATCATTTTCCTCGGTTCCTTGGGGCCGCCCCTTAGACATCGGCGATCAATGTCACGTGCGATTCTTTTGCCGGATTGGGAAGATGATGATCTGAACAGCCGTTTTTTTCATCCCATGCAAAATCGTCGCACCCCAGTTCGAGGAACCTCTCGTGAATCATCCTGTCGTAATGAAGCCTGATGGATCTCACATGTCGATGGATATCCCTATTCCTCTCCCGCTGAGCGGTGTTGCCGATATATTGGAGGTAGCATAACCTGGGAACCCTAACCATTCGTGTCTTGAGAAAAGTTCTGACCATGATCTCATAGTCGTCCGCCACATGAAGCTCCGTATTGTGCCCCCCTATGGATTCATAAAAAGACCTCCTCCAGGCCCGTATATGGTTAGGGGCTGATACAATATGGCGGATCGTCTTGGAATTGATATTGCCGGCGCTCCCGGATTGATATCGCCTGCCACGATATTCAACATCGGTATAGGAACCGTAACCAAAGGCCCAACCTTCCCGGTATGAGAAACTTGTCCTGTCTTCATAGATCTCGGCACAGTCCGTATACAGGAACCCGGCCTCCCTGAATTGACTGAAGCCTTTTACGACGGAATCCAAGGCAGTGTCGGTCAACTCGTCGTCATGGTCCAACTCCACCAAGAGTTGACCCTTTGCCAAACTGCAGGCCCAGTTTTTCACCCTCCCGATGATTCCCGAATGCTCCCACGGCTTAAATACCCTTATCCGGTGATCCTGACCGGTAAGGCGACCCAACATTCTAAATGTTTTCCCACCGTCATCCGTATCATCCACGATGACCCATTCCCAATTGGTATAGGTCTGTTCCCTAAGGGAATGGAATGGCCGCTGAATTCTCCCTCCGGTTTTATAGGCTGCGGTAAAGACGGTCACGAGCGGCTTTCCATTTTCCTCTCCCTTGTCGAACACATTCGTCAAATAGTGGTTGTAAACAGAGATTCCGAGTCGATGAAGGTCCGGCAGAGCATCGTAATGAAGCCATTTCTTCTGAATTTCGAAAGGCGCATTCATCAAATTGGTGTAGGAGGACCGGTTGCCGATCGTCACAATCACATGCGGCTTATCATGGATGAGAATCCGTTCAAAATTGGAATCGGACGTATAGCAACGACAATCGAGTCTCTTTTCTTCATAATTCTCTTCAACGGGCGTCACCAATTCAACGTCCCTGCGGCCGAGGATGCAGATGACCGGTAACTTCACTTCTTTCGCCCTTAACCATTGATGCGCGATGTTTCTCAATTTCATATACTTATTTATTTTCCCGTCATATGCCGACAGGGGGCACCAATCCGCCTACGGCTTCGCGAAAAAGATACCGGAAGCGAATCTTACGACGGATTGGCCCCCGACGGTGCGTTCCAACAGTCAAGAGATTCTATCCATATGCCATCGTGCCGCGCGAACCGCATTTCACGCATTTGACCGCAAATTCGTCATCCGCCGAAAAGGTATGGGGATACAGCATGGCGCAGCTGAGGACAAAGACGGTTATTTGCCAGAAGCGGAGTGCGATCTGCAGGGGGCGAGGATGCGCGGATACGTGTTGGGTTTCCTCGTTGCACGTGGTGCAATGATGATTATAGGTCTTGGGGGGGCTCATATCGTTTTCCTCCTACATCAAGCGACAGTGATTTTCTTTATATTTGACCTTGAACGCCATTACGGTTTCTCCTTATCTCTCCGTATCGCCCACCATACCCACACGACGGTTGCCACCACGACAAGCAACATGATGATTCCTCCGAACCATGGACTCTGCATTTTATCTCTCCTCCTTTCCTAAGTGGAAATCTCTCCAATGTTTATGATGATGACCTCGAGAATGTCGAACATACGACTATGGACAGTATGCGGATCGGAAAATCCCGTTTCATAGAGGATATGCAAGACTGCTCCCCTCCGGGAAAAGACAGCTCGCCTGTCATTTCACCGCAGGCCCAAAAGGGTTTCGCGTGATTCAAGGGATACGAATGACGAGCGGTCGATTAGGACCAGGGGGGAGGGGCTCGGAAGCCGAATGACAACAGATGTAAAAATGATATCTTAACGGATGACTTCCGGCAAATGGGGTGCAAGGTAAGAATGGGTTCCGGCTTTATGACGAGCTGGTTGATGATGCCGGTGGTGATATTGTTGTCGAGACTGCTGTACGCGCAGGGGAGAATGCGAAGTTCTTCGCGAAGATCGACGATGTCCGCCGTAAATGCGGAAAACGCGATCAAAAAGACAATGAAAAAAAAGGTTTTTCTTTTATGAAACAAAGCAGAACAAGTCATGAATAATTGCCTTTCCGCTTTTCCGGCCTGAGAATAACAGTAATAATAGTCTTGTCAAGAGCAATGAATCGGTTTTGCAGAAAGCCTTCTTTTCGCATGAAAGCGATCCCCATCTTCAAGTTTCAGCGCGACTCTCCTGCACGACGCTGGATATCGTGATCAGGTCACCCCCTGTCAAGCCGGTCTCCCCTTCCCGCCAATCCCGGAGCGGCTTGACCCGCTTGCTATGGCAGTATGAAACCTTTGCGCAACTTGGAAATCATGTCCTGAAAGCGCGCATTGGAGATTTTTCGGGGCACCTCTGCCCCCGCAGCGGAGCGCCCGCAAAGACGACTGTCTGAGCGCGTCAGCGCGAGTTTCGTCTTTGCAGCGAAGCGAGGAGGCGCAGGGTCGAAAAATGTCCAGCGCGCGGAGGGAGCATGATTTTCAAAGGTCTCAGTATGATCATTGGCCGCCCGGGAAATCCGCCTCCTCCGCGGTGATGATCTCCAGGAAGGCCGGATTGCCGGCCTCGGTCACGGATATGGCGCGCTGCAGGGCCGGTTTTATGTCGGCTGCCTTTTCAATTCTTTCGCCGTATCCCCCGAGGGCTTCCGCCACTTTGGCGTAATGACCGGAAAGCCGGTGAATGCCGAAGAGCTCCGTGGCGATCGGCTGTTTCTTCGTATATCCCCCCATGACCCCGTTGTTCACGAGAATCGTCAGAATCGGGATTCGATTCCGAACCGCCGTCTCGAAATCCATGCCGACCATGCCGAAGGCGGCCTCCCCCATGAGGTGCACCGCCAGCCAATCGGGTCTGGCCAATTTGGCGCCCATGATTAAACCGAGGGACGAACCCAGCGGCGTGGATTTCCCCCAGCCGACATAGCCGTGGGGAACGACCGTTTCGTAAAACGGCACCAGCTGGTCGCGGGGGCAGCCCGAATCATGGGTCACAACCGTTCTTTGGGGATTGACCGCCTGGATCAGCTCCCAGATGACGCGATACGGGCTGATGGGCTCCTTCTCCGAGGTCAGCCTGGCCATCCACGCCTTGAGAAAATCCCGTTTGACCGAACGGACCTCTTCCGGAACCGCGACGCCGTCCCGGCGTCCGTTTTCGCCCAGGCGTTTTTTCACCTCTCCGATCATTTGGGACATCACGGCCTTGGCATCGCCGATCACGCCGTACGAGGTCGGATAGTCCTTGCTGATGTCCGACTCTTCCAACGTCACCTGTGCAATCGTTTTTCCCTCCGGAATGGGCGTGATGAATTTGGATTTCGTGAAACTGGTGCCGATGCCGAAGACCAGGTCCGCTTTGCCCAGGAAGTGGTCGACGGTCTTCGGTCTTGAAAAGCCGTTCGCGGTCCCGAGCGCGAGCGGATGGTTCTCCGGAAAGGCGCCTTTGCCGTTGAGAGAGCTCATCACGGGCGCCTGCACCAGCTCGGCCAGCTCCTTGAGCTCTTCCCAGGCCTCGGCGTAGATCACGCCCTGTCCGGCCACGATCACCGGTCTCCTGGCTGCGAGCAGAACGTCCACGGCCTCACGGACATCCCCGTCATCGCCGGACGGAGAAAACCGCCGTTGAGGACGATAGTCGAACCGTCCCGGACACTCCGCAGCCATGATGTCGCTCGGAAACTCGAGGAGAACCGGCCCCGACTTGCCTGAGCGCATCAGGGCAAATGCATGTTGCATCATCTGCACGAGCCGCCTGGGGTCGGTGACCGTCTCGGACCATTTCGTGATGTGCCGGTAATTGCGGCTCGCCTTGAAGTTCGGGGGGATGCTCAAAGACGCGCCTTCCGATGCGCCGGCCAACACCAGAAGGGGGGTCGAATCGCCGTACGCCTGGGCGACGCCCGCGAAGGCGTTCTCGGAACCGGCGCCATACTGAACGGCGGAAACGCCGATCCTGCGCCCGCTCGTCATCCGGCTGAAGCCGTCGGCCATGTTGACGACCACTCGTTCGGTCCGCGCCACCAACGGCCGGATGTTCAAGGCCGCCGCAGCATCGATGATTGGATTCAAAGGGAAGCAGGTCATGAATTCGACCCCTTCTGCCTGAAGGACACGCGCGATTGCCTCGGTGCATTTCATCTTTTCTCTCCTTTCGCCAAGCGGTTTTTTTTCGAATTCGCCATACGAGCCCCAGATCCTATCCAATGACGCCCGCCTCCTTCATTCTCTGAACCTCTTCATCCCCATATCCCAGCTTCGCCATCAACTCGGCCGTATGCTCCCCCAGCTCCGGCGCCCGGCACTGAATACCGGCGGGGGTCTTGGAGAGTTTAATGGGGTTGTTGAGGACCTTGATCTTGCCGTGAAGAGGAAGCTCCATCTCACCGAAGAAATCGTTGGCTATCGCCTGTTCGTTCCGTGTGACCTCCAGCGGCGTGGAGACCGGCGACCAGACCAGCCTGAACTTGCCCAGATGCTCCATCCACTCGGCATAGGTCTTGGTTATAAAAATCCCTTCGATGAGCTTGACCAGTTCCGCGGCGTTTTTTTGCCGCGCCTCAAAGGTCGCATATTTCGGATCATTCTCCAACTCCGGCCGATCGATGGCCCTGCAGAATTCCGGCCAGTAGTGCTGGGCGTTGGTCATCCCCAGCATGATCCAGCGGTTGTCCTTCGTGGGGTAATGGTTTCGGATCGGATTGGCCATGGTTTTTCGTTGGGGGCGAGTGGCATCCTTCCCGGTCACCAGACACCCGGTGATATCGAATCCCAGGACCCAGGCGGCCGTGTTGTAGAGGGAGACCTCCACCTGCTGGCCTATTCCCGTACGTTCGCGGACGAAAAGGGCAGTCATCACCCCCGCCAGCAGGCTGATGGAGGTGATGCTGTCGCCGTAGGCGCCTCGGGAAATGTTCGGGGCCTGGTCCAGATCGTGCATCATCTCCATGACGCCGCTTCGCGCCCAGAAGGCCACCGAGTCGTAGCCGCCGGCGTTCTTCTCCGGTCCCTTAAGACCGTACCCCGTCAGATTGGCGCAGATGAGTCTCGGGTTTCGCTTCGACAATGCCTCGTAGGTCAGATTGAACTTTCCCATCTCATAGGGGCGCAGATTGTTCATAAAGACGTCGGCCTCCGCGCAGAGCCTGTGGATGATCTCCTGCCCTTCTGGGGTCGCCAGATTGACGCCGATGCTTTTCTTGTTCCGGTCCACATGCTCCCAGAGATAGTTGATCTCGCTGTATTGCGTCCACGCACCGAGTCGATGGCTCGCGTACCGCTGCATATCGCCGCGTTCGGGAGGCTCCACGTGGATGACTTCGGCCCCCCAGCTTCCCATGAGCATCCCGGCAATCGGCATGGCCACCGCCGCTCCGATCTCCACGACCTTTATTCCCTCCAATGCCTTCGTCATCTCCCAGTCTCCTCTTCGGCTATTTTCCCCCTCGCCTCCGCGTGTGTGAAATGGTATATATCACACCTCCGCGCAAGGGCCTATGAGGATAAGGGGGACACCAGCAGATTGATCGCCAGAGACCTCTACGCCGTAGGGAAATGAGATCCCGCAAGTACGGGGAGACGATTTTCAAAGGTTAAAACCACAACAGAGTTCGGAAGGAATGATGATGGAATTCAATTATGTGCAGAATCTGATTCGAAGATCGAGATTGATCATGCCGGCCAACGAGAGAAAGTACGTTGAAAAAGCCCACCTGAGAAATGCCGATGCCGTTGTTCTTGATCTGGAAGACAGCGTCCCCGTATCCGAAAAAGTGGCGACAAGAGGGCTCATTAAGGATTTTATCCCTCTTGTGGGAAGGGGCGGGAGCGACGTGTTGGTCAGGGTGAATCATACGGACGAATTGTTGAAAGGCGATGTGGAAGCTTCCGTCTGGCCGGGGCTGAACGGTATCTTCATCCCAAAGGTGGAGACGGGTGAACAAATCAGGGCCCTTGATCGCCTGCTCACGGAACTTGAGCAAAAAAGGGACATTCCAATCGGGCAGGTAAAAATCTCGGTGATTGCGGAAACGCCGAAGGGATACCTCAACGTGGAAGAAATCACCCGCGCCAGCGACCGAATTGATTCTCTCTCCCTCGGCACGGAGGATTTCGCAACGAATACCGGCATGGAACTGTCGGAGGCCACCTATCACGGGTGGCTGATCCCGAGAATGCAGATCGTGTTCGTCGCTCGCGCTTATGCCAAACTTCCGCTGAATTTGCTAGGCAGCATGGCCGCTTTCAACGACAATGTCGGCTTTGAGAAAATGGCCGTCCTTTCCTATAAACACGGATTCCTCGGATCCAGTTGCATCCATCCGGGCAACGTGGAGATCCTGAACAGATGTTTTTCTCCCACCCAAGAGGAGATCGAACATTCAAAAAAACTTATCGATGCCTTTGAACAAAGCTTGGCCAGGGGCAGGGCTTCAGCGACCTTTGAAGGAAGGATGATCGATTATCCCCATTATGAGAAGGCAAAGCAAATCGTCACACGAAGTGCAAAAATCGAGGCCTTGGAGCAAAAAAAGAAAAGGGCTCGGGAAGCGGCCATGGGATGTTGATCCCTCGAATATCCATACAGCTTGGTTTCGCACGCAGGGGATGTGAATCCGCTGGCTTCCGCTCCTATTGACACACCGGAGCGTTTCCTCTATAATGGGTCCGCTCGCAGGCGAATGACGATCCCGAAACAACCGTCGCATTGCCCCCTTCCGACAGAAAGGGAACGTCTTCACGGGGGGCAGCGAAAAGGGCTTGCCTCTCGCCCCATCCCGCAGACGACCCTGTTCAAGCGACAGGGCATTCCGCAGGAGGATTTTTCCATCAGGACGGCGTCCCCATAGGATCTCGACAGGACAGGAAAGCATATGGCAAAGTCGAAGTTGAAGCTGAAGGAACATCTGATCAATCGGAACTGGTGCAAGGGGTGCGGGATATGCGTGGAGTTTTGTCCCAAGAAGGTGCTGGAGTTGGATGAGGAGGACAAGGTCGTGGCGGCCAGGCCGCAGGATTGCGTATGCTGTAAGCTGTGCGAGCTGCGGTGTCCGGATTTGGCGATCGAGATAGTCACGGAGCAGGAGTGATATGGGCGGTAAATTGGAGTTTGTCCAGGGGAATGAGGCCTGCGTGGAAGGGGCGTTGTACGCCGGGCTCGATTTTTTTGCGGGCTATCCGATCACGCCCTCAACGGAAATCGCAGAGATGATGTCGGTGCGCCTGCCCCAGAGGGGCGGAAAGTTCATGCAGATGGAGGACGAGATTGCTTCGATCTGCGCGATTATCGGGGCGTCGCTCACGGGACAGAAGGTGATGACGGCGACCAGCGGGCCGGGCTTTTC
>Ga0163202_1000170_pt1 | contig 12096 bp, 10 predicted proteins | sample PL_2010_300m_FD_113540 | JGI IMG/M metagenome (GOLD analysis project Ga0163202, IMG submission 113540) | Freshwater microbial communities from Powell Lake, British Columbia, Canada to study Microbial Dark Matter (Phase II) - PL_2010_300m | ecosystem: Environmental > Aquatic > Freshwater > Lake ... | reverse complement strand
GAACTCGAAGCTTTCCTCGACGTCGAAGGGCTGCAGCTTCAGCTTGAAACGGTAGCTGCCGGCAGGGAGATGGCCGCTGCGAGTCACGAACACCTCGTACCCGCGCGCGGTCTGCGTCTTGTCGACCTTCACGTCCCGGTACTGGTAGACCTTGGTACCGAGCGAGAGCCGGAACGGCTTCGTCGTCGCCTGGAATACCTGGCCGCGTGTCTCCTCGTACACGAAACCTTCAAACCAGGCGTCACGTGCCGTATCTGCCGGATCCGATGTCACCACCCTGGCCCTCCAGAGGTCCTCGATGCCGTACCGCCCCGGCGGCGGGTGGGTCAGATGGACACTCGGCGTGGCCGTCAGCACGGCCAGCGGAATCAGAGCCACTACGACCCCGAGTATGATTCTGTGCGTCCTCATGAAGTGGCCTCCGCAAAACGCTTCGCCGGCACTTTCGCGCCGGGTTTCAGACATCACTGATTGCTGCGAACGGTCCGAGGGCTGGCCTCACGGTCCCTGACTCCCGACTTGAAGGCCTGCCGCGGACCTCTGTCTCTGTCAGGAAAGACTCCTTCAATCCTGTACTTTCACGGGGCACGTTGCCGTGTTCCGCCAAATCCGCAGGACCGGTCCTCATCGCGGACATGGTAGCGGACTGGCCGAGCTTGTCAGAGCCGAACGGGCTAGACCGTCGGCCGTGAGCCGGCTACGTCAAATGCGCTGGCGGAATCCGGTTAGCGTCGCCGGCATTCGGGCATGGCGTCCCCGGATTTCCCAGGCTCGGGCTGGTCCCTAACTTCTCGCAGATTGATCAGTCCGGCGCGGGATTCCCGGAAGCCGCACTTGCGGTAGAATCCCTCAAGTCCTGGCTCGAAGTCCACGTGTAGCCACTCTGCACCGCCTTTCCGGGCCAGTTGCTCCGCCCGTCTTACCAACTGACGACCAATCCCCCGCCGACGACAGTCCGCCCTGACGGTCGGGTCCAGCAGGAAAGCGTGAGCTCCCCCATCCGTCGCGACGTTGACGAAACCAACAAGCTCGCCCGCCCGGTAGGCGCATACATAACCCAGGCTGCGGCTGAGGACCGGGCCGAAGTCCGTTCCTTGACCTCGGTCAGGCCATGCCTCTGCGAAGAACGCACTCAGGTCCTTGCCACTGACTCGAGGACTGAGCCGGTACTCAATACCGTCTACGCACTCACTCATGCCGGATGTTGTCCTGACATTGGTCCGGTCCAGTTCTCATCCCGCGAGGATCGACCGGGGAGTTCGACGGTCAGGAGGGATTTCGGGGACATCCTGCTACACTTCTTTCGCTTCAAAGCTGGGCGGAGTTCGAATTTCATGGCGGACATGGTAGCGGGCGAAACCCGGTTGGCGTCCACGGATTCCTCCCGGATTGCCGTCTCCGGCCACTGGCCGGAAGCGGAAACCGCCGGGACCACCAGTAGCGCGAAGACCCGCTTTGTTTCTCCCTGCTATTCCGTAACGACGACTTTCTTCCTCGAACCCTCGTCCCCCGAACCCCTCGGGCCCTGTCCGTAGACGAAGTAGATCCCCGGGGAGAGGTGCCGGATGTCGTTGTCGCCGGGTTGGAGCAGGATGGCCTTCCGGCCGAGGTGGTCGAGCAGTTCGGCCGTTTGTCTACCTTCCAGCCGGTAGTTGCCGGCGGCGACGGTCGCGCTCCGGAGGTGAGGGAGCGTCTGCCCGGCCCGCGGCTCCGCGATGCCGGATGGGCTGACCCGGTCGAAGTACGCAGCGCCGAGGGACGTGTCGTTCATCGACACCCAGACCACGCCGTACTCGCCCGAGCCGAGGTTCTCGACCCGGATGCGCGTAGTTTGGTCGGGCATGTGCTCGCTCACGGTGTCCGGCTCGGAGTAGTTACCGTCCACGCGCCGGGCATGCCGGAAGAGTACATCGCGGTCGGCGATTGCGTGATTGCGATATGCCACCGCCGCCCCGCCGCCCCTGCGCAGGCTGTTCTCGACGAGGTCGCGGGTGACCCAGGTATCGGTCAGTGATGCCGCGAACCAACCCCCACCGTTGCTGTCCGGGCTGGCGAATTGGCGAACTTCCTTCAGCCCGCGTGCCAGGTACACGACCTGGACAGTATCCTGGTACGCGCTCACCGAGGTCGGCAGCCAAGTACCGCTGGCGTGCGCGAAGCCCGACAGGAGAGTCGCACGGTGGAAGGTCGTGTCCCCGACATTCCAGTACCCGTAGATTGCCCGGGCGGTGTCGCCGCCGAAGTTCGACAGCCAGGAGGCCCAGACGTACTTAGTCGTGTAGCCTTCGTTGTAGGAGCAATCGAGGCCGTTGTCGCAGCCTGAGTAGATCGCGGTCTCCCTGCCCCGCCATGCCCGGGCCGAGCTGTCGGTCCAGGCGTACTTGAGCGCCCCTGCTTTGGTCCGGCCGAACAGGTAGATGGTGCCGCCCGGGTTCCCGTCTTCGGACGAGGCCGCAGCCAGTTCGACGATGGTGTCGCCCGGGGTCGACTCGAGGACCGGGATGAACATCGTGTCGTCCGGGTAGAGGACGACTTCACCGGTCGTCGTGCTGAGGCGCGCGGTGAAGCAGCGGTGGGACGACAAGCCCCCGATGGCTATTGCGACCACCAGGTAGTCGCCGTGGCAGACTGCGGCCGTGGTTCGGACGTAGCCGGCGTAGTTCCAGGAGAAGGACGCCAATTCGGTCCAGGTCGCGCCATCGTCGGTCGAGCGGAAGCTGTATAGGTAGGTCCGGTTGCCGGCCCGGGCCGGGAAGGAAGCAAACAGCCACCCATTGTTCAGCCGGTCGAACGAGCAGCCGTACAGGCTGTCGCGCGTCCCGATGCGGATATCGGGACCGAAGCCCGGATCGCTTGCGACCAGCTTCCGCGGGCTGACCGCCACCGCGACCTCGCCCGGGTTCCCGAACCGGTGGAATCCCCGCGCCCGCTCGATGGCGTCTTCGTACTCGCCGCGGTTCCAGAGTTTGCTGATGACGCGGGCCTCGGCAGAAGCCCCGGGCGCAGAGCCCGGGCCGGGCTCGAGCCAGATTTCGGAATTCGCCCGCTCGGCAGGCGTCATTTCCTCCAGCGAGGACCAGAACTCGCCGTAGACCACCGGCCGGTCGTCAGGCCGGGCCTCGGACGCCAGCACGAACGAAGACGCAAGACACGCGAGAATTGTGGCAAACACTCGGACCATGGAAACCTCCCTTCGGCTCTATGTCATCGTAGGCTGCGGCCGCTAGCTGTTAGCTGTCGGCCGCCATTCACCACGGACATGGTAACGGACGAGCCGGTTGTGTCAAATGCGCGGGCGCGAGTCAGAGATTGCTTGTGTCACGGCCGCCTTCCGCCGCTTTGACATGTATCGGCATTAGGTTTGGCAAAGTGTCCCCGTAACTCCAAAGGAGGTCTCAAAGGGTCGGCCCCTACGTTCGCCGACGTTACGGCCGAAGGGACGAGGCCGTCTTGCGCCCCTCACCGGTTTGGCTTTCAGTCGGCCTCGATATTGAGCCCGAAGGCGGCGGTCCGGGTCTTGCCGCCGCTGCAGTGCACCGTGACGTAGACCAGGTAGCTGCGGGGGACCCCGAGGTCCGGAATGGCGAACTCGTCGCCGACGCCGAGACCGACGACGACGTCCGGCTCCTCGGCCTCAGTGACTCGCCAGTGATAGTGCGTTACCGTGCCTTCGTCGCTGCTCCCCCAGAACCTGACGTTGACCGGCACCGCGGCCGCGTCAAGGTCGGTGAAAGTGCCGAACTCGACCGGCTCACCTTCAACGTATGCCGAGTCAACATGGCACGTGGGCTTGACGCTGGGCCAGAACTCGTAGACCGAGCTCTTGCCGAGCAGCACGTTGTCCTGGTAGGCTTCAACCTGCCAGGCAAAACCACCGCCCTTCTTCGTGGTCCCGAGGCTCCGGGCCGAAACCGGGTAGCGCAGGTTGGTGCGGCCGATGCCCTTCTGCTCGAACCAGGGCGGGTTAGCCGCGATTGCTTCTTCCTTGGTCTGCCCTTCGAGCAACTCAACCAGACGCAGCCGATAGCTCACCTGGCCCTGAGGCGCCCGCACCGGCCGGGTCCAGATGAACGAGGGGAAGCGCTCGGCAAGCGTGTCGCCGTCGAGCGGCAGCACGAGTCGCGGTGGGCCGGGCCGGGTCACCTGCACATCGCGCTTGCCTTCGCCCAGGTCCGGCATCAGTTTGACCTGGTACGCGTAGTGACCTTCCGGAATCGTGCCCGAGCGGAGATAGAAAGCCTCGTACCCCCGCTTGTACTTCTGGTCCCGGACTTTGATGTCTTTGAACCGGACCGTCTTCTTCTCGCCCTCTTTCAGGGTCAGCCGGAACTCGTTGGACTTGGCGCTGAACACCTGGCCCTCCCTGGCTTCATTCACGTATCCCTCAAGCCAGACAATCGTGTCGATGTCGACTTTCGCGGTCAGGTCGACCCACCAGAGCTGTTCGAGCGCGAGTCGCCCGGGCGTCGGCGCGTGCAGCCTGACTTCAACCAGCCCGGCGACGACTGCCGCCGGGAAAACGGCAAGCAAGATGACGGCAATGGGTTTCACAAGACCTCCTGGCTAGGACCGATGCGAACTGGTGAACGTAGGTCCACGGACACTTTCTAACTCAGAATCCCCTTGCTGTCAAGTCCAGCTTGACAGAATCGGCCACAACGCGATAATTCACCTGATGTATCGGCCGGTGCCACTGCATCGGACGGACAGTTATTGCCGTACTTTCATGACTCCAGGGAGGTGCACGATGACTGCTTCAAGGAACAGATGGACGGTAGCTTTGGCGCTTCTGCCAATCTTGAGTTTTTCGGCCGCGTTCGCCGTCGACTGGGGCTGCCACTACGGCGACAGCCCTTCGTGCCCTGGTTTTGTCGACAGCGGCGCCTGGAACCCAAGCGGCGCGTGGATTCAGGACATTGCCAAGGCGACGCTCGGGACCCAGGAATGCTGTGCTGCCCAGGTTGGCGACGACGGTGGCAAGCCGTTCTACCAGATGGTCTGCGGCATCGACGACCCTGAGGTTGCCGACTTCGCGGCCCTGACCTACGAGCTCTGGGGCTGTCCCTACGTCGACAACGACAACACCACGACCGGACGAATGCCCTGGTGCTCTGAAGCGGTCTGTTACTGGCACCACAAGGCCGGCATGCCCTATAGCCAGGGGTATCGCAATTCCGACTGGTTCTTTTCCTGGCTCCATATCGGCACCGGCGGCATGATCAACTACTACAAGACCGAGGAGTCGCTTTCGGCCCGCGGCCGCTGGGTTGACTACTCGGAACTTGACTACGAGAACTTCTGGCCGGGCTGGAACGCGCCCTGCCCGGGTGCGTACGTGCCGATTCGGGGCTGGGACGGCACCGAGTTCAAAGGTGGGTCCACCGCACACAGCATGATGATTGACGAGATGACGGTTCACGTCATGCCGAGCGGCCGCGTGGCCCGGGTTGAGGTGAGTTTCCTCGAAGGCAATGCCGGCAACCGCGTGAAGAACTCCCGGGCCGTCGGCGACGTCAGGTCGTACACCCCGGACGGGGACAGCGACTTCGGCAATTATGGCGGCTGGCCCCGCAAGATCATGGGTTTCGGGGTGGACCTCGATGCTTCCGGCCGGCCGGTGTACGACACCGCGCGGCTGCATTGGGTGGACGAAACGGTGCTGGCCGGCGAGATCTGGCACCACGATTCGACCGCGAAACGGTTCGCCGACCCGTATTGGGACCGGCTCCGTCCCGAGCTCGTCCGCTACGCGATTCAGTACGGACGCAAGGGCCCGGTTGTCCGTTCGTCTTCACCGATGGTGCAGGCGTCCGCGATTCCGGACGGGGCTGAGCAGCGCTGGCGTTTCCCCTCCGGGCTCGACGCCAGGGAAGAGAATGGTGTCGAGGTCGAAATCGACCTGCTCGCGGCCTATCCCTTGCCGGTCAAGGCGCTCATCCTGCACTGGCGGGCCGGGTTCCTGCCCCAGGGGTATCGGGTCCAGTGGGCCGGCGCGGACAAGAGGTACGAGGGTGTCGAGGTGCCGGTACTAGAGGAGCTGAAGTTCGAAGGGCGCGAGACGATGAGCCTGCCGGTTCCGGTCAAGCTGGCCAAGCCGGGCGCCGGTCCGAAGCTCCGCTACCTCAAGTTCTCTTTCCCAAAGGGGACGTTCAAGCAGGAGGCTGAACTCGCCGAACTGGATTTCATCTTTGACGTCATGGACACTGACGCGGCTGAGAATCCCTAGCCGCCGCAAGCTGTAGGCCGTCGGCCGTTAGCCGCTGGCTGTCAGCCGTCTCCTTCGCGGACATGGTAGCGGGCGGGCAGGACTAGTCAAATGCGCGGGAGGAATCGGGTCAGCGGCTCCGGATTCCGGACCCGGGCTGGCGGCCGTGCCTAACGCTTGGACCAGAGCCCGACGCCGGTGCAACCGCCCGGGTCTTTGAACGCGGCCCAGAAACCCCAGTCCTTGCCAATCGCGGTCTTGGGCGTCAGGACCTTCCCGCCCAGCTTCTTGACCTTCGCGAGCGTCGCCGGGATGTCCTTCACTTCGATGTACACATTCACGCCTTGACCCGGCGCCTTCTTGACCTTCTGAATCCCGCCACCCAGCGCGCCCTTGACCTGGAACATCATGTAGCCTTCGCCTGATGGCTGCATCTTCCACCCGAACAGCTTCGCGTAGAAGCTGCTCGACTTCGCGACGGAGGTAGACGGTATCTCCCAGTAGCACAGTGCGTTCATGACTGCTCCTTTGTGTGACAGAAACCGTGAGAGGATAACCGGCACGGCGAGGGAGTCAACGAATCAGCAGCGCGAGGCTGTCGGCCGCGGTTCATCGCAGACACGGTAACGGCCCGGCCGGACATGTCAAATCGGATAGGGCCATTGGACGGGAGTTGCCGGCGGTGAGCCGTCGGCTGTCAGCCGCAAGCCGAATGCGTCAAACGCGCGGGCGGAATACGGTCAGCGGCTCCGGATTCCGTTCCCTACGCCTCAGTTGTGCAGCACGTAGAAGGTCCCGCCCAAATGCCTAGCCACCGGCTCATCTGTATCCCGGCCGTAGCCGGCAATTGCGTACTCGCTCGGCCTGCCGCCCGAGAGGTCGAGCGGAGTCCAGCCGAGAATCACGATCGTCCCCGGCATCCCGCCGGGCGCTGCCAGGCCGGCAAACGGACAGTCTCTGTCGTGGCGGTCGGTCACGGCACTCAGTCCGGACTCGGGCAGTGCGCCGGGCCGGTAGAAAAGGTCCTTGCCGCTGCGGTAGCGTTCGCCGGTGTACGGATTGACCGGCATGCCGTTGGGGAATAGACGGTCGCCCTTGAAGTGCAGCTCGAACTCGTCCCCGGTTGGGTAGTTGCCGGAGTCGTCGGCTGCGTATGCCTCGAGCGCGGTCTGGAACGTGTGCATGCGGTCCTCCACTGAGCTGTGGCGGGCACGCTCCTGGAACCGCACGAAGTTGGGAATGATGAGTGCCAGGAGGATGCCCGCGGTAACTGCGATTGTACCGAAGGCGCCAAGTACGATGCCGGCAATGGCCATCCCTCTGCCCAACCGCTTCTGGGCAAGGGCAATGGTGCCGGTGACTATCGCCGGGATACCGGCCAGAAATGAGAAGGGAAAGACCGAGAGGATGCCGAGCACCAGGCTCGCGACGCTCAGGCCTTTGCCTTTGGGGGATATTGGGGACGCTGATGTCGGTGGCATCTTGCTCTATTCCTTTCGCGTCAAGGCCGAGGGTTCAGAATCCATCCTGGATATGGTAGCGTTCGGGCCAAGCGCTGTCAAATGCGCGGGAGGAATCCGGTTAGCGTCCCCGGATTCCACCGCCTGAGCCGTCAGCGGAGAGTGGTACCAGGTCCCACTTCCCGTGGCGGGCGGCTTGACAGCGAGCCCGTTGTGGCCTATCGTGTCACGGAAGAAGATCGGATTCCGGCCGGGAATGGAGCAACCTTGAGGGGGCTTGTCTCGGAGAGTGAACTCACGGAGAGAACAGAAAGGAGACGTATGGGCAAGGGCAGGGACGATCCTGCCAGAGTCGGAGACTGCATTCCTCTGATACAGAGCAGCCACAACTGCCGGGAAAAGGCCCCGCAGGGCGTCGGTCCAGTACTCGATATCGGCAGGCGCGAGGTCGACATCGACGCACGCAGAGGCCAGCTGTCTGATTCCTTGAGGACTGTCGAGCCGGAGTCCAAGCTTCGAGACAGGACGCGGTACGTGCTTGGCATAGTCGAAGAGTTTGACAACAACCATTTGCCGTATGTCGCCGCGTGTGAAGACCTGGGAGTTCGGTACAAGACCATCGACATCTCTGGCCCTGACTGGGTCCAGCTCGTTCGGGACTGCGGATGTGACGCCTTTCTTGTCTGGCCTTCCTTCAAAGTGAGCATCTGGAAACGGATGTTCGACGAACGATTGAAGGTCATGGTCGAGGAGATGCACAAGATCATCTACCCGACCTACAATGAAGTCTGGTTGAATGAAAGCAAGCTGCGGATGTCCTACTGGCTGGAGGCCCGCAGAATACCGCACTGTAGGACACATGTGTTCTATTCGCGCGAAGGGGCCCTGGAGTTCGCCCGGGGAGCCAACCTGCCGCTCGTAGCGAAGTGCGACGCGGGTTCCAGAAACGCGGGGGTCGAAATTCTTAGCAGCCGTTCCGCGGTCGTGCGATATGTCGAACGACGTTTCGGGGAAGGGATGGCCTACCGAGGCGCTGATGTCAGGGACCGTGAATGGGGCAGCGTCCTGTTCCAGGAGTACCTGCCGGGCGTCGCCGAGTGGCGGATGATTCGAATCGGCGAGTCGTATTTCGGCCATCAGAAGCTCAGGGACGGGGAATTCCACAGCGGCTCGGGCAAGGTCGGATGGTACGACCCCCCCCGAAAGCTGCTGGATTTCGTCCGGGAGCTGACCGACAATGCCGGATACACGGCGATGAACGTCGACATCTTTGAGACTCCGTACCGGCGCTACGTCGTCAACGAGGTCCAGTCGCACTGCGCGGCCTACGTCGAGTCCCAGATGTACATAGCCGGCAAGCCGGGGCGATACCGGTACGACTATGCCGACCGGGAATGGCGATTCGAAGAGGGTGTTTTCTGCAGGAACAGCTGCTGCGACCTGCGGGTGGAGGCGCTCCTGGACCTGCTCGACCGAACAGCTTCCCAATCACCAGTGGGAGTGGAACGCCTGCTGCTTCCGAACGGATGATTCACGCGCGAAATTGCAGCCTGAGTTCCGGCACAGGAAAGGACACGCCGTGAAGATCACAATCATCGGGGCGGGAAACGCAGGTTTGACTCATGCGGCCATGATAGCCAAACAAGGCCACGCGGTTACGATTGTGAAGACGACGCATCTGATGCACGACGACTCCTTTGAGGTACTAGGTCGGACGCGACAGGTTGAATACAGGAAGCAGGACGACAAGGGCACCGTCGGCATTGAAGAAGCGACACGAGACCTCCCGAACGCTGTATCCCAAGCTGATGTGATTCTCGTTCTGACCCAAAGCGTCGCTCACGAGAAACTCTCCGAGCGGATCTCGCCTCACCTGCGGAAGGGACAGATACTGCTCGTCTCGCCGGGCTATGCCGGGAGTTTCTACTTCTCGACCAAATGCCGGGAGAAAGGGGTCGTGTTCGCCGAGGGCGAGTCGCTGCCCTTTGACTCCCGGATTGTCGCCCCGGGCAAGGTCAACATCTGCTTCGAAAACATCCGGAACCCGGTCGGCGTTTTCCCCTCCGTGAAGACGGAGGAGACGCTGACGCGACTGAAGGAAATCCTGCCCCGGTTCACAGCCCGACAGGACGTGCTGGAGTCGGCTTTTCACAACCCCAACCTCATCGTCCATACAGTGGGCGCGATAATGTCGGTTGCGCGCATCGAACACAGCAAAGGCGAGTTCTGGATGTATCGCGAGGCCTTCACGCCGACGATCTGGAAGTTAATCGAGGACCTGGATTCGGAAAAGAAGGCGATCCTGGCGTACTTCGAACTGCCGACGCAGAGCTTCGCCGAATCATTTCAGTACCGGACCTACGAAGACCTCAGCGCGGACCCGATGGAGGCTCTTCGCCACTACGCCGAATTCGGGTCGCCCAAAGGACCGGGCGACGCTCAGACCCGCTATATCACCGAGGACGTTCCGATGGGTCTGTGCTTCATGTCTTCAATCGGCAAGAAGGCGAAGATACCCACCCCGGTATGCGATGCGCTGATCGCCATCGCGTCCTCGATGCATCAGAAAAACTACTATGCAGAAGGAAGAACGCTCGACCGGCTCGGCATCGGGCACTACTCTGTCGGAGAGCTGAAGAGCATCCTTAAGCAGGGCTTCCCTCGCGGCGCCTGATCTCTCGACTCCGCATCGGCCGGACCGGACGCCGCCGGTTCCCCGACCCACACTTCGAGCTCCTCTGCTTCCGCACTGGTGCCTTGGGCTGGGCCTCCCGGGGTTTCGGTGACACAATACTCATCTCCGTCAAGGCCGAGGGGTCGGACTGCATCGCGGACATGGTAGCGGCCAGGCGGGGCAAGTCAAGATGGATGGGGCTATTGGGCGGGAGTTGCTGGCTGTGAGCCGTTGGCCGTCAGCCGTTGGCCGACTACGTCAAATGCGCGGGCGGCGGTCAGGACGTGACGTTGACGCCAGCGCACGCAGCACGCGGGTGACCAGCCATCACATTTTAGATTCCAGATTGCGGATTCTAGATTAGCGGGCAGGGCGATGCGACGTCGGTTGGCAGTGAGCGACCGACGGACCGCCGCGGGGCGTCGCGCGACGATGGGCTGCTCACGATGAGCGGCGAGTCGCGGACGGCCTACGGCCGAAGCGGTCAGGCCGCGGCGAATTGGCGGACTTCGACCTGGGTGCCGTTGCGTGCGGTTTGCTCGGCCTCTTTGAGCAGCCGGTCGGCAACGGCCGAATCAACATAGTCCTCACCGCAGTTGGGACAAACCTGAGCCGGAACACCCTTGAACACAACTGTCAGTCCGTCGCGTTCGAGCGTGACGGTCGCTGTGCCCGGTCGGGTGTCGGCTTGTTTGCAGACCACGCACTTCATAGCACTTTCCTTCTGAACCCTGCGTCCCATTGGATCGGGTCCGGTTCGTAGACGGTCACTACTATCAGTATACCAGCTTCGCTGTCTTCGGCAACGACCGCGTGTATCGGCCGGGTTCCGCGCCAGCCGAGCACGAGCCGGCTCGGATACGGTTTGTCCTCCGGGTAGCTCTGTATTGCCTCTCCGTCCGTAACCACGGACCGGACGTCCTCAACCGTGATTCTGCGCTCGAACATGCGTTCGAGTGCGTGGACGCGGAAGATGAGCCGCTGGGTCGGTGACAACCTACGACACCTTACCCGTCGCCAGTCGCGGCCGATGGCTCAGACTTCATCCCGGTCATATTACCACGGCGAGGACGGATGTCAACCTGGCGGCCGAGCGCGTGGCGGCCGAGCGCGGCCACACCGCGAGGTACCAGTCACCGGCAATCAGTGGACAGCGTCGAGTAGCGCGTTGAGGGCGACGGTCGGGAGCTGACATTGACGCCAGCGCAACGCGGCTGCGCCGCAGTTTCCAGCCCCTCGCATTCTAGATTCCAGATTCTGGATTGCAGATTGATAATTGATAGAGGAAGGGTTCCAGGGGTCAAGGATTGGCCGCAGCGGCCCCTGTCTGACAGTGCAGGGGTCGAGTGCACCGGAAAGAGAGTCGGGGAGCAAGGGGTAGAGGGAGGAAGGATGAGGGATGAAGGCGGAAACATGAAACGAAGCGGCGACGCAGGGCAGAAGCCAAGAGGCAAGAGCCAGAACCTAAAACGGCGGTCAGAATTGCCGCTCATTCCCGAGCCATCGATATGTAGTATAGTACCTATTCCGCCGTCCCCAAGAGGACGCCCTAACTTCCATAGTCCCAATATCCTAGCCCCTATCTGCCCAAAATACCCTCCCGTGCCCCCCAGGTAGCTTTCGGCATGCCTTCTGAAGAGACCTTGAAAGAGACTTCATGACGGACAATGCGGGGCTGTTGAGAAACCCGGCCTCGAACGCCTTCAGACAGCGGCTGTAGCCAGGTCGAGACCAAGTCGTCGGCAGAAACAGCCAAT
>Ga0163202_1000168_pt1 | contig 12156 bp, 9 predicted proteins | sample PL_2010_300m_FD_113540 | JGI IMG/M metagenome (GOLD analysis project Ga0163202, IMG submission 113540) | Freshwater microbial communities from Powell Lake, British Columbia, Canada to study Microbial Dark Matter (Phase II) - PL_2010_300m | ecosystem: Environmental > Aquatic > Freshwater > Lake ... | reverse complement strand
ATGGCGAGGGCACAATTCATTGTGCCCCTACAACATAATTATAACCAAAAAGTCATAATTTGCTGTAAAATTATCTGCAACGTACCATATACATAAGCTATTGTAAATAATTCTAATAAGACTCTTAACAATTCACTAATTCTCGGTTTATTCACAATAATAATTATAGCACATCTTCAATTTGCAACCATAGTAATTTATTTTTTTTAATTTTTTTTTAAAAAAAAGAAGGACTTTTATAAATTAATGTAGTATATATATTTAATGAGAATTGTATAGAGAATTTATAAATAATAAAATAAATACTAATAAACAATTTTCTCCTAAATAAATACATTAAACTGTATGAAAGTAGGGGGAGAAGTCTTTTCTTTTATGGAAAAGGAGCCGAAGGGGCACGATGTATAACGCATTTAAACTCTCAGGCAAAAGGACCCTTACTGGACAGAACTCTGGAAAGTTTTTTAGTAAACACCGAAGGGGTAATTTTTCATTATTTATTAATGATGAAAAAAATCTCTCAGGTACAAAGACAGAGCGGGAATATTCTTTGAATATTTCTGTTCTGTCTTTGTTATTTTAAACTAAAATATTAAAAAATAAAATCAGGAGGCACCCAAATGAAATCAGATTTACAGATCGCTCAAGAAGCTAAACTAAAACCGATCACTGAAATTGCCGCATCTATCGGGATAAATGAAGATGAATTAGACCTCTACGGTAAATACAAAGCCAAGGTCTCCCCCGATATCTTAAAGAGGCTGCAAGATAGACCTCAAGCCAAATACATCGTAGTAACCGCTATCACCCCTACCCCCTTAGGTGAAGGTAAAACAGTAACCTCTATCGGATTAGGCCAGGGCCTGGCCAAAATTGGTAAAAAAGTAATTAACACCCTACGGGAGCCTTCGATGGGACCGGTCTTCGGGATCAAAGGAGGGGCAGCCGGAGGAGGATATTCCCAGGTAGTCCCCATGGAAGATCTTAACTTGCATTTTACCGGAGATATTCATGCAGTGGGAGCAGCCAATAACCTACTCTGTGCTATGCTGGACACTCATCTGCAAAAGGGTAATAAATTAGGCATAGATATCCATAACATCAATATCAACCGGGTAGTAGACATCTCAGATAGAGCCCTCCGTCAAATTATCATCGGCTTAGGCGGTAAGGTTAACGGCATCCCCCGGGAGACCGGCTATGATATCACCGTAGCCTCTGAAGTTATGGCTATCCTCTCTCTGTCTACCAACATCTTTGATCTTCGAGCTCGATTGGGTCGGATGACCATAGCCTATACCAGTGATGGCCATCCGGTAACTGCTGAAGACCTGAAAGCCGCCGGGGCCATGACCGTCCTTTTAAAAGATGCCTTAAAACCTAACCTCATTCAAACTTTAGAACACGGACCCTGCCTGATGCACTGTGGTCCCTTTGCTAATATCGCCCATGGCAACAACTCCGTTTTAGCTGATCTGATTGCTTGTAAATTAGCTGACTATGTGGTCACCGAATCCGGGTTCGGTGCTGATATGGGCTTTGAAAAGATGTGTAATATCAAGTGCCGTACCAGTGGTCTGAAAGTAGATTCAGCAGTAGTGGTCTGTACCATCAGAGCCTTAAAGATGCACGGCGGGGCCATCAAAGTAGTGGCTGGAAAACCATTGGACCAAGAAACACTAGGCCGGGAAAACTTAGAAGCAGTAGCCAAGGGTTGTGAAAACCTGGAGAAACATATAGAAAATGTCCTCTTGCACGGTGTCCCGCCGATAGTAGTTATCAATCGTTTCCCCACCGATACCCCGGCCGAGATCAAGCTGATCAAAGAAAAGTCTTTGGCTGCCGGTGCCATCGCTGCGGTCACTCATGAAGTCTGGGCCAAAGGAGGAGAAGGAGCAATCGAATTGGCCGAAGCGGTAGTGGAAGCTACCAAAAGACCCAATCATTTTCACCACCTCTATCCCCTGGATTTATCGATCAAGGAAAAGATTGAGACTATTGCTACTCAAATCTACGGTGCAGAGGGAATCGATTATGCTCCTCTGGCTGAAAAGAAGATTAAATTATTTACCGAAGTAGGTTTTGATAAACTCCCCATCTGTATGGCCAAGACGCACCTTTCTCTATCTCATGAGCCTTCCGCAAAAGGCCGGCCTCGTAATTTCCGTATACCGGTAAGAGATGTCAGGGCATCCGTGGGAGCAGGTTTCCTCTACCCTCTTTTGGGAACCATGATGACTATGCCAGGCTTACCTTCTGTTCCGGCATCTACCAAAGTAGATATTGATGAGAATGGGAATACAGTGGGATTGTTCTAGATTAATTCGTATTGCGTATTGCGTATTGCGTGAAGAAAATCAGAAGTCAGGAGTAGGGGCACGATGTATCGTGCCCAGGGTTTACCCTGCTTAGTAGATACTCACTTAGCAGGGTAAACAAAAGACAATAAAACAGGAAGGGCACAATTCATTGTGCCCCTACAAAATCATAAAAACAGTGGGTAATAATGCAGGGGCTTGATTCATCAAGCCCGCAATAAGGACGGATCGAATAAATTCGACCCCTACACCTGATACTAATGGTGTAAACGGATATCGACTAAAAACTATCTCAAGGAGGTGATGATTGAAAGTAGTTAGAAAGTGGTATTAAAATGAAATTTAATTAAAATTATTAAATAATAAAATGAATGGAGGAAATATATTAAATGACTAATAAAGTGATTGAAAATTTATATTATACTAAAAGTGAAGAGTGGTTAAGGATAGATGGTGACATTGGAACAATGGGAATTACCGATTATGCTCAGAATCAGTTAGGAGATATTGTTTACCTGGAAAAAATTGAAAAAGGGAAAAAAATAAAACAAGATGAAACCCTTACTACTATTGAATCAGTAAAAGCCGTATCTGATGTGAAAACTCCGATAACCGGTGAAGTAATCGAGGCAAACACAAAAGTTATTGAGGATGCTTCTATTATCAACCAAGATCCTTACGGAGATGGATGGATTGCTAAAATAAAGATAGATAATAAGGATGAATTAAAGAATCTTATGAGTTCCCAAGAATATTCTGAATATAAAAAAGAATAGAGGTGTAATAAATATGAGATATATCCCCACTACCGAAGAGCAAAAAAAGAATATGCTGAAAGAGATTGGAGTTTCTTCCTTTGAAGACTTAATTGAAAATATCCCCCAAAGCCTTCGATTAAAAGAAAAATTATGTATTCCGGAGGCAATGTCAGAAAGTGAATTAGAAGATAAAATTTACCATATCGCTAAGAAAAATGCTGATTTTTATTCCACAAAACCTTTAATAGGTGCTGGTTCCTACCGACACTTTATCCCGGAAGCGGTAAAATTTCTTCTACAAAGAGAAGAGTTCTGGACCTGCTACACCCCCTATCAACCTGAATTGAGTCAAGGCACTTTGCAATCTATATTCGAATACCAGAGCTATATTTCCCGGCTTACCAAGATGGAGGTAATAATCCCCTCTATCTATGATGGTGCCTCAGCAACTGCTGAAGCAGCACTAATGTCTTTAAGATTGACTCACAAAAACAAAATTCTGGTATCAAATTTACTTCATCCACATTACCGAGAAACAGTTAAAACCTATTTGGCTCCTCATGAAACAGAAATTATTGATTTACCTTATAAAAAAGGTTTAATTGATATGGAGAAATTAAAAATCTTAATTGATGAAGATGCGGCCTCTGTAATTATTCAAAATCCTAATTTCTTTGGTGGCATAGAGGATATGGCAGAAATTTCCGAAATAGTACATTCTAAAGGTGCACTGTTAATCAATGTAATTGTGGAAAGTATGTCTTTAGGAATTTTAAAAGCTCCGGGAGAAATAGGAGTTGATATCGTTGCTGGAAATGCCCAATCATTTGGGATGGATTTAAATTATGGCGGTCCTTATAATGCTTATTTAGGAACCAGGAAACAGTATATTAGACAGATTCCTGGAAGAATCGTAGGAGAAACAGTAGATATTGATGGGAAACGAGTTTTTGTAATGACTTTGCGAGCTCGAGAACAAGATATAAGGAGAGAAAAAGCGACTTCTAATATCTGTACTAACCACAATCTAAATGTTCTGGCTGCTAATATTTTCCTTTCTTTAATGGGCACTGAGGGTCTTTATCAAATTTCTCTTCTTAATGCTAAATCTGCTCATTATCTAGAGAATTTATTATTGCAAACCGGAAAATTTGAAAGAGCATTCGACTATCCTTTCTATAACGAGTTTTTATTGAAGAGCAAGGATGACATCTCTTCTATAAATAAAAAACTTTTGGGAAACAACTTTGTTCCCCCTCTCAAGATTTGCGAATTTTATCAAGAGGAAAATTTAAATAATGGTCTACTCTTTGCCGTTACTGAAGTATTGAGCAGGGATAACTTAAGCTTAGTAGCTAAAATTCTTTCAGAATAAGGAGAGATAAATATGAAATTAATATTTGAAAAAAGTATAAAAGGTAGAGATGGTTATTCGCTGCCTCAAGATTTATTTGGGGATATTAAAATTGAAGAATGTTTACCTGAATATGCTATTAGTAAAGATAAAAAATTACTTAGTGAGGTCTCTGAAGTAGATGTTGTCCGGCATTTTACTAAACTTTCTAAATTAAACTACGGTCTTGATGATGGCATCTATCCCTTGGGTTCATGTACGATGAAGTATAATCCTAAAATTAATGAGAAGTTAGCCTCTTTTAGTAATTTTATCTACGCACACCCTTTAGCCCCTGAAGAGACCGTACAGGGTTGTTTGGAGATTTTCTATGATTTAAATAAATTACTATGCGAAATAACCGGTATGGACGAATATACTATGGCCCCTGCTGCGGGAGCACACGGTGAACTTGCGGGCATTCTCATTATGAGAAAATATTTTGTAGATCACAGGGACATCCGACATAAGATGCTAATTCCCGATTCCGCTCATGGTACAAATCCTGCTTCAGCTGCTATGGGAGGTTTTCAAGTAGTAGAAGTAAAATCAAATGAAAAAGGTACAGTAAACCTTGAAGAATTAGAAAAACTAATGGATGAAGATACTGTAGGATTAATGTTGACTAATCCCAATACCGTAGGATTATACGATGAAGGAATAGAAGAAATTGAAAAGATTGTCCACGGTAAAGGTGGTCTGCTCTATTATGATGGTGCTAATCTTAATGCCTCCCTGGGAATCATCAGACCCGGAGATGCCGGTTTCGATGTAGTTCATCTTAATCTGCATAAAACTTTTTCTACTCCCCATGGAGGGGGTGGACCCGGTGCTGGAGTAATCGGAGTAAAGAAAGACCTTATTCCTTACCTTCCTACTCCCAATGTTGCTTTTAATTCTGACCAAAAAAAATATTATCTATCAGATGCAGGAAAAAAGAGCATCGGTATGGTAAGGGCATTCTGGGCTAATTTCTCAGTATTGGTTAAGACTTATGCCTGGATTCTTAGTATGGGTCCGGATGGTCTTTATGATGCTTCAAAAACAAGTATAATTAATGCCAATTACGTCTTAGCCAAATTGAAGAAGTATTATAAACCAGCTTATGACCGTTATTGTGGACACGAATGTACAGTTACCGGAAAAGAATATAAAAAGTATGGAGTAAAAACCTTAGATATTGCAAAAAGAATAATGGACTACGGGATGCATCCTCCCACTATTTATTTTCCACATTTTGAACCTTATGCCGAGGAAACTATCATGGTGGAACCGCCCGAATCAGAAAGCAAAGAGATGCTCGACAAATTTATTGATATTATGATAAAAATTTCTGATGAGGCCAGGACAAATCCTGAATTATTGACCACAGCTCCTCATATTACTCCCATTAGAAGGACTAACGATCTATTGGCCGCCAAAAGACCGATCTTAACCTATGATGATGAATTAACACTCAAAGATGAATTAAAGTATCAAGAAAAAGATATTGATTTTTAACCAGGAGGTATAAAAAATGAACGAAGAAAAAGAACTATTATTAACTCCTCTCCATGAGGAACACTTAAAATTAAAAGCACGGATGATACCATTTGATGGCTTTGATATGCCTGTTCAGTACACGGGTATTATAGAAGAACATTCTGCAGTAAGGAAAACAGTGGGCATCTTCGATGTATCTCATATGGGCGAAATTGAACTTAAAGGAAAAGATGCCCTTCCCTTTGCTGATTATCTGGTAACCAATTCTGTAATAAATTTAAAAAATGGAGATATAAAATATTCTCCCCTATGTTATCCTTGTGGCGGTCAGGTTGATGACCTCTTTGTGTATAAGGTACGGGATGATTTTGTACTATTGGTAGTAAACGCTTCACCTAATTATTCGGTCAAAGATTATGATTGGATTATTAAAAATAGAGGTGATTTTGAAGTTGATATTTCCAATAAAAGTAGGGATTATGGAGAAGTGTCAGTTCAAGGTCCTGACGCAATAAAACTTTTAGAACCATTAGTAAAAGGAGATATTTCTCTTAATGAGTTAAAACGTTTTAAGTTTATCATGGGAGAATTGTTCGGTAAAAAAATTCTTATTTCCCGGACCGGCTACACCGGAGAAGATGGATTTGAGATTTATTCCTTTAAGCCTGAAGATATCATAGATATCTGGCAAGGCATTCTCAAGGAAGGCAAAAAATTCGGGATAAAACCATGTGGATTGGGAGCAAGAGATACCACCAGATTCGAAGTATGTTACTGGCTTTATGGTAATGATATTGATGAAACTGTAAACCCCTTAGAGAGTGGCCAGGGTTGGACGGTAAAGCTTGATAAAATAAACTTTATAGGAAAAGATGCTTTGCTTAAAATAAAGGAAAAAGGAGTTAACAGAAAATTAGTAGGACTTTATATCCCTCAAGGTGGTATTCCCAGAAGCAAAATGGAAGTAAGAAAAGATGGCAAAAGAATTGGATACATTACTTCCGGAAATTATTGCCCTTCTTTAAAAAAGGTTTATGCTATGGCTATCTTGGAACTTCTCTATGCCGAAAAAGGCAACAAAGTAGATATAATCATCAGAAACAAAGAGGTGGAAGCAGAAATAGTTGATATGCCCTTTATTCCCCCATTTAATAAAAGATAAAAAAAACACATAAATACAATTTATTTTCTTAAAAAAGAAGGATTTTCATTTTTTTTGTAGTATATAAATAATATTAAGTAAAAAATTATAAGATGCTTAAAAAATATTTATAGGGATTGTGAGGTGATTCAATGAAAAAAACAGTATTCTATTAATTCTTTAAGGAGGTGATAGTGTACTCAATAAGCATCCTGTTTAATCATTTATAATAAAACAATTAATTTTATGTTTAACCCGTGTTATAAACTAATATTTAAATTATATCTAAAGTAATAATAAATATAATATAAGGAGGATTTTTATTTATGACTGCTATAATGGATTTCTTAACTATACTTGATGATTTTGTCTGGGGACCACCTATGATGATAGCGTTGGTAGGAACTGGGATATTCTTAACTATTAGATTAGGTTTCCCACAATTTTTACATACTACCTATGCTTGGAAATTAATTTTTAAAGGTATGTTTAAAAAAGATACTGCTGTACGGGGAGAAGGAGAAATTACTCCTTTTCAAGCCCTGACTTCAACGCTTGCTGCAACAGTGGGAAATGGTAATATTGCCGGAGTAGCCACTGCTGTAGCTGCTGGCGGCCCAGGTGCATTAGTATGGATGTGGCTTACTGCAGTAGTTGGAATGTGCACAAAAATGTGTGAAGCAACTCTCGGTGTAAAATACAGAATCAAAGACAAAGACGGTGTTTATTCAGGTGGACCAATGTATTTTATCGAAAAAGGATTAGGGCAAAAATGGTTAGGCTGGGTCTTCGCCTTTTTTGGAGCTATCTGTGCCTTTGGTATCGGAGATATGGTTCAAACTAATTCTATGGCTCTGGTTGGCAATAGTGTTTTTAAAATACCGGTAGTAGTAACTGGTATCGTACTTACCTTTTTAGTCTGGATAGTCATAGTGGGAGGAATTAAACGAATCGGTGAAGTAACAGAAAAGTTAGTTCCTTTTATGGCTGTTTTTTACATCGTAGGTGCATTAATTATCATCATTTCTAAAATTAATCTTCTCCCCTGGGCTTTTGGAGAGATATTTAGATCTGCCTTTACCGGAAGAGCTGCTTTTGGAGGATTTGCTGGGGCTACTGTTGCTCAGGCAATGAGATATGGAGTTGCGCGAGGAATATTCTCCAATGAAGCTGGTTTAGGAAGTGCAGGTATTGTTCATGCCGTAGCCCAAGTCAAACACCCTGTTCGTCAAGGTACTTTTGGATTGATCGAAGTTATGATTGATACTTTAATTATCTGTTCTATGACCGGTCTTGTTATTGTTATGACTGGGTCTTTAGAAACTGGCCTTACCAGTACTGCCCTTACCGCGCATGCCTTTTCCACTGTTTTAAAAGGAGTAGGTGGACCTATTGTTGCCATTGGTTCTTTATTGTTCGGTTATTCTACTATTATCACCTGGTGTTACTATGGTCAACAATGTGCCCGTTATATGTTCGGACCTATTGTAGTTAAACCTTATGCCTGGCTCTTTGTTATTGTTGCTTTCTTGGGCGCCATAGTAAAAGTTCCTTTTGTCTGGTTGCTCACTGACGCTCTTAATGGAGCAATGGCAATACCCAACTTAATTGGTTTAATCTTTTTAAGCGGTGTAATGGCCAAGGAAATAAAAGAATACTTCTCTAATCCAGAACTTTTAGGATAAACACTTACAGGAGGAGTAAGTAGATACAGAACCTTTAATTTATTTAATCATACTAAATTAAAAGACCTCTATACTTTTTCTATTCGGTATAGAGGTCTTTTTTATTGTTTATATTATTTTATTGTTAACTTACTTAGTACATTCCGCCCATTCCGCCTGGAGGCATGCCCGACATATCTTTCTTTTCTTCAGGTTTATCGGTCACTAAACATTCAGTAGTAAGAATCATTCCACCTATGCTGGCTGCATTTTGTAAAGCAGATCTGGTAACCTTAACCGGGTCAACAATACCGGCTTTTATCATGTCGGTAAATTCTCCGGTATTAGCATCGAAACCGATTCCTTTTTCTTTACCCTTTAGTTTCTCTACAATCACTGAACCTTCATAACCGGCATTCTGGGCAATCTGTTTTGTTGGAGCCTCTAAAGATTTGATGATAATATTTGCTCCGATTTTTTGATCACCTTCTAGTTTCATATCTTCCAAAGCTGCAATAATGTTTATCAGAACAGTTCCGCCGCCAGCAACAATGCCTTCTTCTACTGCTGCTTTCGTTGCAGATAAGGCATCTTCAACTCGATGTTTCTTCTCTTTAAGCTCAGTTTCAGTGGCGGCACCTACTTTAATAACAGCTACTCCGCCAACTAATTTTGCTAATCTTTCCTGTAATTTTTCTCGGTCATAATCAGAGGTAGTGTCCTCTATCTGGATTCGAATTTGAGCTTCTCTTTTCTTTATTGTTTTTGTATCCCCTGTTCCTCCGACTATGATAGTTTCTTCTTTGTTTATCTTCACTTGATGAGCAGACCCTAACATTTTTATTTCTGTATTTTCTAATTTAAGACCTAATTCTTCAGAAATTAGCTGTCCGCCGGTAACCGTAGCAATATCAGCTAACATCTCTTTTCTTCTATCACCAAAACCGGGTGCCTTCACAGAAACACAATTCAAGGTTCCTCTGATTTTATTTACTACCAAAGTAGCTAAAGCCTCTCCTTCGACATCTTCAGCAATAATTAATAAAGGTTTACCGGACTGGGCAACTTTTTCTAAAATAGGCAATAATCCTTTCATATTGCTTACTTTGGAATCAGTTATCAAGATATATGGATCGTCTAATATGGCTTCCATTCTTTCTGCGTCTGTTACCATATAGGGAGAAATATATCCTTTATCAAACTGCATTCCTTCTACTACCTCTAAAGTAGTTCCCAAGGTTTTGGATTCTTCTACGGTGATAACTCCATCTTTTCCTACTTTTTCCATAGCATCAGCAATGATATTTCCTATTTCTCTATCAGCAGCTGAAATTGAAGCTACGTTAGAAATAGATTCTTTATCGCTGACTTCTTTGCTTAATTTTTTAATTTCAATAACTGCTTTTTCTACAGCCAAATCTATTCCCCTCTTTACCATAATCGGGTTTGCCCCAGCGGCTACATTTCTTAGGCCTTCATGAATAATTTCTTGTGCTAAAACAGTTGCTGTGGTCGTACCATCTCCAGCAATATCATTAGTTTTGGTTGCTACTTCTTTAACAAACTGTGCTCCCATATTCTCAAAAGGTTCATCGAGATCAATCTCTCGAGCAATAGTAACCCCGTCATTGGTAATGGTGGGGGAACCAAATTTCTTATCTAAAACTACATTTCTTCCCTTGGGGCCCAAAGTAATTCTTACAGTGTCAGCCAAGGTTTTTGCGCCTTTCTCTAAGGCTCTTCTTGCATCTTCACCAAACAAAAATTGTTTTGCCATTTATTTATCCTCCTTTTATATATGACCTCTTTATTTTTTTTCTTTTAAATTAAATTATTTTTTAAATTAATTTTGTTCTAAAAAATTACATTTCATTATTTAACGATTGCTAAAATATCTTTTTCGCTCAGAATGAGATAATCTTCATCATCATCTCCCTTAATGTCTGTCCCGGAATATTTTGCGTAAACTACTTTTTCTCCTTTTTTAACAGTCATGGGAATCATTTTACCATCTTTGTTAGTACCACCGGGCCCTACCGACAATACCTCTCCCACTTGAGGCTTTTCTTTGGAAACAGTATCGGGAAGTAGAATTCCCCCTTTACTTTTTTCCTCTTCGAGTATGGGTTTTATCAGTACCCGATCTCCTAGTGGTTTTAATTCCTTAATGTTCATGCTCAGTAACCTCCTTTAATAATATTTAATTCGTAAGCTTAATTAGCACTCTCATAGTTAGAGTGCTAAAAATACCTTATATATAGTATATAAACTTCTTAATAAAAGCAAACCTCTTTATCGGCCATATTTAGCTATTTACCGCAATATTTTATGATGATGAGTAATTTATTGTTTTTTTACTTCTATTTAATAGTTATTACTCTCTAAAGGTAATCTTGAAACCGCATCTAAACTTAAAGATGATTTTTTATTTTCCTTAAATTTATAATATCCAGCTGAAGCTACCATGGCTGCATTATCAGTACACAGAAAAGTTGAAGGATAAAAAACCTTTATATTTAATAAATTTGCTTTTTCTTTAATCTCCCTTCTCAAAGAGGTATTTGCAGCAACTCCGCCAGCTAAAATAATCTGTTTAGCTTTAAATTGTAAAGCTGCCTTTATGGTCTTTTCAACCAAAACATCAGTTGCTGCTTGTTGAAAAGAAGCTAATATATCGCTAACAGGAATATTTTTATTTCTTTTTTCTAACTCTTTTAAATGGTAAATTACTGCAGTTTTAAGACCGCTAAAACTAAAGTCATAAGTTTTATCATTTAAAATCGGGCGAGGAAATTGGATTGAGGAAGGATCTCCTTCTTTGGCTAATTTTTCTATGATAGGACCACCGGGGTAACCTAAGTTTAAAAACTTTGCTATCTTATCGAAAACTTCTCCTGCTGCGTCATCTTTGGTCTGGCCTAATAATTCATACTCTCCAAAATATCTTATATATACCAAAGATGTATGCCCGCCAGAAACAATTAAACAAACAAAAGGAGGTATTATCTCATTATGCTCTAAAAAATTTGCATAAATGTGAGCTTCAAGGTGGTTTACTCCGATAAGTGGTATATTTTGAGCATAAGCTATGGCTTTAGCGACAGATAATCCAACTAATAGTGAACCTATTAAACCCGGGCCGTAAGTTACTGCTATTGCAGATAAATCAGTGATTTTTTTCCCTGATTCGTCTAAGGCTTTGTCAATTACCGGAATAATGTACTCCATATGTTTACGTGAGGCTATTTCAGGGACTACTCCTCCATATTTTTGATGAATGCTAATCTGGGAAGCGACTATATTCGAAATAATTTTTTTTCCATCTTCCACAATAGCAGCTGCTGTTTCATCACAAGAAGTTTCGATTCCCATTATTAAATCTGGCATTTATTTTTTCCTT